>Ga0302325_10001986_pt1 | contig 50680 bp, 47 predicted proteins | sample Palsa_T0_2_FD_201948 | JGI IMG/M metagenome (GOLD analysis project Ga0302325, IMG submission 201948) | Peat permafrost microbial communities from Stordalen Mire near Abisko, Sweden - Palsa_T0_2 | ecosystem: Environmental > Terrestrial > Soil > Palsa > Peat permafrost | place: Sweden: Abisko...
GACCGTGTCGGAGGAGTTCACCGAGCCGCCCGCTCACCTGCTCCGCGCCGGCACGAGCACGATCGCCTGGCACTTCCGGGTGACGGACGGACGAGTTGAAGTGGGTGACGGGCTTGCCGATGACGGCGATCTGGTGACGGTGATCGACTACGCCGCGACCCTGCCGGTGGCCCGCCTGGTCTATGGCGCGACACCCGAGGAGCAGGCTAAGGCGGCAAGGCTGCGTGCCGCGGCGGCCACCACCGGCACGCGCAAGGGCGACGAGCGAGCGTTCCCGCCAGAGCTGATGGGTCGCCTCGTAGAAGTCCACAACCGCATGGCGGAGCGGACGCGGTGAGGTTAGGGTGAACGGCGGTTGACTGACCAGGGGGGAGTCGACCAGGGGGGTCGCCATGTATCGAGGCTTTGCCGTCGTCGACGCCGACACGCACGTCAACGAGCCGGCCGATCTCTGGCAGCGCTACATGCCGGAGCGCTACGCCGAGCGGGCGCCGAAGGTGGTGGATCTCGAACGCGGTCAGGCCTGGGTGTTCGACGACGAGCGGGTCACCGTCACGTCGCTCGTCAACGTCGCCGGGCAGTCGCCGACCACTTGGCAGGCCGTCGCTCCCGATGGGTTTCGCGGCCTGCGGCCCGGAGGGTGGGACCCGAAGAGTCGCATGGCGGACATGGACATCGATCGCGTCGACGTGCATGTGCTCTTCCCCTCCTACGCGCTGCTCATGGCCCGGGCCCAGGCTGATTCAAAGGCCGGCGTCGACCGGGACTTCCACCTCGCGTTCGTCCAGGCCTACAACAACTGGCTCTCCGATTTTTGCTCCGTCGCGCCGGACCGGCTGATCGGCGTGGCCATCGTCCCGATGACCGGCATCGACGACGCCATCGCCGAGGTCGAGCGGGCCCGGTCACTGCCGGGGCTTCGTGGCGTGGCGCCGTTCACGTGGCCGTCGGGCGCCGAAGCGCCGACCGCGGCCGACGAGCCCTTCTGGTCGTTGCTGGAGGACCTCGACCTGCCGCTCAACGTCCACATCGGGTTTGGGGAGGCCGGCAGCGCCGACCCCGACCTCATGCGCGATCCCGACATGATGGCCCGGCTGGTGTCGATGGCCGTGATCAATCGCGAGCGAACCGCGTCCAGCATGATGCCGATCCTGTCCGAGTTCATCCTGGGCGGGATCCTGGAGCGCCACCCCCGCATGCGCCTGGCGATCATCGAGACGGGCGTGGGTTGGATCCCGTTTTGGTGCGAGCAGACCGACGACAACTTCCTGCGGCACCGGTTTTGGACGCGCTGCGACCTTCCCCTCATGCCGTCGGAGTACTGGCGGCGTCAGTGCATGGCGACGTTCCAAGTCGACAACTACGGCGTCAAGAACCGTGATGCCATGGGCGCGCACACCATGTGTTGGACATCGGACTACCCGCACAGCGGCGCCGACTGGCCCAACTCCTACCGGACGATCGCGTCACAGCTCGGCGACGTGCCCGATCACGACGTGGAGTTGATCGTCGGCGGCAACGTCAAGCGGCTCTACGGGCTCGGCGCCTGACCGCCGGGCCGGCCATGTCGGCAACCAGCTGTCCGAAACCAGCTTGACGAGCAGGACGGCCATATTCCCAAGAGCTTGTGGGACTCGGGCTTGGCCATGTGCTCGGCTGGCTGTCGGTGCGCCCGCTCCTGCGGATCGGTTCAGGGCCGAAGGTTCGGGCCGTCGCCCACCCGCGGAGGGCGGCTCTGGGAGCCGAGGAGGCCGGACTCGGTGATCAGCGACGTTGGGGCCGTCCGGGGAGCGCGAGCGGGGATGAGATGGACGCCCATGCGGTGAATGAGAAACCGGAGCAGGACAACGGTGCAGACAGCGACCACGGTCGGCACGACGATGGCCAGCAACACGAAGGTCACCGTTCCGTGGAGACGGGTGATGGTCGATAGGTTCATCCCGAGGTAGCCGGTGACGAAGGTGAGCGGAAGAAAGACGGCCGCCACGATCGTGAGCCAGTTGATCACCTGACCCTGGCGTTCCGAGCTAGCCGAACTGAAGGCAGCCATCGCGTCTCGCGTCTCGTCGCGACAGTCCTTCCCCGCGTCGTACAGGGCGATCACGTGGTCGCGGTGAGACTCGAAGTAGCGCTGACTGCCGGCCTGCATCGCGGGGAGGCGGTCGACGTCACCCAGCATGCTCACGAGATCGCGCCGGTAGGGGGCCAGCGCCCTCATGATCGGCGTGAGGAGCTGGCGAACCTCAAGCACCTGTTGGACGTAGCCGGGGATGGGCTGTCCCACGAGGATCGCCGTCTCGAGCCGGTCGAGCTGGGCGGCCAACAGGGGGAGGACGGACTCGAAGGTGTTGACCAGCGCGTCGAGCACCATGAACAGCACGAGGGGACCGTCGTCCTGCTCGCTGACCCGGAGTCGCTGGTAGCGGTTGCGGGCGACGTCCAACCCTCGGCATGGCTGGTCGTGGGCGGTCACCAGGAACGATCTGGTGAATACGCCGCGAATCTGTGTCAGGTCGCGGTTGTCGCCGAAGGCGTAGCTCGCCCAGCGGAGGCCGTCGTCCGTCTCCGTGAACCCCGAGCGTTGGTCGGTGTCCGCCAGATGGCCCTCGGCTTCTGCGTCCAAGCCGAGCGCGGCGGAGAACTCCGCCATCCGCTCCGGCGTGACACCGGCAAGGTCGAGCCAGAAAAACGAGCCCGCCTTTCGCAGCTGTGCGGCATACCCGGCGTCGATGCCGGAGTCGACTCCGGCTGCCTCGACGAGCTGGGGCCGCCCCGGCTGGGGAGCCGGCGTGCTCATCCCTCGGCTCGGTGCTGGATGCCGTGCTTGCTGGCCGTGATGTAGCCCACGAGCGCCCCGAGCGGGCGGGTGATGACGTAGACGCACCAGAACGCGGCGACCTCGTTGAGCGGGAACCACCGCCAGGCGATCAAGGGAAGCAGGATAATGCCGGCGAACATGACCCCGGAAGCGAAGACGCCCAGTTTGAGGGTCGAGGCGGTCAGGTCCCCAGTGGCGGTGCCAAGGGCGAAGGGGTTCAGCGCGCCACGAACTTCTCCACCGCCTTGATGGCCAGTAACAGCCTGCGTCCGTCAGCCTGGATGGGCTCGAAGCCGTGATGGAGGTAGAAGGACTGAGCAGAGTCGTCGATAGCGTCGACCACGACGAAGCGGCCGCCAAGTTCGCGGGCGCCGCCGACTGCCCGAGCAAGTGCGCTGGCTAGTGGCTGGGAGCCGAGGCCCTGGCCCTGGAGGTCAACGTGCAGTGCAAGCCGGGCGATCAGGTATCCGGGGATTCGATCCGGCAGCCCGCGACCCTGCTTCTTGGTGAGCGTCGGTCGTTCAATGAAGTACGGCATCATCGAGTAGTAGCCGACCGCAACGCCGTCACCGGTGTGCCACAGGTAGGTACGGGTGAGATTGCGACCGTCACTGTCTCGGGCCGACTTCCGGAGCCAATCATCGAGCGACACCTGACCGCTTGTGAACGACGAGACGTCCTGTTGGTCGGTGAGGGCCTCGCAGATGAACTCCACGGGCTGCCGCCGTCAGCCGTTCGTGAAGAGGGGTTCGCTGAATGCCTTCTCCAAGGAGGGCGCCAATGGGGCCGGGTTATCCAACGACGTCAGCAGCGAATCGAACAAGTCAGAAGGAATGGTCATCGACGCGTGCTCGTGTAGGACCTGTTGGGCGCGCTCGTCGGCTGCCTTCGCGACCAAGGAGGAGACAGACACGCCCTCCAACGTTGCCGCACGCTCGTAGGTCGAGCGTTGGCGCTCTGTCACCCTCAAGTTCAGCACCTTCTTTTTCCGTTCCATGTCCATACAATGTACTTACACAAGTGGCCATTGGTCAAGAGGACCCGGATGGTGAGAGCGTCCCCCGAATCCGCTCCAGGTCCTTGGCGACTCGACCGAGCGTGGCACCGGCAGCCTCGGTGCGTGTGGTCACGGGAGCAGGGGGCGGCGCGGCCACGTTCCACGTCCTCGTGGCGCTCTTTGTCGCGAAATTCCCGCCTCCGGGGCCCGAATGTCCTGGTCGCTTCCCGTCAGGGTCGCGAGTTTCGCGACGGATGGCGCCGGCGGTCGGCCCGACCGAGATGGGGCAGGTGGTCTCGGTCGCGCCCCGCCGGCATGGTCATCAGACCGCCGCAACCGTTGCACGGCCACGCGACAAGCTGCGCCAAGCCGCGCCAACGAGGGGGCGCTTTCGGAAACTCTTGACAAAATCGGGCCTTTTACTAGGTTGATCTTGAGACGCCGGGGGGGTTGGTTTGGCTCGGTCCACAGTCCGTGAGGTCAAGGGCCCGGCGCAACTGCCCGCCGAGCGGCGGCGCAACAGTCGCGGCGCAGCCCGGCGCGAAGTCATCGCCCGCGCCGCCATCGATCTCATCACCGAGCGCGGGGTCGCCGCGGTCCGGGTGGTCGACGTGTGCAAGGCAGCCGGGGTTCCCAACAGCGCCTTCTACTGGTACTTCCAAGATCTCGACGACCTGATGGCGCAGAGCATCATCGACGCCCGTCGACTCATCCGGCGGAGTGCCGCGGCGGCGATCGCCGGCATCGACGATCCGCTCATGCGGATCTTCGTGACCACGCGAGAGTGCGTTCGCCTCGCCATCTCCGACGACGTGCTCCGCGTGATGACCGCGTCGGACGTCGAGCCGACGATCGGAGGCCACCGGGGCGCGGAGCTGCGCAAATCGTTCGAGGTCTTCATCCATGACGCCGTCGTCATGCTCTCCGAAGGCCAGGTGCGCGGTGTCGTGCGTGACGACAAGGCAGCCGTCCACCTCGCGCACTGCGTCCGCAGCGTCGCCCACTACAACGTGACCTCGTACTACCGAGGGCTGCTGCACGGCGACCTCGACGTGCTGGCTGACACCATCGCCAGCTTCGCCGTTCGGGGGGTGTGCGCCGACGTGGCCGACGCTCACGAGGTCGAGCGGCTAGCAAGCGTCTACCACTCAACGACTCAGGAGCGTGCAACGTGAGACGAAGTCTCGTGGCTCTCGGCCTCGTCGCCCTTGTCGCATCGGCGTGTTCGTCGGTGACCAGACCGGTCGGAGGTGGTGAAGCCCTCAGCACACAGGCCCTCAGCACACAGGGTGGAGGGACGTCCGGGTCGGGTGGCGCGGTCGGCACGGGCGGGTCGGGGAACGCGGCTCTCACCAACGGCGGCGGGGCGATCTCGGGCACCGGGCCCAGCGGGACCGGGCCCGGCTCCGGCGGGGCTGACTCCGGTGAGGCTGGGGCACTCGGGACCGGCACCGGGGCGGGGGGCGGTCCCTCTACGGGCGGGCCGGGGGGATCGTTGACCTCCTCGTTGTCGGGGCCGGCCGGCGGTTGCACTACGGCGCTCAAGATCGGCGTCAGCTACTCACCGGACGAGGCCGAGGCGGAGCGACTCGTCGGCCTGGGCAGCGCCAACGAGGACCAGAGCGCCAACTTCCAGGAGTCCATCAGGAGCGTCTTCCAAATCGGTGCCAACAATGTCAACGCCCAGGGTGGCATCGCCGGCTGCAAGGTCGAGCTCGTTTACCACGACTTCTCGGTTACGGCCAGCGACGGATGGGATGCGGAGGCGCAGGCCGAGTGCGACGACTTCGCCGACGACCAGCACGTGTTCGCGGTCTACCCCAACGTCATCGAAAACCGGGTGTTGGCCAGCTGTCTCGCTCAGAAGCACGTGCCGCTCATCATGGGCGGGACGAGCGACGAGATGCCGACGTCGGCGATGTTCGATCAGTGGGCGCCGTATCTCTATTACCCAGAGGGCGTCGCCGTCGACCGGCTGGGGTCGTTCCCGCAACTGCTCGGCAACGTCGGGTTCTTCGGGGCCGGTGCCAAGGTCGGCATCCTGATCATGGATGACGGCACCGGGATGGACGAGTCGTTGGCCGGCACGTGGGAGAAGTGGTTGAGTGGCGCCCACATCCCGGTGGCGTCGACCTACACCTTCCCGTGGGAGCATTCGTTCAGCGACGTCGCCGATGGGGCGTCGGCTATGGCGAGCGCCATCCTCCAGTTCCACGCCGCCGGCGTCAACCGGGTCCTAGCCACCCCGGACGGCGGCAACGCCGTCGTCCTTTTCACCGATGCCGAAGCGTCGCAGTCCTATTACCCGCACCTGGCGGTGACCACCTACAACGTCCCGGCGGTGCTCGTGAGCCAGTCGGCGAGCAGCGTGGCGGGCGCGACCGTGGAGTCGTTCCTGGAGTCCGACATCGTCGGACAAACGACCAAGCCGGCTCTCCCCGCCGACCCGGCGCGTGCGAAGTGCCTGGCCGCGTACGACAAGGTTGCCGCCGCCGACGACTTCGACCCCTACTTCATGCTCGACTGGTGTGACGCGCTGAGCTTCATGCAGTCCTCGCTGGCCGGCGTGACCGGTGCACCGACCGCCGAGGAGTTGTACACCGGGGCCGAGCACCTCGGGACCTCGTTCGGGTCGGTCGGTGGCTACGGACCGACGATGTTCGGCCCCGGGCACATGGACGGTGCCACCGCGGTGCAGATGCTGGTCTGGGATCCGGCGATCGACGGTTTCAACGACGCGGGTCCGCTCGAGTCGGTCCCGTGACGCGGCTGATCCTCATCGGCGCCGTCCTCATGCTGGTGTCGGCGTGCACGAGCTCGCCGCTCTTCTCCGAGGCGACCGCGGTGCGCATCGTGTCGCCGGCGGAGCTTGCCGTCGTCCAGACCCCAGTGGCGTTGCAGTGGCAGGCGACCAACGTCCCTCCGGGCACCCGCTTCGCGGTCTTCATCGACCGGGTGCCCGTCCATCCCGGCCAGAACCTTCGTGACATCACCGACCTGTCCTGCCGCCACACCGCCGGCTGTCCCGATGCCGCGCGGCTCGCCACGTACGGCGTGCTCCTGACGAGCGGTGACAGCGTGTCGATCCCTGACGTGGGCCAGCCGAGCAACCTGACGCTCGAGGACGAGCCCGCCGTCCACCGGGCCACGATCGTCCTGGTCGACCCCGCTGACCATCGTCTCGGTGAGTCCTCGTACTCGGTCGACTTCAGGGTCCAGGCGTCCTCGGACTGATGAGGAAGGGACCGGCTCGACTGATGACGAAGGGACCGGCGACTGGGGGCGAAGGGACCGGCGCAGTGATGGCGAAGGGGCCCACGAGGGTGCCGAAGGGACTGGCGAACGGACTGACGCCGGCCGAGGCGACCGTCGACGAGCTCGAACGCGATCGTTCGCTGTTTCTGCGCGCCGGACGCGAGTCGATCGGCGTTGCCGGACGATACGAGTACGGACCCTGGCGACCAGCCCTGCGCGCCTCCGGGACCGGCGCCTGGCCGGCGGTGCTCCTCGGGTCCATCGCCGGCCTGTCGGCGTCGAGCCTCATTGGCTGGTCGGTGTTGGCGCCCCGAATGGCGGCGACGCTGGGCGTGGGCAGCTTCTCGCTGCTGCCCATCGTCGAGCTGATCGGGCTTGCCGTCTCCGGGTGGCTCCTGGCCCGGGCGCGGAACTCGCACCGCCGGTGGGCGGTCTCGGGGGGCGCCGCGTGCGCGGCGGTCGCGCTCGTCACTGGCGCGTTGGCTTTCGGCTCGTGGGGCGTGTGGGGGCTCGTGCCGTCGGCCGCGCTCGGGGGCGTCGCCCTCGGCGCGCTGGCGGTCTCGCACGCCCCCCTCGTCTGGGATCTCTACCGCCCCGAGGTGCGCCTCCGAGCGTTTTGCATCTACGCCGCCGCGCTGCTGACCGCGCTCGCCGTCGCGGTGATGGTGATGTCCCTCGCCTTCGATCGCACCGGGCTGACCTGGCGAGGATGCCTGCTCGTGCTCGCCGCAGTGTCCGTCGTCTCGACGGGGGCCACCCGTTGGGTGCCGGACCCACCCCCGGCTCGTTGGGACCGGGGTCGGCTCCACCGGTTGATCGGCGCGGCGGCCGCGCCTGACGCGTCCGACTCGGTGTGGGAGCGTCTTCGCCGCGTCATCGCGGTGCCGACGATCCCCGTGCTCCTGGTGACCGGCGCCGTGCTCGGTCTCGTCCTGGTGCCGGTGCCGACCTTCGCCGTCACCATGCTGCGGGACCGGTTTGACACGACTGACGGCTCGCTCCTCTTCGGCCTCGCGCTCGCCGGCAACCTGGTGGGCGTGGTGTGGCTGCATCGGCGGGGCGAGGTCAGCTTCCGGCGGGCGCCCGCCGAGCTGCTCGTCGGCGTCATGTGGATGACGCTCGTCGCCGGTGCGGGGCTCGCCGTCTGCGGTGTCATGCCTGACCTGGCCCTGGCGGTCGTCGCCCTGGCGGTCGCGGTAGCCGGGGTAGGCGTCGTGGTGGCCACGCTCCCGGTCGCGACCCTCGCCGCCGTGCACCCGGACTGCCGACCGCACGCGGCGTGGCTGGGATGGGCCGCGGTGTTGTGTGGTGCCATCATCGGTCAGCAGTTGATCAGCAGCGTGGCCGCGCGCTTCGGTGCCCAGTGGGCGCTCGTGATCGGCGGGGCGGCCGTGATCGGTGCCGGGTTCGCGCTGCTCCGGCCCATGCGCACGGCCGAGGCCGACATCGACGCCATCGTGGGTGAGCTGGTCGAGGCGGCCGAGCTTCAGGTCGCCGTCGACAGCGGCCGCGCCCTCCCGCTGCTGCGCTGCCGTCATCTCGACTTCTCGTACGGCCAGCTTCAGGTCCTCTTCGGTGTGGACTTCACGGTGGAGGACGGGCAAATGGTGGCGTTGCTCGGCACCAATGGCGCCGGCAAGTCGACGTTGCTGCGCGCCATCTCCGGCCTGGGGCATCCGGACCGCGGCACCATCCACTTCCGGGGCGCCGACATCACCCACCTCGCTGCCGACGGACGCGTCAAGGCCGGCATCACCCAGGTCGCGGGCGGGCGCGCCGTGTTTGGTGCCATGACCGTGATGGACAACCTCCGGGCCTTCTCCTACACCGACGGCCGCGCCTTCGACGCCGCCCTCGACGTGTGCTTCGAAGCATTCCCCCGGCTCGCCGAGCGCCGAAATCAACTGGCCTCCACCCTGTCGGGCGGCGAACAGCAGATGCTCGGCCTTACGAAGGCCTTCATCCTCCAGCCCCGCCTGCTTCTCATCGATGAGCTCTCGCTCGGCCTCGCTCCGGTGATCGTCGCCGACCTGCTCACCATGGTCCGGCGCATCAACGCCGCGGGAGCAGCGGTCGTGCTGGTCGAACAGTCGGCCAACATCGCCCTCTCCCTCGTCGACCACGCCTACTTCATGGAGAAGGGCGAGATCCGATTCGACGGCCGGGCCCCCGATCTGCTGGCGAGGCCCGATCTCCTCCGCTCGGTCTTCCTCGAAGGCGCGTCGAAGGCGGTGCGATGACCATCGCGGCGATGACCATCGGGGCGATCACCATCTCGGGCGACGTCGTTGTCCTGGGACTCATCACCGGGATGGTCTACGGCGTGCTCGCCGTCGGCCTGGTGCTCGCCTACCGGTCGACGAAGGTCATCAACTTCGCCCACGGTCAGATCGGCGCCTTCGCTGCGGCCGTGCTCGCCGTCGCCGTCTTGCAGCTGCACGTGCCGTACTGGATCGCCTTCATCGGCGCCATGTTGATCGGCGCCGCCATCGGTGGCGCCACCGACGTCATCGTCATCCGACGCCTGCGCGGCGCGCCGGTGGTCATCAGCGTCATCGCCACGCTCGGTCTGTCGCAGCTGCTCTACGAGGTCTCGGTCGTCATCAACCAGCGGGCGACGGCGGGCTCCCAGTTCCCGGGACCGGTCGGCCTGCCCACGTTCAGCGTTGGTGCGCTGCGCGTCACGCCCGCATACTCGGCCATGCTGATCGTCACACCCTTCGTGGTCGCCGCGGTCGCGTTGTTTCTCCGCCGGGGCCGGCTCGGTGTCGGCGTACGGGCGGCGGCGGCCAACGAGGAGGCGGCCATCACGTCGGGTGTCGTGCCCCGCCGCATGACCGCGCTCACGTGGGCGATCGCGGGAGCGCTTGCGGCCTACACGGCCGTTCTCGTCCTCCCGTCGAGGGGGTTCACCAACGCCGAGTTCCTCGGCCCGGGCCTGTTGCTGCGAGCGTTGGTCTGCGCCGTGATCGCCCGCATGGAAAACCTGCCGGTTGCGCTGGTCTCCGGTCTCGGTGTGGGCGTGGTCGAACAGGTCCTCCTCGCCAGCTACGCCAACGTCGGCTTGGTGGAGGCCGTCCTCTTCGTCGTCATCATCGTCGTCCTACTGGTGCAGCGCCCGCGGGAGGGCCGGCGCAGCGAGCGCAACACTTGGGCCGCAATCGTGCCCTGGCTACCGCTCCCGGAGTCCTACACGCGGGTCTTCGCCATTCGCAATCTGGCGCGGATCCTCTTCGTCGTCGGACTCGTCATCGCACTCACCCTGCCGCTCGTCACGTCCAACGACGCCGCCTTCTCGCTGGTCGTCATAGCGGCGCTCACGCTGGTCGGGCTGTCGGTCACCGTCGTGACGGGGCTCGGCGGCCAGCTGTCGCTTGGCCAGTTTGCCCTGGCCGGTGTGGGCGCGACCGTCTTCGTCGTGGTCACCCGCCACGGCTTCAACTACGCCGTCGGCATCATCCTTGGCGCGCTCGCCGCTGCCGCCGTGTCTCTGGTGCTCGGGTTGCCCGCCCTGCGGATCCGGGGCTTCATGCTGGCCGTCACCAGCCTCGCGTTCGCGCTTGCGGCCCAGGACTGGCTGTTCACCCAGAGCTGGATGTTGGGCAGCGGCATTCAGACCAGGTCGCCGGTGATCGGGCACACGGTGCTGGACACGGGCAAGCGCTACTACTTCCTCGCACTGCTGGTGCTCGTGTGCGGGCTCTGGCTGGCGCGCAACGTCTGGCGCGGCGCATTCGGGCGTCGCCTCCGCGCCGTGCGCGACAACGATGACGCCGCCCGCGCCTTCTCGGTGCAGGCCACGACGGTCCGCTTGCAGGGCTTCGTCGTGGCCGGGTTCCTCGCCGGGCTCGGGGGCGCCGTCTACGGCGGCTCGCTCTCGCTGCTGACCGGCGCGGCGTTCCCCATCGACTCGAGCATCAGCGCGGCGGCCACCGCCGTCGTCGGCGGCCTCGGCGTGCTGATCGGCCCGCTCCTCGGCGCCCTCTACATCATCGGCGTCCCCCGGTTCGTCCCCCTGGACAGCGCGGAGCTGGCCGCCACCTCGCTGGGGTGGCTCCTGCTGATCCTCGAGTTCCCCGGCGGCATCGCCCAGGCGGTCGGCCGCGGCCGTGACTGGATCGCCGACCATTTGGCCCGGCGCGCCGGGCTGGATCCGTTTGTCGAGCGGGCCGACCTTGGGCCTGTCCCCGTCGGAGTCACCGCCAACCTGTCCTCGCTGAGGCCGACGAGGACCGCCTCGACCCCGTCGACCGCGTTGGAGGCGCGGAGTTTGACCCGTCGCTTCGGCGGCGTGTCCGCCGTCTCCGACGTCTCGCTGTCTGTCCAACGTGGAGAGACCCTGGGTCTCATCGGTCCCAACGGTGCCGGCAAGACCACACTCTTCGAGCTCCTGAGCGGGTTCACCGCAGCGGACGACGGGGCGGTGCTGCTGGACGGCAAGGACATCACCCGCTTGTCACCGGAGCGACGGGCCGGGCGCGGTCTGGTCCGATCCTTTCAGGACGCCGGGCTGTTTCCGACGCTCACGGTCCTGGAGGCCGTGTCGGTCTCGCTGGAGCGAGTCGACCCGTCGCACTTCGTCTCGTCACTGACCGGTTTCGTCAAACCGGAGCGACGCAAGCTCCAACGCTCCTATGAGCTTGTCGCCACCATGGGTCTCTACCGCTATCGCAACACCCAGGTGCGCGCCCTCTCGACCGGCACGCGCCACATCGCCGAGCTGACGTGCCTCCTGGCCATGCAGCCCGACGTGCTGCTCCTGGACGAGCCCTCGAGCGGGATTGCCCAGCGGGAGGCGGAAGCGCTGGGCGAGCTCCTCCGCTCGATCAAGGAGCAGCTCGGCGTGACCCTCGTGATCATCGAGCACGACATCCCGCTGATCATGTCGCTGTCCGACCGCATCGTCGCCATGGAGGCCGGCAAGGTGATCGCCGATGGGCCGCCCGAGGTGGTCCGTCACGACCCGCGCGTTGTGGAGTCGTACCTCGGAGGGGACCTGCAGGCGATCGAGAGGTCGGGGCCGGCAGCGCCGTCGACCGTGAAGCCGACGCGCCGGCGCTCGGCGCGGTCGCCGGCGGCAGCCACCGCGGCGCGAGGAGCCGGAGCGCGGAAGGGGAGCGAGTGATCGACGCCGAAGACCTGGACAGCCTGGACGACCCGGCCTACGTACCGCCCCCGTACGTCGTGCCGCCGACGGTGGGGGAGCGGACCATGGCCGCGTGGCGGGCTGTCACCGCGACGCCGCTCAGCGCGGCGCTGGCCACGATCGATCTGCTGGCGATCGTCGTGCTGGTCGTCGCCCTGCGCCCGGTCAAGGTGGAGGGCGCCGACGCACGGGGGCCGCTGACGGCGCATTGCGGCATCGCTTACTACCTGTTCGGTCATCCCAACCCGGTGGTGGACCAGGGCTGTGGTCGGGCCTACGGCGGCCACGCCGACGTTGTGTTCGTCGCCGCGCTGGCTGCCATCACCTTGACGTCGGCGCTGGTGGTAGCGCTCCTCCGCCGGCGGCGGGGGCCCGACGCCGCGCCGACGGCGTTGCGGCGGGTGTGGGAGGAGGCGGTGTCCACCCCGGGCCGGAGCGCATTGGTGGCGCTCGCCGGCGGCATGCTCGTCGTCGGCGTGCTGGCGCTGCGCACGGTGCCGGCCCGTTCGCGTGACGCGGTGGGTCCGTTTACCGCCCACTGCGGTCTCAGCTTTTACATCTTCGGGCAAGCCAATCCCGTGGTGACCCACCTGTGCCGGCATACCTACGCCGCCCGGGCGTGGGTGCTCATTCTCGCCGTCCTCGTCATCATCGCCTCCGCCGCGTGGCTGGGGGTGGTCGTCGTCCGTGACCGGCTCGCGGCGGCGAGAGCGACGTGACCGGCCTCGACCATGCCGCCGCGGTCACGGCCGGAGTGTTGTTGGCGATCACCGGCCTCAGCTGGCTGGGGCTGCGGCGACGATTCCGCCGCCAAGGCTGGCTGCCGGGAAGCCCGGCCGACCAAAGCGACCGCGACAGGAGCAACCCATGACGCTGGCAGAAGAGCTCGCCACCCTCGATGCCACGGCCCAGGCCGACCTCGTCCGCGCGGGAGCGGTCACACCGCTCGAGCTCGTCGACGCCGCCATCCAACGCATCGAAGCCGTCGACGGCGCCGTCAACGCTGTCCCGATGCGAATGTGGGAGCGGGCACGGGAGGCGGCCGCGGGCGACGTTGCCGGGCGAGTGTTCGGCGGCGTCCCCGTCGTCGTCAAGGATGTGGCCGCGGCGGCGGGGGAGCCGCGGTACCGCGGCTCGCGATTCCTGAAGGATCAGGCCTGGGTCGAGGATCACGACGCCAACTCCATCGTCCAGCTGCGCAAGGCGGGGTTCATCAACGTCGGGCGCAGCAATCTCCCGGAGTTGGCGGGGGGCATTACCACCGAGCCGTCCGCCCACGGCCCGTGCCGCAACCCGTGGGACCTCGCGTTTTCGGTCGGTGGCTCGAGCGGCGGCTCGGCAGCCGCCGTTGCCGCGGGCATGGTGCCCCTCGCTCACGGGACGGATGGTGGGGGCTCTGTCCGCATCCCCGCCAGCATCAACGGTGTCGTTGGTCTCAAGCCCACCCGTGGCCGCGTGTCCCAGGGCCCCGACTTCAGCGACACCGAAGGGTTCTCGGTCACCTCCGTCCTGACGCGTTCGGTGCGCGACACCGCGGCGGCGATCGACGCCATCGCCGGTCACTTCCCCGGCGACCCGTGGTACGCACCACCCCTCCCACGGTCGCTGATGGCGGCGCTGACCCATGACCCGGGGTCGCTTCGGATCGGCATCTTCCAGGCCGGACCCGACTTCCCGTCGATCGTCCATCCCGATTGCACCTCGGCGTGCGAGGCGGCGGGGCGCCTTCTGGAGTCCCTCGGCCATCGCGTCGAGCCGGGCTATCCGTCGGCGATGGACACTGGGTGGCCGCGCGAGCTCACGGCCCTGGCCGTGTCGATCATCGGGTACGAGGTCGAGGACATGGCCGAGTACACCGGGCGTCCCGTCACCGAGGCAGACGTCGACCCGGTCATCTGGCAGGCGTACCAGTTCAGCAAGCACGTGACGGGCGTCGCCTACGAGCAGTGCGTCGCCAAGGTGCGGGCCGTCAACCGTCGCTTCGACGAATGGTGGGACGAGGGCTGGGACCTGTTGCTCACCCCGACACTGGCCGTCCCGCCGTATCTACTCGGCGCCACCAGTGCTCCTGCCCCTGACGCGCCCTGGCCCGACATCGAGCCGTGGGTACCGTTCACGCCCCCGTTCAACGCGACGGGGGCGCCGGCAATCTCGTTGCCGCTCTTTTGGAATGCAGCCGGGCTGCCCATCGGCATCCAGCTCGGCGCACCGGCCGGGCGTGAGGACCTGCTGATCGCCATTGCCGCCCAGCTCGAACAGGCCGCGCCCTGGGCCGACCGATGGCCACCGCACAGCTTCACCATGCGCGAGCGGTGATGCCTGGGCGTTAGCCCTCACCTCAGGATCGACTGATCGATGCCGATGAGAAGGTGACCCCCCGGTGGGACGCCTGGTTTGGGCAGGACGATCTTCGTGATTGCCGCCCCGTGCAGGCTGGACGCGCCCTTCCACCACCCCAGAAGGGAATCTCGTCATGTCATCAATGCAGCCACCCAGGCCGGCGCGGCGCGGCCGGACCTCGGCCAGCTGGCCCGCTCCTGTCATCGCCCTCGTCGTGGGCGCACTGTTGTTCGCCATAGGCTCCCCGGCCTACGGCGCGCAAGGACCGGTTGATCTCGGCACCGCCGGCAACTTCGCCGTCCTGGCTGGCTCCGGCATCACCAACACCGGTCCCACCAGCATCACCGGGGATATCGGGACCTTCCCGACCCCGAGCGAGACGGGCCTCGCGTCGATCACGCTGGACGGGACGAATGATGCCGGGGACGCCGTCACACAAGAAGCCAAAGACGCTCTCGTGACCGCCTACGGTGATGCCGCCGGGCGCACTCCACAGACCGACGTTGCTGTTGAGCTCGGTGGGTCGACGCTGCTGGCGGGCGTCTACACCAGTCCCACCTTTGGCCTCACCGGGACGCTCTCGTTGGACGCCAAGGGCAACCCCGACGCCGAGTTCATCTTCCAGGCGGCCTCAACCCTCATCACGGCGTCAAACAGCCGTGTGCTCCTCCTCAACGGGGCCAACGCCTGTCACGTCGTGTGGCAGGTCGGAAGCTCGGCCACCCTCGCTACGGGCACACAGTTCGCCGGTGCGGTCCTGGCTCTCACATCGATCACCGCCGACACCGGCGCCACCATCCAGGGCCAGCTGCTGGCGCAAAATGGCGCCGTCACGCTCGACAACAACGTGATCACCGACGGGACCTGCGCCGCACCCGTCGTCACGCCGACCACCGTCGCCGCCAGCCCACCGCCGACCCGGTCTCCGACCACAACCCGACGGCCCACGACGGCGACCATCCCGCCGACCACCGTCGCCGCCAGCCCATCGCCGGCCGGGTCTCCGACGATCCCGCCGACCGTGCCCGGCACCCCCTTGGGGACACCCGCCACCACGGTCGGGCCTCACCCCGCTCCCGCGGTCGTGAGGGTCGCGGGTCCGCCGACCGGGCCGCCGGGCCCGACGCCGCCCGCGGGACCGGCGACCCCGGGTGGTCCAGGACCGATCGTGCCGCCTTCGCCCCCGCCCCCATCGGTGACTCCGCCGTCGGGCACACCGCCGGTCCCGCCGCTGCCGTTCACCGGAAGGAATGTGGCCCGATTGGTTGAGGGCGGGTTGGCCCTCTTGATCGTCGGCGCTGGGATCCTCCTTATCGACCGCCGCCACGGCTCCGCAAGGCGCGGATGGCGGCCGGTCCGCCCGGCTTGAGTCTCTACGCAGGCGGGTCGCGGGGCACGACGCTGATCGAGCCGTCGACCTCGAGCACAGCAAGGGCGACGTCGCCGACGCCCGCCAGTCCGTACTGGCGGACCGCGGTGTCCAACTCGTCGTTGGTGACGCGCTCACGGCGCATACGCCCAACCAAAGGCTGGCCATCACGCACCAAGATGGTGGGTGATCCAATCACCCGCGCGGCCAACGCGGGCCGACGGGCGAGGAGCTTGGTGAGCGCCCATCCGGTGAGGACAACGACGGACGACACGGCGAGGCCGACGCTGAGGTTGCCCCGCCCGGCAGTCATGGCATTTTGCACGGCGTTGGAGAGGGCAAAGAGCATGGCGAGGTCGTAGACGGAGAGTTGCGCCATCTCTCGTTTGCCAAACACGCGGAACCCGACGAGAAGGAAGCCCACCACCAACACCGACTTGATGGCTTGGACGGCGACGTCGGAGACGGAGACCGACGGTGGTGGCGGAGGCACCGACGCGAGGAGCCCGATCACGGCAGGCGCAGGCCGCGGTAGTGGCGCTTGGTCTTGAGGACAGGTGCTTTGCGGGGCACCACGCTTATCGTTCCGTCCACCTCGAGGACACACATGTGCACGTCGTCGAGGGCGTCGATCCCGTGCTCTCGCAAGGCGGCCATGATCTGGTCGCCGGTGACGCCCTGCTGTTTCATCGGGCCAGGCAGGAGCGCCCCGTCCGAGACGACGAGGACGGGCTCGCCGACCATCAGCCGCTCGGCCCGCTTCGACCGGACCGTGAGCTCGTTGAGTAGTCGGTTGAGGATCAGCAGCACGGTCCCCGCGACCAAGCCACCCCCGAGCGTGTTGTCGTTGTTGATCATGGCGTTTTGGACGGCGTTGCCCAAGATGATGATCATCACGAGGTCGTACAGGCTCATCTGACCGAGCTCCCGCTTGCCGAGCAGGCGGAGGCCGAGGATCAAGAAGGCGTAGATGATCGTCGTCTTGCCGGCGATGATCAGGGCGCCCATCGCATCCGGTGCGTCGAAGATGCGGCCTACCACCGACCTGGCAGTGTAGAAGGGCATGGGCGCCACCGCCGTCTCGCTTGCGATCGTCGCCGGCACGACAACCGTCATCTATCTCTTCCTGATCGCTCTTCTCCGCATCTTCGGGCGGCGAGAGCTGGCGCAGCTCACCATCGTCGATCTCATCGTCGTGCTCATCCTCGGCAGCGCGGTGGAGACCGCCATGATCCACGGCAACCTCACGCTCCCGGCCGGTCTGACGAGTGCGGCCACCTTGCTCGTCCTCAACAGGCTGCTCACCCTGGTGTTCCTCCGGTCCGATCGCCTCCGGCACCTGGTGGGTGGCGGGCCGGTCTTGCTGGTCCACAACGGCGCCGTGGTGGAGGAGCATCTGAGACGGACGGGAATGTCGCCGGCCGATGTCACCGAGGCGGTGCGGGGTCGAGGGTACGACGACCTCGCCCAGGTGAGGTTCGCGGTGCTTGAGACCGACGGTGAGGTGACCGTGGTGCCCACTACGCCCGCCTAGCCACCGCGCCGATGGTGGTCGGCCTCAACGGCACCTCGCGGCGCGCTCAGGATTGAGCGATTGGTGCCGATGAGTCCGGCGCGTTGTTCACGAAGTCGTCACCGAACAGAACCACAGGCTGAGCGCTGGCGCGCGTACCGTCACCTACAAACATGCCGGCCGGGTAAGGAGCGTCGTGACCGAGCGCCAGGGGAAGGTTGTCGTTGCTGACGACCTGCTGCCGCGCACCTTGGTGCTCGACCAACGGATTCGTTACTGCTACAGCAGGCCGGTGACCGGTCTGCGGCAGCGGCTCAAGGTTGTTCCCGCAGCGGCGCACGGACCGCACGGGCGAGGGCGCTGGCATTTGGGCGTGGCCGGCGTGCGGTCGTCGACCACCCGGACCTTCCTCGATGCCTTCGGCAACCTGACTGTCGATGTCGACGTGCCGTACGTCGAGGACAGCGTCGAGTTCGTGCTCGACGTCGAGGCGGATACCGACCCGTGGGGCGGGCCTCACGACGTGGCCGTTGACCCGCGGTATCGGCACCACACCCACCTGACCGCTCCGGACGACGCCATTGCCGACGTGATCCGGGGGGCCGACAGGGCCGACGTGGGCGCCCTTTGCACCAGAGTTCACCAATCGATGGCCTACGAGTGGGGGGTGACGGGCATCCACACGACGGCCGCCCAGGCTTTGGCCGGGGGACGGGGCGTGTGCCAGGACTACGCCCACATCATGCTCAGCGCGTGCCGTCTCGCCGGGCTGCCCGCCCGTTACGTCTCCGGACATCTGATCGGAGAGGGTGGGAGCCACGCGTGGGTAGAGGTCTTTGAGGCGCATCCGTCCCGGCGAGGCACGTGGATCGCACAAGGCTGGGACCCGACCCACAATCGCCGTACCGACGCCGCCTACCTCGTTGTCGCTGTCGGACGTGATTACGCGGATGCCGCACCAATGTCTGGCAGTTACAACGGCGTCGGCGTGACCAACACGCTCGCCGTGAGCAAACGGCTGGGCCATGGGCCCGCCCAATCATGACTGCGAGTCACGCGGGCATGGATTGGGTCGTCCGGTCGTAGGTGAAGCACGAGCAGTGGGTCGCCCAATCCCAGGGCCGGTAGTTGATGGGCCCGTCGTGCTTGCTGGCGCCGAACGACGTTTGGCCCCCTAGGGTCACGGGGCTCTGGTAGGCCGTCCCGATGCCTTCGATGGCCCGGGTCACGAGCGCCGGTTGGGTGAGGCCGCCCGTTGCCTGGAGGGCCGCCTGGTACAAGAAGAGGGCGTCACACGTTGTGTAGGAGTAGAAGTAGTCGTTGAACTGCACGGGAACGAGGCCCTCGCTCTTCAGCATCGAGAGGCATCGTTGCGCGGCGGCATCGGGCGCGGGCTGGTCCGTGGCGGCAACGTCGACGCTCGGCAGCCATCCGAATCCGTGCACGTTGACCTCCTGCGCGGTGGGCATCAGGCCGGACGTGACGAGCGCCTCGCCTCCCGTCCAGCTCGTCACGTAATACGAAGGCTGCCAACCCTGGCTTTGGGCCGTGATCGCCATGAAGATGACGGGGGGTCCCTCGCCGATCACTTTGGTCACGCCGGCGGCGTGGAGCTTCAGGACCGAGCTCTCGACCTGGGCGACGAGGGTCCCGTCGTCACTGGCACCGCTGGCGCAGCCGTAGGTCTCGGTGTCGACGAGGTCGAGCCCGGCCTGCTTGATGTACGGCAGGGCGGCGTTGTGCCAAGACTCCTGGTCGTACGGGCACGCCGAGATGAGGGCGCCGATCTTGTCGGATCTGGTGAGCTGGCCTGTGGCAACCCCGCCTTCGAGCAGCGTGAGGTAGTTGCGGTCCCAGGACGGGTTGGCCAGCGAGAAGAGCATGGGATACTGCTCAAACGTCCGGACGTCCCCGACGTTGTAGCCGTCGTCGAGGTGGGGGACTCCAGCCTGGGAGAGGCAGGCCTCAAACGAGTCGACGTAATCAAAGCTGTAGCCCAGGACAGCGGCCACGTGGTTGTCCTCTGTAAACGTGTCGCACGCGGCCGCGTAGACGGTGTTCCAGTCGGCTGCGCCGGTGTCGGTCTCAACGATGACGGGGTCGATCTGATGGCCGTCGATGCCGCCGTGGGCGTTGTAGGCATCGACGAGCGCCTTGATGATGAGCTCAGGGCTGATGGTTGAGCCGGTCGAGGCTCCGAGGCCGGCGGCGTTGGACGTTTGGGTGTTGAGGAAGCCCAGCTTGATCGGCACGTCCGGAGCCTGGCCGGCGGTGGGCGCGATCGTGGCCGGAAGACCGGCCGTCCCCCCGCCGGGGCCTGCCGGGCCCGCGGTCGATGCTCCCGAGGAGCCGGGCTGGCCGGGCGCCGACGCTCCGGCCGAGCCGGCGCTCACCGCGGCCGTGGTGTCGGGGCGCACGCTGGGCCCAGCGACGGATGACGGGCCGGAGCCGAGGCCTTCGCCGAGGCTCTCGATGTTGCGGCGGCCGGCCTGACTCACCGTCGTCCCGCACGCCGCGAGCGTCACGAGGGCAGCCGTGACGAGCGCGATCCAAGGATGGCGCGCGAGTCGCGGTCCCGTCTGAGTTGATCCTTGGCGCGACGTCATGTTGGCTTCCCCCCGGGTCGGCTACGCCGACATCAACAGCCTGCACTAAAGCACTTTGGCGAGTTGCTCGGTACTTCTGTGCTCCATCGGGAGCCACTGGCGCGCTAGGTTCGCACCGTGGTCGCTTGGGTGGCGCTGCACACGGGGGGCCGGAGGTGTTGCCAACGGGGTCGCTGGGCCGGTTGAGAATTGCCCGAAGGGCGGCACGCTGGCCTGCGGTGGTCGTCGTCGTCGTTGTCCTCGCCGGCTGCGGCTCCACCGTGTCTGTCGAGAGCGCGGGGTCGGTTGGCGCCGAGGGGCTGGGGCCGGCGAGCACCGGCACCCCCGCCGGCGCATTCAAGGCCTCGTCACCAGCCAATGGGCCGGGCGGCCCCGCGTCGTCGGGGAGTGATGCCGGCTCGACGGGCTCGCCTGCCGGTGCTCTCTCGGCGGCATTGGGCGGCGCCGGAGCCGCGATCCTGGCCGGGGGCGGGTCAGGGGTATCGGTCGCGTCCGGACCCATCCAGCTCGGCATCTTCTACACCTCGGGCCTGACCGCCCTCGCGACGGCCTTTGGCGCTGGTGAAAGTGGCGCGGCCCTCAATCCGAAGGCGGGCTCCGAGGCGGTGATCTCCTACATCAATCAGCACGGCGGGCTGGCCGGCCACCAAATCAGCCCGGTGTGGGCCAGCATCGATGCGTTCTCTTCGGAGAGCTTCACCGCCCAGGACCAGGCGGCCTGTGCGACCTTTACCGAGGACAACCATGTGTTCGCGGTGGTGGCGTCAACCACGACGCATAGTGACTTCGTCAGCTGTCTCGCACAGCATGGGACGCCGCTCATCGCCGCGTACGGAGGCTTGACTCCGTCCTCCGATCTGACTCAGGATCCGCTTCTGGTCGTGGATAACGCCCCGTCGGCCGAACGAGGCGCGGCGGCTGTTGGCTCCGGGCTGATCGGAGAGGGCTGGAGCCAGGCCCGCTGGAACGCCGCCAGCAGCTGTGTGACGGCGACGAAGCCCCGCATCGGAATCGTGTTCGACGGCGACGAACCATTCATGCACGCCATCTACAGCAAGATCCTGGCACCAATGTTCGCCCAGGCGGGTACTCCGGTCACCGACACATTCTTCCTCAACGCCACCGGGTCCCCCGTGGACATCCTCGCCGAGTACTCACAGCAGATGCCCAACGTGGTGCTGAAGTTCGCGACAGACTGCGTCGATCACGTGCTGATGTTCCTCACCAATGCCGTCCCGGGGTACACCTTCACCGATGACGCCGACGAGCAGGGGTACACGCCGCGCTACGGGTGGGACAGCACCGATCTGCCCTATATCGTCAAGAGTGAGACGTCAGGCGTAGCGCAGCAGTTCCACGGGTCCTTGGGTGTCGGGTGGCAGCCCAACAACGATGTCTCTGAAAGCCAGTTCGACGCGACGGCAAGCGCACCGGGGGCGCGCTGCCTGGCGGTGTTCGGCGCGGCAGGCATGCCGTCAACAAGTCAGGCGGCATCCTGGACCGACCTGCAGATCTGCGACTCGCTGTTGTTTGTGCCCGCCGCCCTCGCCGGGATCACGGGCCCCTTGACGACGGCCGTACTGGCCCAGCAGATCGACAACCTCGGCGGTGGCTATTCGCCCTCGTTGTCCTACCGGGCGTATTTCTCCGGTACGCACCGGGATGGAGCTGTAGCCCTTCGAACCTTCGCCTTCGTCGACAGTTGCAGCTGTCTGCGCTACACCAGCGGAATCCAACGCTTCTGACGCTACCAATGGAGGCGCAGTGACAAACGAGGAGTGGGAGCACAACGAGGCGCTCCATCGCGCCCTGCTGGACGAGTCGCGTCCGGTGGATGTCGACAAGCAGCACGCGCGGGGCAAGCTGACGGCGCGGGAGCGTATCGCCTATCTCCTCGACGATGACGGGATCCTCGAGTATGGGGGCCTCGTGCGGCCCGATACCGAAAACCTCGCCGGCGGCGTCACCGCCGACACCTTGGCTCGGGGGCTGGAAGCGCCCGCCGACGGCATCGTCACCTGCACCGGGCGCATCGACGGCCGTCCGGTCGCGGTGATGGCGAGTGACTTCATGGTCCTGGGTGGATCGCAGAGCCCCGCGGGCGGAGGCGCCAAGATGCGACGCATGGCCGAGCTGTCGTTGCGGCACGGCATCCCGCTCGTCACCTTGCTCGACGGGGCGGGACATCGCATCCACTCCATGGACTCAAAGAGCTTTGCCTTCGGCGGCACCTTGGGGCCCTTCCCGGAGATGACCCTGGCCTCGGGATGGGCCCCCCACGTGTCCGCGGTGATGGGCCCGTCGTTCGCGGGACCGGCGATGATCGCGGGCTGCGCCGACTTCCTCGCCATGGTCAAGGGCACGTCGCAGATCGGGATGGCGGGCCCCAAGCTGGTCAAGGCGGGCACGGGGGAGGATCTCGGGATCGAGGAGGTCGGCGGCTGGGAGGTCCATACGCGCAGTGGAGCGGTGGAAGCGGTGGCCGATGACGACAGGGAGTGTCTGGATCTCCTCCGACGGTTCCTCGGCTACCTGCCGAGCAATGCATCGGAGCTGCCGGCCGTGGTCCGCATCGACGACCCGGGGGGCAGGCTCGCTCCCGAGCTGCGCGACCTCGTGCCCACTAATCGGCGCCAGGGGTACGACGTGACGACGGCCATCGCCGCGATCGTCGACCGTGACAGCTGGATGGAGCTGCGCGCCGGCTACGCCAAAAACGCCGTCGTCGGTATCGCCCGACTTGACGGGATCCCAGTTGGCGTCATCGCCAACCAACCGCGCTCGCTTGCCGGCGTGATCGACAGTGACGCCTGCTCGAAGATGCTCTACCTCGTGACGCTGTGCAACACCTACGGGCTGCCGATCATCAGTCTCATTGACACGCCAGGGCTCATGGTGGGAGCGGCGGCGGAGAAGTCGGGCCTGGTGCGCCGCTCGGCGCGACTTGTCGTCGCGCTCGGGCAGCTCACTGTCCCGTTTGTCAGTATCGTCCTGCGCAAAGGGTACGGGGGTGGCTACATGTTGATGGGGGGAGGGCGGACGTACGACTCGGTTGCGTCGTTGTTCTGGCCGACGGCTGAGGTGTGCGCGATGGGCATCGAAGGGGCCGTCGACATCGCCTTCAGCCGCGAGTACGAGAGCGCGCCCGACCCGGCCGCCCGTCGTGCGGAGCTGATCGACGCCTTCTACGCCCAGGTGACGACGGCGAGATCGGCCTCAGGCTTCGGCATCGACGACGTCATCGACCCGGCCGCCACCCGGCAGCACATTGCCGCCGCGCTCAACGTGAGCGCCCGCCGGAGACACACCAGCCGCCGGCCCGCGTCGGCTGGCTCGGTGGCGTTGATATGAGCGCAATCTCGCTACCCGAGCTGCTGTGCGAGCGCGCACGGTCGCAGGGTGACGCGCCGTACCTCGTCGACTACCGCGGTGGGACGGTCACCTACGGCGAGGCGGACGTGGGGGCGCGCACTTGGGCCGCCGCCCTCCGGACTCTCGGCCTGGGCGCCGGGGACACCATCTTGAGCATGCAGCCCAACCGGCCCGGTGCGCTCATGTCGTGGCTGGGGGCAGCCTGGCTCGGCGCCATGGACGTCGGCGTCAACACCGACTACCGCGGCTCCATGCTGAGCTACGTGGTCGCCCACTCACAGGCGGCCACGGCGGTCGTCGGCGAGGAGTATGTCTCCCGCCTGTTGGAGTCCCTTGACGAGGGGAGCAAGCTTCGCACGATCGTCGTCCCCGACGCAGTGGGAGCGCTGCCAGACGGGGGAGGGGTCACCGTCGTTGCCGCCGAGGACATCCTCCGGGGTCCGGCGCCGAGGGAGGATCTGACCCCCCCATCCCCATGGGACATCTGTTACATCATCTACACCTCGGGCACCACGGGCCCGTCCAAAGGTGTGCTCACGCCGTGGGAGCAGCTCCACGCCCAGACCCTCGCCTGTCTGCCCATCGAGGAGCTGGGTCCCGACGACGCCTACTACTGCCCGTTTTCCCTGGCTCATGGCGGTGGACGAATGCCGGCCTACCTCATGGCCCTTGTGGGGGGTCGTCTCGTCGTCCGGGACCGCTTCAGTGGCAGCGACTTTTGGTCTGATGTGCGCAAGCACGGGTGCACCGCCACAGCCCTCCTTGGGGCCATGTCGGCCTTCCTCATGCATCAGCCTCCTCAGGCTGATGACAGCGACAACCCGATGCGCTCCGTGGTGATGCTGCCGCTCCTCCCGGAGCACCTGGAGTTCGCTGAGCGGTTTGGCGTCCGACTGCGCACCACCTTCAGCATGACGGAGATCAGCGTCCCGATCGTGAGTGATTGGGATCCGGCGGACCATCGCAGCTGCGGCAAGGTGCGCGAGGGCTACCCCGGCGTCGACGTGAGGATCGTCGATGAGCACGACATGGAGGTGCCGGAGGGCTCCGTGGGCGAGCTCATCGTCCGCACGTCCGAGCCGTGGACGATGAACGCCGGATACTTCCGCATGCCCGAGGCCACGGTGGCGGCGTGGCGCAACGGCTGGTTTCACACGGGCGATGGCTTCACCCGCGACGCCGAGGGACGCCTCTACTTCGTCGACCGGGTCAAGGACGCCATCCGCCGCCGCGGGGAAAACATCTCCAGCTTCGAAGTCGAGGCCGGTGTCAACGCCCACCCTGACGTGGTGGAGTCGGCGGCGGTCGCCGTGCCGTCGGAGTGGGGCGAGGACGAGGTCAAGATCTACGTCGTGCGCGCTCCGGGGTCGACGCTGACCGCTGCGGAGCTCGTCGATTGGCTCGAGCCCCGCATGACGCCCTTCATGATCCCGAGATACGTCGAGTTCCGCGACGACCTTCCCAAGACGGAGGCCACGCTGCGCGTCCGTAAGGTCGCGCTGCGGGCGAGTGGCATCAACGAGCACACCTGGGATCGGCTGGCCGCACCGCGCCACAACGCCGACCGGTGACCCGGGAGCTGGCCACTAGCCACTAGCCACGAGCCGTGTCGGCTGGCATGGTGGGGAGTTGTATCCGTGAGGCGCAGTCACCGCCGGTCAAGATCCGGAGCGAGACCGGACCCTCTGCGGGAATCCGGCGGAAGTTGTGGTCGGTGCCGGCGACGGTGACGCGGATCCGATGGGCGGCGTCAAAGAGCCAGGAGACCGGCAGAAGATCCCACTCCAAACACACGGGCTTCCCAAGGGGCATCTCTTCGGCATCCACCCGTGTGTAGGTCCGGAACGGACCCGGGGACCAGTATGGCGACGCGTCGTCCGAGACCTTCCGGTGGATGGCCCGGAGGTAGCCCTCGGTCACCATCCGAACCTGACCGTCGGGGGCGACGTCTTCCAGGTAGACCGCGACGGTCACGTCTGGCCGGCTGGACGTGACCCAGATTGTCGCGAGTGGATGGCCGGTGACTTCGGTGTCTTGGTCGAGAGGATCAGAGTCGAAGTGCGGAAGGCCTTCGTCGAGGCGAGCGCGATCGGCGTAGCTGACGGTGCTACGCGGGCCGCTGAGCTGCCGACCAAAACGTGAGTGCGGACCGGTACCCGTGTTGAAGTCGACTTCCTGCTCGACGTCGCCGGGCTCGGTCGGTGGGGCAGCAGGCAGGGACCGGCGCGGGCCGAGCCACCAGGTCCTCGGCGTGGCCCCCGGAGGCGGCCAGCTCACCGCTGCCTGCCACCGCTCCTGACCCATGGTGAAATAGCGGACGGCGGGGCTGGCGTCGACCACGCCCTCGCGCCGAAGGTGAGCGTCGAAAAACATGGCGATCTCCGCGGCGTGATCAAACTCGGCGGCGCGCTTGGTGGTCACGGTGGGGCTGCAATACCACCCGCCTCCATGTCCCCACGGGCCAATCACGAGGCGACTTCCTGGGGTCCGGATGGTGTTGTGAAGATTGATCATCTCTCGACTGAACGCGGCGTCCAGCCATCCCGTGTAGGACAGGATCGGGATGTGGGCATCGCGGATCTGGTCGGCGAAGCGGTAGGGACTCTGCGTGTCCAGGGTGCCGTCCGCCGTGGGCGACGTCATGGGCGCGTCGCGGTATTCGGCCGTGTTGATGTCCTCACTGAGGTACTCGTTACCGCGGTGCTCGCTGACGGCGGCCCTGAGAAGGGAGCCGTCCGTGTCGTCATCCACGGGCCGGATACCTCGCATGATCGTCCGGAGTGCCGCTCGACCCAATGCGCTCCTCGCCAATCCGTATGGTCGATTGGAGTCGAGTGCCTTCATGATCCCCTCAACGCTCACAAAGAACCTCTCCGGCGTGAGCCCGCCAGGATGGGGACCGGCGAACATGTCGAAGACCGTGAACCGCGGCGCGATCGCCTGCAGGGCGGGGTGCCGGCCGGTGGCCAACCAGAGGGCGGTCAGACCGATCGCCGAGATCCCGGTGGCCCCGACGCGACCATTGGACCAAGGCTGTTGGACGATCCAGTCCAGGACCTGGACCCCGTCCGGGACGGAGTCCGCCATCATGACGGCCCGCCGCCGTCCGTAGGACGCGCCGGAGCCACGGAGGTCCATGACGACCACGGCGTACCCGAATCCCGTGAGCGCGACGGCGAGCTTGTCATCTCCACCGATGATGCGGCGCAGGCGACCCGGGACCCATGACCGCACCTCGAGCGCTCGGAAGTAAGGCGTCTGCATGAGGACCGCTGGACACTTCTCCGGGGCCAGAGGATGAGGCAGGGGATCAGGTAGGTAGAGGTCGATGGCGACCTTGACGCCATCGTCCATGGGGACGAACTGCGAGGTACGGCGCGTGTTTGGGTAGCGACGCCCGGGCGCCTGCTCGGCATGCCAGTCGGCGCGGTCGCTGCTGTCCGATCGGTTGCTCGCCGGTGGCATCAGGCTTCGTGTTATCTACCGGCCGACGAACACGGCTGGGCGCTTCTCCACAAACGCCGCCGCCGCCTCCTTGTGGTCCTCGGTCTGGAACAGGCGGGCGAGGCCCCCGCTCACGAACGTCGCCAGGTCGCCGAGCTCGGCGTAGGACCGACCGGCGCCGCGGCGCAGCCCCTCTTTGACGTGGAGGACCGCGAGGGGCGGGTTGGCGGCGATGCGGGCGGCCAGCGCCGTGCTCTCGGCCAGCAGGTCGTCGTGGGGGACGACGCGCGACACGAGGCCGATGCGGAGAGCCTCGGCGGCGTCGATGATGTCACCGGTCATCAGCAGCGTCGCCGCATGCTCGTAGCCGATCAGCTGCGGCAGCCGCCAGTACGACGGCAGGTCGGCCATGAGCCCCATCTTCACGTACAGCAGCCCAAATCGGGCCCGATCGGACGCCAGGCGCACATCGCACATCACCGCGAAGTCCATGCCGATGCCGAGGGCCACCCCGTTGACCGCGGCGATCAGCGGCTTGGCGCAGCCGAGGACGGTCACCGACTCGGGCGACATCGGCGGGCGCACCGACGAGAAGCTCTTGATGATGTCAGCCATGCGTGGGTCTCCCCACGCCGCCTCGACGTCGTCGCCTGCGCAAAAACCCCGCCCGGCTCCCGTCAGGATGGCGACGCGGACCTCGTCGTCCGCGTCGATTCGCGCGAACGCATCGATGAGCTGATCGCCCATGTCGAACGTCGCCGCGTTGAGCCGATCCGGTCGGTTGAGCGTGACCGTCGCAATGTGGTCGGCCACCGCGTACGTGACGTCGTGTTCGGGCATCTTCCCCCCATCCGGGCACCGGCCTCGGTGGACCGGATGACCTTGGAATGTTAGCTTCTGTTTACGTTCACACGGCTGGCCCGTGGGCGTCGACAGAGGAAGTGGGGGGCGATCGTGGGCACGTACTCGTTCATCAAGATCGAGGTCACTGACGGCATCGGGGTGCTCACCCTCAATCGTCCCGAGGTCAAGAACGCCATGAACCTCGAGATGACCGGCGAGTTCGCCGAGGCGATGTGGGCTCTCGACGCCGACGACGCCGTGCGGGTCATCGTGGTGACGGGGGAGGGCTCGGCGTTCTGTGCCGGCATCGACTTGTCGGCCGGGTCCGACACCTTCGGCGCCGCCGGCCACGAAGAGCACAACCGAGAGCTCGCCACCACCGACGAGGAGCTGACGAGCCGGTTCGCGTTCTGGCGCATGCGCACGCCCACCATCGCCGCCATCAACGGCGCGGCGACGGGTGCCGGCCTCACGCTGACGCTCGCGCTCGACATCCGGGTGGCCGCCGAGGACGCCAAGCTGCGACTGCCGTTCGTCCGGATGAACCTCATCCCCGAGGCCAACTCGACGTGGATGCTGCCGCGTCTGGTCGGCGCCTCGAAGGCTTTGGAGCTGTTTTTCACCGGGCGATTCTTTTCCGGTGCCGAGGCGGCCGAGATGGGCGTGGTGTCGCGGGCCGTCCCGCGCGGCGACGTCCTTTCGTCGGCACTGGAGTTGGCGGGCGAGATCGCCACCTACGCGGCGCCGCTCGCCGCCGGCGTGACAAAGCAGCTCGTCTACCGGGCCCTCGAGTCCGGGGATCGGGAGGCGGTCATGACGGCCGAGACACGTCTGACGTGGTGGGCCGGGACGCAGCCCGACACGGCTGAGGGCGTCACCGCCTTGATGACGAGGGGCGTGCCCAGCTTCAAGCAGTCCAAGCACACGCCCGTGCCCGAGGGCCTCTTTCCGGAGTGAATGGACGACGCGGCGTGGATTTCAAGGACACGCCTGCGGTTCCGCGAGCTGTCAGGCCTTCGGTAGCACGATGCCGGCTGCTTCACGGTCCCATGTGTGCTCGTTGAGGGGGTCCTCCCGGAGCCGGGCCTTCTGCGTCCGAAACGTGGCGTCGGTCTTGGGGAGCTCGGCGGTGATCTCGATGTAGCGGGGGATCATGAACCTGGGCATCACCGGCACGAGAAACTCGATCAGCTGGCGCGGGTCCAGTTGTGCCCCGGGCCTGAGGACGACGAGGGCTTTGACGTCGTCCTCGCCCAGCTCCGATGGGACGGCGATGACCGCCGACTCGGCCACGCTGGGATGGGCGTTGATACCGGCCTCGACCTCAAACGAGGAGATGTTCTCGCCCCGCCGCCGGATGGCGTCCTTCAGCCGGTCGACGAAGTAAAAGTTGCCGTCCTCGTCGCACATGAACCCGTCGCCCGTGTGAAACCACCCGTTGCGCCAGGCTTCGGCGGTCTTCTCCGGCATCCGCCAGTAGCCGGCGTTGAGAACCCACGGATCGTCGGAGCGGACCACGAGCTCCCCGACCACGCCGGGAGCCACCGGCTCATCGAGCTCGTCGACGATGCGGCACTGGTAGCCGGGGGGGCCAGTCCGCGCCCGGCCGCAGCTCCGGCCGTTGGCCAGGTTGAATCCATCCGAGGTCAAGGGCGCGCCGATCTCTGTCATCCCGAAGCCGGTCCCGACCCGCACACCGAAGCGCTTCTTGAATTCCTCCACCTCGGGGATGATCGGTCCCATGTAGACGCTCTCGAGTGGGCTGTCGGCGTCGTCGGGTCGGGGCGGGGCCAACATCAGGAGCGATGCGATGGGCCCGAGGAGCCCGGCGGCCTGACAGTCGAAGGTGCGAACGTCGTTCCAGAACTCTCCCGGCGCCAGCGTTTCGCGGATCACCAGATAGCCACCTCGAATGACGGTGAAGTAGAGCATCGCCTTGCCCGACACGTGGAAGCCGGGGTAGATCGAGTAGTAGCCGCGGTTTTGGTCGAGGGACTCGGGCGCCTGTATCTCCACGAACTGGTAGAGCTCGGCCCAGGGCACAAGGACACCTTTGGAGGGGCCCGTCGTACCGGACGTGTAGATCATGGCGGCGATGTCGTGGTAGGCCGGCCCGGGCCCGAGACCGCCCGACGGTGTGCCACCCGACGGGGCGCCACCCGACGGGGCGCCAGCGAGGACGTCGTCGCCGGTGCGGACCTCAAACGGGAGGGACGGTAGCGGACCGCTCGCATCCGGCACGACGAGGCACTTGAGGTGGACCAGGTCGTCGGCGATCAGGGCCAGCCGATCGAGGTAGCGCTCGGAGATGACGGCCAGCGCGGCCTCCGAGTTGTTGAGGATGTACGCCAGCATCGGGCCCCGATAACCGGTGTTGGCCGGCACCTCGATGGCGCGGAGCCACGCCAGCCCGAGCCACACGTCGTAGCACTCGAAGGAGTTGGGGACCATGGTGAGCACGGTGCTCCCCGGCGTCACGCCGAGCGCGGCGTAGGCGCCCGCCCAACGCATCATCTCGTCCCGCACATCGTTGAACGATCGCCGACGCCCGGCCACGTCCAACATGGCGAGAGCGTCCCCCCGGGCCGATGCGGCGTCGATGATGGCGTGCGGCAGCACGTGGCCTTGGTCGAGCATGCGACTACCCCCTGAAATCCGAACGTAAGTCTATGGGCTCTCCTCAGCCGCCGACCGGTAGCGGTGGGGTGGCGAGGTGCCAATCGCTCACTTGCTGGAAGGCGTGGCCGGCTGCCAGGACCTTGCCCTCCTCCCACGGGCCCGCGCACAGCTGCATCCCTACGGGCAGTCCGGCATCAGTCAGACCGATCGGCACGGACATGGCCGGGAACCCCAGCCCGTCCCACACCGCCGTGAAGACGGGAAGCAACAGTGTCGATCCGAAGTCGAGCCCCTCCACGGTGGGCGCGCCGGCGCCGACGGTCAGGCAGGCGATGACGTCCACGTCAGCGAGGAGGCGGAGTACCTCGACTCGCCCGGCCTGGCGCGCCCGCTGCGCCTGCACGTAGTCGCTCGCCGAGTAGAAGGCACCGGTCGCCACCATCGCCCGGGTGAACCGGCCGTAGTCCTCCCATCGGGCGGCGAGGTTGGTGCGGTGGTAGGTGAACGCCTCCGCGAACGTGGTGACGATCGTCGCTTCGTTGACCGCATCCCACAGGGTCATCGATATCTCCACGACGTCGGCCCCAGCCTTGCTCAGGACCTCGACCGCCTCCTCAAACCGGGCGGCGGCGCTGGGATCGACGAACGGCGCCCGGGTGTGGTGATCACGCTCGACGCCGATCCGGACCCCCTCCAGCGTCCCCCCCAGCGCGCTGGTGTAGTCGGGCACGGCGACCTCGGCGGACAGCGGGTCCGTGCGGTCGTGGCCGGCCATGGCGTTGAGGAGCAGGGCGCAGTCGTGCGCCGAGCGGGCGATGGGCCCGACGTGGTCGAGCGAGGAGGCCAGCGGTACGCAGCCGGACTTGGGCACACGGCCCCACGTCGGCTTGAGCCCGGTGATGCCGCAGAGCGCAGACGGCATGCGGATGCTCCCGCCGGTGTCGGTGCCGATGCCGCCGAAAAACATGCCGGCGGCGACCCCGTTGGCCGTGCCGGAGCTCGAGCCGCCGGCCCACGTCGACGTGAGCCAGGGGTTGCGGGGCACGGGGAAGGGTTTGTCGGGGTCCGGCAGCCCGATGGCAAACTCCATCGTGGACGTCTTGCCAGTCAGGACGGCGCCTGCTGCTCGCAGTCGTGTCACCGCGGGTGCTTCGGCTTGCGCCCCCCAGGCCGGGTCGAGGATCAGGCTTTGGGCCGTGGTGGGGGCGTCGGCGGTGGCGAGGATGTCTTTGACGGCCAAGGGGATGCCGTGGAGGGGTCCGAGGTCGCGACCGGCAGCGAGGTCGGCGTCAGCCTGCGCCGCGGCGGCGAGGGCGGCGGCGTCGGTGCGGAAGAGGTAGGTGCCAAGCACGGGGTCGAGCTCGTCGGCGTGGGCGAGCATCGCCGTGGTCAACTCGGTGCTCGTGATCTCGCCGGCGCGGAGGGCGGCAGCGGCGTCGGCGATGGTCATCGGAGGGGAGGTCATGCCTCATACCCCTGGGCCACGGTGTACACGACGTCGGCTCTGGCGCGCAGCAAGGGGTACATCATCTCGAAGACGATCAACTCCTCGTCCGAAGGGTTGAGCCCCGCTGCCGCGAGCAACCGGCGGGCGGGCGAGTCGGGGATGGCGGCGTCGGTCATGTGAGACTCCCTCGGGGCGATGCCGGCCGCGCCCGGGTCGGCGTCGTGAAGTATGGTTCACAAAAGAGGGGACCGAAAGGGCGTGCTCGAGTGAGTCAGGACGGCGCTGAGTACGCACGCCTCTGCGAAGACCTGGCAGCCGAGGAATGTGACCTGGACGCCATCGTGTCTTCATTGGCTCCGTCGAGTTGGGAGACCCCGACACCGGCAGTGGGCTGGGACGTCCGCGACCAAATCGGCCACTTGGCGGTCAGCGAGGACCTTGCCACGCTCGCCGCGACCGACGCCGAGGCCTTCCGCGCCGAGCTGCTCCGCCTTCTGTCCGATCTCGATGCCACCGAGGACGGGCAGTTGGCCCGTGGCCGCGGCATGGAGCCCCCGGAGGTACTCGCCTGGTGGCGAGCGTCGCGTGAGCGCACGCTCGCAGCCGTCAGGGGTCGAGAGCCGTCGTCTCGGATCCTGTGGGCGGCGGGGGAGATGAGTGCCACCTCTTTTGTTCGGGCTCGGCTCATGGAGACCTGGGCGCACGGGCAGGACATCGTCGACGCTGTCGGTGTCGATCGCCTGCCGACCGCCAGGCTTCGCCACATCGCTGAGCTCGGCGTGCGAACGCGGGGCTTCTCCTACGCCAACCGCGGGCTGCCCGTCCCGGGCGGCGGGGTGCGTGTCGAACTGCGCGCGCCGGACGGGAGTCAGTGGACCTGGGGCGAGGATGTCGGATCGAGGGTGATGGGGCCGGCGATCGACTTCTGCCTCGTCGTCACCCGCCGCCGCCGGCCGGACGCGACCGCCCTTCGCGTGGAAGGCAGCCTCGCCGCGGAGTGGATGGATATTGCTCAGGCGTTCGCGGGCCTTCCGAGCTGAGGCGGGCGGGCTGAGGCCCTCAGGTCGTGGCGTTGCGGTAGAGGCGCAGCGAGACGGCCAGGAAGACGACGAAGATCCCGACGCTCCACGCAGCGGCCTGCCACACCAGATGGAAGACAGGCCCGCCCTCCAGGAGTGAGCGCACAGCTTCGATGGTGACGCTGGCGGGCTGGTTGCGAGCGAAGGCTTGGAGCCAGCTCGGCATGGTGGATACGGGGACCAGCGCGGAGCTGGCGAAGAACAGGACAAACATCGGCAGGATGGCGGCCATCTGGGCGGTCGCGGGGTCCTTGACCGCCAGTCCCACCGCGGCGTAGACCCAGCTGAAGGCATACCCGAAGGCGACCACGAGGGCCACGCCGGCCAGGGAGGTGCCGACAGGGCTGTGGAATCTGAAGCCGACGGCGACGCCCAAGGCGACCATGAACGCCAAGGCCAGGGCGCTCCGGCAGATGTCGGCGAGGGTCCGGCCGGCCAGGAACGCGGAGCGGGCCATGGGCAGGCTCCGAAAGCGGTCGATCATGCCGCTCTGGGCGTCCTGGGCGAGGGCGAGCGACGTGGTCATGCCGCCGATCAGCACTGCCTCCAAGAAGATGCCGGGTACGACGTAGTCGACGTAGTTGACCCCCGGCGTTCTGATAGCTCCCCCGAGCACGTAGCGGAAGAGAAGCAGGATGATGGTGGGCTGCACGATGGACATGAACATCAGCTGGGGGGTGCGGAGGATGCGCAGGAGGTTGCGCTTGGTGACGCCCCAGATGTCGCGAACGGCGAGGGCGGGGGTGATGGGTACGACCTGGGCGGCCGGGGGTGAGATGGCCAAGTCAGCCATGGCGAGGTCAGTCATCAAGCGTCCTAGGCCGCCGGGGCGATCGACTCGGCGGGCGTCTGGTTGGCACGCTCGGCGTGATCGGTGATGGCCAGGAAGACGTCGTCCAGGGAGGGCCGGTGGATGCCGAGGTCGTCGAGGGCGATGCCGGCGTCGTCAAGGGCCCTCCCCGCGGCGATGAGCGTCTTGGCCCCGCCCTTGGCGGGGAGGCTGATGAGCTTCAGATCCGTGTCCAGCCGCGGCGGCGTGCTCCCGAGCCCGGCGATCAGCGACGCGGCGCGCGGCATGTCGGCCCGGTTGGTCACCCGGACCTGCAAGACGTTGCCCCCCATCCGGTCCTTGAGCTGATCGGCGGTCCCTTCGGCAACGACCCGGCCCGTGTCTATGACGACGATGCCGTCGGCAAGGTGTTCGGCCTCCTCCATGTACTGGGTCGTCAGCAGCACGGTGGTGCCCTGGGCGACGAGGTCTTCGACGAACCGCCACAAGTCGTTGCGTGTGCGAGGGTCGAGCCCAGTGGTCGGCTCGTCGAGAAACAAGGCGGGGGGTTGTCCGATGAGGCTGGCGCCGAGGTCGAGTCGTCGACGCATTCCACCTGAGTAGGTCCTGACCTGCTTGTCGCCGGCGTCCCCGAGGGAGAGCAGCTCAAGGGCCTCTTGGGCTCGCGATCTGTACTCGGACCGCTTCAGGTGGTAAAGGAGCCCGACGAGCTCGAGGCTTTCCCGACCGGTCAGGAGCTCGTCGACGGTGGCGTACTGGCCCGCGAGGCCGATGACGGACCGCAACGCGGTGGCATCGCGTTGGACGTCATAGCCGGCCACTGTGGCCCGGCCGGAGTCGGGCTGCAGCAAGGTGGTGAGGACGCGGACCAGCGTGGTCTTGCCCGACCCGTTGGGCCCGAGGAGAGCAAGGACCTTGCCCTCTTCGACATCGAGGTCTACGGCGTCCAGGGCCAGCGTGGCCCCGAAGCGCTTCGAAATCTTCTCTACCTGAATCAGCGCCATCGAGGGTCACCCGCCCCACATCGATGGTGAGAGCACGGTGACCGTCATGGGCAGCTCCTGGTTTGATTCGCAGCGACTCAACTGCGCCACCAGGGTCTGGAGCAACGCTCCCGGAACCTGCCGTGCCATACGGCCAGTTCCAACACGGTGCGGGTTCGCGTTGCGTGCCAGGCGTCACCGTACACGTCGCTGCCTACGGACGTGGCACGGCCGGGAAAAGCAGTGACACACGCGTGCCTCCGCCGGCCACCGCCGTGCACGAGACGGTGCCCCCGCGGGTGAGGGCGAATTCCCGCACCACGGCCAGCCCGAGGCCGAGTCCGGCGAACTGTCTGGTGTCGGACTCATCCCCTTGCATGAAGTCGTCAAAGGCCACGAGCTGAGCGGCCGCTGTCATCCCGACCCCTTGGTCGATCAGTGCGATCTCGACTGCCGGCGCGCCTCGCAGCTCACGCTGGCGTGTTTCGATGGTGATCGTGCCGCCGGCGGGAGAGAACTTCACGGCGTTGTCGATGAGCTCGTCGAGGACGAGGCCGAGCGAGGGCCCGTCGACGACGATCTCGGGCAGGCTCTCGCCAGGGTCGGCGACGATCCTGTACGGGCCGTTGAGCCTTGGCGTCCACGCTCGGATGGCGTCATCGACGGAGACATGGAGATCAATCGGTTTGGCCTCACCCGCTCGATGGCCGCTGTTGACGGAGGCGCTGAGCTCGAGGAGCTCGACGATGCGCTCCAAGCGTTGCGCCGCATCGACGATCGCGCCCGCGGCGCGGTGCGACTCGGCCGGCGACAGATCACGCTCAGCGAGGAGGTGGCCGTATCCCATGATGATCGTGAGGGGAGTGCGGAACTCGTGCCCGACGCGCGAGACGAGATCGGTCTTCAGCCCGGCGAGCTGCCTCTCAAGGTCGAAGCGACGCTTGCGGCCCGTGATGTCGCGTGCGATCGTGGACGCGCCGATGACAGCGTTGGACGTGTCGCGGATGGGCGAGATCGTCAAGGCGACGGGCACGAGGCTGCCGTCCTTTCGGACCCGCTCGGACTCGAAGTGCTCGACGGTGCCTCCGCGTCGGATCGTGGTCATGAAGTCCTCGATCTCGGTCGGTCGGTCGGGCGGCACCAGCAGCGCAACCGACTTGCCGACGATCTCCGTCGCCGCGTACCCATAGAGTCGCTCGGCCGCCTTGTTCCAGCTCAGGATGATGCCGTCGAGGGTCTTGCTGAGGATGGCATCGTCGGACGAGTCCACGATCGCAGCGAGGAGGCTCCGCGACTCATCGGCGCGGCGGCGCTCGGTCACATCGCGGGCAACGCCGGAGACGGCGATGACTTCACCGGACGCGCCGCAGATGGGCGAGATCGTCAGGTCTACGGCAACGAGACCGCCATCCTTGCGGACTCTCAGGGTCTCGAAGTGTCGCACCGTCTCTCCGGCCAGGACCCGGGCGAGGATGGAGTCGATCTCGTCGGGCCGGTCCGGGGGCACGATCATCGCGACGGATGCCCCGATGGCCTCAGCGGAGCTATAGCCGAAGATCCGCTCGGCAGCCTTGTTCCAACTGAGGATGACGCCGTCCGGTGTCGCGCCGAGGATGCCATCACTCGTGGAATCCACGATCGCCGCCAGCAGTACTCGTGCGTCGCTGACAAGAGCCCCCTGCAACTGCTCGGCCTTGCCCTTCGCCGCTTCGAGCTCGCGCGCGGCCTGGATGATCCCGACCCGCACCGCATCGGCATCGCGAAGATCCGCCCCGCGTTCCCGGTCGTCGTCGATCTCGTCACGACGATCGGCGACCTTTTGACGTTCGTCTGCGGCTTCGTCCAAGGACTTAGGCATTGGTGGAACTCCCGAGAGTCAGCGTCACAAGCAACCGATGCCGGCCGAGGTCTGGAGTTGCGCTCCCTGGACCGACGGGCGGTCTCATGCGTTGGGGCTCAGTTGGCGATGCGACTCTACTGGGCGGGTAGGTGATCCACCGTTCACCTCCGCCCCAAGGTCAGTCCGGTGGCGCCTTGACCACCACGACGGGGCAGGTCGCGTGATGAACGCACTGCGTACTGACCGAGCCTAGGAGCAGGCCCGTGAAACCACCCCGCCCACGGGAGCCGACGACGAGCAGATCGGCTCCCGCGGCGCGCTCGAGAAGCCCGAAGGCGGGGGCTTCGCATTCGAGCGGGGTCGCCGCGACCTCGGCGCGGCTCCCGAGGGCGGCCACGCCGTCAGCGACGAACCTGTCGAGGAACTCCCTGGCGCGGGCGCCGAGCGCCGTCTCGTCGACAGGCCATTCGGCGTTCCAGCCTTCGTTGAGGGGGAGGCTCCAGACATACACCACCTCCAAGCCTGCGTGTCGAAGCTCTGCTTCCCGCAGGGCCCATAGCAGGGCAGCCCGCCCGCCGGGCGAGTCGTCCACACCGACAACGATCTGAGCCACTTGTACCTCCCGGACGTTCTTCTATCATCACACGCGCTCAGTCGGTGACCTCGAGGGTCTCGCCGATGCCCAGGATTTCAATACTCCGCAGAAGCCGCCGGCGAGCATCTCGTGGCGCGGGCCGGCGGTCCGAAGGGGCGGCGACGCGGGCAGCGTCGTCGACGGCTTTCGGCCCGCTCGCACCCATGAACGTGACGCCGGTGAGGTCGACCTCCAAAGGGGGTCGACCCACGCGGACGGCATCGAGGAGAGCGAAGCAAAAGTCGGCGGCCTCGCCGTCGTCTACCTCACCCGTGACGGTCACAAGGGCCGAGCCCGACTTGCAGACGATGATCGTCATGCGGGGCCCGGCACGACGCCCTCAGGGCTTGAGGGCATCCTTGATCTTCTCACCCGCCTGCTTGAGGTCGGCCTTCGTGCGGTCCGACTTACCTTTGGCCTCGAGCTTGTCGTTGCGCGAAGCCTTGCCGGCCATCTCCTTGGCTTTGCCCTTCGCCTGCTCGGCCGTGTTCTTTGCCTTGTCGATCGCTGCCATGGTGAACCTCTCTGTAGGTGAAGACGCGGGCGCCGAACGGGCCCGTGTGGGAACTACTTGAGCGGCCGCACCGGCCTGCTGAAGGGCCTGGTGCGTCGGGGGGACACACGGCGGCCCGCCCAAGTAGCTCCCACGCGGTCACGGTCGGCTGTCACCCGACTGACTTTGGGCATCTGATTCTGCGGTCGCGTCGAAGACGGGTCGTCCGACAAGGTGGCGGAGCCACGTTGTCGCCACGACCGAGACGGTGAGGCCGATGAGCGCGGTCGGCACGATCCAAAAGTCGACGCTCATCGGCTTGGCCCTCGGGTCGGCGCGCGGCCCAAGCGAGGAGACAGTGTGGTTGGCAGCATGGGCGGTGTTCCTCCAGTGACTCGCAGGCGACTTCACTGCGCGACCAGGGTCCAGAGCAACGCTCCCGAAAGGTGCCGTGCGACCGGCGACCCTCCAACACGGTGCGGGCAAGCCCTTTACCGCGTTACTTACGAACTTACACCAATCCATGTCCCAAGGCCATGGTCGATCTCGGGTCAATGTTCTTTCGCCCACCTGACGGAGCGAAACCCACCATCGCTGGCTACCGGCCATCCAGACGGTGCGCGTCGGCCGGCTAGGGCTGCTCCGACACAGCGGACACCAGAACCTCACGCAGGGTGCTGTCCGGGTCATGCCCTCCCGGCATTGACTGGGCGCGTAGCCGCTGGAGCCCGCTGCGAATTCGGGACTTCACGGTCCCTTCGGGCAGGCCGAGCATCGTGGCCACCTCCCGGTAGGTGTGGCCCCCAAAGTACGCCAGCACTATGGGGCGCCACTCCTCGTCAGGCAGTGCCGTGCCCATTGCTGCCACGGCAGCACCGGTGAGGCGGGTGAGCGCCGCGGCCTCGACGTCCGGCCTGACGGAGGCACTTCTTTCGGTTCGGAGCACTGACTCCCGGGGTCCGTGCGCATGCTCGCTTCGAAGCCTCTCAATGGCGCGGCTGTGAACTTGCATCGTCAGAAAGCTGCCCAGCGAACTCTGGTCCGGGTCGTATCGCTCGGCCTTCCGCCACAACTGGAGGAAGACGTCATGGACGATGTCGTCCGCCCAATTCGCGCCGCAAAGTCGGTCGGCCAGCCTGCGAAGTCGAGGGGCGTGCCGGGTGTAGATCTCCGCGAGTGCGTCATCGTCGCCGCGAGCGACAGCGCGCACGAGCGCCATGTCGCCCATGCCGGCTGCGACATCAGGCACGGGCGCGGAGCCCTCCGCCTTAGGTGTGCGTGTCCTTGGCACCGAGATTCCTCGCTTCAAGCTTGGATTCGGTCACCAGGGTCCAGGGTGACGCCCGTCTGGCGTTGGACCACCAGAGCTGAGTGGGTTGGACGCTACCCCACGACGAGTCGACTCACGCCCCACCCTTCAATGAGCGGCCACGACGGTCTCATGCACGAGACGGGTGACACAGGATTCGGTCGTCACACCTAGGACGCCGTGTAAGCCCTCAGGTAGTCCCGCATCTCCCCGACGGTCGGAATGAGCTCGCGCAGGCTCTCCCCCGGTCGGCGCACGGAGCGTCGGAGTGCGCTGCTCGGTCGGGCCGCCGGAGGACGCGGCGAGTAATAGCGGGTTCCGATCGCGTAGCGCGCCCGCGCACCCGGATTTACCGGCCGTATCCCGTGCCGCGTTGCCGCCGACGTCTCAAACACCACCATCCTCCCGGCGATGGGCTCTACGAGCCTTCCGCACGCCGACATGTCCCGGGGCCAGAGCTCCAACTCGCCACCATCCCCCGGGTGCCATTCGCTGAGGTATACGAGCACGGCCACCCGATTCCAAAGGCCGGTCACCGGATGCTTCGGGAAGTCCTCGTGCACCTTTTGCCATCCTCCCGGCGGGGTCACGTAAACCCCGGCGTACGTGAGTCGCGGGTCGTCGATGAGATCGTCGACGCCAGTGAGGAGGCTGAGGCTGCCGACGGTCGCTGGGTCGGCCAGGTCGGCGAGGATGGCCCGCACGGTGCTACCGAGGTCATCGAGTGAGCTGATCGATGCCTTCCTGATGCGCCGGGAGACCTGCCAGGTCATCGCCTCTTTGGGGACTGCGTCGATCTCGACGGTCGCCGCCGCCGCCTGCTTCTTCGTCAGTGCACCGTCGATCACGAGATGGGGCCAGGGTCGGCCTTCGAGGTACGGGTGGCGAGAAGCTCCTGCGAGCCCCCGGGTCAGCGCCGGCCCGGTCTTGGGTATCGCCGGTCGGGAGGTGACGCCTTCAGGCATCGGCGTCGAGGACTTCGCGCACCTTCGCTAGCAGTGTCTTGTCGTCGAAGGGCTTCTCCACGAGCCGGATGTCCGCCCCGAGAGTGGCGCCGGCCACGAGGACTGGCTGGGCGTGGCCCGACATAAAGAGGACCCGAATGCCGGGTCGCAGCCGGCTGACTTCGTCCGCGACGGTCGGGCCCTGCATCTTCGGCATGATCACGTCGGTGAGGATGAGATGGATGGGTGCTTCGTGGGACACGGCGAGGGCAAGCGCCTCAGCCCCACTCGCGGCGGAGACGACCGTGTAGCCGTTGCGCGCCAGAATCCGACGTGTCACCTCCCGCAGCGCCTCCTCGTCCTCCACCACAAGGATGGTCTCTGTCCCCACCAAAGCGTGTCGCCCGGGGAAGCGCTCGTCGGAGTTGTCGGGTGCCAGGTCCTGGAGGGTGGCAGGGAGCAGTACGGTCACGGCCGTACCAACCTCGCAGTCGGAATAGATCTTCGTGTAGCCGCCGGATTGCGAGACGATCCCGTAGACCGTCGCCAGCCCCAGGCCGGAGCCCTCGCCTTTCGGCTTTGTTGTGAAGAAGGGTTCGAAAGCGCGATCGCGGACCTCGGCCGACATGCCGCCACCCGTATCGCTCACGCGGCATCGGACGTAAACCCCGGGTGCAGGGCCGCTGTCCGGGCTACCTGCCGCAATTTCTACGCGTGCGGTATCGATGACGATCGTCCCGCCGTCGGGCATGGCGTCGCGCGCGTTGATGGCGAGATTGAGCACGATCTGCTCGATCTGTCCAGGGTCGGCAAGGACCGTGGGAAGTTCGGTCGCAAGGTCGATGAGCAGCTCGACCTGCTCACCAATGGTGCGCCGAAGGATCTGCTCCATGCGAGCGATGGCGTGGTTGAGGTTTAGGACTCGGGGCTGCACAACCTCGCGGCGAGCAAAAGCGAGGAGCTGGTGCGTGAGGAGGCTGGCCCGCTCAGCGGCCAGCTGGATTTGCTCGACGTCTTTGAGCGGGCCTTCCCAGCGCCCGCCGGCCGGGGTCTCGGCCGCCTTGTTGAGGTCCTCTGCGACGAAGGAGGCGTAGTTGAGGATCACAGCCAACAGGTTGTTGAAGTCGTGTGCGACTCCGCCCGCCAGTTGCCCGAGGCTCTCCATGCGCTGGGATTGATGAAGCTGACTCTCGAGTTTCTCTCGTTCGGTCTCGACCTCGAGGCGGACGGTCTCCGCTTCGAGGCGGACTACCTCGGCCTCGGCCTTGTCCGCCTCTGCCGCAAGACGCACCCGCTCGGCTACCAGACGAAGGCCGACGCGCTCGGCCTCGGCCTCAAGACGTTCGGTGGCGTCTCGGATCGCCACCGAGGTCAGCACTCCGGATTCGGTCGCCAGTTTTGAGTGCGTGATCTCGGCAAGGAACTGACTGCCGTCGCTCCGCTTGCCCGTTAGCTGGACCGGCTCAGTCGTGGAGGTGAACTGGGGACCCGTGATGGGGACGAGCAAGTCGGCGGGTCCTCCGATGAGGTCCTCGCGGCGGTAGCCGAACAAGTGCTCGGCCCGCAGGTTGACCATCACGATGAGGCCGGCCTCGTCCATCGCAACCGTTGCGTCCGGGGCGGCGTCGAGAAGGCCAGCGAGGGTCAGGTCGGTCAGTTGTGGCACAGACAGGTCCCATCAGAGGCTGATCCAGAAGTGTGCCCCCTGACGCTTCGTCGCAACCCTTTTCCGCCTCGCCGGTGCCGGCGCCGGTTGAGCACGGCTCTGCGCTAGCCTTGGTTCACCGGACCCTGCCCCCGTCTACCGTCACTAGATGAGAGGCGTCGCGTGCCCGCAGTAGCCCGAGACGATGGACCCGCGTCGAGCAGCAGCGCCGCGGCCGATGATCGGTCCGGCCGGTTGGCGGCTATCGGCGAGTTGGCGGCTGGAGTGGCCCACGACTTCAACAACATCGTCGGGACTATCAGCCTGTATGTCGACCTCCTCGAGGCCACCGCCAGCCTTGATGAGGTAGGCCTGTCGTATCTGGCGGCCATCCGGTTGCAGATCGATTCGGGGGCAGCGCTCGGATGGCAGGTCCTCGACCTCGCGGCGCGGAGCCTCCTCGAGCGAGTGGACATCGACCTTGCCTCCTTCGTGGGGGACATCTTGCCTGCGTTGCGTCGGACTCTGCGCGACGACGTCGGCCTCGTCCTGGGCGACAGTGGGCCGTGCATCGCCCGTGCCGATCCAACCCGGGTGCGGCAGATCCTCACCAACCTTGTGAGCAACGCCTCGGACTCCTTCGACGGCCCGGGTCAGATCACGATCACGTTGGCCACTGGCATGGACGGCGTACTCGCGGGGCCTTGGGTCCGCCTCGAGGTCGCTGACACTGGCCGAGGCATCGCGCCGAGCGTGTTGCATCGGGTCTTCGATCCCTACGTCTCGACCAAGCCCCGGGGCCAGGGCACCGGATTGGGCCTGTCGCAGGTACGCGGCCTTGTAGCGCAGCACGGCGGCGAAATCGAGATCGAGAGCACGCCGGCGGGCACCGTCGTCGCCATTCTGTTGCCCCGCGTCCCGCAGCCCATCGCCTCCGGCGGGCTCGACGCACCGCAGCTCGTCGGCAGCCCCGTGCCGCACGTGCTCCTGGTTGACGACGACCCACCCGTCGCCGAGGCGATGAGGCGGGTCCTCAGCTCGTTGGGCTATCACGTCACCGTGGCCGTCGATGCCGAGCGAGCCGTCGGGCTCCTCGAGGACGGGGCCTCGGCCGTCAGCCTCGTCCTCAGCGACGTCTCCATGCGGGGTATGGGCGGGGAAGGCCTGGCCCGCGTCATGGCGGACCGTTGGCCGGATCTGCCTCTCATCCTCGCAAGTGGTGGCCAGCCGGTGGGAGGCCTGTGGGAGACCTCGACCGCGGCGCCGACCAGGCTGACGAAGCCCTTCTCGTCGACTGAGTTGGCTGAGACGTTGCGGGGCGTGCTTCGAGCGCGGGGCTCAGATCACCGACCGAGTCGGACCTCGTGATGTCGGCGTTGCGTGCCAGGGAGGTGGCCGCACCGTCCATCAGGGTCATCGTCTGCGATGACCACCGCATCCTCGCTGAGGGTGTCGCTGCCGTCCTTGGCGCCGAGCCCGATATCCAAGTGGTAGGCATCGCCGGCTCTGTGGCGGACGTCGTGCGGCAGGCGGCGGAGTTCCGGCCTGATGTCGTGCTGATGGACTATCAACTCCCCGACGGCGACGGAGTGGCCGCGCTGATGGCAGTGAAGCGGTCGCATCCCGAGGTGGCCGTCGTGATGTTGACTTCATCCGCCGACGAGGCGGTGCTCGTGGCCGCCATGGAGGCGGGTTGCTCGGGGTATGTCACCAAGCACGATGGCGCCAAAGTCGTCGTCGACGGGGTGCGCATGGCCGCCTCAGGAGAGGTCCTCGTCTCGTCGTCGATGCTGCAGCTCCTGCTTCCACGGCTGTCCAGGACGCGTCGCACAGTCGGATGGGACCTGACCGCAAGGGAGCGCCAGGTTTTGGACCTATTGGCCGATGGTGCTTCGACGGAGACGATCGCTAACCGGCTGTACCTCTCCGCTAACACAGTGCGCAACCACGCTCAGGCCATCCTGACCAAGCTCCACGCCCACTCTCGGCTGGAAGCGGTGTCGGTGGCCGTGCGCGAAGGCATCATCCGCCCCTCCTGAGCACCGGGCAGGCCGAAACGGCGATGGTGCGCATGCACCAGTACAAACGGTATCTACGGCTCTGCTCAACGCCGCTCGACAAGAGGACCATCGCTGACAAGGCGCCGCAACGGCGGTGCCCCTTGCGGAAGCGATGTCCCCATGAGAGCAGTGCCTGTACCAAGCGACGATGCTCCCCCCACGGACGTCCATGACGCCCGATCGGTTGCGGTCCTGCTCCCATGCCGCAACGAAGAGGTGACGATCGGCAAGGTCGTCCACGACTTTCGTCGGGTGATGCCGCAGGCGACCGTGTACGTCTATGACAACGCTTCCACTGATCGCACAGCCGAGGTGGCGAGGACGGCTGGAGCAATCGTTCGCCACGCCCCACTCCCCGGCAAGGGCAACGTCGTGCGTCAGATGTTCGCCGAAGTCGACGCCGCGGCGTATGTGCTCGCTGACGGCGACGACACCTATGACGCTGGTACGGCATCGTTGATGGTGAGCAAGCTCCGGGATGAGGACCTCGCCATGGTGGTCGGAAACCGGGTGGAGGCCGACGACGCCCATCAGCCGTACCGCGCCGGCCACCGCCTCGGCAATCAGTTCTTGAGCGGTACGGTCCGCTGGTTGTTCGGGGCCGGTAGCACGGACATGCTGTCCGGGTACCGCGCCTTCTCCCGCAGCTACGTCGAGTCATTCCCCGCTACGTCTGAAGGTTTCGAGGTTGAGACGGAGATGACAGTGCACGCTCTTCGGCGTGGCCTTGCTTGTGGCGAGGTGCCCACCGAATACCGGGACAGGCCGCACGGCTCGAGGAGCAAGTTGCGCACGTTTCCGGACGGCCTGCGAATCTTGAGATTTGTGCTGGTGAGGTGGAAGGAATACCACCCCATCCGCTTCTTCGGCTCCGTGGCGGCCGCGGCGATGGCGCTGGTGCTGGCCGCAGTCCTGGGGGTATCGGAGGGCGGGTTGGTCGGATGGGCGCCGCTCGCGCCGCGCCTCGCCGGGCTGAGCTTGATCTCGGGCCTCGTCGTCGGAGCTCTTTGTCTGGTGACCGGCATCCTGCGCGAGTCGTTGCGTCGACGACGGATGACGGGGCTCGCCGAATTGGGCCAGAGTCCGACCGCGGGGCTGGTGGAACTGTGAGCGGCGATCGGCTCTCGAATCTTGCCGAGCTGGCAGCCGAGGGACTCGGAGACCTCGGCCCGACGAGGTTGTGCGAGCTTTGCGCGCAGGTGGTTGGCGTGAGCGGCGTCGGGATCATGCTCATGACCAACGACGAGTCCTGGGGTTCGGTCAGCGCCAACCCGGCAAGCGCCTTGATCGAGGACCTGCAGCATCGCCTCGGCGAGGGACCTTGCGTCGACGCCTACCGCGACAACCGCACGGTCCGCGAACCAGAGCTTGCCCATCCCGCCACACCAAGGTGGCCGGCCTTCAGCCCTCCGGCCGTGGAAGCCGGGGTGAGAGCAATCTTCGGTCTCCCTCTACGTGTCGGAGCTCTGCGCCTCGGTGCCCTCAACCTGTATTGCGACACCCCAGGCGCACTGAGCGCTGACCAGGAGGCCGACGCGCTCGTACTGGCCCGCATCGCCGCGCACGCCGTGCTCGTCCTACAGGTCAACGCCCCGCCGGATCGCCTTGCCGAGCAAGCGGCTCGCGGGGGCTTCGACTCCGTCTTGCAGTGCGCGGTACGCATGGTGGCCGTGCAGCTCGACATCGATATCCCAGAGGCCCTGGCACGGCTCCGGGCCTTTGCCTTCTCGCATGATCACCCCCTGGCAGGGGTCGCCGAGGACGTTGTCGCCCACCGCCTTCTCTTCGACGACGTCGATGCTCGACGACCCAGGTCCCCCCTCGGGAGGACGGTAAGCGATCGTCGCAGCGAGACCACACGTGGTCATGGGTCAGAAGGTGAGAGCGACGCTGACGCCAGGGAGCGGCGTGAGGCCTGAGCTCGCCGCCGACAACGTTGATTGCGTGTACCTTGGCTGGAGCCGCCTGGTGTAGCTAGGCGGACGACAATCGCGTTGCTCCGGTCCTCGGTGGCGCTCTGCCTTCCAGGAGCCAGCGACGTTGACCCCACGCAATCAGCTGAGCAAACGATGGCTTGGCGCTGCCGCGCTCGTCACAGCGGTGCTCGTCGTCGTCGCGGGATACGACACGTCGCCATGGTTTCGTCGCCAGGTCGGCGAGTCGTTCTCTCGCCAACCAACGCCCTTTACTGCGCTTTTCTTCACCGATGGTGCGAGCCTCCCAAGGCACTTGGCACTGCTCGAGCCCAACCCCTTCTCCTTCACAATCACCAACGACGAGGGTCATCGCGTCGACTACCACTACCTGATCAGCACGACGGGCCCGGACGGACCGGCGAGCACCATCGCCGCCTCGACGACGATTTCCGCGGGCGGCTCGGCGGTGCGGACGGCGGAGTTTGTGCCGCCCGAGGTCAACGCGACCTACATCATCACGATCCAGCTCGTCGATCGGCCCGAGTTCATCCACTTCGCGGCGTCGTCGTGACACTCAGTCGACAAGGCATAGTGCCACGCCGGGTGGCCTTCGTCTCCGATGCCGTCTACCCCTACAACAAGGGTGGCAAAGAGACTCGGCTACACCAAGTGACGACCCGGTTGGCTCGTGACCAAGGGGTCGAGCTCCACGTCTACACCATGAATTGGTGGGGCGGACCACGGGTCATCCGTGCTGGCGGGGTCTCCTTTCACGCCATCAGCAGACTTCACCCGCTCTACCATGGTGAGCGACGATCAACCCGCCAGGCGTTGCTGTTCGGCCTGGCCACCCTCCGGTTGATGTTCGAGCCGTTCGACGTGCTCGACGTCGATCAAATGCCGTTCTTCCCGCTGTTCACGGGCCGGCTGATTTGCACGCTTCGGCGTAAGCCACTGATCGGCACCTGGCACGAGGTCTGGGGTCGGGACTACTGGCTTACGTATCTCGGTCGCCTAGGCCCAGTCGGCCACTTCATCGAGCGCTGGGCGCTGCGGATGCCGGATCTCATCGTGTCCAACTCGGATCAGACCACGGCGCGGCTGCGCGTCTGCGCGTCCCGGACTCCAGTCTTGACCGTGCCGCTTGGCGTCGACGTCAGACACATCGAGGCAATCGCTCCAGCGGAGAACCGTTCTGACGTCATCTTCGCCGGCCGACTCCTCCGCAACAAGAACGTGTCTGTCCTCCTTGACGCGATCGCGCTGATCAAGTTGTCGCGCCCTGGCATCAGATGCCTGGTCGTGGGTGAGGGTCCTGAGCGAGGCAGGCTCGAGCGGCGGGCCGTCGAGCTCGGGATCGTCGGCAACGTCGACTTCCTGGATTTCATCGCTGATCACGACGGGCTGATCGCTCTCTTCAAGGCCTCACGGGTCTTCGCCTTGCCTTCGGAGCGCGAGGGTTTCGGTGTCGTTGTGCTCGAAGCCAACGCGTCAGGACTGCCTGTCGTCACCGTCCGCCATCCGGACAACGCCGCGCAACACCTTGTGATCGGGGGCCGCAACGGGTACGTGGTCGGGCTCGATGCCGTGAGTCTCGCCGATGGCATCATCCGCGGCCTCAGTCTCGATCGTGAGCGCGCCGCGTTGGCCCCGGCACCGGACTGGCTGCTCGAGTACGACTGGACGTTCGTTGCGGAGCGGCTTGGCGCTGTCCTGAGATCGGTCCGGTCCGGCCCAGGCGCCCTGCCCCGTCGGTCAGATTGGATGGCCGAGGCGTGGACGTGACCGTCACGACCAGCTGGGACGACGGCCACGTCCTGGACCTGCGCCTCGCCGACCTCCTCGACGCGTACGGCCTGCCGGCGACCTTCTACATCGCACCTCGCAATGTCCAGATCGACGAGCGACTTCGCCTCTCGGACACCCAGCTCCGTCAGCTTGGATCGCGGTTTGAGATTGGTGGCCACACGCTCACCCACGTTCGCCTGCCGACCGTGCCGCTGCGGACGGCAGACGAGGAGATACGGCTCGGGAAGTCCTGCCTCGAGGATGTGGTCCAGGTCAAGATCAACGCGTTCTGCTACCCGATGGGCGACTATCGCCCTGAGCACGTCGAGCTTGTGCGGCGTGCCGGCTTCGTGGTGGCCCGGACCGTCCGCCGCTGGGTGCACACGCCGCCGAACGACTTGCTCCAAGTCGGCACCACCGCCCATGCGTACCGGCACCTCAAGGACCTGGGTCCGCTGACTCGGAGGTACTGGCGCCGCCCGCCCCAGCTCGTGAGCCGGTTTGGCAGTTGGGACGAGCTTGCCATCGCCCAGTTCGACCAGGCGGTCGCCACGGGCGGGGTATTCCACCTCTGGGGCCACAGCTGGGAGGTCGACGCCAACGACGACTGGGCACGGCTGACGCGGGTCGTTCGCCACATCGCTGGCCGAACCGGCATCCGTTACGTGACCAATGGGGGCCTGGCATGAAGAGCGCCGGACCGCTGATTGTCCAGGTCGTTCCCTACTACCCGCCCCACCTAGGGGGGATGGAGGTCGTCGCCCGGAGCCTGGCCGAGGGTCTGGCGCAGACGGGTCCGGTCTTGGTCCTCACCTCCCGCTCCGGCGCAGACGGCGCGCCCCATGTCGAACGGCACGGCAATCTCGTCGTCCGTCGGCTGGCGACCGTCGAAGGTGCCCACCTTCCGTTGATGCCCACCTTGTTGTTCCACCTCCTTCGTGTGCCAAGGGGCTCGGTGATCCATGCCCACGTGGCTCAGGCGTACACGCCGGAGATGGTCTGGTTGGCTTCGGTCCTTCGCCGACAACGCTTCATCGCTCACTTCCACCTCGATGTCGAGCCTTCGGGCCGTTTGGGTCCGCTCTTCAACCTCTACAAGCGGCACATCCTGGGACGCACCTTGCGAGCCGCTGCGCGCGTGGTCGTCCTCACAACTGCTCAGGGCACCTTCCTGGAGGACCGCTACGGCGTCGAGTCCGCCAATATTTCAACTCTGCCCAACGGCGTAGCCCCGGAGTTCTTTACCGAGCGTGGGGCTGCGATGCAGCCGGCCGACGCACCGATGCGGCTGCTCTTCGTCGGCCGGCTTGCCCCACAGAAGAACCTGCCCCGGCTCCTGGAAGCCATGGCGCTTGTCACCGCCCGCGTCGACCTGATCATCGTCGGTGACGGCGAGGAGCGGGTGGGTCTCGAGCGGCTGAGGGACCAGTTAGGGCTGACGAACGTGACAATGGTCGGCGCGCAGCGCGGGCAAGACCTCATAGCTCGGTACCGGTCGGCTGACGCCTTCGTGCTCCCGTCGGACCGGGAGGGGGGGATGCCACTGGTGATCCTGGAGGCGATGGCCGCCGGGCTGCCAATCATCGCCACCGACGTGTTTGGGACTCGAGACACGATGGCTCAGGACGGCATCCTCGTCCAGCCAAGCCCGTCGGCCCTGGCTGAGGCGATAGATCGCGTGGCCGCGGATCCCGGACTGCGGGCGGAGCTGTCCCGACGGAGTCGACGACGAGCTCGAGCTCATACGTGGCCAGCTGTCCTCGGACGGCTCGAATCTGTGTACGACATAGCTGGCGCACCGTGACCTCAGATCTGGAGTGGATGGAGGCCCAGCTCGAACTGTTTTCGGCCGCCGATGCTGTCGCCACCTCACAAAGAGCGGTCGACGCTGCCCGCGGGGCTGTCAGCACAGCCCGCGCTGAGTCGACCAACGGGGCGAGCCTGAGGGTTGCGGGGGTTTCCCGCCGGCAGGTCTTCGCCGGGCTGGCCGGGCTCCTCGTTCTCACCAACGGGCTGCTGGCATCCGGTGTGTATGTGCATTGGCTGACGCCGGCGCTCGGGGTGAGCTGCACGGTCGGTGCGCCGACGTTCCTTCTCTACGGCGCTGCCGCTGCCCCTGGGAAGACCCGCAGCGAGCGGCTCGGCCTGTGCGTCGTCCTGAACCTGCTGGGCCTCATGGTGGGCGGTCTCGCGATAAACCAGCTCTTACCGCACATCGGGATCGCCCAGCCCCTCGGAGAGATCCCCGTGATCATCACTGTTGACGTCGGGCTTCTCGGCCTCGGAGCCTGGAGTTGGAGACGCCATCCTCTCCAATACCGGCTGTCCATGCCGACCCTCGGCCGCCGGGACCGGACCGTGCTGATCCTGGGTAGCTGCATCACCGGCATGGCGGTGGTGGGAGCAGTGCGCCTCAACAACGGGGCCGGCGGGGGGGTGACCCTGCTCATGCTGGTCCTCGCCGTCGTCCAGTTGGGGCTCGTGTTGGTCTGGCGGCAGCATCTCAACGAGGGCGTCATCCTGGCGGCGATCTTTCTGCTCTCGTTGTCGATGCTCTTCATGACCTCTTTGCGGGGGTGGTACACGACCGGCCACGACGTCCAGCAGGAGTACTTCGTGTTCGAGCTGACCAAGAACCATGCCAGTTGGGACATGGCGCGGTTTAGCAGTCCCTACAACGCCAGCCTGAGCATCACCATTCTGCCCACGGTGATCTGGCAGTGGGCGCGACTCAGTGACCCCTATATCTACAAGGTCATCTTCCAGATGCTCTTTGCCCTGTGCCCAGTCCTCGTCTACCTGCTCGCGCGGCGGCTGGCCTCCGTCGCGCTATCGGTTCTCGCGACGATCTACTTCGTCTCGTTCGTGACCTTCTTCCAAGACATGCCCATGCTCAACAGGCAGGAGATCGCCTTCCTCTTCCTCGCGTGCATCCTGCTTGTCCTCTTCAATGACACGCTCTCTCTCGGCCGGCGGCGCCTCTGGTTTTGCGTGCTCGGTATCGGCATGGTCCTGTCGCATTACTCGACCACCTACGTGGCGATCGGTGTTTTCATGCTCACGTGGGCGGCTGGAGTCGCGATCAAGCCCGTCCTCGCCGAACTCGACACGTTCGCGCCCGGCTTCGCCAATAGGACGCGGCCCGTCGTGGATCAACCCCGCAAACGCCGCGCCCTCACCCTTGCCCCGCTGGCGCTCCTGGTGCTGGCTTCCGCGGCCTGGGTCGGCCCGCTCACGCACACTGAGCAAGGTGTCGGCGCGACGGCGAGTGCGGCCTTCAGCGCCCTGAGAGGACAGAGCCCCGGGGCGAAGTCCTCGGACACGTCATACAACCTGTTCTCGCTCTCGACGCCGTCTCCGACCAAGCTCCTGGCCGAGTACAGGGAGACGACCATCGCCTCCACACAGGACGGGCGCGTCGGCGGGAGGT
>Ga0302325_10001987_pt1 | contig 50679 bp, 46 predicted proteins | sample Palsa_T0_2_FD_201948 | JGI IMG/M metagenome (GOLD analysis project Ga0302325, IMG submission 201948) | Peat permafrost microbial communities from Stordalen Mire near Abisko, Sweden - Palsa_T0_2 | ecosystem: Environmental > Terrestrial > Soil > Palsa > Peat permafrost | place: Sweden: Abisko...
GGCGGTGATCGGAGCCATTACCGGCGAGCTGTACACTGGCTCGAGCCGCGTAGGCGAAGGCGGGCTGGGCTACTCGATTTTGTACGCCTCATCGCAGCTGCAGACTGCCTATTTGTTTGCGTTGGTGGCTGCCGCGACCGTGCTGGGATTTGGATTTGTATTCATCGTGATGTTTTTGGAGTGGCATTTTCTACATCGCTGGCACGAATCCGCGCGGGCGTTGGAAGTGGACTAAAGCAAGCGACGCTCCTAGAAGAGGGACCAACGGTGTTGCGGCTAGAAACAAAAACCGGTTGGTGGCTGGTCACCCATCCCGACCATGCACGGCTTGCCGGGGCGTTCGCGGAACGCTGGGGCAATGACGAATTCCTGCGGCCGGAGCCGCGCGCCAACGTGCTGAAAGCGATTGCACGGCACGATGATGGCTGGACCGAGCGAGACACCCATCCGAAAATCACCCGGCAAGGACTACCTAGCGCGTTTTCCGTAGAGCTCGTTGGGAAGTACTCCGCTTTTGAAGAGATTGACTTGGCGGACTATCTGGCGGTTCGCGACCGCGCTGTGCGCATGATGGCTTCGGAAGATCCTTACGCGGCGCTGCTAATCTCCATGCACACATACAATTTGCTGACCGAGCATGCCGACCGATCGACGATTGCGCCAGGCGATTTACCGCTGCTCGACCAGTTTCTGGAACAGCAAAAGCAGTTTCAGCGGGCTTTGCGGGAACAGATTTCTGCGAATGGTGATCTTTCGCCCGAACACGACAGCGAGGCCGTGATTCTCGATCATTTTCGATTGTTGCAGGCGACGGATAATTTGTCCCTATTGACTTGTGTGGACTTTTCCGGCCCTGCGAACCTCTTACATCCCTTGCCGCTGCGGGATGGAAGCTATACGCAGGTGCGCGTTGAGTCGATCGGGTCGCGGCATTTCCGACTAACGCCTTATCCATTTTCCGAACCAAAGGTGAGTTTTCATTTTCCGGCGCGCCATGTCGAGGGAAACAAGTTTTCGAGCGTTCAGCAATTACAGGAGCGGTTCAGCAAAGCGGTTCCAGAGATGCTGTCGGTAACCGTGAGTACGGTCTAAACGCAGCGTCCGCTTCAGTACGGAAGAAACGAAACGTGAGCGGAGGCGATGCGCCACCCTTCTGGAAAGCGCACCCAGAGCTGGGTCTGGCGGCCAAGACTGCGGCGGCCGTCGATCGTGCGCTCAAATTCGATCGAAACCTGCGCATGGTCCGGTCCAAGAGCGACGATGTCCTGACGGAGAATTGTTCTGGCTAAGTTAGCCGGCGCTCGTCTTTTGCGAAAGTTACTTATCTCTTCGAATCCGTAAAGATTTTCTGTTGCTCCGAAGCGTGAAGCCAGCGGCGACTTCCAGAAGAAATTGGTGAGTGTTTCCACATCGTTGCTGACCAAGGCGGTTTCATATCTGGAATAAATCGCCTGCAGTTCGGCGACAACGTGGGAGTCGTTGCTACGCATGGTTTTAGAAAAGTCTCCGCTGGGGCAACACCGACTTGGAGATCGCGGCGCTCACCGTGAAGATGGGCTCGTTCACGACCTGGCTCAATCGCAGATTCATGGCCACGCTACACAGCAAGTAAGCATGCACGTCCTGAAACCTCCAGCGACTGATGAGCAGGTCGACCATGCGCAAAGTCGCACCGCGCGCCGCGGCCACAACGTCGGATGCCGATTCGACGACAATCCAGGACTCTTGGCCGCGCGGGCGTGCTTCTGGCGCGGCTTCGATAAGCGGTCCGGCGAGCGGATAATTTTTGTGTACTTGAAAACGCAGGGTCACCGCGGCAGGACACTCGATGCCATTGATACAAACTTCACCGTCGCCCTGAGCGGCATGCGCGTCGCCTGCGGAAAACAGCGCGCCGGGATTCAATACCGGCAGGTACAAGGTCGATCCGCTGCTCAATTCGCGCACATCCATGTTGCCGCCAAAGATTCCCGGCGGCCGGGTGCGAAATTCTCCATCCTCGGCTGGGGCCACGCCCATCACGCCGCAGAACGGGCACAACGGGACCACTGCGGGTTCCAGCGAGCGACTTTCGGATGCGGCCAGTTGCCAATGAAAAAGAAAGGGCTCCGAGAAACGCTCTTTTAAGAACCCCAACCCGCCGATTACGCTGCTCCAGCCCCAGCCTTTATGAGCGACGTTCAGGATGTCTACTTCCAGCACGTCCCCGGGTTCGGCGCCGTCGATTAAAATCGGTCCGGTGAGGGCGTGAATCAGCCCGCGATCGATGCGCAGAAAATCCGGCAGGGTCATTCCCGGGTGTACTTGCGCTCCACTCGAGTCCAGGCAGTCAAGGTGCACGGTGTCGCCGGGAGCGATGAGTAGTCTGGGAGCAAGGTGGCGATTCCATCGGGAGTGAGTCGGTTGAGCGGACAGCTGGTGTTCAGTCACGATTTCCCTAAATTTGAACGCTGATTTGCAGTTCCACAAGTGCATTGCGTGGCAAAGCGGTAACGCCGACAGCGGCGCGCACATGGCGTCCCGCATCGCCAAATATTTCCACAAAAAGGTCGGAGGCCCCGTTGATCACCTTGGGGGAGTCCGCGAATCCGGCAACACAATTGACATACCCATTCACGGTCACGATGTTTTTAATGGTGTCGAGCGAACCGAGATGCCGCTGCAGAACCGAGAGTTGTGTCAGGGCACAAGCGCGGGCGGCAGCGTAGCCCTCTTCGACGGTGCGGTTGACCCCGACAGTACCGGTGACCACCCCGGATGCATCCGTAGAAATCGCGCCAGACAAATAGACGATCGCGCCCACAGTTTTGGCGGACACGTAATTGCCACCCGGCGCCGACGGTGCGGGCAAGTCAATTCCGAGTTCGCGGATGCGCGCTTCCGGGGCCGTAGTCATGCGATTCGATAGCTCCTGGCGAATAGATCGCGACACTTTAACACAGCAGGTAATGGCCGCCCGTTTCCCAGCTGCTGTGCGGCTAAAATTTCCGTGATGGAGCCAAAGGAACCTGAGAGCTGAATCCGTCTAAGGCAAAGAGAACGCGACTACGTAGTCGCCTTGCGAGGTCCCAAGCTTTCCGTGGCCGCCTGCGGCGATTACCAAGTACTGCTTCCCGCTAACGCTGTAGGTCATCGGGGTGGCCTGGCCGCCGGCAGGAAGCTTGTAGCTCCACAGCTCGTCGCCACTGTTGGCATCGAACGCGCGCAGGTAGCCATCTGCTGCGGCGCCGGCGAAAACCAGTCCACCTGCCGTTGCGATGGGGCCACCGAGATTGACGGTGCCGGTCTTGAGATTCGGCAAATAAGAGCCCAAGGCAACCTCCCATACTTTTTTCCCGGTGAAGAGATCCAGCGCGCTGACCGTTCCCCAGGGGGGCGGATTGCACGGCGTGCCTTTCGGCGACAGCAATGGTTCGCGATACATTCCATATGGAGTTCCGGACTGCCGCGCGAATTCGCCTTTCATGCGGTTATTCTGTCCGCTGTTTCGTTCACTATCGTATTGCTCGCGCGGAATCAGCCTTACCCACATGGCCAACCGGTTGTTGTCGGTGATCAATAGGTGCCGCACCGGATCGTACGCCGCACTTCCCCAGTTCACGCCGCCGACGTTTCCGGGGAATACAATCGTGCCCTTCACGCTGGGTGGGGTGAAGATGCCTTCCGATCGCGCTGCGGCAATTTTGTCGGCGCAGAATTGTTTGTCTTCCGGCGTGGTGCCAAACGCATCAGCTGCGGAAAGGCCTTCCGGAAGGGTCGAAATACCGGATGGCTGGGTCGGCGCCGCTATTTCGCCGGGGATATCGCTCTTCGGCGCGAGATCTTCTTTCACCGGAATCAGTAGTGCGCCGGTCAACCGATTCATTACAAATACGCGCCCCATTTTTGTAGTAATCGCAATTGCAGCAGAGCCATCTTTCCACGCAAATAGAGTCGGCTGGGAGGCGACATCGTAATCCCACAAGTCGTGGTGCACCACTTGAAAGCCCCACACAAACTCTCCGGTCGAGGCTTTTAGTGCGACCACCGAATTCGCCCACTTGTTGTCGCCTTTTCGAATGCCGCCGTAGTAGTCCGGACTGGCGCTCCCGGTCGGAACGAAAACCAGATCATGTGCAGAATCCACCGAGAGGGTGGACCAGGCGTTGCCAGCACCGGTCCGCGGCTCGGTGTTTTTCGCCCAGGGGATGGGATCCCACGTCCAGCGTAGTTTGCCGGTCCGCGCATCGAATGCACGCACGATGCCGCGTTCGAGGTCGACGGCGCCGTTATCTCCGATCGAAGATCCGGTGATCACCTGATCCTCGGCCACCGCCGGAGCCGAGGTGACTTGGTAATTGCCCAAGTCGCGGAGCATTACGTCCCGGCTTAGATCCACCGCACCGTTATCGGCAAAGTCCGCGCAGCGCTGGCCGCTAGCGGCATCTACCGCGAACAGATGGGCATCAATGGTTCCTACGAAAATCCGCAAGGCGCAAGACGCGCCAGGCTTGGCTTGCGGGTCGCGCCACGCCGCCACGCCGCGCGAGGTCACTTCTGAGAAGCCGTGTTGCAAGGACACCTGGGGGTCGAACTCCCAAAGCTTCCCTCCGGTTTGCGGATTCAGCGCGATGATGTGGCCGTACGGGGTGCTGAAGAACAGTTTGCCGTCCACTAAGATCGGAGTGGCCTCGAAGGTCGCTTTGCGATTTAGGTCGCTCCGGATGTTGAGCGCCCCGGTTCGAAACGTCCATGCAACTTGGAGCTTGGCGACATTTGTGTGATCGATCTGATTGAGTGGCGAGTACCGCGCTCCGCCGGGATCGTTGCCGTAGTTCGGCCAGCCGACGTCGGATGTGGATTGCGCCTGGCAGACGCCTGGCAGGCAGCAGGCCGTAAGGAACAAAATCAGCCAGCGAAAAATGCACAATGGATGGAGGGCTTTCATGTTCCTCGAGTTTTGAAGTTCCAGATGGAACAGTATGAAGCAAATAAACCGGTAGTGGAATTCGCTAAATGAAATTATGAAGCTGGCAATCATCCAACGGTTTTATGCAACCCGACCAAAGTATGTTAGGGTGCGAAAGGCAGTAAGAAAGCGACTACTTTCGCCGCCAGGCGTCCTGCCATTCCGGATCTCCGCATGAATCTCCGCACCATTGAGCAAGTTCGCCGGGCCTTCCGCGTTGTTGCTGGATTCACATTGTTGCTGATCGGACTGGTCATGATCGTGACACCTGGTCCCGGATGGCTAGTCATTTTCTTCGGCCTGGGACTTCTGGCCGCGGAATTCATGTGGGCGCGGCGCTTGATGGACCGCATGAAGCGCGAGGGGGAACGAGTTCGCGAGGCGGTGTGGCCGAGCGAAAAGAGTGTAGCGGCGGAGCCCACCAGGGAATCGAACGAAGCCGAATAAGGGATCGTCAAGGTAGGGAGGAAGACGTATGCAAGTCGGACTGATCGGTCTTGGCAACATGGGAAGCGGGATCGCCAAGAGTCTTTTGCGAGCGGGACATCGGGTTACGGTCTTTAATCGCACTCGGGCGCGTGCCGAAAGGCTGCGGAGTGACGGCGTCGAGGTTGCCGCCTCGATCGCGGAGGCGTGCCATGGTGAAGCGGTACTGACCATGCTGGCAGACGACGCTGCGGTCGAAGTGATGGCACTTGGATCTGGTGGCATCTCGGAGTCGCTGCCAAAGGGCGGCGTTCACGTTTCGCTTAGCACCATTAGTGTGGCGTTAAGTGAAAAACTCACCGCAGAGCACAAGCGGGCTGGCCAAGTATTTGTGGCCGCACCGGTGTTTGGCCGGCCCGAGGCTGCCGAGAACGCCAAGCTCGCGTTGGTCGTGGCGGGTCCGCGCCTGGCGGTCGACAAGTGCAAGCCGCTATTCGAAGCCCTGGGACCTAAGCTGCTGGTGATTGGCGAGCAGCCGTCCAAAGCTAATGTCGTCAAGCTCACCGGAAATTTTTTGATCGCCACAGTCCTGGAATCGCTGAGCGAAGCGGTTGCTTTCGCACGCAAGTCGGAGATCGATCCGGGCGTGCTGATGGATTTCCTGACTGGCACCCTTTTCAACGCCCCAGTCTACAAGATCTATGGCGGCTTGATTGTGGAAGGCAATCATGAGCAAGTCGGCTTCGCCCTACCGCTAGGGCTGAAGGACATTCGACTGACGCTGCAAGCTGCGGAGGCTCGCAGCGTGCCCATGCCGATCGCCAGCGTGCTGCACGACCGCCTGGTCACCGCGATGGCCCGGGGCAATGAAGAGAAGGATTGGTCGGTCCTCGGCCGTGTTGCCGCTGAGGATGCGGGACTGTCGGCCGCGAAAAAGGTGGGAGCGTCGGCATGACGCCGATCGACTGGTGGCGCGAAAAATGGGCGCTGGTCACTGGAGCTAGTGCGGGCATCGGGAAAGCTCTTGCTGAGGAGTTGGCGGCGGGGGGCGCGAATTTGATTTTAACCGCGCGGCGCAAGGATCGCCTCGACCAGCTCGCGCAAGCGCTTGCGGCTCGCCATCAAATTCGAACAGAGGTTTGTGTGGCGGATCTCACCAATCCTCAGGGACCGGAGCAGATCTTTTCCTTTACCCAGGACCATGGGATCGAGGTGCAGCTGCTGGTCAACAACGCTGGGTTTGGCGCCTACGGTGAATTTGCGCGCACCGATCTGGATCGGTTGTTGCAGATGGTGCAGGTCAATTGCAGTGCGGTGGTGCATCTCACTCGTCTCTTTCTCCCCCAGATGTTGCAACGCGGCAGCGGCGATGTGCTGATCCTCGCCTCCACCGCTTCGTTTCAAGCGGTTCCCTATATTTCCACCTATGCCGCTACCAAGGCCTTCGACTTATTGTTCGCAGAAGGTCTGGCCGAGGAGTTGCGCGCGTCCGGCATTCGCGTGTGTGCACTGTGCCCGGGTTCGACCGAATCGGAGTTTCATGAGGTCGCGCAGCAAGGCGAAATGGTGGCGTCTATGCGACGCCAGGAGACCGCGGAAAAGGTCGCGCGCACGGGACTACAAGCGTTAGCTGCGGGAAAGACCTACGTGATTTCGGGTTTAAGTAACTATCTCGGCGCACAGTCGCAGCGTCTGGTTACGCGCGGCTTGGTAACACGTATCGCGGGAAGTATGTTCCGGCCGCGGACAGCGAAGAAGTCGTAATCTAGTCGCGCACCCGTCAGATCACCGGCGGGGGGATGCATCAGCGGTCATGCCCGGCTGAGAACCTCCGCCCGCCGGTGTGACACGCCGGTCCGCCTGGGCGCGTCCTATCCACAGCTCCCAAGGAGCATCCTTGCCGTTTGGCCGCGCGGAACTTTTCCGGCGGGCTAAGGGAAGTGGTAGAGAAGGCAGCCTAGCAGCTTAGGCGAGCTTCGCGGCAGATCAGGAGAACGCGGATTCCCGAGTCAGTCAGGGACGATATCTTGCTGCATGCCGCCGCAAAGGGGGACGAGGATGCGTTTGCGTCTTTGTACCATCGCCATCAGGCCATGCTCTATCGCTTTGCGTTGCGCATGACGGGCAATGCTTGGGCCGCCGAAGAAGTGGTGCAGGAAGTCTTTATGACCTTGATGCGCGCGCCTGGTAAGTACGACGCCGCCAGAGGCGCCCTGGGGGCGTTCCTGTTTGGCGTGGCCCGCAACCGGGTGATGAAGCACCTGGAGCGTTTGCCACGGGAAGTGCAATTGAGCGAGCACCATGAAGATGGCTCGCATGGCGGACCTGGAGTGATTCAGTCGTTCACCCCTGCTCATTGGGCGGAGCAACAAGAGCGCACCGAGCAGGTCCGAGCCGCGATATTGGAGTTGCCCGGTGAATTTCGCGAGGCCGTGGTGCTCTGCGAGCTGGAAGAGTTGAGCTACGAAGAAGCTGCGCAAGTGGCAGGTTGCCCGATCGGAACGATTCGTTCCCGCTTGCATCGGGGCCGCGCCTTGTTATTGGCCAAGCTTGAAATGTTACGGGACACACCGCGGCGGCTCAGCGCCGCGCGGTAGACTCGCTAGAGAGGGCTGCCATGAAGTGTGAAGAATTCGAAGACCTGGCGCTGGACCGGCCGGGCAACGTTTCGGCAGTCCGGCCGGATTCATCTGTCGAAGCCAACTTGTTGCGAACTGCGGTTGTGCACCATGCCGCTTCATGCCCGCGGTGCGCTGCGCTTCAGGATTCGTGGCAGGAAGCCCGCGTCTATCTTCGTGCAGTCGGGGCCGCTACGGAAGACGCGAGCGCTCCGCCGCGGGTGAAAATGCGGCTGCTTCAGGAATTTCGTCTCAGAAACCGCAAGCGCCGGGTCAACATTGCCGCAGCCATTCTGGCCTGGAGTTTTGCGAGCGCTGGATTGATTGTAGGCGGGGTGAGCTGGAGGAACTGGCACGAAGCTGAAAAACATTCGCAGGCATTCGGTGTCGGCAGTACCAATGGTTCTGGGGACGCCGCACAAAACCTTGGGTTGTCCGATAAGGCCTCCGAGGCCTTTGAGGCTAGCTCCTCGGATGGATCAACTTTGGTTGCTGCGAACGATGCCGACCAATTCGTCCTGCTGCCGGGCAGCGTTCAGCAGGAGAGCGGCGATGCCAGCGTAGTGCGAGTGCGGCTGCAGCGGGGTGCATTGGGCGCGTTGGGATTGCCCGTGAATGAAGAGCGTGCCACGGAATGGATCCAGGTGGATTTGTTCGTTGGCGAAGATGGACAGCCGCAAGCGGTGCGGGTACCGCAGTAATCGCGCCGCGCAGTTAGACGGCTTTACGAGATTGTCGGGAGAGAAGAGAGGGAGACAGCTGATGAAGGGTACCATTCGAATCAATTTGATGTTGAGTGCTGCATTGCTTTTAGCGTCGGCTGCTGTACGTGCTCAAAACGGACCGCCGCCTCCGGGCCCGGATATGCGGCACGGCGGAGGTGGCGAACCTGGCGGCCCGGGGCCATTCGGCGAGCGCGCCGAGCTGATGGGCTTTGAGGGATTGCACGGCGGAAAGACGGTCACCGGCGCGCCCTTCTCTGCTACGGCCACGACCGAGACAACCCAGACCCTATCTGATGGGACGGTGTTGCACCGCACCGCCGCCAGCAACGTATATCGGGACTCGCAGGGCCGTTCACGTCGCGAAGTGACTCTCGCGGGGTTCGGTCCACTGGCGACGACCGGCAAAACCCGCACCATGGTGACCATTGCCGACCCCGTTGCGGGGGCTCACTATGCGCTGGAGCCCGATCAAAAGACGGCCTACAAGATGCCCATGAGGAAGGCAGCTTCGGGAACGAACAACGCCGAAAACTCCGCGGCCTTTGAGCAAAAGATGCAGCAGCGCTTGGAGCAGGACGAAGCCTCCGGAGTTGTGAAGAAGGAGACTTTAGCGACGCAGATGATTGCTGGAGTCAGCGCGGAAGGCACCCGCATCACCCGCACCATTCCGGTTGGTCAGATTGGAAACGACAAGCCGCTCGCGGTGGTATTCGAACGCTGGTATTCGCCGGACCTGCAGATCGTGGTGAAGAGCACTCGCACCGATCCCAGATTTGGGACCACTACGTACACGGTGATCAACCTGCAGCGCGCCGAACCTGCTGCTTCGCTCTTTACCGTGCCGACCGATTACGCAGTTAAGGCCGGGGGGCATGGGTCTCGTGGAGGACCTGGAGGTCCGCCGCCGGCGGCGTCCAGTAACTAACCATCCGGCCGTAACGATCTTCTCTCCTGAAGACGGCGCGCCCTTTTTGTAGCGTCCCCAAACGCTACAAGAAGGGCGCAGTCGTGTCTGGGCAGATATCCCGCGCGGCGCGCCCCACCGAGTTGGCGACGTCGGTTGGCTCTTATATGATCGTTTGTCCGGTTGATGCAATTTTGTTGGGAGCAAACCTAATGGCCGAGCGTCTGGCAACCGCCGAAGTAAAAGAAATTACCCGCAAGTACAACTACGGCACCTGGCGCCGCCAGCAGGGCTGGAGCCCGATGCACGTTACCGACGCGGAGGGCTGCTACTTCACCGACGCTGAGGGCAAAAGATACCTAGATTTCTCCTCGCAACTGATGTGCGTGACCCTTGGTCACAAGAACGCCGCGGTGATTCGCGCCATTCAGCATCAAGCCGGACGCCTGCCCTATGCCGCTCCCGGCTATGCCACGGATGTTCGGGCAGAGCTAAGCAAACTGCTGTTGGACGTCTTACCGGCGGGCCTCGACAAATTTTTCTTCACCACGTCCGGAACCGAAGCCAATGAAGCGGCATTCAAAATCGCGCGGATGATGACCGGAAAGACCAAAATCATCTCGCGATACCGCTCCTACCATGGCTCGACCATGGGTTCTATTGCCGCGACTGGTGATCCGCGGCGCTGGGCCATGGAGCCTGCTGGGAAAATTCCCGGTGTGATCTTTGCGCCGGAAGTGAACTGCTACAAATGCCCGATTCTTCATACCTATCCGTCGTGCAACATCGCCTGTGTCGAGTATCTCGAGCACATGATCGTGAATGAAAGCGATGTAGCAGCGGTGATCGTCGAGCCGGTGGTTGGCACCAACGGCGTTCTGATTCCGCCCAAGGAATATTTGCCGCGGCTGCGCAAGATTTGCGACCACCATCAAGTTCTGCTGATTGCCGACGAGGTGATGAGTGGCTGGTGCCGCACCGGCAAGTGGTTTGCGGTCGACCATTGGGGCGTGGTGCCTGACATCCTCACTACCGCCAAAGGCATAACCAACGCAGCGATTCCCCTCGGCCTGTGTGCCACCACCGCCAAGATCGCCGCATACTTCGAAGAACATTTTTTCTCGCACGGACACACCTACGAAGCGCATCCGCTGACCCTGGCGCCCGCAATTGCATCTATCGAGGAAATGAAACGTCTTAAGCTCGCCGAACGCGCGGTGGAGATGGGGGAATATCTAGGCCCTAAGCTGCAAGAGTTAAAAACACGGCACCCCTCGATCGGCGATGTGCGCGGACTGGGGTTGTTCTGGGCGGTCGACCTGGTGCGAAATCAGAAAACGAAAACAGCATTTAATACCGGCAAGGACAAAGTTGCGGGAGCTCCGCTACTCGTGGATCGCGTGGCCGGAAAAGCGCTGGCGAGCGGGGTGTACATCAACGCCTGGATCAGCCACTTTGTGATCGCGCCGCCTTTGATTATCAGCAAAGACGAGATCGACATAGGGGTAGCCGCATTGGACGCGGCTTTGCAGATTGCGGACGATGAAGTGGAACACTAATTCACTAGGAGTCTTGGTCTGCGCTGCCTACTGCGAAGACAAAGCTGCCGGGGGGAACCGAAGAGGACGTGGGAGTCGCGACCTCCAGACTGTAAATCCTCAGCGCATCGCGAAACGCTTCGGCCCATCCTGTCAGCCCCTCTTCAGCGTTAGACAGCACCGCTAACCCTGGCGCCTTCCCATTCAGTACCCCGGTCATGTCCGGGCGGCTCACGTTCCATCCGATGGCTCTGAAAATGGTCGCGAAATCCTCCGCGTAAGCATCCGCATCGGAGGACTCCGGAGATACCCATACACCGACATCCTGTTCTGGAAATGCGTTTAGCACTTGGATGAGTACAGCCTTTTGATGGGTCGATAGCCGACGCGAGGTGGAGGGAGCAACGGTCATCGAAGGCCCAGCCGCTTTCGTGCATAGTCGGACCACGTCCCGGAAGGTTCCAGCTTTACGTAGGCCGCCCAATGCTCGCGAGCTTCGACTACAGCACCAACTTTTTCACAAACAAACGCCAAGTTGTATCGCGCGTCGGCGTGGTGCGGCTCATAACGTACCGCCAGTCGCAAATGTTGTCTGGCCGGTTCGAATTCGCCTAATTCTTCCAAAACGCTGCCCAGATTGAACTGAGCAATCCCGTTCTCGGGCTGCAGTTCGACGGCGCGTCGAAAACTTTGGGTGGCTTCCGCCAACTGACCGGCGTCGTACGCCAGCATCCCCAGATTAATCAGCGCTTCTAGGTGGTTGGGGTCCAGCGAGACAGTCCGCTGATAGGCGCTCATGGCCTGGGTGCGGGTCGCTGGATCGCCATCATATTCCAGCGCCATCGCGAACCAGTCTTCTGCGCTGCGCTGCGGCATTACTCGGATTTTGCTTCCCAGCTCGCGGGTCTCAAAGTTGAGCACGAACTGTCCGCTGATCGGCTCGAGTTGCGCTCCGGCTCGCTCTACAATCACGTCCTTCCCGTTGGAGCGGATCCGCAGTTCGGTCAGGGGAGATTGCACTTCGGAAAGCTTCTGGTTCAAGGCCACCAACGATCGCCGCAGCCGGCGCGCGGGAATGCCGGTCTCGATGAGCTGCTTTGCAGCTTTCAGGGTGATTAAATCGCGGAAATCGTAGGACTTGCTTGCGCCAATCTTTCGCGGGGAAATCAGTCGCAATTTTTCCCAATAATTAAGCTGCTGGTCGGACACATCGAGGAGCCGTTGAAATTCGCGTCTTGTGAATTGTTGCGTTGCTTCCATGAACCGCTAGCCCGCTGCCTTTTTCCCCGAACGTTTGATCTCTTTCACATTTGACGGCACTGCGCGTACTGGCGGCTTCTTCGCTGGCGCGGCCGGCTGTTTTTCCAAGCTCTTCTTCAGAGCCTCCATCAGATCAATGACCGGCGCTCGTTGAATGTGGGCCACTTCCGGAACTTCCTGACCTTGCTGCTTAGCTTCGATCATTGCTTTCATACTTTGCTGATACTCATCGTGAAATTTCTCGGGTTCGAACTTTGTCGCCAGGCTTTCAATTAACTGCGACGCCAGTTTCTTCTCGGCATCCTTCAGCGTCGCGTTGTTCGGTTGGCCGTACTCGGCCACTTCGCGGATTTCGCTTTGATAAAACATAGTGTGCAGGGTCATGCCGCCGGTTTGCGGGCGGATGATGACGATGTGTTCTCGCTGATGCATCGAAAGCTTGGCGATGGCGCAGTACCCAGTTTCTTTCAGCGCCTCCAGCAACAGAGCATACGCCTTTTTCCCTTCGTCTTCAGGTGTCACGTAATAGGAAGCATCGTAATAGATTGGGTCGATTTCGTCCGCCTTGACGAACTCCAGAATCTCCATGGTTCGCGCAGATTCCGGCTCGATCTTGTCTAACTCGCCCTCGTCGAAGAGCACATACTGATCTTTTTCATATTCATAACCCTTCACGATCTCGGACCGCTCTACTTGACGCGCGCATGTGGGGCAAAACAGCGGCATCTTGATGCGTGAGTGGCAAACCTTATGAAGTTGATTCAAATTGATTCGCTCGCCGCGAGCTGCCGAATACAGCCGGATCGGGATGGAGATGAGCCCAAAGGACAGAAAACCTTTCCAAACGGTCGAGGCCATGCGGGTGTTCCTCACTTTTGGGACAGCTTCGAGAACCTGCTCTCCATCTAGGTTAGAGGGCGTTTGCAGGACGCGCAAGGCGAATCCCAGGCGAAAGCGCTTACTTCCGTGCGAAAGAATCACCTGTGATACTGTAAAATTTGCAGTCCAGGAGAGATATGCCGAAGCCTCGAGTTCTCGCGACGCGGCCGCTGTTTCCGGCGGCCCAACAAATCCTGAACGCCGCCTGTGACGTCCAGTATTGGACCCAGCCGGAGCGCATCCCGAAGGAAGAGCTCTTTCGTCGTATTAAGGATCGCGACGGCTTAGTCTGCCTACTGACCGAGCGCGTCAATGAAGAACTACTTCGCATCGCTCCCAAGCTTCGCATTGCCGCCAATGTTGCCGTTGGCTTCGATAACATCGACCTTCCGGCGTGCACAAAGCGTGGTGTGGCGGCCACCAATACCCCAGGTGTCCTCGATGAAACGACCGCGGATTTTGCCTGGACGCTGATGATGGCGGTAGCACGACGCCTCGCCGAGGGTGAGCAGCTCGCGCGTTCCGGCTCCTGGCAGGGTTGGGATTTGGATCAGCTCGTCGGCGCGGATGTTTGGGGGAAAACCCTTGGAATCGTAGGTTTCGGTCGGATCGGCCGCGCGGTCGCCCGTCGCGCCGCGGGCTTCGAGATGAAAGTGCTGTACAGCGACTCGATCCGCGCACCGCTGGATGTCGAATTCGGTCTGAAAGCCCAGCACCGCGATCTGAATACTTTGCTCGCTGAATCCGATTTCGTCACCCTCCACGTGCCCTTACTCGCTGAGACTCGCGGGCTCTTCGACGCCACCAAGTTTTTCCGGATGAAGCCCACCGCGTTCCTGATCAACACGGCTCGTGGCCCGGTGGTGGACGAAGCGGCATTGGTGCACGCGCTCGAAAGCGGAAAGATTGCTGGGGCTGCGCTGGACGTCTATGAAAATGAGCCGTTCATACATCCTGGTTTGAAACGACCCAACGTAATCCTCGCCCCGCACATTGCGTCAGCCACTTTGGAGACTCGCACGAAGATGGCGGTGATCGCTGCGGAAAATGTCGTCGCGTTCTTCGCAGGGGAACGTCCTCCCAACTTATTGAACCCGGAAGTGCTGAAACCACGATAACGAGTCTGGAGCAATCACCTATGGCGGATCTTAAGCAGCTGGCCCGCCGTGTTTTTCAGCAGACTCTCGAGGCCATTAACATTCCCGGTGCGATACAGCGCAAGGTGTGGTGCGCCGGAAGCCTGCTGCAATGCGCAAACATCGAGGTTGACCTAAGCGCGTTTCATCGCATCCATATCATCGCGATCGGTAAGGCCGCGCACGCAATGGTCGAGGGATTATCGGGCGTCCTGCCACCAGGTTGCCTCTTCGATGGCACAGTCTCGGCGCCTACGCCGCCGCTTCGGCCTGTTCCGGGCCTGCAATATTTTGTTGGCGGCCATCCCATTCCCAATTCCGATAGTCGACGCGCAGCCGAAGCGATCCTCGATCTTCTGAAAGATTGCGATTCGCGCACCTTGGTCTTCTTTTTGTTATCCGGCGGTGGCTCCGCGCTGGTTGAACTACCTCTCGATCCACACCAGAGCGCCGAAGACGTGGGAAAATTCTACGCGCTCCTGGTTACCTGCGGCGCGCCCATCCATGATCTTGGCGTTCTGCGACGCCACTATTCGGCGACCAAAGGTGGAAGGCTGGCGACCGCCGCGGGGCCGGCAACGAAAATTACGCTGGCAGTCAGCGACGTGCCACGTGGACAGGAAACCGCACTGGCATCCGGGCCTACGCTTCCGGACGCCTTCTCCGTCCTGGATGTCCACCGGGTTCTTGACAGCTATGGATTGCGTGACTCTCTGCCGCTGTCGCTAAGCCGCTGGATTGATAGCGGCAGCATTCCCGAAACTCCAAAGGCCGGCGATCCTGGCTTTGCCAATGCACATTTCTGCGTGCTGCTCGGACTCGATGATCTTTTCCATCCCGCTCATCACGCCGCCGAGGCCCAAGGTTGCATCACCTGCTGTGACAACGTCACCGACAATTGGCCCGTCGAGAAGGCCGCCGACTATCTATTGCGCCAACTTGGCGCGCTACGGGCGGCAAATCCTCACCGTCGTGTAGCGCTAATTGCGGATGGCGAATTGAGTTCTCCGGTGTTAGGCGACGGTCAGGGTGGCAGGAATTCTGCCTTTGTTCTTGCCTGCGTGGAAGAAATCGCCGGAAAGCGAGTGGCGGTGCTAAGTGCCGGCACTGATGGAATCGACGGCAATAGTCCAGCCGCCGGCGCTGTCGCCGACGGCGATACCATGGCCAGAGCCCGCGCACTGGGGCTCGATTCCGCGGCGGCTTTCCAATCCAGCGCGGCTTACAGTTTTTTCGCGAAACTCAATGACGCGATCATTACCGGCCCAACTGGTACGAATCTGCGGGATCTTCGGCTGCTGATCGCCGAACCCGAAGTGCCTCGAGCGCCGTAGACGCCCGAGACGTCGGTCCTTGTGCTTCTGCAATCTTCCTAAACCTTCTGTGGTTGTTGCTTCTTTACTTTTTCGGTGCCAGTCGAGCGTCGATGGTCTTGAGCCGCTCATTCATCTCCTGAACGAGTTTTTCCAGCCGCTCTAACCGCTGGGTCACGCTTGCCGCATCGCCTGCACCTTCCTCCTGATCGTCATCGTCATTTTTCTCCTCGGGACCCGCACCGGGTTTCGCAGTCTTGGCCTTTTTCAGTTTGGCAATCTGCTGCCGGATCATCGGAACCATCTCAATGCTCAGGTCATTGCTCTTCAACAACGATTCCAAGGCCGGAATCGCAGAAACGTCACCGCGATTTCCGAGCGCAAAAATTGCCGCGAAGCGGACCGGGAAGTGCGGTTCGACCAAATAGGATTCGAGCAGTCCGGTAATCTCTTTGTTGTCCTTGTACAGACGTCCCAGGCTGGCAATGGCCGCTTCTCGCGACTCCATGTCTTTCCCCGGAAGCGACCATTCGCGCGCCAGCCCCACAGCTTTGTCATCTCCCAGCAGACCAAGTGCACGCAGCGCAGCGTTACGGAGGATGGAATCCGGCGAGTCCGCGGTGATGGCGGCCTGCAAGATGGGCAATCCATTCGCCAGTTTCAGGCGGCCAATCGCCGACAACGCGTTGGCACGTGCGCGATAAGACTTATCGTCGCGGGCGATGGACTCAAGCTGGCCGGGAACCGCGGGATCGTCCTTGAAGTTTCCTAACGCCGCAACGATGTGGTTGCGCACCCAGGGCACCTCGTTGGTGGCTAACGACTCGACCAACTGCTTCGAAGCGGAGGCGCTTCCGGTGCGGCCCAAGGTATCCGCGGCCACAACGCGAACACCCCAGGTCCCATCGGTCTTCAGCGCAGCACCGATCGCGGCCACTACCTCCTCATCATTCTTGATTTTTCCTAAAGCGACCGCCGCATCCGCGCGATCGGATAGTTCCGTCGCGTTCTTGAGTTGATACAACCACTCGGATTTTTCTTTGTGAAAATCCGCCGCCTTCAGAAGGTAACCGCCCTTATCGAAGAGCACCATCTTGGGAGCAGCGTCGGCGGGCAAAGGGAACGTCTCGGTGTCCTTCGAGATCGTAATTGGATAGATTTTTGCGCCTGAAGGAGTGGTCATTTCCACGTCCACCGAAACGCGGAACAATCCCACCATGCCCTCCACTTTCTGAGTCTGTTTCACGGTCAACGCAACCTGATGTTTGGCATCGTCGTAGGAGTAACTCAAGTCAAAGCGCGGTGCGCCTGCGCGGTACACCCATTCTTGAAAGAATTGATCCACATTTGTGTGGGTCGCTTCTTCCATGGCCTTCGCCAAATCGGCGGTCACCACATTTTTCCCACGATTCACTTCCAGGTAATGCTTCAAACCGAGAAAAAATTGGTCCTCGCCGAGCTGACGCCGCAACATCCCCAGCACCAGCCCGCCTTTCGCGTAGACGTTCTGATCAAATTCCGAGGAATCATCGAAATCGAAGCGCACGATCGGCTTTGCATACAGGTCACTTTGGGCAAACCAATCGCGAATCGCCTCCCAGTGATCGTAGTCCGCGTCTTGCTTAGGGAAATGCGATTCCGTCCATACCGCCTCAAAGAATGTTGCGAATCCTTCGTTCAGCCAAACATCCCCCCAGTCTTTACAGGTGACCAAGTCTCCGAACCACTGATGCGCTAATTCGTGCGAAATCAGGGGATCCTCGTCGGTAACATATTCTGGTATCAGTCGAGGGTCCTTCAAAGAGGAGGATTCGTTGGTGGTAGCGCTGGAATTCTCCATTCCACCGGCCACGAAATCATCGACCATAACCTGCGAATATTTTTCCCAGGCATAATCGACCCCCAGCTTTTTGCTGAACAAATCGATCATCAGCGGTGTGCGTCCATAGTTCGGCATGAGACGGTCGCCGCGGCCCTTGGGGGCATAGTAGTCGACCGGAATATTGCGCCAGGAGCTTTTCACTTCGTCAAAATCCCCGGTTACCACCGTGATCAGATAGGTCGAGCTTGGCTGCGACTCCTTCCACGTCCAGGTTTTGAGCCCATTGCCCGCATCTTTCACGCTCATCAGCTTTCCATTGGATATGGTGATGTAACCTGCTGGCGCCGTTAAGACGGTTTCCGTAGTTAGCCGATCGTTTGGGTAGTCGTATGTCGGCAGGTAGTAGCGGGTGTCCTCCGATTCGCCCTGAGTCCAGATTTGCTTGGGCCGGTTCGGATAATCTTTGTCGGGCAAGATAAAATAAATCCCCTTGCTCGGTGTTCCCTCGTAGCGGATTTCGATTTCAAATTTGTCGCCCGCCCGGGCCGGGGCTGGAAGAGACACGATCAATTTGGCTGCGGTGACCTCAAATTTCGCAGTTTCCTTATTTACCTTTACACTCTGAATGGTCAGGCCCACCGAATCGAACGCGACCTTGGCGGTTCCGTCCCGGAAAATCGCCAGGGAATGGGTCACATCGCCAAAAATCTTCTTCTGATCGAGGTCAAAACGTAGAGCAATCCTGGAATGCTGTAAGTCGTAGTCTCGGCTGCGCGCGTAGGGTTCATCGGCGCGTGCGCGAGCTGCAAAAATGGCCAGTACCGCCAGAACAATCATTCCCGTGGCAGCCGGCCTCCGGTGCCGTCTTGCAAAGAATTGCTTCATGGTGTGCATTTTCTCCCCAAAATCTCAAATTCCCTGCACCGCTGGCTCTCCGTGCTCAACCACGTGGCCTGCTGCTTCCAACGTCAAAACCGCGGCTCGAAACTGCTCCGATCGCACTAGCAGATAATCGGTGTCAAACGTCGAAATCACAAAAATGCTTATACCTACATCCGCCAACGGCGCGGTGATGGCTGCGAGGACGCCGACTTCGGTTAGTTCGAACGGACCATGCACCTTTAGCGCTCGCCACTGGGTCGGTTGCGAGAACCCTTCTGGGACGTTGCTCGCTGCGGTCACGACGGAAAGCTCTTCCCCGGTTCGGGTTACAGAAAAGAACGCTCGTCGTATCGCCCAAGGGGGGATGGCTGCGTCCGGCGGCAAGCGGACGATCGAAAATCGTTCGGCTATCAACGAAAACTGCAGGCGACGCGTTTTGTCATTCATCCGTTACAGCAGACCTCGCGTCAGCCCGCCGTCCACCGCGATGGACGTTCCATTTACATAGCTAGCTCGTTCCGAAGCAAGAAATGCGACCACTGCGGCAAATTCCGCGGGAGTGCCAACGCGGCCTGCAGGAATTTGACGGGTCCAGTTTGCAAACACATCCTGGGTTCGCTCACCGCTTCGTGCCGAGATCGCGCCTGCCAAATCGTCAAGTCGGTCGGTTCTCGTGTAGCCCGGACAAATGTTGTTAACCGTGATTCCGAACGCCGCATACTCGTTCGCGAGCGTCCGGGCCAGCCCCGCGACCCCGGCTCGCACCGAATTCGACAGCAGCAAGCCGTCCACCGGCTGCTTGACGGCTGACGAGGTGATGGTGATGAAACGTCCCCAGTTGTTCTTCTTCATGCGCGGCAAGGTTTCCTGCGCAAAGCACACCGCGCTGAGCAGCAACAAATCCACGGCTGCACGCCAATCCTTGAGCTCAGTGTCCGCAAAGGACTTAGACGGAGGACCACCCGAGTTGGTTATACAAATATCCATCCGCCCCAAGCGCTTATCTACTTGATCGACAAACCCCGCGATGGCTTCGGAATCGGTGAGATCCACCGATCGAAAGAAAACTTCGCGTCCAGTTGCTGTCTGTATCTCTGCCGCGGTTCGTTGTAAGGCTGGAACGCTACGCGCGCAGATTGCAACTTGCGCGCCTTCGCGGGCCAATTCCTCTGCAACCGCCCGGCCCAATCCTTTGCTAGCACCCGCGACGATCGCGACGCGATTTTTCAGGCCTAGGTCCACTTCGCCAACCCGTTCCAAGACTTCAATTCTGGCGTGAAACGATTGATGGCGTCAATGCAAGCGCGGAACGGTTGCACCGAGGCTAGCGGCAAATTGAGCAGACCTATGCACTCAACGGAACCTTCACACTCCGGAACAGGAAGCCGAGGCAAAAGCTTCAAAAGCCTCGCTCGACTCGCGCCCGCAGGCAAGTTCTACGCTGCCGAGGAATATCATCGGCGGTATCTGAGAAACGCAGAGCCGGCTCCTGCCGTATTGAAACCAGCCCTGGTAGGTTGCCAGGAATCTCCGTTGGCGGGCGCTGCTAGGCTAAGTTCTCCCCGCCTTCCGCGAGGCTTTTTCGGCTACAGGCTCGCGTCCGTCCGGCAACTTTTTCAACATTTGAGATTCCAGCGCGATGAGTTTCTTGCGTACCATTTCAATTTCCATGATCAATGGGAGCACCTGGTCGCAGGCCAATTCGAGCATGCTAACATCGTTCTCTTGGTTCATCATTTCTTCGCATTGGTCGACATACTGGGATGCGGCCCTTAGTATCTCGCCCAAAAGCAACAAATTGTCTGCACACAGTGGCTGTCCTGGCATTGGGTCCCTTGCTGATGATCTCTTGAAGCTACGGCCCCCGGGCAGCGGCACCTATACAGTTGTACAATCAACCTTCCGGCGGTTATCCCGTAGGCAACACCTAGTAGCCGCTGGCACTTGCACCCAATTTCGATGCTCAAAACGGGGATGAGGACGCGATGGATGCCAAGGCGCAGTTGGACTCCTTCATCGATAAATTCACCCCGGAGATTGCCAGCCTTACCCGCAAGGCCCTGTCGAAAATGCGCAAGCGCCTGCCCGGGGCAGTCGTTATGGTCTACGACAATTACAACGCACTGGCGATTGGCTTTGCCCCGAACGAACGCCCATCGGATGCGATCTTCTCTCTCGCTGTCTTCCCGGCCTGGGTCAGCCTGTTTTTCCTCCAAGGCGCGAAGCTGCCGGACTTGCACAAGCGTCTTCAGGGCTGCGGCAAAGTCGCGCGCCACGTGCGCCTCACCAAGCTCACCATCCTGGACGATCCGGAAATCGTCAGCCTCATGAAAACGGCGATGGATCGTGCCAGAGTTCCCATCGATCCTAACCAAATCGGGCGCTTGGTTATTCGCTCCGTTTCGCCGAAACAGCGGCCTCGCCGACCCAAGCCCGCGAAGCTATAGACATCGCTGATTTCGCAGAATCCTGTCGTCTGCGGTTTCACCCTCCGGCAAGGCTAGGTGTGAGCGGACGCTCGGTTTCAAGGTAATTCGAAAACCGCTCTGGCACCTAGAGCCACCGTTTTCTTTACGGTGTATTTCATTTTGGTCCAACCACACCTTAATTGGACCAGTTCCACCCCAGTCCTTGCTTGCGGGCTCCGCGGTCTTGGTAAGTGATTGATTACAAGTGGTTAACAAGGGTCTTCATTCGAGAGTATGGCGAGGGTTGTGCAACCACCGAGGGCTTGGTTGAGCCAGGAAACAACCGCCGGGCCTCGGTGTCCGAGGCAAGCGATTCGCCCCGGCCCACCGACCTTCGATTGCATAGGAATGACGAACGCAGACGCCCCACACGCTAATGGCAGCTCTATGAAGGCCGGATCGCGCCGGGGCTTAAACACCCTGAGGGCACTGTTGACGTGCGTTTTGCTCACCGCCATCTCCAACCCTCTCCCCACGGCTAGGGCCGAGTCCACGGCAACCACCGAGTATGCCGTCAAGGCCGCGTTCTTGTTCCATTTCGCGCAATTTGTGGAATGGCCGCCGGAAGCATTCAAAGATGCTGGCAGTCCGCTGACCTACTGCACCGTCGGCGACGATCCATTTCATGGGGCGCTCGATCAGAGCGTGTACAGCAAGAGCGTGGGGAACCGGCCGCTCCAAGTCCAGCACCTCAAGCAGTGGCAGCCAACCTCGGGTTGCCAGGTGCTGTTCATTGCTGAGTCCGAGAACCAGCGCCGGGGTGTGGAGCTGGCCGGCGCGAGCCAATATCCGGTGCTGACGGTCGGAGAAAGTCAATACTTCGTCCAACAGGGCGGGGTCATCGGGTTTTGTCTTGTGGAAAACAAAGTTCGGTTCAACATCAACTTGGAGGCAGCGGGAAAAGCCCGGTTGAAAATCAGCGCCAAGCTGTTGGCGCTAGCTAAGACCGTGATCGGGAATTCGGGAGGGAAGTGACATGCCATTTTATCGGGCTTCGATCGAGCGAAAGCTAACGTTCGTTATGCTTACTACCAGTTTGCTTGGATTGAGTGTGGCCTGCATCGGATTCGAAATCTACGAGCGGGCCAGCTATCGTCGCGCGATTACCAGCGAATTGACGGCCTTGGCGGATACTTTGGGAGGAAACACTACCGCTTCACTGGCCTTTAACGATCGTCAATCAGCAGCGGACATTCTAGCTGCGCTAAAGGCCGAGAGGGATGTCGTGGCCGCATGTTTATACGACAAGAATGAGAACCTATTCGCGCAATATCAGCGGGCCCCCGGAGGTCCCGATTGTCGAGTTCCTGCATTCCAAGACTCCCGGCCCCGATTTGCAGCTGAGTCCGTTACGCTGTACCGGAAGATTGTTCTCGGCGACGAAACAGCTGGCGGTATCGCCATCATCTCCGACCTCGATGCTTTTCATGCCAAACTCCGCCAATATACGGAGATCTCCGCTGCGGTTATCTTCTGTTCGGCTCTGGCGACGTTCTTAGTCTCTTCGCGCCTGATACGACTGATTACCGCACCCATTCTGCAATTGGCAGAAGTGGCCAGCACAGTTAGCGAGCGCGAGGATTACACGCTGCGCGCGGTTGCCGCCGGCGATGATGAAGTCGGAAAGCTGATCGCCGCCTTCAACCAGATGCTTCAGCGCATCCAGCAGCGCGACGCCGCGTTGAAGAATTCCAACGATCAGTTGGAATCGCGAGTCCAGGAGCGCACTCGGCAATTGCAGTCAGAAGTTGACGAACGTATCCGGGCTGAAGAAGCACTATCAGGCGAGCGCGGAATGTTGCGCGCTCTGATCGACAACGTACCGGACTTCATGTACGTAAAAGACGCGGAAAGTCGCTTTGTGGTGGCCAACGCCTCACTGGCGCGTTCGAGGGGCTTCAAGACCCCTGATGAAATGCTTAGCAAGAGCGATTTCGACTTCTATCCGGAGGAACTTGCCAGCGCCTACTATATCGATGATCAGCACGTCATTCGCTCAAAACAGACGCTCTTCGATCGAGAAGAAGAGTCCTTTGATAGCCTTGGGAAAAAAACCTGGGTGCTCACCACGAAAGTTCCGCTCTTCGACAAAACCGGATTGGTAACAGGTCTCGCCGGCGTCGGCCGTGACATCACCGAACGCCAGAAGGCGGAGCGAGAAATGCACTTGGCCAAAGAAACCGCGGAAGCAGCTAGCCGTGCCAAAAGCGAGTTTCTGGCAAATATGAGTCACGAAATTCGTACGCCGTTGAATGGCGTTATTGGCATGACCGATTTGGCGTTGGAGACCAAACTGACTGGCGAACAGCGGGAGTGCCTGGAAACGGTAAAAACTTCGGCAGACTCGCTGCTCACGGTGATCAACGACATTTTGGACTTCTCGAAGATTGAAGCGGGCAAGATCGACTTGGATCTGATGGATTTCGATCTGCGGCAGTCCCTGGAAGCAACTCTCAAGACCCTTGCGCTACAGGCACACGAAAAAGGTTTAGAGCTGCTATCTGAAGTGGCATCCGAGGTACCCCAGGCAGTGCGCGGAGATCCGAGTCGCCTGCGACAGATCTTGGTGAACCTGGTGGGAAACGCCATTAAATTCACCAGTCAAGGGGAAGTTGCCCTTAACGTAACCTCGGTACAGACCGGGAGCAAGGAATGCGTGCTGCAGTTCACGATTTCGGACACCGGGATCGGCATTGCGGCTGAGAAGCAAGAACTCATTTTTGAGCCCTTTACCCAGGCGGATACCTCCACCACGCGGCAGTATGGGGGAACCGGTTTGGGACTAACGATTTCGACCCGGCTGGTGGCGATGATGCACGGGAAGATATGGGTTGAAAGTGAATTGGGACACGGCACGCGTTTCCACTTCACCGGAAGGTTTGGAATCGCCGACGCGCAGACTCTCGCCGCCGAAGCGGTTCGTCCGCGTGAAATACTACGGCGCGCGAAAGTTCTAATCGTCGATGACAACCTCACTAATCGTGGAATTTTGGAGCGGATGTTGCGGAACTGGGAAATGAAAGTAGCGTCCGTCGCCGGCGGTGAAGCAGCACTTGAACAATTGTCCCTGGCTCGAGAAGCCAGCGATCCCTACCAGCTGATTTTGATGGACATGCACCTGTCTGAGATGGATGGCTTCGAACTCGTGGAACGCATCCGGCAAACTCCTGGCCTCGCCACTACCACAATCATGATGCTAAGTTCGGCAGACCGCCGCGGGGATTCGTCGCGCTGCCGGGAACTCGGGGTTCTAGCCTACCTTGTAAAGCCCGTCTCGCAGTCCGAGTTGCGTGACGCGATTGCCCGGGTGCTCGGGGCCAAAGACCAGGGCTATGACCCTCCGCTGAACTCGAAAGTGATCCCTCCGGATACGCGCGACTCTTCGGGATTCTTGAGTGTGCTTCTCGTGGAAGACAACGCAGTCAACCAGCGCCTAGCCGCGCGATTGCTCGAGAAGAGAGGCCATCACGTCGTGGTTACAGCCAATGGACAAGAAGCGCTCGCAGCGCTCGAAAACAGCGCTTTCGACTTGGTTTTTATGGACGTGCAAATGCCGGTCATGGATGGGCTGGAAGCAACAGCGGTCATTCGCAAGAAGGAACAACTTACCGGCAATCACCAGCCAATAATCGCCTTAACTGCGCACGCGATGAAGGGCGATCAGCTGCGCTGCTTGGATGCCGGCATGGATGGCTATCTGAGCAAGCCCATTCGAACCCAGGAGCTCGACGCCATCCTTGACCGGTTCGTGATCGGTCGCAAAGCAGTGCCGCATACTCGCGAAAGCCTGGTCTGAGGCACACGCCCCGAGTGGTGGACATACTCGCTCGGTAGGTTTATAGGACCAGCTGTGCCAGTCCTCACGGCGTTTCCGCAACTGGTATGCTGGGGTCTGACGATGAGCGACGTCTTTCCATACCGACGGTTTTTGCCCGGCACCCAGCCGGACGATTGCATCCCCCGTAAGTTTCTTCCGTGCGCCGTGCGCCGACCAAACCGCTAGTACATCAAGCGGGTGATCAACGCGGGCGGTATTCCACGAAAAAACAACGTCCTCAATCAAGTGTATGCGAATGTGCTGGGGAGGCCGGTGCTGGTGTCAAGCAAGAGCGTAGTCAGCCTGGGGTCCGCGATTTTCGCGTTTCTCGCAGCGGGAACTTTCCAGAGCGTCGAAGAGGCCCAGGACAGAATCTATCCCGGACATGCGGTGTTCACGCCCGAGCCGACGGCGCAGGGAGTGTACGACGAACTGTATACGCTATATCGATAAGTTTATTTTGCTTTTGGCCAGCCACGGAATACCAAGTTCGGCGAGATACTGCCGGGGCTGATTGGATCTGGCGCAAAGCGCGAACTAGAGACGCGATGAGTGCAGGATAGTCGCAACGCCGCGGACGGGTCTAAAAATTGAGAGGCGCCCCGGTGAGTTGCTGTACTTCCGCAGCGGTCCAACCCGGCACCAAATCCCGCAGGAGCAAACCACGTTCGGTAACATCCAGCACCGCCAAATCCGTGACGATGGTGTCCACGCACGCCAAACAGGTTAAAGGATAGGTGCACTCGCGGACGATCTTGGGCTGCCCATCCCGCGTGGTGTGCTCCATGCACACCATCACGCGCTTGGTGCCTGCGGCGATGTCCATCGCGCCCCCGATGGCCCCCGCGCCTTTGGCTCCAGGGACTTTCCAGTTGGCCAAATCACCGCGTTCGGAAACCTGGAAGGCGCCGAGCACCGCCACATCCAGATGGCCGCCGCGAGTCATTAAATGAGCATCCGCTTGGTTAAAGAACGATGCGCCAGGAATCAGGGTTACCGGTACCTTCATGGCGTCGACGAGGTCGAAGTCTTCCTCGCCGGGTTTGGCGCGCCGTCCCATACCCAGTATTCCGTTCTCGCTATGGAAATAGACGGTAATGCCTACGGGCAAGTGATCGGCGATCAAATTCGGAATGCCCCAGCCGAGATTCACGAAAGCGCCATCGGGTAACTCCCGCGCCGCTCGCACAGCAATCTGATCGCGGGTCAGGCGTTGTTTTTCAGACATAGCGGATCCCCTTGGCCACCACTACGCGATGCACGAAGATGGCCGGCGTCACCACCACTTCCGGGTCGATGGCCCCGACAGACACAACTTCCTCCACCTCGGCAATGGTGGTGGCCGCGGCCATGGCCATGATGGGATTGAAATTGCGCGCCGCCAGGCGGTAGGTCAGATTCCCCAGGCCGTCGGACTTGTCGGCCTTGATAAAAGCGAAGTCGGCGTGAATGGGCATTTCCAGAATGCACCGCTGACCATTGATTACGCGCTCTTCCTTGCCGGCTGCGACTTCCGTGGCGACGCCGACGGTGGTGTAAAAACCGAGCAGGCCCGCGGCAGCGGCGCGCATGCGTTCGCACAGAATTCCTTGCGGAACCAGTTCGATGGTCACCTCGCCGGCGGCATGGCGCTCTTGAAAGGCAAACGAATGCGGGCCGGGAAACGCGGCAATTACGTGGCGAATCTGGCCGCTCTTGAACAGCGGTGACAATTCGCCGTCGCGGGTACCGCAATTGTTGCTGATGGCGGTGAGTTCTTTGGTGCCGCGGCGTACCAGCGCCTGAATCAGATTGTTCGGGAACCCGGAGCCGCCAAAACCGCCAAACATGATGCGCGCGCCGTCGGAAATGGAGTCCACTGCGGCGTCCAGCGTGGCACAAATTTTACTTTTCACGTTGCGGCTCGGAAGCAGAGGGCTGGGCGGCGTCTGTCCCCGGCGCCGGGTGTTTTGATTCTAGCGCAGGCGGGGACAGCAGGCGGACGGCATTTTCTTTGAGGATGAGCTTATGCACTTCGGGGCGGAAGCCGGCTTGCTGGAAGTCCGCGAGCCAGCGGTCGGGGGTCAGTAACGGGAAATCGGTGCCAAATAGCATTTTGTGTTTTAGAAGTGTGTTGGCGTATTGGACCAGTTGGGGTGCGAAATATTTGGGAGACCATCCGGAGAGGTCGATGTAGACGTTGGGTTTGTGGAGACAGACGGAGAGGGCTTCGTCCTGCCAGGGCCAGGAGGGATGGGCGATGATGATTTTCATATCCGGAAAGTCTGCCGCGACGTCGTCGAGATGCATGGGATTGGAATATTTGAGGCGCAGGCCCCCGCCGCCGCGCATCCCGCTGCCCATGCCGGAGTGACCGCTGTGAAAGACCGCCGGCAGCTTGTGCTCAGAGATGACCTCGTACATGGGATAGGCCATTTTATCGTTGGGATAAAAACCCTGGCAGGTGGGATGAAACTTGAAACCGGCGACTTTGAAATCGGTGATGAGGCGGCGCATTTCGCGGATGCCCATCTTGCCTTTGTGCGGGTCGATGCTGGCGAAGGCCAGCATCATGTCGGAGTTGGCGGCGGCAGCTTCGGCGACTTCTTCGTTGGGGATGCGGCGGCGGCCCATTTCAAATTCGCTGTCCACGGCGAACATGACCAGACCGATTTTTTGTTCGCGGTAGAGAGCGATGGTCTCGGCGATGGTGGGCAGTTTGCCGGACTTGAAATACTTAATTTTGGCGTGATCGAATTCTTCGCCGTAGGCGTCATAGGGTGCGTGGCAGGGCACTTCAGCATGGGTGTGAACATCAATGGCGACCAGATCTTCGGTTCTCATGCGTTTTGGCCTATGTAGAGAGATAGAAGTTCGCCCACGTCGTGGATGGCGATGTGGGGATGCTGAGATTTTTTCAGGTGCTTAAAAGAATCGGCCGCACCAATGCCGGTTTGTACCGCGATGGCCAACGATTTGCCGCGGTGAGCCATGGGAACCTCCAGCGCGGGATCGTCGCCGACCACCGCGATATGCTTTGTTGCGACGTTCAAGCGATAGCTCGCGCAGCGCAGTGCAGCGATGTCTGGCTTGCCGACTAGGTGGATTTTTGCGCCAGTGAGATCGCGAATCATGGCGGCGATGGCGCGCGAGGTACCCAGGGTTTTGCCTTCGGCGGTGGCGAAGAACAGGGATTGCGAGCAACTGTAGACTTTGGCGCCGTTCCAGGCGGCGTAACAGGCGGATTCTAGCGCGGGCATGGTGAATTCGCGGAACCAGCCGATGAGGACGGCGTCGGCGGTGGGTTTGCCTTCGGGCTTAAGGATTTCGAGGCCGGCGTCTGCCAAAGACTTGGTCATGCCTTCGGTGCCTAGCGCCAGGATGCGGCGGTAGCCTTTTTCGACAAAGAGATCGGCGGCTACGCTGGCGGGGGTTAGGACGGCATTGCCGGGAAGATCGAAGCCGATTCTGCGGAGGGTTTCGACGTAGGCGACTGGGGTGAGCGCCGTGCCGTTGGTAAACAGGACGTAGGGAAGATTTTGTTTGTTTAGGTGCGCGATCATTTCTCGCGCGCCGGGCAGAGGATTTAAGCCGTGGTTGGTTTTGTCGCCCAGGACTAGAGTACCGTCCATGTCGAAGATGAAGGCGCAGATGTTGCGCAGTCGCTTTATGGCGGAAGAGGATGGAGCCGGTGTCGAAGGCGATTTTGTCTTGGAGTTAGGAGTGGTCATCGTAAGCTTATACGGAATCGCTCGATGGGCCGAACTAAAGCCCGGCCGATACAAAACCTTTCTGGCTGTGAAGTTCCAGGCGGAAATTCGGCTTCTCGATGACGATATCGGAGGTGGCTGGGCGTTTGGCTAATTCACGGATGAGCTTTAGTAACGGCTGGGCTTGGGGATTGTAGTGGCGTTTGGCCGAGCCGGCGGATTGCATGGCGTCGACTTGGTCTTGGGGCATGGTTGCGCGCAATAAAAATTCCTCGTCGGAGATGCCGGTTTTGAAGCGCTTGCGGAGTTCCTGCGGTGGGAGTGGTGGTGGTTCGGTGGCTAATTCTTTGGCGCGGTGGCCGGCGAGGATGCGGTCTTTGACGGCGGGATCCAATTTGCCCGCGGGCCGGCCGAAGTTGCCCTGGACGTAGCGAATGATTTGGTCGGAGACGTTTTCGTAGCGCTCTTTGCTGAGGATGTTGTAGAGGGCTTGGGTGAAAATGATTTGAGGAAAGGGCGTGACCATGATGGGGTAGCCGAGGTCGGCGCGGACTTTGGCGACTTCTTCGAGGACTTCGGGGAAGCGGTGTGCGAGATTTAGCTCGGCCAGTTGGCGGCGCGTGGTGGTCATGACCCCGCCGGCGGTTTGGTGGCGGAGGAAACTCGCGTCGTAATCTTGAGGGGTGCCGGAGGGAAGATTTTCTGCGGCGGCGAGTTCGCGGAAATAGTTGGCAACAATGGCTAGCGCGCGATCGTCGATGTCCACAGTGTGCCCGAGGTCGCGAATATTCGTCACAGTACGTTGCGCGTCGGGAAGAGAAGAGCCGTTGGACAGCGGACCGCAGGCCACCTGCAAGACTTTAATGCCGAGTTCGGCTGCGGTGGCGTAGGTGTGCGATGCCAGGCCGATGGTGCAATGGGAATGCAATTCGAGCGGCTTGGTGCCGAGTTGGCTTTGGATGGCGGGAATTAAGGTGCGGGCGCGTTCGGAGGCAAGCAGGCCGCTGGGATCCTTGATATAGAAGCGATCGATGTGCGGGGACTTTACGACTTGCGCGGCGAGGTTGGCGTAGAAGGAGTCATCGTGCACGGCGCTGAGCGTGTAGGTGAGGGCCGCGACGACCGTGGCGGCACCCGCCTTTTTGATCATGCGCGCGGATTCCAGCAGCGCGTCGACATCATGCATGGGGTCGAGCACCACATAGCGCGAGATGCCGTTGGCAACCAGGCGGTTGTAGACCAGTTGCATGAAGTCGGGATGCTGGGCTTCCCAGGAGATGAAGCGCAGACCGGTGCCGATGAATTGCAACGGCGTGTTGGGGGTAGCCTCATGCATGAGGCGGATGCGTTCCCAGGGATTTTCTTTGTGGGTGCGCACGGCTATGCCCATGTGGGTGCTGGAGGTGAAGTCCAGAGCAAGGAAGCCGACGCGGTCCATGACCGGCGCGATGGTGACGAGGTGGCGGGTGGCCAAGCCCGTAGCGCCCCAGAGGGATTGGTTGCCGTCGCGTGTAGAAACGTCGATTAGTTGGACGTCGGCCATATTAGTCTTTCGTCTCAGGGCTCACGAAGCTGCCGCCACGGTTTGTGACTGCAGGAAGCGTGGGAGATAGCCGGTGTCCACGCCGCCTTGCGCGAATGCCTGGTCGCGCATCACGAGCGAATGCATTCCCAGATTGGTGGTGACGCCGGCGATTTGGAAACGGTTGAGCGCGCTGTTGGTTTTGGCGATGGCTGTGGCGCGGGTTTCGCTGTGGACGATTAATTTTGCCAGCAGAGAATCGTAGTACGGCGGAACCGCGGCGCCGGATTGCATGTGGGTATCTACGCGGATATCGTGGCCGGCGGGCTGGATGAATTTGGTGATGGTGCCGGGGCTGGGGCGGAAACCGTGATACCAGTCTTCGGCGTTGATGCGGCATTCGATGGCGTGGCCGTGAAGGTTTATGTCGGATTGGCGATGGCGGAGCGGGTAGCCTTCGGCTACGGCGATTTGTTGTTCGACCAGGTCGAGGTTGGTGATGACTTCGGTTACGGGATGCTCGACCTGGATGCGAGCGTTCATTTCGAGGAAGTGGAAGGCGTTGCGGTCGCAGTCGACGAGCATTTCTACGGTGCCAAGGCCGCGATAGCTTAAATGTTTGGCAAAAGCGACCGCCGCGTCCTGCATCTCTTCGCGGAGTCTGGGCGCAAGATTGGGGGCTGGCGCTTCCTCGATTAGTTTTTGGTAGCGGCGCTGGATGGAGCAGTCGCGGGTGCCGAGGTGGACTACGTTTTGGCCGTCGCCGAGGACTTGCACTTCCACGTGACGGCCCTTGGCGATAAAGCGTTCGAGGTAGATACGCGAGTCACCGAAGGCTGCTTGGGCTTCGGCCATGGCCAGTTCGATCAAGGGGGCGAGCTGCGCAGCGTCGTGAACCTGCTTCATGCCGCGGCCACCCCCTCCGGCTACGGCCTTAATAAGGATGGGGTAGCCGATCTTGTCGGCTAATTGCTGGGCCTCTTCAATGCTGCTGACTTTTCCGCCAGGGACGCCAGGGAGGCCGACTTGCTCAGCGTGGGCACGGGCTTTGAGTTTGTCGCCGACGGCGTCGAGTTGGGAGGGAGTTGGGCCGATGAAAATAATATCGGCGGCTTCGCAGGCTTCCGCGAGTTTTTGATTTTCGGAGAGGAAGCCGTAGCCGGGATGGATGGCGTCGACGTCTGCGAATTTTGCGGCAGCGATGATGTTGTCGATATTTAGATAACTTTGCGTGGAATTGGGCGGGCCGATGCAGATGGTGTGGTCCGCTAGGTTTGCGCCTCGCGAATGCAGATCGACTTCGGAAGCGGCGAGGATGGTTTCGATTCCCAGGCGTTGGCAGGTGTCTATGATGCGGACAGCGATCTCGCCGCGATTGGCGATCAGGATACGGCGGATCGGAGTTCGAAGGAGATTTAAGTTGCTCGCGCTCATGGAATTTGGATCTCCGGGCACGCTGAGAATTGCGGCGCTTCCGGAAAAAGAGCGGAGCATGCTGCGCCACTACAAAGGCTGTTCTGTTGCGCGCTCATGAAGGATCCGGCTTGATGCGCATGAGTATCGAGCCTTGTTCAGCGAAGTGGGCGTTGGAGATCAGGATTTCGGCGATGGTGCCGCTGGCGCCAGCGTGAATGGCGTTCATCAACTTCATGGTTTCGATGATGCCGATGACGGTGTCTTCCTGTACGACGCTGCCAATCTCCACGAAGACTGGATCGCCGGGCCTGGGGGCGCGGTAAAAAGTGCCGGGCAAGGAAGTGCGGATGGCGATGGTCTTGGGGTCGTCGTTGGCCGCTGAGGCGCTTTCTGGCGTTGTGGCCGAAGTAGTGCTTCGAGCTTGCGAAGGCGAAGAGTCGGCGCCGGGCGGCGATGGGCACGCGGCCTTCAGAATTTGCGGAGTCGCTAACGATTCGGATTCTTGCGACCATTCGCTAGTGGCTTGGTCGCCGGTGGATTGGCGGCGCAGGGTTAGTTTGAAGCGCTCGGTTTGCAAATGCAGGACGTCGAATTTAGTGGCGTCCAGCAAATCCAGAATTTCCCGGACATCTTCGTTGGTGAGCTTCATTTTTTGAGCGCTCCTCCGCTGAGGAGCGCTATGACATGATCGAAGGCTTTACCTTTTGGCGCGGCAACCGGAGCTTTATCTTTAGCGGCCCAAACGGTTTCGGGGCGGCTTTGCAGCAAGAATAAATTTCCCCCTGGGGAGTGGTTGCGCGACACGGCCCACTCAATGTCCTGCGGGGCGTGGTAGTGACGCTCAACCTGACGGGCAATTGTTACTAACGCGTGGAGTTCGTCGTCGGAAAGGCACGGGATGTTTTGGCGCTCCTCGGGGACTTCCTGGTCACTGACTCCCGCGCCGTGCGAATTGGGGAGGTGTTCGCGCAACTTTGTCGATACATTACGCTGAACAATTTCTCCCGTGACTTTGCTGATCACATATTTGTCGGGTGTGACTTCGCCGCTCACGATGGCGGAGCCGAGGCCCCAACTGGCTTCGAGGACGACTACGGAGCGGTCGCCGGTGGTGGGGCTGCGCGTGAACATTACGCCGGAGCAGCGGGAATCGATCATCTGCTGGATGACCACGCCCATGGCCAAGCCTTCTTCGGGAATGTTCAGGCGGCGGCGATAAGTGAGAGATTCGACGCTGTAGAGACTGGCCCAGCATTTGCGAACATGACGGATTACGGAGTCCGATCCCCGGACCCAGAGGTAGGTGTCTTGCAGGCCGGCGAAGCTGGCTTCCGCGCTATCTTCGGAAGTGGCGCTGGAACGGATGGCGACGGGGCAGGTGGCGTTTTCAGGTGCGCGATGTAACTCTTCGTAGGCCGCGGCGATGGCGGACTGTAAATCTTCGGGGAGGGGGGCGCATTCGATTTGGGCGCGAACTTGTTCGCTGAGTTGCACGATGGCGGCGGAGTCTTGCGCGGAGAGTTTGCTTACTCCGCGGCGAATGGAGCCTTGGGGATCGAGGATGGTGAGAAAACGCTCGAAGGCGGAAGTGGTGACAACGCAGCCGCTGGGGACGCGGATTCCGGCGCGAGCGAGTTCGCCGAGACTAGCGCCTTTGCCGCCGACGCTGGGGCGGTCCTGGATGCCGATTTCCGCGAAACGGCTGACGATATTTAGTGCTGCCATGGTGCGGGCCTTTCGGTTGCTGGTGCGCTTATTCTGAGCGCATTTGGTGCGACTGCGCTTACGAAAATTCAATCCAGGATGCGGACGATGCCGCGATTGCCGTCGACGCGCAAGCGCTGGCCGGTCTTGATGCGCGTTGTTGCCGAACCGCAGCCGACGACGGCGGGCAGCCCATATTCACGGGCCACGATCGCGGCGTGGGACATGGTGCCGCCGATGTCGCTGACAGCAGCCTTGATTTTGCCGAACACCGGGCCCCAGCTCGGAGCGGTGACGGGGCAGACGAGGATTTCGCCTTCGCGGATTTGTGCGATGTCGTTAACGTTTTTGAGTACGCGGGCAATGCCTTCGACAATGCCGGGGGAAGCGGCAAAACCTTTGATTTCCCTGGCGTCCAGCGCTGTGGCGCTGCTGGACCAGGTTTCCAGAGTCTCGTTGGTGATGCCCCAGAGCATTTGCAATGCGGGATCGCTGATATCGTCCGGAATGGGTCCGAGAGCCGGCGGAGCGTTCCAATCTTTTAACCTTCCGAGGATGCGTTTGCGTTTCTCGATGATGGGACGCCAGTGGTTGCGGCCGAGCGGCTTGCCGCCACCCGCCCACGAAAGGCTTAAGTCGGCGAGGAGACTTTCGATTTCCACGTATTGCAGGTGGAAGATGTCGTCGGCCTCCACCAAAACATCTTTGGCGACCAAGAGTGCGCCGAAGGTTTTTACTTTCTTGAAGAACAACGTGGTGAACCAGTGTTCGCAATAGAATTTGTGATCTTCGACGAAGGGGAAAACCAGGTGGCAGAGGCCGAGCATTTGATCGAAGGCTTGTTGCTCGTCAGGGCTGGACAGAAGTTCACGAAATTCGCCGATGATGCGAGTGCGCTCTTCTTTTAGTTTTTCCGTGGGGCGATCAAGGGAGACGCCCTGGCGGAGTTGTTCGACGTAGCGCGGGAGGGCGGAGAAGGGGACAGAGAGATCGTCGTTCCAGCTGAGGTGGTGGTGATAAAAGCCGTCGCCGGTGGACATATGAAACCACGGTTCGCGGGACTTTTCGAGTTCGGCAAGCCACTTCTGGCCGTTTTCGCCGCGCTTCTGCATGGCCGCTAAAACGTCTTGCGGGTCGCAATCGGCGGTGAAGAGGTCGTCGACGTTGTGTTCGATGGCTTTTTTGGCCAGGCGCTTCAGTTCGTCGTCGGGGCGGAACATCAAGACTTCTATGCCGGCTACCATACGCGCGATGGTCTGGTCGGGCGTTTCCGGGAAAGCTTTTTTGCAAAATTGGAAAAACACCATGTACGCGCCGTAGCCAAGCATCAGCATTTCAAAATGGTGGTGCCACATCTTGGAATAGAGCTCGAGGAGGCGATGGTATTTTTCCTTGATGTAATGGTTTTCGCCGAGTCCCGTGGCATTGGTCACATTTTCGATGGGCGCGTGTTCGGGGAGTGTGGGGGCTTGGATGGCGGCGATTTCGCGGATCATGTTTTCCATGCGCGTCGTCCATTCGCCGAGGATGCGGTTCCAATTTTCGTAATAGTAGCCGGCGCGCTCCTGGAAGAGTTCAAGACGGCGGCCAATTTCCGCAGGATCGCTGACCGGATTGGCGGTGATGTATACCCGGCCGTTGGCGATGCGGTGCTCGATGCCCATGGTGGTAGGGAAGACGAAGATGCGTGTGGTAAATGCGCCCAGCCCCTCGTAGGCGACTTCGCCAGTGATGGCGTCGAAGGCAGGCATGGGCTCGGGGAAGTGCATGGCGTTGTAGAACCAGAAGCGCTGATCGTCTTCCGGCTGAAATTTCGTGTAGTACGGATACATGGATTCCCAGCCTGCGGCGCCGGGGACTTCGGTAATTTGCGAAGGCAGAAGGAAGGTACGTTTGGCGTCAGTGGGCATGCGGCTTCTCCGTGGAGGCGGTCTGCGCACCGGTTGCGGGCGGGCCGGGTGGTTGCAGCGCGTAATCGGTTTGCGTTTTCGCGTAGCAGGTGAAAAATTCCAGGGCGTGGGGATTGGCCATGGCGTTGCGGTTGGCGGCTTGGTCGGCGGCGACGCCGAGGAGAATTTTTCTAACCGCCACTTCCAGTTTTTTGCCTGTCAGGGTGACGGGGATTTCGGGAGTTTGCAGGATGCGGTCAGGAACATGGCGCGGGGAGTATGCCAGTTTGAGTTGGGTGCAGATTTTTTCTTCGAGGGCGGCGTCGAGGTTGTAGCCGGGGTTGAGTTTGACAAAGAGGGGCATGAAGAATTTCGCGCCGGGGAGGTCGAGGCTCACCACGAGGGCATCATCGATTTCCGGGAGCGTAGCCAGCGCCCGATAAATTTCGGCTGTACCGATGCGAATACCGTGGCGATTCAGGGTCGCGTCGGAGCGGCCGTGGACGAAGCAGCCGCCGCGCTGGTTGATGCGCAGGAAATCGCCGTGGCGCCAGACGCCGGGAAAGTGTTCGAAGTAGGACTCGCGGTAGCGGGCGCCGCCAGGATCGTTCCAAAAATAAAGCGGCATCGAGGGTAACGGCTGGATGATTACCATTTCGCCTACTTCGTCGATGACTGGCCGGCCCTGCTCGTTAAAAGATTCTATGGCCACGCCCAGAGAGCGTGCCTGGATTTCGCCTGCATACACCGGGAGCGTGGGAACGCCACCGATGAATCCCGTGCAGCAGTCCGTGCCGCCGCTGCCGGTGGCCACCCATAAATCCTTCTTCACGTTGTTGTAGAACCAGGCGGTGCATTCCGGGGAGACGGCCGAGCCCGCGGGCATTACCGCGCGAAGATGGGAGAGGTCGAATTTCTCACGCGGGACCATTCCGGATTTTTTCATGAGATCGACGTAGGAAGGGCTGGCACCGAAGAAGCTGGCTTGGCAATCCTGCGCAACTTTCCAGAGGACGCCGGCGGAGGGATAGGCGGGATGGCCATCGTACAGGACTGGGCAAGTATCGCTGATGGGAAAGCTGGCGAGCATATTCCACATCATCCAGCCGGAGGTGGTGAAGAAGAAGCCGCGCTCGCCGGGATGGAAATCCATGTGGAAGGTCTGGAGCTTCAGTTGTTCGAGGAGAATGCCGCCGTGGCCATGCACGAGGGCTTTGGGGAGTCCCGTGGTACCGGAGGAAAACAGCACCCAGAGCGGGTGATCGAAGGATACTTGCTCGAACTGGAAGTCGCGAGCGGAGATGGCCGGGTGGTTCATGACGGAGTCCCACAGCTCGAATGTTTTGGAATGAAGTGTGGCGTTTTGCGGATCGAGGTAAGGCAAGAAGATGATCTTTTCCAGCTCCGGGAGAGTAGCGATGAGTTGCGCTACTTCGCTTCTGCGGTCGAAAGGCTTGCCGCCGTAGCGGTAGCCGTCCACGCAGAAAAGCAATTTGGGCGACAGCTGCTGAATGCGATCCATGGCGCCCCGCGAGCCGAAGTCGGGGGAGCAGCAGCACCATATGGCCCCCACGGCGGTGGTGGCAAGCATGGCGATCATGGTTTGCGGGATGTTGGGCATGTAGGCCGCGATGCGGTCGCCGGGCCGAATTCCGAAGTTGCGGAGTTGCGTGGCCAGGATACGGACTTGGGTAGCGAAGAATTCCCAGCCGACGGCCGTTAACGGCGTAGTCTCCGTTAGGTAGTAGAGAGCCGTCGCCCCGGGGCGCTCATGGCGCAGGACATGCTGGGCATAGTTCAGGCGCGCGCCGGGAAACCAATGGGCACCGGGCATGGCGCTATGCGCCAGAACTCGGTCGGAACTGGCCGATGATTGTACTGAAAAGTAATCCCACATCGCCTGCCAAAAGCCTTCGATATCGGTCACCGACCATTGCCACAGGGAAGCGTAGTCGGCAAAGCGCTTTCCGCGCTGTTCGGCCAGCCACGTTGTGAATTTTGCCATGTTGGTTTGGCCTGCTTGTGCGGGCGTGGGCTTCCACAACAATTCGCCTTCGCGAACGGGAGAGGCGATGGGCGTGACTTGGGCTGGAAACTGGGTCATTTTTTTAGCGCCGCGCGAGGGAGCGCAGAATACCCGCGTTATTTGCTGCGATCAAGTTTCGTGTTTGGGAACTGTTCATTTTTGTTTATCGAATAAGCGTTCCATGGCGCGTATTTCCCTCGGGAGCGGGACGCTCAGATTCTGCTCGTTTTCATTTCTTGGGCGATGAATTCGGCCTGGCGCAAGGCTAGTGCAACGATTGTCAGCGTGGGATTGGCGGAGCCCGGAGTGCTGATAGCGCTGCCGTCGGAAACAAAAAGATTAGCGATATCGTGGGTTTGCCCGTGTTTATTGCTGACCCCGTCTTCCGGCCGCACGCTCATGCGCGCCGTGCCCAGATTGTGCGTGGCCGGGGGCGTGGGCCCCATCACCGTTTGCTTTGCGCCGGCGGCTTCGAACAGTTTTGCCATTTGTTGACGCGCGTGTTGCCGCATGGCGCGATCATTGGGGTGTTCGTCAACGTGCACGTTGGGAACCGCAAGGCCGTAACTGTCTTTAACCGCGGAATTCAGCGTGATGCGATTCTCCGCGCGCGGCAAATCTTCGCCGTTGATGAACATGCCGGAGATGTTGCGGTAGTTTTCCATGATGGCTGCAAAATCGCGTCCCCAGCCGCTGGGAAGGCCGACCAGGGGGAAGGTTGGCAGATCCAGCGCGCACAGTTCCAGGCGATAACCGCCGGCGAATCCACGCGCGGAATTATGGATCGCTTCGTCTTCGATGACACCCGCTAAAGTTGCGCCGCGCCAGGAATAAACCGGCTTTTCAAAAATACCCCAGACGAAGCCGGTGATTTGGTGGCAATAGTTTCGCCCGACTTGATCCGACGAATTCGCAAGGCCGCGGGGAAATCGCGGCGAGTCTGAGAGCAGCAATAACCGGGCGGATTCGATGGCGTTGCCTGCGACGCAAACGATGCGCGCTTTTTGGCGTTGTTCGATACCTCGCGGGTCGCGATAGACGACCGCGTTGACGCGACCGTTCTTGTTATGCTCGATCCGCGCAGCGGTGGATTGCACCCGCAGATCGAGATTGCCGGTGGCTTCGGCACGGGGAATTTCCGTATACAGGGTGCTCCATTTCGCCGCCATCTTGCAGCCCTGCACACAGAAACCTTGCTGGATGCAGAAGCCGCGCCCATCGTGGGCGCGCGAATTGATAGCCATGTGCCCGGTGTGAACCTTCTTGTAGCCGAGCGCTTGCGCTCCCGCGTACATTACTTTGAAATTATTGGACGCCGGTAAACCGGGCATGCCGTTGCGGCGCGTTACACCCATGCGATTTTCGGCCATCTCGTAGAAAGGCTCGAGTTCTTCGAGAGCGATGGGCCAATCAATCAGCGAGCAATTGGCCACGCCGCCATACGTTGATTTGGCGCGCATTTCCCAGGCTTGCAGGCGCGGCGCGGAGGCTGTCCAATGCACGGTGGTGCCGCCGACGGTCTTGCAATGCCACGCCGGCATGGCGGGAAAATCGCGCGCCACGCCCCAGTCTCCGCTTTGCGTGCGATTGTCGAGCCAGGTAAGCTGCAGAAAAGCCTCCCCAGGAATTTGCGAAAAGGTCTCCGTGCTTTGTCTTGCACCGGCTTCCAGCAAAACCACTTTTATGCCGCGGCGCGTGAGCTCGTGCGCCAGCGTGCCGCCGCCGGCTCCGGAGCCGATGATGACCACGGCGTTTTCATCCTGATGAGAAATGCTGTGCGTAGTACCAGGCATTCTTTCTGGTCTCCGATTCATCGGCTGATGGGAAGCGGTCCGCTGTCTTCCCGGGGAACGTCGGGCAGCCAGTGGAGGTCGTTGAACCCACGCAACAAATAGCCGCCCTTGGAAAAGGCTTCGCCTTCGTAACCGAAATAAGCGTAGGCGACAGGACTGGCGTACAGGTACTGGACTGTTTTCAGGCGCATGGTTTGGAAAAAAGTCGTAGATTCGATTTTTTTCAACGCAGCCACGCGCTGGACTTCGGGAAGGCCGGCAAAATCCTGCGGCATTTCTTGCAGACCGACTTGCAACAGGCGCCAAGTGTTTTCGTCCTTCTGCGCTTCTCCGTCGATGGCTTGAATCACCTGCGCGTAGGCCACCTCGTCGAGTTTGTCGTGCGGAAAAAGTGTGCGGGCCATGGCCGCCAACGTTGCACCTTCGGCGCTGCTCAGTGCCCTGAGATCGATCGCCCAGGCGCGGGATTGCGCAATTGCCGCCAGCGGGCTGCCGGCGACGACTAATCCGGTGAGCAAACCCGTGGCGGCTTTCAACAATTGGCGACGGTCGAGCGATTCCGCAGCGATCATCAGTTGGGCCTAGGCGCTTTCAAATGGGTAGTGACGCGGCGTGTGTTGCACGGAAATCCATTTCACCGTGGAGAATTCTTCCAGTGCCCAGCGGCCGTTTAGGCGCCCAGTGCCGGAAGCTTTTTCGCCTCCGAACGCCACCAGCGGCTCGTCGTTCACGGTGCCATCGTTGATGTGAATCATGCCGGAGTCGATTTCCTTCGCCAGCTCCGCGCCAGATTCGACATTTTTGGTGATGATCGCGCCGGTCAGGCCGAAGGGACTGTTGTTCGCGACACGCACGGCGTCTGGCGGGGTGTCGAAGGGCATGACGCAAACGGCGGGGCCGAAGAGTTCGTTTTGCGACAGCCACATGTCTTCGCGGACATCAGCGAATACCGTCGGCGAGACCAGATTTCCGGTAACCGTCCCGCGCAGCGCAACTTTGCCACCCTCGTCGATCCCTTTCTGTATTTGCCGGCTGAAGGTTTCCACTTGTTTGCGATTGATCAGCGGACCGATCTCCGTTTGCGGATCGCGCGGGTCGCCGGACTTCAACGCGGCAACGCGAGCGACGAATTGTGTTAGAAATTCATCATACACGCCACGTTGCACCAGAATGCGGTTGGCGCACATGCACACTTGGCCTTGATGCATGAAGCGGCTGAAAACCGCGGCGTTCAGCGCCAGCGACAAATCGGCATCGTTCATAACGATGAGCGCGCTATTCCCGCCGAGTTCGAGGACCGCGCGCTTGAGGCCGCGGCCCGCAACCTCGCCGATATGACGGCCTACACTCTCCGATCCAGTGAACGAAATCACACGAGGAATGGGATGCACGACGAACGCGTCGCCAACCTCGGCGATATCGGCGACCACCACGTTCAAAAGCCCTCTCGGCAAACCAGCATCTTCAAAAACTTTAGCAATTAGTGTCCCACCGGTGATGGGCGTGTCGTCGTGAGGCTTCAGAACCACACCGTTTCCGGCGCCCAACGCCGCCGCGACCGAACGCATGCTCAGAATAAATGGAAAATTGAACGGACTAATTACGCCCACCACACCAACCGGCACGCGATATAGGCGGTTTTCCTTGCCCGGAATCGGCGAAGGAAAAATTTCACCCGTCATGCGCACGGGATAGGTGGAAGCCTCTTTCATGGAGCTTTTCACCAGCTGAATCTCCACAAACGCTTTCAGCCGCGTGCCGCCAACTTCTTCCACAATTAATTCCGTGACGTCCAATTCGTTTCTTTCGAGCCATCCCAGAGCTTTTTCGAGAATGGCTCTCTTCTCGAAGGCATTTACACCAGCCCATATTTTTTGCGCCTCGGCGGCGGAGCGATAGGCGGCATCAATGTCCGCGGCGCTGGCCAGCTTGAACTTCGCGATTGGCGTCCCGTCGTAGGGATTGACGTCGTCAAGCACTTGGTTGCTTGAACCATCGCGCCAAAGCCCGCCGATGTATTGCTGATTCAGATTTTTCAACGGATTCAAAGTCCACCCATGTTCGGAACTCGTTTTTAAGCGCCCGGACAAATATTTCGGGAAAATCCGGCGCGGAAACGGTTTACCACATGAGTCGCGAACGGTGTCAAGACAAATCGCTTGCGCGCAAGGCAAATCCGAGGGCTGTCGACAAATTTTGTGGAGCAGCCTATTCATAGATATATTCAAAAAGCTTGCCGATATTGTCGGTAGAAAACTTCTAGTACCGCCGCGCCGGCGCTTTCGTCTTCGCGGCTTGTGGTATAAACCTAGACTTTGCGCCGGCACTGCGGCGATTCGTTTTGGCGTGGAATCTGGGGGCGGGCTGATGGGCCGAATTTTGCCGTATCGCGAGTTCTCGCCGGGAACACAGCCGAATTATTTGCATTCGCCGTATGTTTCTTCCCTGCGACGCTCGCCGACCAAGCCGCTGGTGTACATACCGCAAACTCTTTCAGAAATTACCGGGCCGAGTTGGGGCGCGAAGGACCTCGTCGCAGGAGCTTGCGATTTGACCAACAGGCATTCCGGCAGCCCGATTGGTCCGCGCATCGTGGTGAGCGGAAGCGTGATGGACGAAGACGGCCGCCCACTGGCGAACACGCTCGTGGAAATGTGGCAAGCCAATGCCGCCGGAAGGTATCTGCACCCCAGCGACCAGAACAGCGCGCCGCTCGATCCCAACTTTGCCGGCGAGGGCCACGCGCTGACGGATTCGGAAGGGAGGTACCGCTTTGTGACCATTCGCCCCGGGGAATATCCTTGGGGCAATCATCACAACGCCTGGCGACCCGCGCATATTCACTTTTCGCTGTTTGGACCGGCGTTTGCCACCCGCCTCGTCACGCAGATGTATTTTCCCGGCGATCCCTTGCTGGCGTTTGACCCGATTTTCAATTGCACGGCGGATGAAGAAGCGCGCAATCGCCTGATTTCACGCTTCGATTGGGAAACCACGCTGCCCCGCGAGTCGCTGGGCTATCGCTTTGACATTGTGCTACGCGGCCGTAACGCCACGCCGATGGAAGATGCCGACCGGCACTAGGAGTAAAGGAATTTTGCGATGAAGCTTCAGGCGAGCACCTGGCAAACCGTTGGTCCATTTTTCAGCATCGGCATGAAGCATCGCTACCTCGCCGATATCGCCGGCGCAGACTCTGCCGGCGAGCGCATCGCCGTTGCCGGGCGCGTTTTGGACGGCGACGAAGCGCCCATTTCCGACGCCGTGCTCGAAATTTGGCAGGCCAATGCCCACGGAAAATATGCGCACTCGGAGGACGCGCAAAATAAGCCCCTCGATCCGGCCTTTTTGGGTCATGGCCGCATTCCCACCGATAGTGACGGCGCATTCGCGTTTACGACCATCAAGCCTGGCTCGGTGGATTTGCCTGACGGGCGTCCGCAGGCGCCGCACTTGGTTGTCGGTCTGATGATGCGTGGGTTGTTGCGGCGCTTGACCACCCGGATTTATTTTCCCGGCGATCCGCTGAATGAGAGTGACGAAATCCTGCAACGGGTCGAACCCGCGCGCCGCAAAACATTGCTGCTTGCTCCGCTCGCCGCGGGCACTGGTCACTTTCGCTGGGACATACACATGCAGGGCGAGGCGGAGACCGTGTTCTTTGACTTCTAGAATCGCGTCCAGCGCTTCGCGCCGTTTCCTGCGTGGGTTACGTGGACGAGTCTCGAAACGGAGTTGCCAGTAATTTGCGTCTGGGAGTCGCGTGTGATTGATGCGTCCGAAAAGCCGTTGCGCCACGAACCCACTGCGCAGTCCGATTGGACGCGCATTGCCGCCAGCAGCGAGTTTCGCAGTCTCCTGGCCGCCAGACGTAGATTCGTGATTCCCGCCTTCGCGTTTTTCGTCGTCTACTACATCCTGCTGCAAATTTTGGTCGGATTTGCTCCGCGTCTGATGTCCGCCAGGGTCTTGGGTGTCATCACCATGGCGTACCTGTTTGCGCTTTCGCAATTCGTCGTCGGAGGCGTCGTTGCCGTCCTGTATCTCAGAGCGTCCGCCCGGCTCGACGCCTTGATTGAAACCTTGCTCAAAAATCAGCGCGGCCCGGACCGGAGTAGTGAGTGAGCGTATCTCTGGCGGTATTTCTTTCCTTCGTGGCCGCAACCCTGGCGATTACCTTCTGGGCGGCTCGTCGCTCCCGCGGCTCGACGGCCTACTTCGCAGCCGGTCGCAATATTACTGCCTGGCAAAACGGATTCGCGGTTGCCGGCGATTTTATGAGCGCCGCGTCCTTCCTGGGCGTTGTCGGATTGATCGCCCTGCAGGGCTTTGACGGCTTTCTTTACGCCGTTGGCGGTTTCATCGCCTTCGTTACCATCCTGTTGCTAGTTGCCGAACCGCTGCGTAACGCGGGCAAATATACTTTCGGCGATATCGTCGCCTATCGTTCCCGCCCGCGTCCCGTGCGTGCTGTGGCCGTAGTGAGCACGCTCACGGTGGTTACGTTTTACATGATTGCCCAGATGGTGGGCGCAGGAGCGCTGGTACAACTTCTCCTTGCCAATTCCGGGGTCAGTTTCAACATGGCCGTTGTCGCCGTCGGCATCCTCATGATGGCCTACGTGATTTTCGGCGGAATGCTGGCCACCACCTGGGTGCAAATCGTAAAGGCCATGCTACTGCTGACCTGCACCGTGGCATTGTCGATTCTGGTCTTGCGGCATTTCCATTTTCGATTGATGGAATTCTTCTCGGCCACGAATGCCATCGCGTATCACGCCAATGGGCAACTGCTTACCCGCGATTTCCTGGTTCCCGGATTGCGCTATGCCCGCCCGCACGGCGCCCTTGATTTGATTTCTTTAGGTATCATTTTCATCTTCGGCACCGCCGGTGCACCGCATGTGCTGGTCCGTTTTTACACCGTGCCCGATGCCAGGACCGCCCGCAAAAGCGTGGTTTGGGCCATGACTCTCATCGGCAGCTTTTTTGTGATGACCTCGCTCCTCGGCTTCGGAGCTGCGGCAATTTTGGGCCCTGATTACATTCAGACTCATGGCGGCACGAACATGAGCGGCCCGCTGCTGGCCAAGGTCTTGGGCGGGAACGTTTTTCTGGCGTTTGTCTCGGCGATTGCTTTTGCCACGATTTTGGCCGTGGTTGCGGGGCTGACCATCAGCGCGTCCACTTCCTTCGCGCACGACTTCTGGGTCAACGTCGTTCACCGCGGGACCGAGCGGCGCTCCGCCGAAACCGTCTTGGTGGCAAGAATCGCCGCACTGGCCGTTGGTATTTCGGCCATCCTCATCGCCATCGCGTTAGGGCCCGGAGCCAACGTCGGGATCCTGGCCACTTTGGGAATGGCCGTCGCCGCTTCCGCACATTTCCCCGTGATCGTTCTGTCCCTTTTTTGGCGCCGTTTCAACACCCTCGGCGTAATCGCCGGATTGTGCGGCGGGCTGCTCGCCACCATCGCCTTGATTCTTGTGAGTCCAACGGTGATGGGCGTCGACGCAGCGAACGTGCCGGGAAGCGCCCACCACCTGATCCAAATGCGCGCCTGGTTCCCGCTGGAGAATCCCGGCATCGTAAGCGTTCCTTTTGGCTTTTTGGCAGCTATCGCAGCAACGCTTCTCAGTGGTGAGCAAAGCTCCGGAGCAAAGTTTGACGAACTCCTGGTGCGTTCGAACACTGGACTGGGCGCGGAAAAAGCAGCGATTCATTAACACAACTCCGCGTCGCTCCACCCCCTGGCGTTGCGCCGTCCCCAGCTCACCGATAATCCGGCGGATTCACGGATTGGTCCATCCCCATGCACTTTTCGCCGCCGCGGGCGATCGCCACGCTGATTAGCCACGGCTTGTTCGAATCGATGGCCGCCCGCAATGCCGGCGCGAGCTCTTCGGCGCACGCGACGTTGCGCGCGTTCATGCCATAGCCTTCGGCAATCTTCACTATATCGATTGCCGGCAAATCCATTCCCGGCACATTGCGGCCCACCTTCGTGAAATCACAAAAGCTTTTCAGCGCGGTGTAGTCGCCGTTGCGCAGCACGATAAAAATCACCGCTGCATTTTCCTGCACCGCGCTCCACAGCGTCTGGATCGAATATTGAACCGAACCGTCGCCCACCGGGCAAACCACTCTCCGTTCCGGATGCGCAAGCTGCAGGCCCACGGCGGCGGGCAATCCAAAACCGAGGATCCCCGAGCGTACCGAATAAAACGAGCCCGGCCCATCCAGCAAAATGTGCTTGTCCAGGTCGCCCTTCGAAGAAGGACATTCTTCGCAGACAATGGCGTCGGGAGGCATTGCTTTGTTCAGTTCGCTGAACAGGTATGCCGCCGTCATGGGGTTTTCCCTGGCCACTTCCGCTAAAACAATTTGTTCAGCGCTCCTCCCGCTCGCTTTCTTTTTTGTGCGCTCGAGCAAGACTCTGGCGGCCTCGGCGACGTTTCCCACAATGCTCGTCCCGGCGAGCGCGGCGGCGGCGTTTTCCGGCGAATTCGTAATTTGAAAAAGCTTCGTTCCTGTGCCGATGGCCTCTCCAGGCACATGCGCGTAATAAAGAAAAATCGGCGCGCCCAGCACAACCACTACTTCGTAGCTCGCCAGTTGATCCGCAAGCGGTTTGCGCGCCGGTAAAAGGTTCCCGCAAAACTGCCGGTGCGTTCGCGGGAAGGCCCACCGCGAAGCGATGGGCTCCTGATATACATCGGCGCCAATATGCTCCGCGAGCGCGATCACTTCATTCCAGCCATGGTCTTCTTCGGCCTGCGCGCCGATCACCAGCGCGGAATGTTTGCTGGCGTCGAGCGCACGGGCCACGCCTTCAAGCGCAAGCGGATCGGCCAGCACGCGGTGATTTGTTTCGCGCACGGCGACCGTATCGCAAGCTTGACTCCAGTCGTCCATGGGAATGGAAATAAACACCGGTCCCATCGGCGGCTGCATGGCCAAGTAATATCCGCGCGCGATCGCCGCTGGTACGTCTTGCGCGCGCAATGGTTCACAGGCCCATTTGGCATACGGCTTCACGACATCAACCGCGCGGCTCACCAGAAACGGTTCGGCAAGTATCTGCCGCCGGTCCTGCTGTCCGGCGGTTATCACCAGCGGCGCGTGGCAATAGTAGGCGTCGACGAGAGCTGAAAGGCCATTGCCCACGCTGGCGACCGAATGCAAGTTCACGAACGCCGCCTGGCCGCGGGCCATGGCGAATCCTAGGGCCATTCCTGCAGCCGAGCGTTCGTGTAATCCCAGGACATACCTGAAATCGCCGGGCAGATCGCGAAGAAAAGGCAACTCTGTGGAGCCCGGATTGCCGAAAATCATCGTCATGCCTGTGGCGCGTAGCACTTCGTAAGTGGCTTCCCGAACGGTGGTTGAACTCACGGGTTCTCTTTCCATCAAAATACAAATCGCGATTGTTATATCATCCTGCAGTTTTTCGTGTTTTGTTTCGCGACGCCTTTACAGGGTAGTCCGGAACTAGGGATCGCCGGAGGCCAATGTCTTTCAAAATATGCATCGTGGGCTGTGGCGCGCTGGGCAGTGTGATCGCTGGACATCTCGCGCGCGTCGAAGGACTGGAAGTCTTCGCATTTGACGTCAACGAAGAACACACGCGAACCATCATGGAGCGCGGGTTGCAGCTCAGCGGCGCCGCGAACTTCACCGCCAGAGTCACCGCCACGACCAAGCCTTCCGAAATTCCTCTCTGCGCATTTGGCATTTTTGCTACCAAGGGAGCGCATACGCGCCGCGCTGTCGAGCAGACCGCGCATATCTTTGCCGGTGCCGCCGCGGTGTGCTCGGTGCAGAACGGTCTTGGCAATGAGGAAATCATCGCCGAGCGCATCGGTAACGTGGTTCGCGGCGCCACCACCATGGCGGCGCACATGATCGCGCCGGGTCATGCGGGATTCGAGTTTTACAGTGAACTGTGGATCGGCCCATTCGAACCTTCCGCAACGCCTTTCCCCAACGTTGCCCAGCTCGCCGATCTTTTGCATCGCGCCGGACTGCGCGTAGTTCCCCTGCGCGACGCCCGTGGCGCGCAATGGACCAAGCTGATTTTTAATTCCGCGGTCAATCCCGTCGGCGCTCTCACCCTTCTGCATCATGGCGCCGCCACCCGCTTTCCGCCGACCGCCGCGCTGTACGAGGCGTTGCTCCAGGAAGGCGAACGCGTCGCCGCCGCGCTGGGCATCACCCTGCATGGCGATCCGCGCAAAATGGTCGCCGAAGGCGCCAACGCCCCCGGTAAGCGCAACGTGAGCATGCTCATGGATGTGTTTGCGAAACGCCCAACGGAAATTGATTTCGTCAACGGCGCCATCGCCGACGCGGGGGAAAAGCTCGGCGTACCCGTTCCGCTGAATCGCGCTGTCTGGCAGTTGCTAAAAGGCTTGGAGCACTCCTGGACCGACCCCGGCTAATCGTGGCCGGCCCTCACTGGATCCGGGTGCCATCGACCCTGACCCGAAACAATACATACGGTCTCTTCCGCAGGTCCACTCCGTAATTAAACGGCGGCTGCCGCTCGATCTGATTCACGGTGAAGTACAAGTATCCGTCGGCGGCCAGCGACAATGTGTCCGGCCACAATACCCGCGGATCATGGACCAGCGTCTCCATCTCGCCATCCGCCCTTCTTCGCCGAATCGCATCGTGCTCGTAGTCGCTCATATACACACGGCCCTGCGCATCGGATTCCAGTCCATCTCCGGCGCCACCCTTTTCGCCCAAATCCTTCACCGTGGCCGCCACCTCCGCATCGGAGCGATTTCGGTCCGCCAGCGCATCGACGTTAACGCTGAAAAGATGTCGGCTCGTCAGCGGACTGTAGTACAGCGTTTTTCCGTCCGGGCTAATGGCGATGCCATCCGCACCCACCGCAAATTGCGCTGGCGCTTGCCCCGGCAACCGCAATGCCAGGATTTTTCCTTCCACCACGGGCAGAAAAGCAGCATCGGCCTTCGTCGACGGATGATCGCTGAGCCGCCGCCAACTCGTTCCCGAACTCAGGTCGACCACGATGATGCCGTTTGGTCCCGCGGAGCTGGAATCCGTAATGAACGCCATACCTTGGGTCCCGCGGTGCAAATCGAAACGCACATCGTTCACATAGCTGGATTGCAAAACCACATCCGGCGGAAAGATAATCTTCTTCGCGATTTTATTCGTCCTCAGCTCCACGGCAATCAACTTTGGCCCGCCTTCTGCCACCGGCCCGAACGCTATACTCCCCGTATCCAGAATCCAAAGATATTTGCTCGCGGGATCCACGACCACGCTTTGCACCGACACGAGTTTCTCCGCCTGGGAATCACCCGGCTGGTAGCGGTTGATTTCCGCCGAAGGGTATGGAACCGTTTTGCCGTTTTTGATTTCCGCCACCGTGTTTTCCACAGCGTCTCCCCAGCGCGGAAAATTCACGAATACCCGTCCGTTGTTCGCAACTGTCACTCCGGTGGGCATCGCGCCGGAAAATGTCGCCACCACTTCGAGGTCGCCAATCGGTGCATCTTTGGCGATTTCCTGGCTGATGCCAGGAGCTGCCAACAGCGCCAGAACCAGCAACCCCGGGATCCATTTCATCGCCGCTATCCCTCCAAAACGTCTACTTCTCGCACCGCAACTCTAGCGTTTCTTAACTACCGCAGCTTGCTCGCATTCGAACCTCCCGAATGTTCCGGAAGTTTGTATACGCGCCGCACCGATTCCAGCAGCGACAGCACCGCCGGCGACTCTTCGTCCTTCCGCCAGGCCACGTACACTTCGATCTTGGCGTCCGGTTCGTTCAGCCGCAGGGACGCAAGTTCGATGCCGTATACGGAGCGGTTTACCGTTCCTCCCGCGCCCACGAAAATCGCTTTGCCCGCCGCGATCATGATCGCCCCGGCTTCTTCGTGCGCCTCTACATGCGTCACCGTGAGCTGCGGCGTGAATCCATTGCGGCTGTATAATCCTAGAATTTTGTCATACAGCCCGGTCGATAGTTTGCGGTCGAACAGGATCAGCGGCTCCTCGGCCACTTCCCGAAGGCGCACTGACCCGCGATTTGCCAGGCGATGCGTTTTGGGCAGCACTACCACGAACTCTTCCTCGAACAGCAATTCGCAATTTAAATTCATGCGGTCGATTGGCGGACGCAGAAACCCCACGTCGATCTCGCTCTTCAGTAGCGCTTCTTTCTGCTGCGCGGAAAACAGATCCTTGCACTCCATGTCGATTTCCGGCAGTTGGTTCCGAAAGTCGAATACCACTTTGCTGACCACGCCGCCCAGCCCGGAGGCGATGCCGATGCGCACGCTGCCCGATTCGCCCTCTTGCGCCCGGCGCGCCACCTGCCGCGCGTGTCCCGCCAGCACGATGAGTTTTCTGGCCTGTTCCAGAAAGGCGATGCCGCCTTTGGTAAGCTCCACGCCCTGTTTGTTGCGCAGCAGCAGCGTCACTCCCAGCTCCTCCTCCAGCTGCCGGATCTGTCGGCTTAGCGGCGGCTGCGCAATATGCAAATGCTCCGCGGCCTTGCGGAAATTCAGGTGCTCGGCAACCGCGATGAAGTAGCGAACGTGACGTAGTTCCACGGGACGCGATTCTACATCACTTCCAGAATGACCCCCCACGGGATGCGTAGTTTCCAGCCCTCTTCTGCCACCGGCCACGCTTCCGCTTCCACTTCGCTCGTCCCCAAACTCTCCGCGACGCCGGCCACCTCTACCTAATGCCTCGCTTCCGTGAGACTAATTAAGTATCACGCCCATCCGTAAGATGTATTGGACTTCACTTCCTGGCCCATCTATCGTCGGCACAAATTTCGATGCTTCGCATCTTTATTTCGGCGAGGCTCGAATCCTCCATCCCCAGGGGACGGCGTTAGGTGCGGATTCCAATTCCGGAAGTGGTGCTCCCGGCGAAATTTGACGGAGTTGTTTTGTCGCTGCTTTTTGTGGCCCGCGGCATACACCTTTTGGCATGACGGCCTTCGAGGAAATCATCCGGTAGCTCACAGGAGGGGTTTGTGGCAAAGCGCGTCGCACTGATTGCGATTTTGTTTGTTGTGGGGTTCGCTCTTTCCGTTCCTCGGGCGTCCGCTCAAGCCGGACTGACCTACGCCCGCCTGAGTGGCACGGTCACCGATCCCGCCGGCAGCACCGTCCCGAACGCGGCCGTGAAACTCCGCGAATTGGACACCAACCTGGTGTACTCCGCTAATGCCAACGAAAGCGGCTATTACGTGCTCCCCAACCTGCCGCCGGGACACTACGAACTGACCGTGACCCATTCGGGATTTGCTACCGCTCTGGAAAAAGGCGTGGTGCTCTCCGTGGGCCAGACCGCCTCTATCGATATCGCGCTAAAGGTCGCCACGGCCACCGATACCGTTACGGTGACCACCGAGGTCCCGCCGGTGGAGTCCACGCGCACGGAAATCAGCCAGGTCATCGAAACTCCGGAAATTCAGGCGCTCCCCTCGGCTACGCGCCAGTTCATCGATTTTGCGCTGTTGACTCCCGGCGTGGCCATTGGCCGCACCAGTTTGCAATCCACCTTCACCGAGCCCGAAGTCACGCGCATTTCCTTCGGCGGCATGCGCGACCTGAGTAATGCCGTCACTGTCGACGGAGCCGATTACATCAATTCCGCCACTGGCTCGCAGCGTTCCACACCTCCGCAAGAGTCGGTTAATGAGTTTCGGGTGGTCAATAACAGTTTCGGTGCAGAGTATGGCCGCGCCCTCGGCGGCATCGTCAATGTCGTCACCAAGTCCGGCTCCAACGACCTGCACGGCTCGCTGTACGGCTATCTGCAAAATAACGACGCCGATGCCCGCACACTGCTGACCCTGCCGCAATTCGATGCCTATCGCCGCGGGCAATTTGGTGCCACCATCGGCGG
>Ga0302325_10001988_pt1 | contig 50661 bp, 46 predicted proteins | sample Palsa_T0_2_FD_201948 | JGI IMG/M metagenome (GOLD analysis project Ga0302325, IMG submission 201948) | Peat permafrost microbial communities from Stordalen Mire near Abisko, Sweden - Palsa_T0_2 | ecosystem: Environmental > Terrestrial > Soil > Palsa > Peat permafrost | place: Sweden: Abisko...
AAGACCTCTTACACCACGATCCGCGAACTCCCGACTGCGTGATTCGAGTTTCTCGCCGATCAACGCCCGCTGTCAGATGTTTTCCGCCGGCTGGAAAACGGTCGGTTTAGACACGGGCTGCTAGGGAGGCAAAACCGTAGCACCAGCCCTTTTAGAGCTTTGCTGAATAAAATTACATTGCTGTACCGGCTAATTAGACGGTAAGGTAAAACGCTGCACTGAGCCCGCAGAACAAGAAACAGAGCGCGCGTCCAATTCCAATGTTCCTTGTGCCCCCAACGAGAAGTAACACAATAGGAATCAGCACAGGATAGATATAGCGGAAATCGTTATTCGCGGAATATGGATTGTAGAGGCGCAAAGCGAAAACGGAGAGGATCGACACGGCTATGACAACCAAGAGCGGCAACGACAGACGAGCCGCCCGGCTAACGTTGCGCGCGAGACCGATCCAGAAAAGAATAACAAGCCCGAGGAGCAAAGGTGACATGACCAGGGCCAGGAATCTCTGCAGAGGTTTCTGGAACCAGCCACCATAATCACCAAACATGCTCGATTTCAGCAGGTAGTTCCAAAAATACCCTCGTCCCGTGCCGTCGCGGAGCGAGTCTACAAATGGCGACGTGAAGTATGAAGCGCTATTCAGGACGAGGTACTGCTTCCAGCTGTTTCCCACATACATTGCCGACCAGGTGTCCTGAAATGGCGGAACCATATTCCCCCTTAAAGAACTCTGCGTTAGGTAAACCGCAATTCCTGCGATCATCACTAACAAGGGCAGCAAATAGGAAAACCATCCCTTACCCACGTGGCGTTCGCTGAAAAGTCGATAAAGAATTAAAATGGCTATCGCACCGATGAGGGGCATCATCGTCGCCTTGATCAAGACGCCACATCCGGCTACGATGGCGGCAACGATGAGATGCTTGCGGTTATCGGTCTTCCACCAGCTCAGAACGAAATACAAACACGTGGCGAAGAACGCATAAAGAGGGATGTCGTTGCTAACTCGCGCACTATGGAGAAAGCCCGCGGGCCAGAATGCCAGTAACGCCGTCGCAAGCTGCACTTCTCGTTGCCCAGGAAACCACAGCAACACAATTCGCGCGGACATGACCAGAAACACCCAGAACCAGGCGAGCGCCAAAAACTGCAGTACCTGCATGGGATCGAAGATGCGTGTTACCCGAGCCGTTGAGTAGACCGCTGCGGCGACCGCATAGTACAAACTCGGCTGAAAGCACTCATGACAATAATCTGCAGGAGGAAGAGAGCCATGGTACGCGATAAATTCGATGTGCTGCAGATGACCCAGAACATCGTAGGTCCGCTCGATAACGGGTGTGTGCGATTGATACAGGAGCTGGATCGGCAGAGATGCCAGGAGGATCAGCGAAATGATATGGCTGAAATGCCATCGTCTCAGAGCCAGATAAAGCCCGCCAGCGAACGCAGCGCCGCCCATCAGACCGAGCGTTAGCGCTAGCGGATGACCTGTCGGCGCCCTCACGCTTAAGCCGAAAATATCGAAGGTGCCTGCAGGTGGATTTGAAACCCTGGCGTCCAGATGGATCGGCTGAGATCCTGCGGCATCAGGACCTGTCGGAAGACGAACATCGTACCCCTTGATGAAGTCGCAGTGTTCGGGCGGGAACGCAATCGGCTTACCATTGATCTCGGCTGAGGACAAGCAAAGCGTGGGTAGTAGCGTGAACCTCGCGAACTGATACGGCTTGTAATCAATGTCGGCCGCGACGTGGTACTCTTTCACAGGCGGACTCGTCTGTCTCAAGAATGGAAAGGGAACATCCTCTAATCGACGCACTCCGTCATCAATAGATATGTTCTTAAGGCGCGGGGTCAGAACCTGGATGAAGGAGGCGCAAAGCAAGGCAATCGCTATCAGCGACATCGGCAATATCCAACGCGGCAACGCTTCCCGCACCGAAGTAAGTATAGATCAACAACGGTGTTGTTGAAAAATGTCTTATAGGAACTTGCGGCACAATTCGGACGACCGCTATAATCAAGCGCAAAATGAGTTGGGTTCGATTTTTTTGGCGAAGCGTCATCTTAGCTGCATTGTCGATGTTCGCGGCATCCAACGCTGTGGCCTGGCAATCACTGGTGTTCCAGGCAGCGGACCTCCCGCACTGCCAGCAGGGACCATGGAAAGCAGCAGGAAAGCAAAACAGTGGCGGCCCGGTTACGGGAAGGCTCTTGGGATTCAGGGGCTGTGCAGACACATTCGGATTCCACGGAAATGGAACCCCGAACGATCCCTATCGGCTGGCGCTCGATGGCGAGAGTGAAAGCGTCGAAATCGACGGGCTGGAGGCTACCACGCGAGCCGATTACACCGTTCAGGTTTGGTTCCGGGTAAGAAGTCACGAGAAGCGTCTCGCGATGCTGGTGGATTCACGGACGGATCGTTTTTACGTTCCGCTGCGGATGAGAATCTCGGAAGGCAAGCTCCAATGTTCTATAGAGATGCCTTTCCCAGACCGGATTTACCGGGCGTCATCTTCCGCCCCTATCACGCTATCCAATTGGTATCACGCCGCCTGCCGCTTTCGTGCCCAATCCCGTGAGCTGTCCTTGTTCCTGAATGGAAGCATAAGGGGATCAACGCGAATCCCGCCCGGGTCAATGCGGAGCAATCGCATTCGCATTGGCGGCGACCCTAGTGTGGACGGTGAGAATTTCTCCGGAGATATTGCGGAATTCGTTTTTTCCACGAAGAGCGAGGACGCAAAGATAATTCAAGCCCGGTGTAAGGAAGAGAGTCAACGATTCGCTGGTTCCGAGTGCGCAAGACAATAGCGCGTTTCGTGTTCGGCCATAACGCTTCTAGCCCACATCATTGATTCGTGGTGTCGAGAGCCATCCGCTCGTGGACGCACAGGTGATCGAATCGAGATTGGCGAGGCCGTGAAACCCTTCGAGACGCCTGCCGGATCCGAGACCGCTAGAGCCCTTCAGATTGAATCGCCGGAATTCACCCCGCAGCATCTTGGAGACGTCGGGTTGCTTGAATACCGAGAAGAACGGCAGCCTCAATCTGTTTCAAGCCGCGATCCTTCATGATCGTGTCGATTTTGAAAACGAGCTGCGCCTTGGCCAGGTGCTCTTCGGCATTCGGCAGGCCAATGTCTTTGAACACATTCCCGCTCCCGGCTTGGTATCCCGTCTTCCTCATGGTTTTCTCTCCTTCGCAATTTGCTCCGCTTCGCGCGAAGCATCGCGGCTCGATCCCAAGCAGATTACCGGCTTGAGAGACGGATCAGTCATCGTTGCCCCCAACCAATATCGTGATTTCACTGGCCCGGACAGCCACCTTGGGCGTCGCCGCGATTCGCCAGCTTTACGGCGCCACGAATATCCTACTGGCTTCGAAAAGATTAAGCTCGCGCGCGAGTTGCCTGACATCCGTCTTTCCCGTACTCTGAGAACTGTGGAAGTTCATTTCACCCCTGAGCAAGAAGCGCAGCTTGCGTATATTGCAACGAAGGCAGGCACCGACCTCGAGCGGTTAGTGAAGGATACCGTCTTGCGGTTGCTGCAGCCAGGCGCTGGCGATCGCGCAGTAACTTCGGGAAGTGTTGTTGCCGAGATGCGTGCATTGCGCGCTCGCGTCAAACCTGACCCTGAAGGCTGGTCGACGCGCGATTACGTCCTCTATGGCCGCCGCTAGATGCCTCTGGTAGTCGATGCTTCCGTTGCCCTTGCGTGGGCCTTACCCGATGAAAGCAGCGACTATGCCGACGCTGTTTTAATCGTTGTCGAGAAGGAGGGCTTGCGCGATCCCGAGCTCTGGGCACGGGAAATTGCCAACGGACTTGCCGTCGCCTATCTGCGCAAGCGCATCACATCCGTCGATGAGAAGGCGTTTTTGATCGCCCTTTCACATCTGGTAATCGACGTTGAAGAAGCTTCCGACGCCCTGACCGTTATTCGCGATGGGACGGCGGCAGCGATGCGTTATGGCCTCACGGCCTACGATGCGACGTATGTCGATCTTGCTTCGCGGGAAAAATTGGCCCTTGCCACCCTCGACACGGCGATGCGCAAGGCCGCAGAACAATCGGGGATTGCGATTTTCCAGCAAGAGTAGTTTCCAAGGTACTAATCGCTATCATTGAGAAACTGACGGCAACGAATTAGAGTCCAAGCAACAAGAAATTTTGAGCCATGCCGCTCGGCTTCGCGACGAGTCCGTCAAGAAGACGCCGTTCAAGAGTGTCAGGGGCCTCTGGGCAGACCTGGGTATTTCGCTGTCGTCTGGTGAGATCGACCAGAACCAGAGCGATATGTGGGAAAACTTCCCCAGGGATGGCATCTGATGCCTGCCGTCGCGGTGGATACTCATACCATCGTCGGGTGTCTGTCGTCCGACCCTCGGTTATCGGCAAAGGCCACTGATGCTCTCGACTCGGCCACTGCGGCCGGCGACCTCATCCACGTTCCATCGATCTGTCTTGTAGAGCTAACCTACCTGGTCGAAAAGGGTCGGTTGCCTGCCGCCGCGCGTAACCGGTTGATCCAGGCGCTAGATGATCCGGCCACTCCGTGCCTCTTGGCGCCGCTTGATCGTTCGGTCGCCGATGCCCTTGAATCTGTGAGCCGCAGCGAGGTTCCAGATCTGCCGGACCGAATTGTAACCGCTACTGCAGCGGCGCTGCGTGTCCCGTTGATCAGTCGCGATGGAAAGATCCGCGCAACGCAGATTCAAACGATCTGGTAGCACCAAGCCGATCACAACATCCATCCACTTGTTTTTCCGCTCCCCTCAATCGCTTCCAACCCACCCGCTCCTCGCACCCACCGCCTCGTTGTTATTCTCAAGCCGATGTCCTTTTGCGCCCCACTCCACGCCCACCGCCCACCCTTCGCCCCAAGTTGGCTTCGTTTTTGCCAAATAACAATTGCGCCACCACGCACACACACCACCACCCTCCAATTCCGCCGCCTGCCAATCGCCAACAGCCAATTACCAACAGCCATCCAACTGTTAACCTGAAACTTACATGTCCGATCACAAGCTTCAGTTGATCCCGCTCGGCGGCTTGGGCGAGTTCGGTATGAATTCCATGGCCATCCGCTACGGGGACGACATCATCGTCGTCGACGCCGGCATGATGTTTCCCGACGCGGAATTGCTGGGCGTCGATATCGTCACGCCGGACTTCGCGTATCTTGAGCAGCATCGCGATAAAGTCCGCGCCTTGATCCTCACGCACGGCCACGAGGACCACATCGGCGCCGTGCCATTTCTGCTGAGCGAGATCAACGTTCCGGTTTACAGCGCGCCCTTCACGCTGTTAATGGTGGAGCGCCGCCTGGAAGAGCACGGATTGCTGGACGGCGCGCACCTTCATAAGGTCAAACCCGGCTCACGCATTGAAATCGGTCCCTTCACCATCGAGTTCATTCACGTCACGCACTCCATCGTGAGTTCCATGGCGCTTGCCATCACCACGCCGCTCGGCGTCATCATTCACACCGGCGATTTCAAAGTGGACCCCACGCCCACCGACAATGAGCCCTTCGATCTGCACACCTTCGCCGAATACGGCAAGCGCGGAGTGCTGCTGCTGATGTCCGACTCCACCAATGTCGATCGCCCCGGCTACACCGAGAGCGAACGCGCGGTGCGCCCGCGCCTGGACGAAATCTTCTATCGCGCCGAGCGCCGTCTGGTGATCTCCTGCTTCAGTTCGTCCATTCACCGGCTGCAGCAGATCCTGGACGTCGCCGCCGAGTACGGCCGCAAAGTGGCGTTCCTCGGCCGCAGCATGAATAACGTCACCGAAATCGCGCACTCTCTTGGATTACTGAGTCTGCCCGACGGAATTTTGCTGCGCCCGCAGGACATCATGCAGGCCGATCCGAGCAAGGTGGTGGTGGTGGCGTCCGGGACGCAGGGCGAGCCGATGTCGGCGCTCTCGCGCATCGCGGTCGACAATCACAAGAATCTTTCGGTCGAGCGCGGAGACACGGTGGTGCTGAGCGCGCGCATCATTCCCGGTAACGAAAAAGGAATTTACCGGATGATCAACCACTTCGCCAAACGCGGCGCCGACGTGATCTACGGCACTATGAATCCACCGGTGCATGTGTCCGGGCATGGCAGTGTCGAAGAGCTGAGGCTGGTATTGAACCTGCTTCGGCCGCGCTATTTTCTGCCGATCCACGGCGAATATCGTCAATTGGCCAAGCACGCCGCTCTGGCGTCCCACCTGCGCGGCGCTGGCCTGGAGGAAACGTTCACGCTCGAAACCGGCGAGACCCTGGAAATCGATCGCGCGGGCGCCCGCCGCGGCGACAAAGTGCAAGTGGGGCGGGTGTGCATCGATTCCGGCACCATCGACGAAGTTGTGGAGGACATCGTCATTCGCGACCGCCGCCATCTGTCCGAAGACGGTTTCGTCATACCGATCATTGCCATCAGCAAAAACTCGGGGCGCAATGAGACGCTGCCCGAAATTGTGAGCCGCGGTTTCATGTCTTTTGAAGATGGCTCCGAGCTCCTGCAGAAAGCCCGCCAGGTTGTGGCGCGAACGCTGGAATCGTCCAGCGAAGAGGAGCGGACCGATTGGGGCGTGATGCAGGAAAAGATTCGTGCCGATTTGAAGCGCTTTCTCAGTAAGGAGACCCAGCGCAGGCCCCTGATCATGCCTGTGATTTTGGAGGTCTGAATCCGGAATTCAGAATCAACAATGACCATCGAAGATGCGTCGGGGTTTCAGGGCGAGGCCGATCGCGTTATAACCCCCGCATCGGAGGCGGAATTGCTCGATATCCTCGGAGCGGCTTCTCGTGAAGGCGCTTCTATCACCATCCTGGGCGCGCGCACCGGGGTTACTGGCGGATGTGTTCCGCAAGGCGGCTGGGCGGTCTCACTCGAAAAATTCCGGCGGCTCGAAATCTGTCCGGACCGGGCCATAGTGGGACCTGGTGTGTCGCTCGATTCGCTGCAACGGGAGGCGGCGCGCACCGGCCAGTTCTACGCGCCCGATCCTACCGAGAACAGCGCCAGCATCGGCGGAACCATTGCCACCAATGCCAGCGGATCGCGCAGCTTTCGTTATGGCAGCACCCGCCGGCATATTCTTGGCCTGCGAGTGGCGCTCATGGATGGCCGTGTTCTCGAGATGCACCGCGGCGATCGCGTGGATTTCGATGTCAGGGAACTGCCGCTGCCCGCGACCACCAAGAACACCGCCGGCTATCGGCTCGCGCCCGGCATGGACTGGGTCGACCTTTTCACGGGCAGCGAAGGCACGCTCGGAGTCGTCACCCAGGCCGAGATGCAACTTCTGCCCAAGCCCGCCGATGTCATCGCAGGCATCGTTTTTCTGATCAGCGATGGCGCTGCCGTGGACGTGGTGGATGCCTGGCGCCGCATTCCAGGCCTTCGAATGATCGAGTATTTCGATGCCAACTCGCTCGATTTTCTGCGCCCTCACTATCCGGAAATCCCGAACCGCGCCGCGGCCGCGCTTTTGATCGAACAGGAAGAAGGCGATATCGATTCCTGGGCCGATCTTGCGCCGGACGATAGCTGGTTCGCCGCGAGCGACCAGGACCGCGAGCGCTTCCGCCGCTTTCGCCATGCCCTGCCTGAGTTGGTGAACGACGCCATGCGCCGCCGGGGCTTTATGAAGCTGGGTTCCGACTATGCCGTCCCCCTCGCGCGCAATCACGAGATGCTAACCGAGTATCATGCCGCGTTGCGGCTCCATCAGCTGGAGTATGTCATCTTCGGCCATATCGGCGATGCGCACGTGCATGTCAACATCCTGCCCAGATCGCCCGCCGAGTTTGAATCCGGCCAGCGCTTGATGCTGGATTTCGCGCGACACGCGGTCAGCCTCGGCGGCACTGTCTCCGCCGAGCACGGCCTTGGCAAGCGCAAATCGCATTTGTTGGCGCTCCAATATACGCCGGAGCAGATAGAGAGCATGAAGCAGGTGAAGCGGCGCTTCGATCCACACTGGCTGCTCAACCGGGGCAACCTGTTTGCCGTGTCTTAGTTGCTCGTCACAGCCCCCGCCGGAAGTTCTTCCTATGCCCGCCGCGAGTGGCGCCCGCCGCAGCAGCAAGCCTCTTCAGCCTGAAAGCGCGGCGGCTGGGAACGCTCCGTGCGGCCGTCTCGGAAAAGCCCGTCAGGCTGATGGTCGACATCTCATTCAGCGCCTCGTTCGTGTCAAAAGAGATGTAGACATCGCCGTTTTCGAGGCCGCTCGAAGGCACGGTGAAATTCACCTGATATAACCCGGCAAATCCGGGCGCAAGACCAGCGAACGCGACCTGGGCCACTGCCGGGGCATCCACCCCGTCGTCAAGAACCACGAAGATTTCCCCAGCTTGAAATTCGTCGCTGACGCTCAATGGGCTACTGGGAGCAGCCACGCCATCGCCCAGCTGCGGTGTCACGGTTCCAAGACCATTCATGAACAGCAGGACTGTCTCACCGGGCTGGGCCGGGCTGCTGCTGGTTACTTCGGTGAAGTCGGCGTGGAGGATCGCTCCCGCGCCAATCCCGTTCTGGGTAAGCGTGTAAATCCCCGGCGCCGTCTTGTCGGCGTACACCGTCACCTGGTTGGACTTCGACCCGTTCACCACCACCTGGAACGTAGCAAAGGAATCGCCCGAAATCTCGTAAGGAATCAGCGCGCTGATCTGCTTCTGGCTCACCAGGTAAATCGGCGCCGCCTGCCCGTTGACGAGAACCTGCACGCCGCCTAGCGAGGTGGAAATCGGGAGCGCCTTGTTCACTTGAGTGGATACACCGAAGTTTCCATACAGGCTCACCAGCTCGCCGGGCGCGTACGCGTTTGTGATGGGCGTGTAATTGGCCGCGTTGGTAATCCCGACCGGATTGATCCACAAGGAGGGAGGCTGTGTAATCGAAGGAGCGTGAACGGCAACCATGAGCGCGAAATCCAGGTTGGATCCAATCAGCATCAGCGCCGCACCATCGGCGCCAATCAGATAAGTGTACGTGTTGCCGTCGTAATAGGTGCCGCCGGCCTTGATGGTTACCGTTGAGTTGAACGTGTTGTCGAAGGTTTGTATGTCCGCCACATCGCAAAACCTTTGGTGCCAGATGAGGGCGCCATCCGCACCGGTATTGATGGAGCCATAAAAGGCATCCAGAAAATCCGGCGGGCTGGCCACATAGTCTTCCATTCCGGCCACAAAGTAAGTCGGGTTCAAGAGCGAATTCGAACTGATCCCGGAGGGCGCGCGAAACCCGAAAAACATATCCGAACCCTGTGCCGAGCCTCCCACAAACCAGTTGCCGTCGGCGGACACATACAGAAGCTTTGCTCCGCCGACAATTGTGGTTTGATCGCCCGAGCTGCCGGGAAAGGTCAGGGTACCGCCGGTTGTGCCGGAGAGTGTATAGGTGGAGGCCGCAACCTGCTGCGCGAGGGTGGCGCCCGAACTCACATTCGCCAGCGAGCCGGTAACCGCGAATGCCGCGATGTTCCCGTTACCATCGGCGTTCAAGGTGAAGTAGCCCTGGCGCGCCAGCGAAGCGGAAGCATTGAGGAAATCCAGGGTGCCCACCGTAAAGGCTCCCGAAAGACTGCCGTTGGACAGCGAAGTGGAGGGCGCCTGCACCGCGATAAAAAGATCGAAGCCGTCATCTTCCGTTGAACTCGCGGTGACGACGGGCTGGCTGAAGGTACCGAAGAGCGTGGCCGGATAGAGAGGATTGTCCAGTTGGGCGATGCCGTTCGATTGCACTCCGTAGGATCCCCCGCCCAGCGAGGCGCATGAGCCCGTGCCGTTGGTTCCAATCGAATCGAACAGTTGAGTATTGGAAAGTGTGTAATTTCCCTTGCCGTCGAACGCGATGGCGCCGCTTAGGGCGCAGGACTCCGTCAGGTTGCCATTGGCGTCGTTGAAGAAATTGACGTAGCGGAACAGATATGTTCCGCTGAGGTTGGCCGTCCCGCTGGTGTCGAAATTCTGAGCCTCGACAGGGGCCGGCGCCAGCGCCAGCCAAAGGGCGCTACTAAACAGGAAGATAGTTTTGTACATGCGTGTCACCCTTACTGGCCTTTGCTCCAATTCGAGATCAGGTTGTAGACATCCACGCTACCCAGACCGGTAGCGAAGCTCCAGCCGGCGGCGGCTGCAAAGGCCGGCGTATAGGATTGGCTGGTGGTGGAAAGCCCCCCGTTTCCGCCGAACAAGTTAGTCGGCGTGGTGCGGCCTCTTCCCACAAACCCGGCTCCGAAGCAGTCTATTTCGCCCGAGCAGTTGACCACGATGTCGCCCATGGTGATGCTATGGAACACCGATGAGGCCACCGAACCGGCCGCGAGTTTGTAGTAAACCGGATTCGGGTTACCCTGGGCGCCCCCCATCTTCTGGTTCACCAGCGCCTGAATGCCAGCCATGATCGGGGAGGCAAACGAAGTTCCCCCCGCGCCGGACCAGCTATCCGGCGGGCCCCCGCATTGCGCGCCGCCATTGGCAACATCGGAAAAGCAGTACAGGTAGTAGTGGCCCCAGATTCCGTTAGCGGCGAAGAGCGCCACGTCGGGAATGTCCCGCACGCCATCGTTCGGGATGCCTGTCACCCCCGTTTGCCACGAAGGTTTGGAGTATCCCCTGCAACTGCCTCCCACCACCAGATTTGCGGCGGGAGCGCCGGTTGCGCATCCGCTTGGTCCTCCGCTGGCCGCGACCACTGTGAGAGTATCCTCTTGCTGCGCCAGGCTGCTTCCACAGAAGCCGCTGGTACCATAGCCGACCGAAAAGCCGGAATAAGCCGCGAGCACGGAACCGGCGCAGGAGTCGTTCCAGGGGATCTCCGGAATGTAGGAGAGGGCCGAACCGTAAGTGGCGCTGTTGGACGAACCCCAATACATGCTGGTGGTGCCCTGGGACGTATCGGCGAAGTCGGTTCCTCCGGCGGCGACGTTATAGGGCGTCGAGGCGAAGGCGGAGACGCCGATGCCGTGGGTGGCGGTGGTAAATCCGTAATCGCAGCTGGCCGCGCCTGAGTCTCCCGCCGCAACAAACATCGACACGCCTTCGGCCACCGCCTGCTGGAAAGCGGAGTTGTAGGCTGCATTCGCGGCCGCGCCGCTCCCGGCCTCACACTCGCCGTAGCTCAAGCTGATAATCTGAGGCGGCTTGCTGGAGTTGATTAAATTCTGCGCTGCGATCAAGAATCCAGGTGTCGTGGTCTTATTGGCGCAAGCAGCCAATTCGATGCTGGCGTCGGGCGCGGCGGCGCTGGACCATTCGGCGTCCAGTGTCGCTTCGTCGTCGTCTCCGGTAGGTCCCGGATCCGAGCAATTGGAAGTTCCGGCGGGCGGCGCGGGATTGATGGTGGTAAAGGATCCCGAAGTGTAACTGGATAATCCGAATACCGTCCGGAAAGTATTCCAATCCGCGGTGTTGTAAAGATCGCTATCCTCGAGCAACGCAATGGTCTGTCCTTGACCGGTGATTCCCGCTGCAAAGGCCTGCTTGAAATCGTAAATCGTGTCCAGATCGGCGGGCACAACCAGCTGAGCCGCGAGGCTGTACTGGGTACGAGGCCTGCGCATGGAGTGGGGCGGGAAATCATGCAACGACACGATTCCAACTACCACCGGCGCAAGCGCCGCCGGGATCTGAGGATCGCTCATATTGGCGATATGATCTTGCCCGTTTACGGAGAGCCGGTGAATTTCGGTGCGGAAGGCCGCCGACACCTGACCGGCCGTTCCGGAAAAGTCAATCAACATGCCGCTGGGATAGACAGTGTTGACGGTAAAGCCGCTCGAACGCAGCCAATCGGTAACGGTCTCGATATCCTGCGGCGCGGGGCCGTATATTTGACCGAATTGAGCGGCGGTGAGCCATTTGTGGAAATTGGGCGAGGCGGAATTGTGCAGTTCATCGATAAAATTGTCCAGCGCCTGTTCGCGCTCCGGACCGCGCTGTAATTGGAGAAGCATGTGATCCATGGCGAAAGTGTCGGCAACCTTCCCACGGTCGTTCCGCGCGTTGGCTTCCGCGCGGATGTTCCCGGCGAGCGCGTGCAGGCGGTTGGAATCGATAGGTTGTGTAATGAGAACCCGGGCGCTTTGAGCCAGCAGGGCGGACGTCCAGCCCAGCGTGAGTGCCCAGCACAACAGACCCGCTGAAAAATATGAAGCTCGAAAAAGTTTCGACATAGGGTATCCTCGCAAGATAGATGGATTGGGCAAGATAGATGGATTGGAATAGGCTCGATTTTTAGGGTATCCCGCCCGCTTCGCCGGGCGCGAAAATTTCATAGGGATCCCAAATGAGAGCCGGTGGCTGGAGACACAGGGCGTAGAATGATTCTACCTTAACGAGTTATGCCAGGTTCACGTGGACTTGGTTCGACATCGCTCCCGGCCCCGGCAATACCGGTATCCTTAAGGAGAGAAGGATCCGGCGGGAATGTTTTTGTTTTCGAGAAGGGTGGCGCTGTTCGCCGTATCCGTTCTGTCTTTGGCGGATACAACACGCGCGGACGAAATCAAAGTGATGACCTCCGGCGCGTTCACCGCGGCGCTCCTGCAACTGAGAGGGGAATTTGAGCGCACCACCCATCACCAGATGGTGACGGTATTCGGCGCCTCCATGGGCGGCGCCCCAGACTCCATTCCGAGCCGGCTGCAGCGGGGCGAGACCGCCGACGTCGTGATTCTGGCCGCGCCCGCGCTGGACGAACTGATCCAGCAAAATAAGGTGGTGAGGGGCAGCCGCGTGGACCTGGTGCGATCCAGCATCGGCGTGGCCGTACGAGCGGGAACGTCGAGGCCCGACATCAGTTCTGCCGGCGCGCTCAGACGCGCGCTTCTCGCCGCCAAGTCGATCGCCTATTCGGCCTCCGCCAGTGGCGTTTATGTCTCGCAGGAATTGTTTCAGCGCCTCGGGATCGCCGAGCAGATGGGGAGCAAGTGCAAGCGAATCGACAGCGAGCCGGTAGGCGCGGTGGTGGCGCGCGGAGATGCCGACATCGGTTTCCAGCAGATCAGTGAACTGCTGCCTGTGCCGGGCATAGACTACTTGGGTCCGCTGCCGCCCGAGCTTCAAAAAGCGACCGTCTTTTCCGCCGGCGTTGGGGCAGGCGCGAAGAATCCGGACGCGGCTCGGGCGCTCATCAAATTCCTGGCGTCGCCGGCCGCCGCCCGCGCCATTACGGACACTGGTTTGGAGCTCATCACGTCGCATTGAAACGGATTGCCTGCCAAGCGGGGCGGGGAACTCGCTATTTCTTGTGGGAGCCGCCGTGTGAGTGTCCGCCTCCGCCCGAGTGGCCGCCGCCCGAGTGGCCGCCGCCGCCCGAGTGAGTATGACCGCCAAAGTGTTCACCCCCGCCGCCGAAGTGGCTGTGGCCGCCAAAACCGCTAGACGATTTTGGAGCCGAGTAATGCGGCGATGAGAAACTTTCCGCGCGTCCGGCTGCGCGGCTGCCTTGGTAACCGCCGCGGTAGGCGCCCTGCGAAGCCACGCCCGCATTGTTGCGCGAGGCGGCGTAGCCTGAGCCGCCGGTCCGGTAGCTGGAGCCGTAATTGTTGAAGCCGGCGCCTGTGGAGCGGCTGGCTTCCAAACCGCGATACGCTTCCATTTGCCGGTTGCCGCTCTGATAACCGGAATCGCGGTAACTGGATCCGCCCCAGCCGCGGCCGCCGACAGCGGGGCTGAATCGAGCGCCATAGCGAGCGCCGGAGGCATAACCATTGCCATACGGCACGCCCAGCCGGTGGCCCGGATCGTGCACCCAGGCCGCGCGCGCAGCGTAGCCGTATCCTCGGTTGAAGCCGTAACCGCTGTAGCCATGGAATCCAAAGTGGCTGAAAAACAGGCCGTTCAAGAACAGGCCGTGGGTTAACCAGCTCAGGCCCCAGCCCCAACCGCCGAAGCTCAACAGTCCGGTGAAGAGAGCGCCGACGAAGGTGGCGACACCGTAGTAGATACCGTAGCCGGACGCCGGATAGCCGAGTGGCGGATACGCGCCGTATGCCGGCGGTCCCCAAACGTACTCAGGATTGTAAACCGGCGGATACACCACCTGCGGATCGGTAGGTTGAATGACGATAGCGTTCTGGCCGTTCTGCTGTTCGCCGCTCTGCTGTTCATAAGTAACGCGCTGCTGCGCGGTGTCGGTCAAACGACCGTTGTTGCGGGCTGAAGCGCGCAACTGCTGGATGGCGTCCATCAGATCGGTTTGCTGCGAAAGAAAAGCATTGCCGAGATCGGTGGTCCACTGGATGTCGCGCGTGAGCATGTTCATGACGTCGGGAAACGCGACCAGGGCTTGCACGCTGGGGTCCCAGTTCTGCTGCTTGGCGGCTTCCACCAGATCGCGGCCCAGCAGGGTTAGATTGCCTTGCATCCACTGCCCGGCCTGCGCGAGTTCCAACGGATAAGTGCTGGCGGCGAGAACCTCGCTCAACAGCAAATCGGGATACAGTGCTACGGGAGCCGCCAAGTTGCTCAACTCCTGAGGTGACAATCGCAGTGACAATCGCGGGCCGGCTGGAGCCTGTGGCTGTGGCGGAACCTGCGCCCCGGCCGGCCAGCTTAGACCGGCCAACATCGCGGCGGACAGAATGGCTCGGTTGACAGTCATAGCATGCTCCAGTCGCTAACCCACGGGCTTCACGTAGCACCCGGGGCTTCACGGAGGACTGGACGCGCGCGGAATGCCCCCGGTCTCGTCGGCAGCCATTAATTTGCGGTAATGCTCGCCACCCGAGCGCCAGCGATCAGTTCGTTATCGTGATGGAAGCGGGCGCGCCGGCCACTCCGTCCACCGTTACCAGCACGGGCTGGACGCCGGAAGGAATCCCGTTGGGAACCTGCACGTTGATCTGCGTTACGCCCACCAGCCCCCACGGAATGCCGATGAAATCGATGGTTGCCTGAACGCCGCCGATGGTGACGTAGGTGTTCTGCAACGGCCTGGGAAGATCCGCCAAGGCGGTGGACGCGGCGGGGGCTGCGCCAGTGGAAATGGCCGGTGTAACCGCTCCAGCGCCGGTGATGTAAAAAGCAATCTCCTGCCCGGCCGGCGCCGCCGCCGTGGGAACCAGCGCGCCGCTGGGAGTGGTGAAAATCCCCGGCGCCACCGCGCTTACATCAAACGATTGCGTGGTCACCAGCCCGTTGTTGTTGATGCTCAGCGACGCAGTGCCGTTGGCCGCGGCCTGGTAGGGGATTTGCACGTTCAATTGGCCGGGAGAGACATAATACAGCGGCGCGGCCTCTCCGTTCACCAACACCGCCACTCCCAACATGGACAGCGGCAGGGGCGTGCTGGAGGCGCTCTGGATGGAGGGCGAGAGCGAGGTTCCGAAGACGCTCAGAATGGAGCCCGGCGCGAAACCTGTTTTGAAGCTGGCGCCATTGGCGACGCTGGTGACGGCGGGTGTGCCGGTGGAGCTTGATCCGGAGGACGCGACGCTGAGAGTCACCGACGCGCTGCTGGCGCTGTTGTAGGTTGCTGTAACTGTTCCACTGCCTAGCGGCAACTCGAAGCCGTTTAGCACGAGCGTAGCCGTGGCTGTGCCGGCCAATCCGGTCAACGCGGCCGATCCGAGCGAAGTGTCTCCAATCGAAAACGAGACCGACCCAGAGGGCGTGGTTCCGCTGGTCGACATGACCGTCGCCGTCAAGTAAACCACATCGCTGGGCGTCACCGTAGAAAGATTGGCGAGCAGAGTTACATTTTCCTTGGTGACCGGCGGCGTGGTGCTTCCACCGTTCCATCCCATCACCAGTTTGTACGCATCCACCGAGCCGAGCCCGGTGGTCCGATCGTAGCCCACGCCCGCGTAGTAGCCCACCGCGGTGGCTCCGCAGTCCGGATCTCGCCGCGAACAAGCCACTGTGACAATGTTGTTGCCAGTGGTAATGTCGTGAAACATTCCGGAATCCCAACCCGATTGGGCCAGCGAATACAGTTTGGGATTAATGTTGCCTAGTCCGGCCGAGCCGAGCTTCTGATTCAGAAGCGCCGTCAGGCCGGCAAAAGAAGGCGTGGGCGCCGACGTCCCTCCTAAAGACGTAAGGCTCCCGGCGGTGTAAACGAGGTAGGGGTCGTGATCGTTCGAAGCGTTGAGAGCTACGTCGGGTACGTCGCGCGCATTGTCGGCCGGCATGCCCGTACCGGTTTGCCAGGAAGGCTTCGAAAACAGAATGCTCGCGCCGCCGCCGCTTGCGTCGGGATCTCCGTCTATGGCGCTATCGTTCCAGGTGGTCTCGGGAATGTAAGACAGCGCCGACGCCCCATTGGCGTTGTTGGAAAAACTCCAATAGTTGCCCGCTCCCTCCACGAACTCCGTGCCGCCGACGCTGGTCACTTCCGGCACGCTGCCGGGAAGGTCGACGGCCAGTCCGGGATTTTGCGGATCGTCGCAATCCGCCGCGCCGTTATCGCCGGCGGGCGCGAACCACGTGATGCCCTGCGCGTTGGCTTGCTGCGCCCACTGCTGGAACGCAGCGACCTCGCCGGAAGGCGTCTCCAGCTCGCAGCCCCCATAACTTATGCTGACTACCGGCGCCAGGTTCTCGTCGATGGCGTACTGCACCGACGTCATCACGTCGGTGGAATATACAAAAACGAGGGTCGCGTTGCGCGCCACCGCGCCGGACCATTCCAGATCCAGGTCAGACTCTGAAAGATCGCCGGAGCTAGCACTGCTCCCGGGGTTCGGCGATCCTGGCACCAACACCATTTTCGGATCGTTGGCGGACAGATTGAACATGCTGCGGAACTGCTGAATGTCGGACAGTACCACCTCGATTTGCCCGGCGATGGCGATCTTCTGTCCGGTTCCGTCGATTCCGGCGGTGTAGAGCGGCGTAACATCGTAAATCGTCGCGAAATCGTCGGGCGCAAGGCAATGCTCACCGCAGTATCCCGAGTTGTAAGCGGGCTTGGCGCGGGAGCTGCGCAGCCGCGGCTTCATCCGGAAATCGTTCAAGCCGCGAATGCCTTTCAGTACCGGGGCAAGCGCCGCGGGAACCGACGGCTCGGTGGCGTTCGCGTAGTGCGTCTCGCCATCCACTGAGTAGGTGTGGATCTCGGTTTGAAACGCCGCCTCCACCTGCGCCGCCGTTCCGCTTACCGCGATGGAGTTGCGCCCGCGGGCCACCGAAAGCACTTGCAAACCCTGCTGCTGAAGCCACTGGGTGATCTTGCCGATGTCGGCATCGCTCGCGCCGAAGCGCGTCCCGTATTCTTCCGGCGTCAGCCAGCGATGATAATTCGCCGAGCCGGGCGTCTGCTGTTCCGCCAGGAATTTATCCAGGCCGGCCTGTTGGTTCGCCGACGGCGCAAGGCTCAGCGTGAGGTAGGGCATGGGAAGCGAGGGCGCCACGCGTCCCCGGTCATTGGCGGCCGTGGCCTTGGGATGAAGATGCCCGGTCAGGACGGTGCGCGCGCTATTGTCGATTTTTTGTGTAATGCGGCTGGTCTGGGCCATGGCGCCGGCCGCACAGAACATGGCCGCGACGATGGTGACGGTGCACGACTTAAGACACTTGGCAGGCATTGATTCCTTCCCGGGAACAGGAGGACGCGGTTAGAGCATTCGATTCCGCGCATCGAGAGGCTCTGCAAGTGGGACGGTTCCGCAGTCTCCCGCGTTTCGTTAACTCATTAGTAACTCGCGGCCGAAAATGCCCTAGATTAGGCCCCGCATCCTATCCTTTTTCTAGGGCCGCGCCGAATATGCGGAGGTGATTTGCGCCGCCGATGGTCCTGTTGACCAGGGGGGAAGCTGGCCGGGGTAAGCTTGGTATCCGTGCCGATGCACAGATCGACCCCGATGAAGTGAGTGCTCCGCAGCACAAGATCAAGGCTGATAAACCTCCTGCGCCGGCAAACCACCGTTCCTTTTAATTAACGTTGGTGGTTCAGTATACCCGATGCGGGCGAATGTTACACCGCGTGTTGGCCTAGTATTGCTATAGCCGTGCGCAGCGGTCTGTGGCGGGGATTAAAGTCTGATAACGCTGAGGCCAGGCATGCGATTAAAGTCGCGGAGATTGTGGGTGCCAATCGAGTAGCCGAGCTCAAGTGCAAAAGATCCAATGATGAGGTCGCTCATCGGCACAGTGATACCTTTCGAAGCCTGCTCGCCGCCGACGCGGGCGATGATTTCGGCCGTTGCATCCGTCACCGGATGGCGTGGAACGGTCGCCTTGAGCTCGTCAAGAAAAAGTCGCCGCCGATCTCGGCGACAGTTAGCGCAGACAAAACAATTGGTACTTCTCCGACGACTCGTCGAACGCTCTCGATTGCTTCTGCCGCAGTAAGTTTCCGGCGCTCCGCTGCGATCAAAACGCTCGAATCGAGCACTAATCCCAGGAGGGCGGATTCCATGGCTCGCGTTGCGCGTTGATCCCTTCTTCAACGTCGCGGGCGAAATCGTCATCGATCACGGCGTTGGAGCCTCGCGCTTCCAGGTCCGCGATGACCTCGGAAATCGGGCGGCCGGCGGGTTTCGATGGCTTGATCACCGCGACCGGCCTGTGATCCTGTTCAATAACGACCTCTATGCCCCGTTGCACTTTTTCCAGCACCGCGTGCAGGTCGCGCGCGACTTCGGCTTCGGTCATATGTACGGTCATGTCACTTACGATAATAATGCCTTATCGGAGGTTTTCGTGCGGCATGCTACGAACGCTTTGTTCTTGCCTCCCGGACCATTTCCACGAAAACTGCCCGGGCGCTTTCCGTGTCTCTCACTTCGCGTGGAAACGCCACGCGGCGGCCGTGAATTCGGTCGCCCGATTTGAGCCGTAGATGAAAGCCCAGCCGGTCAACGGCGGTCATCGCCGCTTCGTCGGGAGCTTCCCCTGCGAACCGGCGCGCGATTAATAGAAGAGCGTCGGCATGATCGTTATTCATGTGACGGATAATTCCGGGCGCGGATTGGGCCAGCGGATCGGGTGACGCGCTGCGGTAGTCCTCGGCCGGGACCCATCCCATGACACCGAAGCCTCCAATGAAGTAAAGCGCCGAAATTTCCAGCCGGAAATACGCAAAGTCGCTGTAATCCTGCCAGAATTTCGCGTTCTCGTAGCGCGCCAGATAGCGCTCTCTCACTTCTTCGGCGGCAACTTCGCCCGCTTCACCCAGCAGCGTCAAACGGGCTGCGCCCAGGGGATCTCCAGAAACGTCCGGCTGAGTAATGAGCAGACTGGCGCGCGGATTCCGCCGCAGGTTCTGTGTGTGCATGGCCATGCTGCTGATGAAGAAGATCGGGCGTCCGGAATCGTCGGTGGCGTAGGGCATCATGGAGCCAAAAGGAAATCCTGGGAACTTTTCCGATTGCGTCGAGAGACTGCCGATAAGGCCGAGCGAAGCCAGCGTTCGGGCACGTTCAGCAAGCGAGGGTTCGGGTACGTCCGGCGTAGCAACTCCAGGGCCGGTATGTTGTCGGGTAGGCACAATCTTATGGTAGCGAGACCCGGACTTACTCCAGGTACTTCTGCAGCCAACTGGTTTCCTGATAATAGCGATGGACTACGTCCCAGGGAGGCCAGCCGCCGTGGTAGTTGCCGGGGTAGCGGATGAACTTCGCGGCGACCTGCCGTTTCTTCAGCGCGGTGTACATCTGCTCGCCTTCTTCGATGGGAACGCGCAGGTCGGATTCGCCGTGGACGAACAGGGTGGGCGTCCTGACGTTTCCGGCGTACGTGATGGGAGACAGGGCGCGCAAGCGCTCGCCGGCTTCCTGCTCCCAGGGAGTGCCCGAGAATTCGCTCTCCTTGGTGCGTGGAATGTCGGCGGTGCCGTAATCGCTTAGCCAGTTGGAAATGCCCGCGCCCACCACCGCGGCTTTGAAGCGCGTGGTTTGAGTGATGATCCAATTGGTGAGGAAACCGCCATAGGAATAGCCCGTCACGCCCAGGCGATTCGCGTCAACGGGATAATGCGCGATGGCGTAGTCCACGCCCGACATCACGTCCTGATAGTCGAGCTTGCCCCAGCCATCCCAGGTGGCCCACAGGAATTTTTCGCCGTACCCGGTGGACCCGCGCGGATTCGTGTAGAGCACGGCGTAGGCGTTGGAGAGCCACTGGATTTCGAAGTTGAACTCGCTGCCGAAAGCCATGTGCGGTCCGCCGTGGATGTTGAGGATCAGGGGATATCCGGTGGTTCCCACAGGAACCGATGCCGAACGCGGCATCACCACCCAGCCCTCGATGCGTGTTACGTCTTTGCTTCGAAAATGAATACGCTCGGCCGGGTTAAGATCCACTTCGCTCAGGAACCTGTCGTTGAAGCCGCTGAGCCTGATTTCCCCATGTGTTTCGCCGCTGCCATCGATGCTCGCAGAAAACGCTTCCGATGGATGCGTGGGGTCCTGAGCGGTGTACGCGATGCGATCGAAATGTTCCGAAAAGCTGAAGCCCGCGAAGGATCGCTCGCCTTTCGTGATTTCGAGCGGCGTGCCGCCCGCCGCGGCCATGCGGAACAGATGGCCGTCGCCCCCCACTTCGGAGCGGAAGTAAATGGTATCGCCGGTCCAGCGCGGCGCCTCGGGGATCAGATCGAAATCCGGAGTCAGATTGGTCATGGAACCGCCGTCCGCGGGCAGACGATAGAGGTCGACGGCGGCGCCATACTTCTGGTGCGCCTGAAGGATCAGGTTCAATCCCTGGCTGCGCAGGAACGCGAGATTCTTTCCGTCGGGCGACCAGGTTGGAGAAGCGTATTCGAATCCGTCGTCGGTCACGCGGCGAATCTGCCCCTCCAAGTCGACAATCCACAGATCGGCGCGTTCGTAGGAGTATTCGTCGCGTTGATGGGAATCGGCGATCAGGGCCAGCGCGCCGCTATCGGGACGCCACGCGGGTGCGGTGACATCGACGTTCAGGCGGGTTAGCTGCTTCGCGGCGCCACCCTCGCGCGCTACCAGGTACAACTCGGCCGGCGGCGTGGCGTGGGGATCGCGCGGATCGGGCAGGTAGCCGCGCTGATCGAAACGGATGTTCATCCAGTCGTAGATTTTTCCCTTGAAGCGCTGGTCGAGCTGTTTTTCGAAGGCCGATTCGGCGCGCGGATCGGCGGGCGGCGGAGTCTTCCTGGTGAAAGCGATCCAGCGATTATCGGGACTGAAAATGGGCATGCCGCCGACGCCGGGTATCTGAAACGCATCCCGGTCGTTGGGAGCGACGTCCATGTGCAGAAACCATATGTCGCTCTCGGCGCCTGGTACTTTGCGATCGGAGCGGAAGGCGAGCAGCTTTCCATCGGGGCTCCAACGCGGAGCGGACGCGTTAGAGGCTTCGCTGGTGAGCCGCGCCGTGGGCGCCGATCCATCCGATGGGCCGATCCAGAGTTCGGTATGTCGCCGATTCTCGGCTTCGACGATGTTGGTGCGGACGAAGACCACGCGGCGGCCATCCGGGGAGATGGAGGAAGCGGAGGCGGTCTGGATGCGGTAATAATCTTCCAGAGCGAGCGGGCGGCCGGCGTCCGATCTGACGGCAAGCACACCGAGCAGCATCAGGACGGCCAGGCACTTCATGCGGCTACTGTGCCTCTTCGATCACTCCGTTCAAGCCCCGGCTCAACTGCAGCGGCGCCCAGTGAAATTCGCCCGCCAGCATTTTGGAGATGTCGTCTTTGGATTTCTTCGCGCGATTCATTTCGCGAACGCGGGCCACCAGCCGGATAGTGCTCTCCCTGAAATCGGCCATATCTTTCCTGGTAGCCACCGGTCCGTGTCCCGGAATCACGGTGTCAAAATCGAGCTGCAACGCCGAGCGCAGCGTCAGGGGCCATTCCACCGCGCTGCCGCCGCCTGCATAGTCGATCAGTTGGGGAACGTCGTCGCCGAAGGTGAACATATCGCCGGCCGCCAGCACCCGGTCGGCGCCGAACAGAACCACCACGTCGCCGTTGGTGTGGGAGCGGCCGAAATGATAGATCGCCACGTTCTTGCCGCCGAGAAAGATGTTGGCGTGATGTTCGATCACGATATCGGGAAGGCCGGGCTGGCTGGCCACCAGCATTTGTTCGCGAGCTTCTTGGGACGCCACAATCTTCGCGTCCATGGCCTGAAACTTGGCGTTGCCGCCGCTATGGTCCGCGTGGTGGTGCGTGTTGATGACGTATTTCACCGGCCGGTCGGTGATCTTCTTCAGCTCGGCCATGATACTGGCGTGATCGATATCGAATTTGTCGTCCACCAGCAGCACGCCGTCATTGGTGACCAGCACCGTGGTATTGCCGGGAACGAAGGTGTTGTGGATGACATACAGGTCGTCCTTCACCTTAATGGTGTCCAGTTTCGCGGGCTGATTTCCAAACTGCGTATAGGCAGTGAACAAGGCGCCGCCAACCAACACGGCCGCCGACAATCGAACTACGGAGCTCTTGCGCATAAGGCAAGAGTATATCAAGTTCGCTGCAACAGAGGCCGCAATTCGCGAACGGATTTGAGCGCTTCCAGATGCATCGCGGCCTGGATGAGTTGGCCGCAACGTTCGGGGCCCAGAACGGGTGTCATCAGATCGCGCGCCTTGGCGATCACTTCTTCGCGCGTCATCGGATTTTCGGCCGTGCCGCGCACCGCTTTCACCGTTTCGGTAAGACGCGAACCGTCGACGAGCGTTACCTCGACCGTGGCTTCGCGAGCCGGCAAATGACGCTCGAGTTCGCCGTCGGGGATCAGCTGCACTTTGGCGCGTTGTTTCAGGACTGACGGATCTTGCATGCGCGCCTTATCGTGCGCGGCTTTGAACGACGCGGTTTTGTCGATCAACATGACTGCGATCATGTGCTGCATACAAATGTCCGGTATCTCGCGGTTGCTCACAATGGCCGCTTCGCTGGTGGCTGCTCGCACGGTGACGGTCCGCACCTGATCGGGTTCGAAGGGCCGCCGCTTGAGAATGATTTCGAGCGCGTCGAGCGGCGCCTGAATGGGGGAGCCGACGGTCCACTTCTTGATATTGGTGCGCGTGATTTCGTAGCGTTCCCCGAGCTTGTCAATCAGACCGGCGGCCAGTTTCGCGGCGTCGGCCTGCGGCGCATAGTCCGCCAGGAAGTTATCCTGGCCGGATAAAACATCGTCGACGCCGGTAGCGCCGGCTTCCACCAGAAGGGCCGCGGTGATGCCGTTGCGCGCGGGCATTCCGGCGAACAGGAACGCTTTCTCGATATGATCGGTATCGCGCTGCCAGGTTTTGATTCCCGAAGCCTGCTGCGACGCATAGTCGAGCAGCCAGCGCATCTGGCGTTCGTTCAAACCGGCGGCGCAGCCTGCGGACGCGGCCGAACCAAAGGTGCCCGCCAGCGCGTGGGTGCTGAGGTGGGTCGCGGTTTGAAAACCGCCCACGCCCAGCGTCATCGTCACGCGCGTTCCCACGTCGTAACCGAGCGCGACGGCACGCAGAAATCGCGCACCACCGATGTTGAATTGTTCGCCCGCCGCCAGAGCCGCGGGCACCACCGAAGCGCCCGGGTGGGATTCCGACGGCGCGTGCGAATCGTCCGTTTCGTCCGAATGAGCCAGCATGGCGTTCGAAAACGCGGCTTCGATTGCGCCGCACAGCACGTCCGATGCCGCGACCGTGGCGGTCTTTTCGCTAGAGTGGGCGCGGGCAAAATCGATCGCAAAGCGGCCGGGCGCGAGTTCGGAGCCGGAGACCATGGCGGCGAATGTGTCCAGGATATGCTGCTTCGTCTTTTCCAGCGCTTCTTCGGGAAGAGGTTGGTTGCCGGCTTCGCTCATATACGAGCTGAGCCTCGACATCGTTGGGCTGATCGAGAGGCTGGCCGCCGCTACGGGCAGAGCCGTGGCCGCAACGACAAAAGATCGCCGGGTAATATTATTTGATTTCATTTCGAAAAACCACGCCGCCTTTCATCACGAATTTCACGCGTTGCATTTCGGTGATGTCGGCCAGCGGATCGCCCGAAACAGCCACCAGGTCGGCATATTTGCCGGCTTCCAGGCTTCCCACTTGTTTGCCCAATCCGAAATTGAGGCTTTCGGCGGCGGAGCTGGTCGCCATTTGCAGGGCCTGCGCGGGAGTGATGCCCCATTTCACGTAATAAGCGAACTGAAAAGCTTGGACGCCATGGCCATTGGTGTAAGCGCCGCTGCCGAACACCTCTTTGACGCCCGCCGCAACCAGGCGCTTAAAACTCAGTTCGGTGAGACGAAAGCGGGTGGTGCGGCCGCCGCTGGCCTTGAGGTCGCGTCCTTCCATGTCGCCGATCAAATCCCAAAGAGTCTGCATCACCGGACGCTGGGCGCCATCCCACAGCGGCTTCTTGAACAAGCGGATGGTTTCGTCGTCGAGTCCCTCGGCGCCGGTGACGCCGACGATCACGTGCATCGGCATGTCCACGCCCGCTTCCAGGCAATTGCGCAAACCCTCGCCGCCATAGGCGTGGCAAGCCACTCGCAGGCCGCGGCGATGCGCTTCGTCGACGATGGCCCGGTCCTCTTCGAGGGTGAGCGATGGAACGTTGATCATTTTTCCATCGGGAGTGAAAGCTCCAGCGCCCGCGGGATCCGGATAACCGCCGCCTTCGTAATCCTCGGTGTCGTAGATTTTGATCCAATCCACGCCGTAGTGGGAGTGTTCGCGAACGGCGGCACGCGCCAGCCAGGGCGAATTGACATCGCCCGAGAGCTGCCACGCGTTGGGTCCGCCGGTTTGGCCGAACGGCGTCACCACCGATGGCGCCGGATAGTAGCCGGCAGCGCGGGGATTCAACTGCGGTCCGGCAACCTGCAAGCGCGGTCCGGGAATCTGTCCTTTGTTGATTGCGTCGCGCAGCTCCACTGTGGCGTAGGTGAAGGGCGATCCCATGTCCTGCAGCGTAGTGAAGCCGGCGTTCAAATCTTTGAGCGCGTAATTCCATCCGGAAAAAGCCGCGCGCGCATCGTTGGGCTGCTGCTCCTGCATCAGGTGGACGTGGCGATCGATGAGGCCGGGCAGGACGGTAGCGCGGCTGAGGTCGATCACTTCGACGCCGGGCGGAATCGGAACGCGATCGGCGGCGCCGACGGCGGTGATCCGGTCGCCCCTAATAAGGATGAGCTGGTCCTTCAGCATCGCGCCTGATTTTGAGTCGAACAAACGGCCGGCGCGGATGGCGACGCCTTGGGCAGATGGCGCTTGCATTTGCATGCGAGAAATGTCGAAAGGTCCAGCTTCGGGGCGGGCGCCTTGCGCGTGAGCGTGCGCGGCGCCGGCAAAGAGGACAAGCAGCAGGTGCGGGAGGCGGATTTTCATGGCACGTTCTTGAGCCGCTGCCAGTATACAATGGCGGGCGGAACGCCGGACGCTCATGGCGAGATGGTTTCGAGTTCCAGGTTATTGGTGCACGGGCCGAGCGAACCGACGGCCAGCATCACCACCAGCATGCTTCCCGCGATGAGAGTGAAGACGCCGGGCACGCCGAAGCGGTCCAGTACAAATCCGATCGCAAACGAGCTGAAGACCACCGAAATGCGGCTCCAGGAATAGACGAAGCCGACGGCCAAGGCGCGGATGCGCGTGGGATAAAGCTCGGCCTGATAGGCGTGGCCTGAAAACGACAGGATGTTGTTCGCAAGCGTGAGCAGCACGCCGAAAAAGATCAGGGGCGCGACGACGGTCATTTGTCCGAACAGAAGGCCGGAAACGGCGATGGCGAGCGCGGACCAGACGATTTGCCACTTGCGCTCGAGTTTATCGGCGATGGCGGCGGCGAGCAGCGGTCCCAGCGGTGCGGCGATGGCGATGATGAAGGTGTAACGCAGGCTGCTCGGGACTCCGATACCGCGCTTGATGAGCAGCGTAGGCACCCAGTTGGAGAAACCGTAGAAGCCGACGGTCTGGAACAGATGAAAGACAATCAGCATGACGCTGCGGGTGAGGTAGGGCGGGCGCCACATTTCGGAGAAGCCGGCGCGCCCAGGTGCGGGACTAACGCCGGCGCGCTGCGCCATCCAGCGGGGGCTTTCGGGAACGCGGCGGCGGATCCACCACACCAGGATCGCGCCGGTGGCGCCGATTAGCACCACCCAGCGCCAGCCGTCGAGTCCGAAGGGTGAACGCGGAACCAGCAGCCACGCAAGCAGCGCCACCACCGGCACGGCGCAAAATTGGATGGCTTGATTCAGAGCGAATGCGCGGCCGCGCAGGTTGGCCGGCACCAGTTCAGAGAGATACGCGTCGATGGTAACCAACTCCACGCCGACGCCGATGCCGGAGATGAAGCGCCACAGATTCAGGCCGAAGGCATGCTGCTGGAACGCCATGACGACGCTGGCGGCGGTGTACCAGAGCAGCGAGTAAGTGAAAATGGTGCGGCGGCCGAAGCGGTCGGCCACGAAGCTGACGAGCGCAGTCCCGATGAAGAGTCCGGAAAACATGGCTGCCACAAAGCCCGCGATGCTGCCCGCCAAGCCGGTGGACGTGAGGATGCCGGAGCGCACCAGGCCCGGGGCGACGTAGCCGGCGAAGAAGATGTCGTAGAACTCGAAGAAGCCGCCCAGGGAGATGAGCGCGGTGGCGTATCGATAGGGCATCAATTCTCTGACCTGTTCGATGACGCATGGGCTGCCAGTTCCAGGACGCGCTGCCGCAAAGACGCGGCGTCCACCTCGCCGCTGATCGGCTGGCCCACATATACCGTCACTTTGTGGCGCAGCGTCAAGGGCGAAGAGAATACTCGTCCGCCGCGCCGGCTGAGGGCGTGGCCCCACAGGCCGTCCAGGTAGACCGGGATGACGGGCGTGGAGGCGAGGCCGCGCGAAATAATTTCCACGCCGCGCTGGAACGGTTGCACATCCGAGGTGCGCGCGATCGCGCCTTCCGGGAAAATGCCGACCAGTGCGCCTTTTTCGAGTTCGGCGCGAGCGTTGCGCAACGCGCGCAGCGATTCTTTCGGCGAGTTCGTCGAAATGGGAATGGCGTAGAACAGGCGGCTGAACCAATTCAGCCATTTGTTTTCGTACAGCTGCTGCCACATCAGGAAACGAATGTAGCGCGGAGTGGCGTAGCCGACCAGGATGGCGTCGGCGTAAGAGACGTGATTGGAGACGATGAGCGCGCCGCCCTTTTTCGGGATGTTCTCCGCGCCGACGACGCGGATTTTGAAGAACAGGTAGGCCAGGCACCAAACGGCGAAGCGAACGAATGCGAGCACTACACCGATGATATTTAAGAAAATTGCCGGTCGCGCGAAACCGGCAGCGGAGAGCGATTAGAATTCGCTGGAGTCCGGTTTGAACAGGAAGGTCAGCACCATCTGGCTTTCCACCGGCTTCCGGCCTTCGAGCGCCGGACGAAAATGGGACTCGCGAGCGGCGCGCAAGGCTTCCGTCACCAGCAGATTCGCGCTGTCGCCTTCGGTTGAAGTAACGCGCGCGCCGGTGACTTTTCCCTCTTGATCGATTGCCACTACCACGCCCACCCGGACTTCGGACTGGATCTTCGGCTTAACTTTGGCGGGAATGTCGAGCGGGATCAGGGGACCGGTAAAAGGCTCCGGAGATCGGGCTGACACCATTTTTGCGGCGGGCTTCGGGTGCGCGGAATCCAGCGGCAGAACGGGCGCTGCGGGAGGCTTGGGTTTTACTATCGGCAGCGTTTCTACGGAAGCGAATCGCGCCCACTGGCGCTGCAGGCTGGGAAATGCCAGACCGAGCAGGATGGCCATCGCGGACGCCATGGCTAGCCCAAGAATCGACCAGCCTCGGGATTGCTGCGCGGCCGGGGGCAGGCCCGGCGCGGGAGCTTGAGCCGGAGCCTCTGTGGCCGCCGACACCGCTGGAGCCGATGCAGCAACCGGAGCGGGCGGAGCCGCCGGAACTGGCAGCGCTTCTGGAGCGGAAAGCTGGGGAAACTGCCGGGGGGCCTGCGCCCAAAACGTTTCCATGGCGGACAGAAGTTTCTCGAAGCGCTCTTCGGTGGCGTCGGGATTAGCGCTGATTTCTTGCACTTTGCGGGATTGCTCGGCGAACTCGTTTTCGAGCAGCCCGATGCGCCGCGAGAGATTGGATTCCATCTCGCGGAGTAACTTGGATGGATCGGCGGCTAACGCCTCCCGCTCGCGGCGGTCCTTAAAGAGACGGCGTCCGGCGACGCTGCCGCTCATCACCGCGGGCAGCTGGGTTTCTTGAGCTTGCTCTCCGGCCGCCGCGGACAGCAGCTTGATCTCTTCGCCGAAACGCATGGCGTCGCGCTTGGAAAGACAACGCCATTCGGTAGGCTCGGCGTCCTGATCGGATTGATAGAGGCCGAATCCAACCAACTCGTCTTCGCCCAGAAAATCGGCGATGCAGGTGAACTGAGCGATGGTGGCGCGGCGCAGCGATGTGGCGCCGGAAAATGCGGCTCCGAAGGCCTGCACCTGCTCGGGGGAAACCGGGCCGCCGTATTCGGCCGTGAAGTTGAGAGACTCGGGGTCGAAGTCCGACGCCAGCCATTCGCCGCGATCCGGTTCAATGTGCACGTCCTCGGCCAGCAGGTGAAAGAACTTGTGGGTCTCTTCGACCACGTTCGCCATCTTGTCCAGCGGCACTCCGGACATCCGGCGGTTCAATTCGATGCGAACCCGCAGGCGTGCCATTACTTCACCTCCTGGCCGGCCATATGCGGACCCACCGCCAGCGGTTTTGGCGTGGTGAAGGCGGCTAAAATACGGTTTAGCGCAACACGCAGATTGTGCCAGCCCTCCAAACAGTCCGGCATCAGTTGCACGATGCGATCGCAATAGCGCGCGGCGGCATGATGGTTCCCCAGCTCCAGCGCGACGGTGGCCAGGCCTTGCAAGGCCGCTGGGGATTGCGGAGAAATTTTGAGCAGGCGCTGCGAATAATCCCGGACGCGATCCAGACTGCGCGTTTCCACGGCAAGCGCGATCAGGTTGGATAAGGTTTCTTCGGCATTCGGATCGGAAACAAGCAGTGCTTCATAGGCGTTCTCGGCGTCCCCGAAACGGTACAGCAGTTGCAAAGCTACCGCCTTTCCAAACGACGCCGGGCCTTGGAACGCATTCGAACACTGCTGGAAGCAGGAGAGCGCTTCATCCAGCCGATTCAGATAAAGCAAGCTGGCGCCCAAGCCGAGGCGGGCTGCATCGCTGTGCGCCTGGTCATCGGCGGCATAGAGGGCCAGCGCCCGTTCGAAGGCCTGGCAGGATGCATCCCAGCGATCCGAGCGTTGCAGGCAGAGAGCCAGATTGTAGTGCGCGTCGGCGTTGTCCGGTTCCCCCTGGACCACGGCGAAGTAGCTCAGCGCCGCGTCCTGGAATCGGCCCAAGGCAAACTCCAGCTCGCCGCGAACGGTGTAGAGGTAGGGATTGTATTCGTTTGAGTGGTCGAGCGCGCGTAGAGCCTCTTCCAAGAGCCCCGAAGAACGCAGCGCCAGTGCCGCGTCAATCTGGGGTTGAACGCCGGGCTGGAGCGAGATTTCAATAATGTTGGAAGGCGGTGTGTTCTCCGGTCTCATAAGCGCTCCGGTTTCTTGGCGCCGGGCTCCGCGCCGGCGGCCGGCAGGAAGGATCGCGGGCCAGTCCGAATCATCTTCGGCACAACCATCTCCCAGGCCGTGTTTTCCCGGGGAGCATTTTGCCAGGCGGAGTTGGACCCCCGCTCCGCGCGCTGCTCCATTAACGGCGCGGCAACCACGGGTACCACGGCAAGCGCGGGAGGAGCGGTTTGGACGCGAGGGCGCGGGCCGGTGGCCTGGATGGGATCCAAATGAGCGAACAGCGTAACCCAGGTGACGGCGAAGTGGAAGTCTCTCGCTTGTTCGGCAAGCGTCTCGGGGGCGAGATCCACGGATCCCGGCCTGTCCGGCGCTGGCAGCGGAGCAGCCGAACTAGCCATGAGATTTCCCACGATGTACCTCGTTGTTACAAGATGTTGCTGGCTGGGTAAATGTTGGCATGGCTAGGGCAACCTAAGTATCGTCGCTTAGCTCCAAGAAAATTAGGGTACTAAGTACCGAAAACTGCAAGGGTCTATGAGGGCAGGCCCAGGGCCGGGATCAGGGATTGGGGATTGGCGGGCGGCAACAGGACAATCAAGGGGCAACGAAAGCGGCCAGGCACACACACCTCACACGGCTGGACCCGTTAGAGACGGAGTCCGGACGGTTGTCACCGGCGGGGGACGACGCTACGCCTTGGCTGACTTGCTCGCGCCGGGAGCGCGAAACCCAGGTTTCATGGCGAGGGCGCGATCCGTTTCTTCCACCGTCAGGAGCGAAACGATCTTGGTGCGGATCAGGCCGCTGGCGGAGGCGGCCAACGCTAACGCGGCGGCGCTGACATGGTCGGGGCACTCGGCGAGAACGTACACGTCGGCATCGCCGAGCGCGAAATAGACGCCTTCCAGCTTGCCGCCTACGGAGGCGAGCGCTTCCTTGACCACCGCTTGCCGTCCCGAGGCTTTATCTTTGGCGAGTCCGCGCAATCCCTCGGCGGAGTAGGATCCTTCGATAAGAAACTTGGGCATACTGAGAACCTCCTTGCCGGGGTCAATCATATATCAATCGCGGGCCGGGCGGAAGGGCTGTGGCGCTCTTCTTTTGCCGGTCTCAAGCTCAATGCTCAATGCACGGCTGGACGCCCGGTTGCGGCGAGGCCTGAAAAGTGTATACTGGACCACAAGCCTCGCGGCTAAATAGAAAATTTGCTGTTAGGAAAGTCTCGGAGGGTTTATGGAAAGATTGCCAAGAACCGGGTTTTTGATTCTTACTTTTGGGTTGCTGAGTTTGACGTCCTTCGTCTACGCTCAACCTGCGGGCCGTCCCACGCGCGTTATTCGTGAAGCCGTCGATGAGGCGAAACTGGTAGCTTTGGCGGGCAACACCCGCCCCGAAGCGAATGCCAGGAACGACCGCGGTCTGGTGGCGGACGACTTTCCACTGAACCATATGCTGCTCCAGCTGCAACGATCCCCAGAGCGCGAAGCGGCGCTGGAGAAGTATATCGACGAGTTGCACGACGCCCAATCCTCCAACTTTCACCGCTGGCTCACCGCCGATCAGTTCGCCGAGCATTACGGGGTGGCGAGAGAAGACGTGGACACCGTTACGAGCTGGCTGAAAGGGCACGGATTCACGGTGCACGGGGTCCAGGCGAGCGGTCTGGTCATCGATTTCAGCGGCACGGCGGGGATGGTGCGCCAGGCGTACCACACCGAGATTCACAAGCTGGAAGTGAACGGCGAGCAGCATTTCGCCAATATCGGCGATCCGAGGATTCCGGCCGCGTTGGGACCCGCCGTAGCCGGCGTCGTGGCGCTGCATGACTTCCACCCGAAGCCGCTGCTGGCCCCGCGGGTGAACTACACCTATACCAATCCAAACGGCACCTTTCATGCGATCGTCCCAGGCGATCTTGCAAACATTTATAATTTCAATCCGGCGTTCAAGGCCGGATACACCGGCCTGGGTCAGGCGATCATGGTGCTGGAAGATACGTATGTTTATTCGACTCACGATTGGAATGTGTTCCGAGCGACCTTTGGCCTGGACAAGGTGTATCCCAACGCCAGCCTTACTCAGGTGAGCCCGAAGGGCGCGTTGACTTGCACCAATCCGGGGTTCGTGTCGGTACCGAGCGATCCTGGCTTCGGCGACGACGCCGAAGCGGCGCTGGATGTTGAGTGGTCGTCGGCGGCTGCGCCGAACGCCGCCATCGTGCTGGCGGCCTGCGCCGATTCCAACTCCAACTTCTTCGGCGGTTTGGTCGCGCTGGAGAACGTATTGAATGGTCCAAGCTCAGATCTGCCTTCGGTAGTCAGTATGAGCTACGGCGAAAACGAGGTGATTAACGGCGCCTCGGCGAATCTCGCTTTCGCCACCACTTTCCAGCAGGCCGTGGCCGAAGGCGTATCCATCTTCGTGTCGTCGGGCGATGAGGACGCCGCCAGCGCCGACGATGGTTTGGTCTCCACTCACGGGATTGGCGTCAGCGGCTGGACATCCACGCCCTACAATGTCTCGGTGGGCGGGCTGGATTTCGGCTACACCGCGGACTTCGTGCCTGCCAGCACGTATTGGAGCGCCACTAATCGCCCCAACGATAGTTCTGCATTGTCGTATATCCAGGAGATCCCCTGGAACAACTCCTGCGCCGGCGCACTGGCAGCTGCCTTCCTCGGAACCACCCCAAGCGGCCTCTGCAACAATCCTGAGTATAGCGGCCTGCTGGACGCGGTCGGCGGCAGCGGCGGTCCCAGCGGATGCGCCACGGGCGCGCCGTCAAGACTTGGAGTGGTGAGTGGAACTTGCGCCGGCTACCCCAAGCCTGCCTGGCAGAAAGGGATTTTGGGCAATCCCAGCGACGGCGTCCGCGATATTCCCGACGTTTCCCTGTTCGCGTCGAACGGTTTCTGGGACGCTTACTACGTAGCGTGCTGGAGCGATCCAAACGGTGGATTCCCCCCCTGTGCTTCTGTTCCCCCAAGCGGGTGGTCAGGTTGGGGCGGCACGTCGATATCGTCGCCCATCATGGCCGGAATTCAGGCGCTCGTCAATGAAAAGACCGGCAGCCGGTGGGGAAACCCGAATACGGTTTACTACGCGCTGGCGAAAGGCGAATACGGGAGCGCCAACGGTCTTTCCTACTGTAACTCGAATACCGTACCCAAGATTGAAAATTCTTGTATCTTCTACGACATCACGGAAGGCGACAACGATGCGGTGTGCCAGCCCAATCCGAACGGTTTTCTCATCAATTGTTTCAAGACCGAAGGCGTGGTGTATGGAGTGTTGTCCACGTCGCAATATTATGACCAGCCCGCGTATCAGACGACCTCCGGTTGGGACTTCCCCAGCGGCATCGGCTCGGTGAACGCGTGGAATCTGATAAGGAACTGGCCTTCGCCGAAATAATGCGGGGCCGCGAGCAAAGGCGGCGTTTTGCTATTGCACCCACCATTGCACTGAGTCGGACGCCGCGGTAAAGAACTCGTCGCGGGAACCCGCGGCATCGGTTTTGGTCCAGTTGCCGGTAGGTTTGTAATTCGGATCGTGGTAGACCCACAGTTGGCCGCGATCGTTATGCACCAAAATCGGGGCGCTGGCGGTGCAATCGTAATTTTCGTTGTCGATCGTGAACGTAAGATGCTTGCCGTCCACCACGCCAACCTGTTCGAACGGCCGCTGATCCACGGCCTCGGTGGAAAAGAAATAGCCGCCGCGGCCTGGGATGTAGAACATTCCGTATCGCCCGGCCACGTCGGCCCCCGCGCCCGAAGGCGATGCCGGCTGTCCATGAATGGAAACCTTCAGCGCGGAAAACCGAAGCTGCGCTGAACTCGCCGGGCCGTCGCTCGCGCCTCCCCGTTGGGCGAGCAGGATCTGGACTCGATCGGTCAGGTTCTGCTCCAATCCGGGATTGGTGGGGATTGGAATCGTGAACCCTTCGCCTGAATTGAGCACCGGCGATTCCAGCGGCGCGGAAAGCGTGGGCGTCGGCTTGCCTCCGTCGGCATTGGGGAAGCGGGTGGCGAAGGCTTCGGTAGCGGCCTTGGCCGTGATGCGAAAGCTCTGCCCATCCGCCGTGCGCGCCACCTGCAGTTCGTACGCGTAGACGGCCAGGTCATTTTCGTCGCGAAAAATCCGATAGAAACTGTCCCCGGAGGCGGGTTCCAGACTGGTCTTCAATGTTATGGGTGTGGCGTTGTCGGAACGGGTTGCGACGGTCAATTGGATGCCGTTGCTAAGAGATACGCGGGCCGAGACCTGGGCGTAACAGCAAGCGGCGGCCAGCAAGAGCAGTGTAATGCGCATCATTCCGTCTCATGCACTCCGAGGGCCAGACGGACAGACTGGACCGGCAGGTCCTTCCAGTGCCGGCTCAGGTTGTCGATGCTCATGAAGGATCGCGGCTCCATCCGGTCGATATACAGGAGGCCGTGCAGATGATCGATCTCATGCTGTAGAATGCGCGCATACCAGCCCTGGGCTTCCACGCGGCGCGGCTGGCCGCGCTCATCCCAATATTCGACGGCCACTTGTCGCGAGCGCTTTACCAGAGCGCTGAAGCCGCCCAGGCTCAGGCAGCCCTCGAAGAAGTCCACATGCTCTTCGGATTGCTCGACGATGCGGGGATTGATCAGGACCTGGAAGGGAACGGATTGGCGTTCGCGTTCGGCCAGACGGTCGGCCGCGATGTCCTTGGAATATTCGGGGCGGTCTTCGATCACCGCCAGTTGCAGCGGTAAACCCACTTGAGGCGCAGCCAGGCCGACGCCCGGAGCGTCGCGCATGGTTTCGTGCATCCAAACGATGAGTTGCTGTGTTTCCGGTAGCGCGATTTCTTCTTGGAGTAACGGGCGGGCAAACTGCCGAAGGACGGGTTCGCCAACCTGAACGATCTTGAGCCGCACGTTATGATTCTAACGGTGGGCCCGGCCTGCGCGCTGAGCCAGATCGCCGGGAGCTTCCGCTGTTAACCGCCCGGAGCGGTAACGGGGCCGCTTCCGGCTAATATGGCAACCACGGTTCCCAGTATGTTGGAGATGCTGAACGCTACCTGAGGCAGCGTTACGGCGGTGGCGGCGGCCAGGAATCCGGCCATGAGCGCGTATTCCGTCAGATCCTGCCCATGGTTGTCCTTCCAGATCTTCAGTTTCAGGCCTGTGTTTATGATTTTCGTCATCAACTTTTCCTCCTCAGCACGTCCCGATTCTGGCAGCCGGGCGTGCTTGGTCAAAGGCCCGAATGTACCGATTTCGCTGAGCCGGCGGGACTAACGAGGAGGCAAACGAAGAGGCGCTTTGGCTAGTATTTGGGTACTAAGGCACATGCCCCAGGCGATGAAATTAACCGACATATATTACCATTGCAATCATAGACTTACTACGAAATGGCGGATCGGGAATGATCGCCTTTGGGAATGACGGAGAAACGTTCCGGTCATCGCTGTCATCTCATTGTGCGTTTTGAGCACCACACGCGCGCGGCTCGGTAGATTCGGCGGGCTACAGCCGCGACCGTAAAGGGAGCTGGTTTCGGCACAGACCACTTCGTTCGATCGGAAAGACGTTGGCCTGCCTCGTGCATGGGACAATCGGCGAGAGGAGAAAGTAATGCGTATTTGCTTCATTCGTTCTCTGTTGTTTTTGGCAGCAGGAATACTCTTGCTGTCGACTGGGTCCGTCGCGCAAGTCGGCGTGTCCGTCAATATCGCGCCCCCTGATCTGCCCGTCTACGAGCAGCCTATGTGCCCCGGGGACGGTTATATCTGGACGCCAGGGTACTGGGCCTGGGATGGTGAATATTACTGGGTGCCAGGAACCTGGGTGATGCCCCCCGAAGTCGGCTACCTGTGGACTCCGGGCTATTGGGGTTGGGGCGGCGCCGGATTCCTTTTCAATGAGGGCTACTGGGGCCTGTCGGTTGGTTTTTACGGCGGGGTCGACTATGGCTTCGGTTACTTCGGTCATGGTTATGAAGGCGGCCGTTGGGAAAACGGACATTTTTTCTACAACACCGCCGTGAATCGCGTGGACGCTAACGCCATCCGCAACGTTTACAACACCAGAGTGGACGAGACGGCTAACCGCGTCAGCTACAACGGCGGCAATGGCGGGATCAACGCGCGCCCCACGCCGGAAGAAGAGGCTGCCGCCCGTGGAAAACACGTTGGAGCTGTAGCCGCTCAAACTCAACATGAGTGGTCTGCCCACAATAACCCCCAGCAACGGTTTTCTGCGAACCACGGCGCGCCGCCATCTACTGCGACTCCGCGCCCCAACACCGCGGTCCATCCTAAGGAGCTGCCGCCCATCAAAGGGACGGCTCCGAACACGGGGAACGCAAAGCTGGACCAGAAATACCAACAGCAGCAGCAAAAAGTAGTCGCGAAGCAGAACCAGGAACGGCAGAAACTCCAGCAGACGCAGGACAAGGAACATCAGCAGTTGACCAAACAGAGGGCTACTCCAGAGAGAACGCAGCAAGTGGAGCAGCAACACGCGCAACAGACGCAGCAAATGCAGCAAAGACACACGCAGCAGATGCAGCAGGTGCAGCAGCGGCAGTCAGCCGGCGGCGGAGCATCTCGTGGCGGCGGGCGTCGCTAATGGATTCGAGTAACGAATCGGAATCCCCGTGCGATTCAGTCGGGGGATGAGGCGCATCGCGAACTAGATCCGTAACTGGGCGCAGGTGGTTACGATCTCTGCGCCCCATAACTCAACCGTGAATCGGCCCAATATCAACAATTTTTTCCGGGTCGTGTACGTAATACCTCCCCAGGCAACACCGAACAGGCCGAGAGCAATCAGAGTTATCCCAAGCGTCTTGTGTCGGGCTGCACTTCCTTGGGCGACGGCACATTGATGACTGCGGATTTTCACGCGGACCAGATCCGTCAACGCGAAGAAACACGCAGGGCGACCCTGCCTACCTACGTCTCCAGGACCTTTTCGATCCGGCCCACCTTCTTTTGGACTACGCCGGCCGGCGATTCTTTCAGCTTAGCCCACGGCCGATAGTCGGGGTCCGTTGGTGACTGTCCAGCTTTTTCTTTGGCTTTGGCCTTTATTTCATGGGCTTGCCTTTGATCTGTTCATAGCTTCAAGCCGAAATGCCCCTGTCCGGGATTACCTACCACTCAGCCAGGGCTCCTTTGGAAGTATGATTGCGACCACATATGGTCAGAAACACAGGATAGCGCGCAAGACTCCGAATCCAGAAGGAGAGAGCAGGAAGGAGAGAGAAAATATGCATTCCGCAGTTTCCCCTGCACAGAGCGGCCCATGGCTCTTAGGGAAGAGCCTCGACAACGAGGCCGTTTGCGACAATTTTGAGGAAATAGTAGGAAGAAGTACGGCTATCCAGCGAGTTCTGGCAGAGGTTGAGACTGTTGCGCCCACGGATGCGACCGTGCTGATTCTGGGAGAAACCGGTACAGGAAAAGAGTTGATCGCGCGCGCCGGTCACAGAATGAGCGCGCGCAAGTGGGGTGAACCCCTCCACTGAGACAATCCGCGATTGACACACCTGCCATTTAAAGATTTTTGCTACTCAAACAGGCTCTTCTCCTTCAAAATGATCCTCGGCTGGTGAAGCGGAGGTGGGCTCTGGTGGAGACCAACCCGCCGAGGAATAACCGGCCGGAGACTCATCGAGACGATGGGCCGGGGAACCGGCTTCGGTCGGTCCCCCGTCAATCAAGAAACGCACATCGGATCGAAAGATCTCCGAATGCCTGAAAAAACTCATGGTCGCTCCTTGCGAAGCTGTTGCGGAACTTGCCGTTTGCTCGAACTCCTCCGGTGGCTGGTAGCCCAAGGCCGAATGCAACCGGAGACGATTGTAGTATTGCTCGATGAACGCCCGGATGTTGCTGCGCAAGTCATCGAGATCGCGATACTCGTTGGCGTGGATTTCCTCTCGCTTGAGCGTTTTCATGAAGCTCTCGCAACTCGCATTGTCGTAAGGATTCGCAGGCCGGCTCATACTCGGAATCATTTGGTGCTTCCGCAGAATCGTCACGTAATCTCCAGACGCATACTGCACGCCGCGGTCCGAGTGATGCACCAGGCCGGGCGGCGGTTTTCGTTCCACGATCGCGCACTCCAGCGCTGCCAACGGCAGCCGGGTCGCCAGCGTTCGATCCAACTCCCAGCCAACCACCTTGCGGGAGAAGGAATCGAGAATCACGGCTAGTAAACGAACTCGTGGTGTAATCGGATGTAAGTGATGTCGGCCACCCAAAGCTGGTTGATGCCCGTCAGTTTCATTCGACTCGCCAGGTTTAGATAGACTTCCAACTGGTGATGGGAGTCCGTCGTCACCACGAAGGCCCGCGGTTGCACCGCCAGCAAATTGTCCTCGCGCATGATCCGCGCCACGCGCTTGTGGTTCACTAGCATCCCGCGCCGACGCAGTTCCGCCGTGATTCTTCGATAGCCGTAGCGGCGCCGGTGTTCGACAGCGATCCGCTGAATTGCGGAGCGAACCTCCATTTCCTCTTCCACCGGCATCTGCTCCGACAGCGATCGGTAGAATCCCCCCCGGCTGACCTGCGCCAGGTAACACATCCGCTCGATACTCAAGCTGCCTTGCATCGACATCACTCCCCGGATCTGGTCGTAGACGCCCTCGCGCCAGAGTCGCCGCTCTTCTGGCGTCGAGCCTCGATTTTTTGCAAGGCACCCTTGAAAAAATCCACCTCCAGAGTCTTATTCGCCAACACTCGTTTCAGTTGGTGGTTCTCCTTGCGGAGCGTGGATTCGCGCGGGCTTTCAGGTGGCGGCTCAGGGCCGCCATCGACCGGGTCAAGTTGATGACGCCACCGATACAGCAGGCGCCGAGATATGCCTAACTCCTCCGACAGCGCCACGATGTTCTCGCAGTGCTTCATGCGCTCCACCGCCTTCTGGCGGAACGCGGCCGGATGCCTCCCTTTTCGCTTTGTTGCCACTCGCAGCTCCTTTCCCTGCAAAGTGTGTCAACTGCGAGTGTCTCATTTTAGGGGTTCAGTCCACAAGGATCATCCCTTCGTCACTTTGAACTGCGCCGCCATTCCTACCGGCCTTCTCGAAAGCGAGTTGTTCGGCTACGAGAAAGGAGCCTTCACGGGAGCCTTAGGGCAAAAGATCGGCCGGTTTGAGATGGCGCATCGGGGGACTCTGTTTCTGGATGAAGTGGGCGACATTCCGTTGGATCTGCAACCCAAATTGCTGCGCGCACTGCAGGAGAAGGCGTTTGAGAGGTTGGGCGGCACCAGAACGATCCCCATTGACGTCCGGCTGGTCGCGGCCACCAACCGTGATTTGAAACAGATGATGGGCGACAAGCTCTTCAGGAGCGATCTCTATTACCGGCTGAAGGTGTTTCCGATCACCACACCTCCTCTGCGCGACCACCCCGAGGACATACCAGTGCTCGCCCGGCACTTCACCCAAAAGTACGCCCAGGTAATGAATAGGCGAGTTGAAACGATTCCGACGGACACAATGCCGGCTTTGGTGAATTGGCGCTGGCCTGGGAATGTTCGCGAGCTCGAGAACTTCATCGAACGGTCAGTCATCCTTTCGCCGGGCTCCATGCTCCGCGCGCCGCTAACTGAACTACGGAGTGATGCAGTGGAAACCGCCGGTGGCACGCTGGCGGAAATGGAACGCGAATATATCATCCGCGTTCTGCGGAGCACCGGTGGCGTGATCAGCGCCGCTGCCATTCGTCTCGGGATGCCACGCACGACCTTGAACGCCATGATGCGGAAGCTGGGGATCACGCGCGAGGATCTCTAAATGATGTGGATCAGGATTATGCGGATTAGCAAACACCGAAACGGAATTTTCTTCCTGGCGGCTTCATCCGTACTCTTTGCTCAAAGCAACGATTTCCTGGTCAAATCTCAAAATTATTCCAACGCGTCGGAGGTCCGCCAGATTGTGGAATCGTCGATCGCGGCGACCGAGCGGAGTTGGCAGGCGCGGCTCCAGTACACCTATATGGAGCGCGACGAAGATCGGCGTCTGGACTCGGAAGGGCGCGTGAAGTCCGAGGAAGTGGATGTATCGAGAATGATCCTGGTCAACGGCGTTCCGTTAGAGCAACTCCTGGAACGCAACGGGCAGCCTCCGCCGGCCGCGGAGGAAAGGAAAGAAAAAGAGACGGTCGACAAGTTAAAGCGGGAAGCTACGGAGCAGAGGGCCGAGCGAATTCGCAACGAGGCGGAGGAGACGACGTCACTCCTCCGGGAAATTCCCAAAGCCTTCGATTTTAAACTCGTGGGTGAAGAAGTGTTTAATGGCAGGCCGGCCTACATACTTCAGGCGGTGCCGCACCCCGGTTACCAAGCGCAAGGCAAGTACGGCAAGATGTTCTCCAAGCTGGAGGGCAAGCTGTGGGTCGACAAGCAAGACCTCGGGTGGATCAAGGCCGATGGGCACGTGATCCAGCCTTTCTCGATCGGATTATTCCTGGCGCGCGTGCTGCGCGGTTCGCACATTACGATGGAGCAGACACGCGTCGACGGAGGGATCTGGATGCCGGAACAAATCGAGATACGAGCGGCCGCGAAAATCTTCTTTATCAAGAGTCTTGTGATCGATCGGGTCCTGAGCTATTCCGAATACCGGCTGGCGGAGGCGGCGGCGCCAACGACAGAGAGTCGGTGATCCCGTGAATCGAGGAAGGGCAAGAGCGGCAATCCTCCTGACACTCGCTTGGGGCACCTCTGCCCCCGCACAGGAGGTTGCGTCCCCGGAGACTGCTATCGCGAGCGATGCTTTCAGAAGCGCGCCTTCACCGGATTCCGCGCAAGAGGAGACCACGAAAAACGTGGCAGCGCCGTGTCTGCAGCCGGCTCCGCTCCTCAGCTGGGAAGACTACCAAGGTCCGTTCCAGAAGGTTGTGGGAGCCTTCGCTGGGAAACTGGAGCTTAAATCGGTGCATGCTCCGCATTACAAACCGGGAACCGTACTGTGCTCACTTGAGGTGAAGGACAAGTTCACTCTATTCGTTCGGGATACGCTGGATCCAATCTCTTTCTTTGAAGCCGCCTTCAACGCAGGTTTGGATCAGGCATCGAACCGGGACCCCACAGTCGGACAGGGCGCCGAGGGCTATGGGAGGCGCTTTGCCGCCGACTTCGCCGGGCAGACAACCTGGAGGTTCTTCACGGATTTCGCGTACCCAACGATCTTCTCGGAGGACCCCCGATATTATCGGCTGATTCACGGCAGCGGCAGGCAGCGTTTGTTCCATGCACTCGAACATACTTTCGTAGCGCAGCGCGACAGCGGCAAACACATGTTCAATTTTTCGCAATGGTTGGGAACTGTGACCGCTGTCGCCTTCAATGACGCCTACCATCCGGGGAACGAACGCGGTCTTACTCCCGCCCTGAGGGTAAGTGGCTATGCCCTGGCGTCGGGCATGGGTTTCGACGTCCTCCGGGAATTTTGGCCGGATATCGCTCGCAAGCTCCACATGCCCTTCCGCGATTCGCGAGACCGGCTGGCAACAGAGACCGGCCGCTCTGCTCAGTGATAAGGCGAGACTCGCATGTACCTTTCGACCGAGCTGGCAAATCAACGACGTTCCGACTATCCGTCCGGGGGGAAGCGAACTAACCGGGAGTTCGATTACACCGAATCGGTGTATACTCATCGCAGCTTTATTGCGCGCCGGACCAAGGAGTTTGTATGAAACTGAAATCGCTCGCGGGGACGGCCGGCGCCGCCTTGATTTTCGCCCTTCTGGCAAGCCCGGCATTTCCCAATATTGTGGATTGTGTCAGCGGCAACCTTTCAACAGTTGATGGCACGACGTGCGACATCGGCAATTTGCAGTTCACGTTTACGGGACTCATGAGTGGCAACTCCTCGGGTAGTCCTTGGACTGATAGCGATTTCAACTTCACGGTTTTATCCAATGGCTTCGAGCTTTCCGGCCCCGGACCGCAAACGATCACAGCCCCCCTTAATGGCCAGTTCGAAGGCAACGCGTATGATTACGGCCAATTGGATTACAGTGTGACCGACCTGACTGATGCCATCATCGGCTTGGAGATTTCCGGAGGTAGCCTCTCTGCCTCGGGAAACTTCGGCGTCTCGACCGCTGAGAACTCCGCTGAGATCTGTGGCACTATCAACCCTTGCAGCCAAGCATACGGGGCCTACAACGAAGTCGACGACTTCTATGGCCCGATCTACAGCTACCTGGGAGTGACCTCCGGATCTGGAGCGATCATTTCGGCTACAGGCGACGCGGTGCCGTTTGACTTGAGCGCCACCAATGGCAACAGCGCGAGTATCAACAGCACAGCCACTTCCTTCACATTTATCACTGGTCCGACCCCCATTCCGGAACCCAGCCTATTGACGCTGCTCAGTATCGGCCTTCTTGGTCTGGGATATGCCACTAAACGCAACCCGCATCGCTGAAATGAGCGCTCATTTCGGTGCCCTCCCGCAGGATACCTCACACCGCGACCGCTCCTCAGCTGGGAGGACGACCATGGTCCCTTCCAGAAGGTTGATCCAATCTCTTTATTTGAACCCGCCCGCGATTCGCGTGAGCGGCTGGCAACGGAGACTGGCCGCTCTGCTCAGTGATAAGGCGAGACTCGCATGTACCTTGAGGATCGTGGCTCTTCCGGCCACGTCGATCAGCTCGTCGCAGGCCATTCGGCAGTGCTCGATCAGATCTACCATGGGCAGAAGGTGTTGCCCATTGTTGGAGAGGAACTCGCCCAGATTCCCAGCGTTTACCTTCCCTTGCTTGTCGATCATGAGAGTTTCGTTTCGCGGTGGTTCTCTTTAAGGTAGTGGGCAGCCCGAGAAAAGTTCCGGTAAACATGCATTGCGAGACGTGTGATTCCGCCCAAACGCTCAATATGGTCAACACATACGTTGGGCCAAACGAGTCCCTATCCGATTACCGAATGCCTCACCGCCGTTGCTGTCTCAGGGGAAGGGCATCGAGCTCTTAGGCAGGCCACATACACTCCAGCGTCTGTTGATCTGCGCGAGAATAAGAGACAGGATTGCGAGATGAACAAGGACCAAGTCATCGCAAAGCTGCGCGAGCACGAGCCGGAGCTGAAGTCTGCCGGAATCGTTCGTTTGGCGGTGTTCGGGTCCGTCGCCAGGGGCGACAACTCCATCGGATCAGATGTTGATCTTCTGGCGGATTTTGACAAAAGTAAGCACTTCACACTTCTCACCTTGGGTAGGCTCGAAAACCGGCTCGCTGATCTGCTTGGAACAAAGGTCGACCTGTCATCACCGGAATGGCTGAAGGAATCGGTCAAGAGCCGGGTTCTTCGCGAGGCTATTAGTGCCTTTTAGCGACCCGCGACAACATCTTCAAGAACGTTGTGGAAGCCATCGAAAAGATCAACGAGTTCATTGGAAACATGGACTTAAGTGCGTACGAAGCCGACGAGAAGACGAAGGCGGCCGTAGAACGCAAAATACAGATTCTCACTGAAGCCATCATCAGATTAGACGATGAGTGCCCTGGAGAATTTCCGGAGATCGATCAGAAAGGATACCGTGGCATGGGTAATATCCTTCGCCACTCCTACCATCGAGTTGATGACGAGATTGTCTGGCGCACTGTGAAGGAAGATCTTCCGCAGCTTAGAGGTCTGGCGGAGAATATCCTGAACCGACTGCTGGGAAGCTAACGGTTTCAGGAGAGATAATGCAGAGGTGGATGTTCTGGTGGCCGAATCGCCAACCGAAATTGCCACAGTGCAGCACCAATGGCGGGAATATTGGGAATCGTTTGGCCAGCTTCTGGATTTTCAGGGTTTCGGCGTCTGAATGCGATGTCGGGCGAGGTGAAGCGGCTATACCTGCGGCCGCGATTTCGCGGGCTGGGATTGGGACGGCGTCTCCAGGAAGCCGTGATCGAGCGGGCCAGGGAGATTGGATACGATTGTTTGTATGCAGATACGCTCCCAGTCATGATGGAAGCCTTGATTCTTTACCGGCGAATGGGCTTTTTGCAGGTGCCACCTTATTCCAATACTCCAACTCCGGGTGCATTCTAACTGAAATTAAAGCTAGATGCGCGCGCTTCAGAACCGCGACCGTGAGGGAGCGGCCTGCTAAAGAATTTACCCGAATCTGTCGATTTCTCTACCGTGGGTGAACTGTATCTTGAATCACGTCTCGAGTTTCTTCGCGCCAGCCAGAACCCGGACGGCGGTTGGAGCTACTTCGCCGGCAAAGGCTCTTGGCTTGAGCCCACCACTTACGCGATGCTTGCCCTGCATGGCACTGGATCAGATCCAGCTCTTGACCGGGCCTGGAAACTGGTGCGTTCCTGGCAACTTCCCGACGGCAGTTTTCAGCCCAGCGGCGAAGTAAAGGACGGGACCTGGGTGACGGCGCTGGCCGTAACTTTGGCGCGCGTCCGGGGCGTGGGTGACGGGAGCGTCCGCGCATCCGTGGATTGGTTGCTGCGAGTGGTGGGCGCCGAGCACAACTGGTGGACGCGGACCGGATCGTTCCTGCATTTGATCAAGGCCAGGCTGGATGTTTCCCACCAAGGCTGGCCGTGGCGCGATGGAAATGCGACCTGGATTGAGCCGACAGCGCATACCCTGGTGGCGTTAAAGAAAGTGGCCGGCAACTATCGCGCGGCCGATGTGGAACGGCGCATCCGGGATGGCGAGGAACTGGTGCTGAGCCGAAGCTGCACCGATGGCGGCTGGAACTACGGCACTCCGAATATGCTGTATGTCGACCTGCCTTCGTATCCGGAGACCACAGCGCTGGCGTTGCTGGGCCTGGACGGCGTCGAAGACCCGGAAGTGATCCAGGGGCTGGAAGTGGCCAGGCGCTTCCACGCCGAGACCAAATCTTCGCTGGGCAAGGCCTGGCTTCAGATCGCGCTGCGGTGTCACGGCAAAGACCTAGCGGCGCCCCAGGATAGCGCCTGGGTTCCCAAGGCGCCTTCGCGCGACGTCATGCTGGCGGCTCTCGAAGCTTTGGGACATCCGAAAGGGAACTACAAATTATTTCGTGCGGCCGGAGGGGCCATGGGAGGACAAGCATGACCCGGCGCCAATTCGCTTTGCTTTCGGGCGCGGCTATCGTCGGAGGCTACGGCGGTCTTCAGCTTCAGAAGGTGCGGAAACCGCCCCGGCTGCCGGATGGTCCGCCGGGCAACTCGGCGGTGGCGATTATCCGGGCGCGGTCGTATTCCGACGACCTGGTCAGCCGCATGCTGGAAGGAATCCGGCAATGCGGCCTGGACGTACGTGGCAAGCGCATCCTGCTGAAACCTAACCTGGTGGAGTTCGACCTGGCCACTCCCATCAATACCAACGCCAGGGTGATCGCCGCGGCGCTCGAAGTATTTCACCATTTAGGCGCGGCGGAGGTGAAGATCGGCGAGGGGCCGGGGCATCGGCGCGACACGCTCGATATGGCCGACGACGCGCGCTATCGCGAGACCATCCCGAAGTTCGAGAGCATCTTCACCGATTTGAATCGCGACGATGTGTCGCCGGTGAAAGGCTTTGGCGGAGAACAGGAGTTCTATTTCCCGAACACCGTGCTCGCCGCCGACCTCATCGTGTCGCTCGCCAAGATGAAGACGCATCATTGGGCGGGAGCCACGCTCTCCATGAAGAATTTCTTCGGCGTGGTGCCGGGATCGGTGTATGGCTGGCCGAAAAATAAGCTGCATTACTACGGAATTCCCGAATCCATTGTGGCCCTGAACCGCCAGTTCGGGAAAAAATCCTTTGCGATCGTGGACGGTGTGATCGGAATGGAAGGCAATGGGCCCATCCAGGGCACACCCAAGCCGGTGGGCGTGCTGGTGATGGGAAGCGATCTGGTGGCTGTCGATTCCACTTGCTGCCGCGTGATGGGCATCGATCCGGAGAAGGTTGGCTACCTGCGCATGGCCGCCGACCTGGGCCACGTGCGTCCGGAGCGCATCGAACAGCGTGGCGAGACCATCGCGTCGGTGCACACCAACTTCGCCCTGATCGACGATTATAAAGACCTGCGGCTGGTTTGAGGGGGCGAGCGTAATGTTCACTGGCGCGCTGGCGGCGGTTGAATCCGCCTTCGCACGTCTGGCTGCCAGGAAAACTCTTGCGATCCTGGTGGCGGGATTGCTCCCGCTAGGGGCGCGCGCTCTGCTGCTTCCCATCCTGGGCGTGCCGAAGCCCGCGATTCAGGACGAATTCAGCTATCTGCTGGCGGCCGATACGTTCGCCTCCGGACGCCTGGCGAATCCCACTCCCGCGCTGGCGGAGCATTTCGAAACGCCGCAGGAACTGATCCGTCCGGCCTACGCGTCGAAATATCCGCCGCTTTCCGGGCTGGTGATGGCAGCCGGACAGAAGCTGGCGGGCCAACCGTGGCTGGGCGTGTGGCTGAGCATGGGCGTGCTGTGCGCGGTGTTGTGCTGGGCGCTCCAAGGCTGGCTGCCTGCGGTGTGGGCGCTGGCCGGAAGTTTCATCGCGGTGCTGCATATCGGAATCGTGAGTTACTGGACCGAGAGCTACTGGGGAGGCGCCTGCGCGGCCATCGGAGGCGCGCTGCTGATTGGCGCCATTCCGCGCTTGATCGAACGCCCGCGCCCCCGGAGTGCGGCCGTCTTTGCCTTGGGATTGTCGATTCTCGCCAACACGCGGCCTTTCGAAGGCCTGGTGTTCGCCGCGGTTTGTTCGGGATATTTGATATTTCAATGGACGCGCGACAAGATCTCTATCGCGCTGGTGTGGAAGCGCGCGGCGCTGCCCATGGCGCTGCTGCTGATTCCCGTGGCTGCGTGGATGGGCTATTACAACTATCGCGTCACCGGCCACGCCACCCAGCTGCCCTACGTCGCGCACGACCGCCAATACGCGCTGCTGGAGCCGGTGCTGTGGGAGACTCTGGTGCGCCCGGCGCCGGCTTACAGCAGCGAGTTTCTGCGGGAATTCTGGGAGGCGGATTTTCGCGAGAAGCAGAAGGCGCGCCGTCAATTCGTGGAGGCGCACGTGTGGGATCTTCTGATGGTGGTCGGATTCCTGGTCGGCTGGCCCCTGGCCCTCTCGATGCTTGTGGTGGCGCGGCCGCTGTGGCGCGACCCAACGGCGCGGACGGCGCTGCTGCTGGCCGCGCTGGCCTATGCGGGTCCGGCGCTCGATACGCGTGTGTGGCCGCACTATGCCGCGCCCGAAACCGTGCTGGCCTACATGATCGCCGCCTGCGCCCTGCGCGCGCTCAGGAACGCGTGGCCAGGCGTAGATGGCGCGTATCTGATGTGGGGCGCGTTGCTGGTCTTCGCGCTGCCCACCGCGTTGGGGCTGCTTACGCCCGCTAACCGGGGCCTGCCGGGGTCCACCGAATTTCTGAACGCCGAACATGCGGCCGTCGAAGAGCAGCTCATGCAGCAGCCGGGCGAGCAACTGGTGCTGGTGCAGTATGGGCCCACTGCACTGGCCGCGGTGAAAAATCACCGGATTTATCAAGAACTGGTTTATAACCACGCCGACATCGACGGATCGAAGGTGGTGTGGGCGCGCTCGCTCGGCGCCGCTAAAGACGCGGAATTGATCCGGCATTATCCCAATCGCGAGGTTTGGACGGTGGTGGAGGATGGCGGCGTTACGTTGAGCCGCTACTCGTTCGGTTCAAGAATCTCGAATGTGCGCTTGGGCGTGCGAATGGAGCTCACGCGGTGATAGTTGCACGCCAGATACGTCTCCAGATCGTGGAAACGCAGGCGCGCCCGGTCGCTCGCCGGCCAGATTCCCAGCAGCTCCCGCTCGTCGAAATTGAAATAGAGCACCCGGGCGGGCGGACTCTTGCGCAGTTCGGCGATGGCGGCCGCTTCGTCCTGGCCGCTCATCATGGCGGGCTGCAGGTAAGAATAACGCGTCGGGTTCTGAGCCAGGGTCAAAAAACTCGCGATGGGCAGGTAAGGGAACACGAAGAGGCTGGAGCCCCGGGGAACTTCGCGCTGCAGGCCGCGGACGAAAACCACGTCGTCGTCGAGCGCCCGGATGACGCCCACATTGGTTTCGAGCGCTGTCTCGCGTGAATGCTGCGCGATGGCGTTCCACAGGAACACGCTAACCACTAACGTAGCGGCCGCGAACATGCCATGGCGCAGCTTCGGCCAAGGAACAGATGCCGCCAGGATGGCCGTCAGCGGGTAGAACAAGGGGGCCGCGTAGGTGAGATGCGGAAGATCCATGCGCGGATAGGTGGAGACGGCCAGAGCGGCGCCGCCTGCGAACAGCAGCCTGAGAAACGGCGTTCGGCGCCACCACGGAAAGCACAGGACCGCGAGCGGAGGCAGCAGGACGGGCGCCATGATGCCCAACACCACCAGCGCCCGCACGGGAAGTTCGTAGATGGCGGCTCCCTGGAAGAACTGCGAGTAGCCTTGGCCGAAAAGGCTTCCGTAGGGCAGGTAATTGGCGCCCGCGTAGTGCGAGCCGTTCCAGAGCAATTGCCCGATCATGGGCAGCAGCGCACCCTGGATGGCCAGAACTCCGGCTGAGCAGATGGACACCGCGGCGCAGCCCGCCAGGTAGGGAGCGAGTCTGGCCCGATCCTCCACCCACAGCCAGATCAGGATGACAATGCCAACCAAGGCCACTGGCGGAGTGGTCCAGGCCGCGAAGCCGGCGCAGCAACCGGCGGCAAAAACTGCGTAGCGGCGCGCTTGGGAAGCGCAAATGGTAATCGCGAGCGTGGAAAGCGCTGCGCTGTCCCAGCGGTGGGAGGGGATTGTGATCCCCTGGCTGGCGGCTTCCAGGATCACCAGCGCCGCCGCGGTGAAAGCCGCGTAAGCGATGCTGAGCCGGCGCGAAACCAGCCAGAAAACGCAGGCCGCTAAAATCGCGAGATCCCCGATCATGACAGCGCGCGACGCCGCCAGAGTCATCCCGAATATGCGCAAGGCCAGCGCCTGGAGCCAGAAGGTGCCGGGCCCCATCAGAATAAAAAAATCGCGGTAGGGGACTTGCCCAGCAAGGATCCTGCGCGAGCCGTCGACGAAAATGCCTTCGTCGAAGGTGACTAAGAACCGGCGGTCGACGATCCACCACAGCCACAGGCCGGACAGGACGAACGTCGCCACTGCGCCTGTATTCCTGGAGGCGCGGCGCAAATCCAATCTCATCTGAGGGATTGATCGGCGGGAATGCGGCTATAGTCCACGCCTTCAGCCGACGATGTCCCAGTAAGACCGTGGAACTTTCCCCAGACCAATGGCGGCGCTGGTTCGGTCCCATGCCGGGACGGCGCGAGGCGCATGCCATGGCCTGGCTGGCGCTGGGGACCGGCGTGATTCTGTGCGCCGTTGCGGTGCTGCTCGGTTTTCAGGGGCACACATTCCTGGGACGGCCGCTGGGCGGAGATTTCGTCGAGTTTTACACGATAGGCAAAATCCTCAACAATTATGCGCCAGCTCGAATCTATGATCTTGATCTGGCCGTCGGGCTGCAACACGCCACGCTTCCGAGCATGCCCCAGACGCAGATGCTGGTGTTTGGACAAGCGCCTTTCATCGCGTCGTTGTTCCGTCCGTTCGCGCTGCTTCCATACGCCTGGGCGTATGTGGCGTGGCTGGGATTTTCGGCGGGTCTGTATATCGCCGGACTGGCTCTGTTGTTCCGCACGGTGCGCCTGAACGCCCGAGACCGCAAAACCGGTTTTCTGCTGGCGCTGTCGTCCACGATATTTCTGTTCGAGACCTGGATCGGCGGACAAATGTCCGTGGCGATCTTCTTTATTTGGGTGCTTTTTTTCTGGTGTCTCGAAAATAACAGGCCATTCCCGGCGGGCTTTGTTCTGGCGCTGTGCCTGTTCAAGCCCACGCTGGTGGCGCTTCCGGCGCTGATGCTGCTGGCGGGACGCCGCTGGCGCGTGCTGGGCGGTTTGGCGTCGGGCGGCATGGCGATGGCGTTGCTTTCGGTCGCCACGGTGGGACTGGACGGTTGCCGGGCCTGGTTCCAAGCCCTGGCGATGAACGGAAGTGCGGTGGCCGGAAAGATAGCAACCGCGAGTGAGGCTTCGCACCTGGCCAAATATGTCGATATTCTTGCCTTTAGCCATTTGCTGTTTGGCAATTGGCTGGCAGTGGCGGATATCTTCTCGATCGCGGTTGGGGTGATTGCGCTGGGCTGGCTGGGCCGGGCGTGGTGGCGATCGGACAGCTCTGTGATGGGCCGTCCGCTTTGGGCAGCCACGCTGTGCTTGACGCTAGTGGTTAACCCGTATGTCCCGATTTACGATTCCATTCTGTTGGTGATTGCAGTCACGCTGGCGGCTTCGGCCCGGCTGGCGCCCGCGTTTTGGCTCCTGGCGCTGTACATGATTCCCTGGGTAACTCAATCATTCGCTGAGTTTTTGCACCTACAGTTGCTGACCCTGGCGCTGGCGGGTTTCTCCACCTGGGTGATGGAAACGGCTGGGGCAACTAGTGTGATCCATTCTAAACCGTGGGAGGAAGAAAGTACTATGACAGGCCATCTACAGTTTCGGGCGACGAGGCGATTTCAGCCCCGTTCTAGGGGCTTACCCTGATTTAACGTACCGGCTTGGGGTGATAACTTACCAATAGCGACGGACGAATCCATCGCAAGGGAGAGGAGAGAGAATGACACGGATCACTAATCTTATTTTGAAACTGAAGGTGTGGAAGGATCTTCGAGGCCAGGACCTCATTGAGTACGCGTTAATGGCTGGTTTCGTCGCGGTTGCCGCAGGCGCGATCATGCCGGGCGTTTCTTCCAGCATCAGCACCATCTTCAGCAAGGTTTCCAGTGTGATGACCGCCGCTGCGAGCTAAATCACTCGGGACGGGGAGGAGAGACAATGACACGGATCGCTAACTTTGTACTAAAACTGAAGGTGTTGAAGGACACTCGAGGCCAGGACCTGATCGAGTATGCGTTAATGGCTGGTTTCGTCGCGGTTGCCGCAGGCGCGATCATGCCGGGTGTTTCTTCCAGCATCAGCACAATCTTCAGCAAGGTCGCAAGTGTTATGACCGCTGCTGCGAGCTAATGACCAACTTCTGGCGGGTGGGCGAGCAGACAACCCTCTGCCTCGCCTATCCTCCTAGGAGCCTGTCCGATTAATGCGACGAGAACCACTCGAATACCCGGCTTTCCCGTAGCACGAAACCTTGGCGACCCTACGCTCATTGACTGGGCAGCGTCGCCGATTACTCCAGGACCACTTG
>Ga0302325_10001990_pt1 | contig 50605 bp, 43 predicted proteins | sample Palsa_T0_2_FD_201948 | JGI IMG/M metagenome (GOLD analysis project Ga0302325, IMG submission 201948) | Peat permafrost microbial communities from Stordalen Mire near Abisko, Sweden - Palsa_T0_2 | ecosystem: Environmental > Terrestrial > Soil > Palsa > Peat permafrost | place: Sweden: Abisko...
TCCGGCCTCGTGCTCGCGCAAAACCGCAATGATCTGCTCTTCCGTGAACCTAATCCGCTTCATCGTCCGTCCCCTCTTGGAGGCCGGACTCTAACTCCACGTGGAGGAAAAACTCAGTGGCAGGTCAACGCGCTTGGATTATTCAAATTATAGATCGCAACGGACCAGAGGAACTTCGTAATCACTCTTTTTACACCCGTGATTGGACAAGGATAGATGATCGGTTCCAGACCTCACTCAAAAAAGGGCCTACTTTTCCCAAGCCAGAACTACTTTCCGAACTGCTTGAGGCCGCGGAATTTGTTGCGCGCGATACCGGCGTTTTCGCACGGCTTGATTTCTATCTTACAACACGCGGCGTCGTGTTTGGGGAGTTCACCACATATCCCGTTGCCGGCCTCGATTTCACGCAATTTGGAGAAAGATATTTGTGCAATCTTATGGACCGCTTTCCGGACTCCATACCCGAAGGGTGGTCGGTAGATCGTCCGCGGCTTCCACTCGTGGCCAAATTGGATCTCGTGTGAGAGCGTGCGCGTTTTTAAATGGAGGCGCACATGCCCCCGAAATTAAAATCCGCTGCCCTTTTCACCGGCCCGCTCCGTCAAAATCCCTGATTCTCTTGCGAATCGGCACAAAATGGCCGGTACGATAGGCCCTCCATTGTCTAAGTTTATCCCCTCGATCGAGGGGCGGGTAGCACGTCTTACAGGTAACATCCAATAACACTTATCGGTCCGCTGCGGCTTGGGCGCGGCGGCGGGATTGATCGGGCGGCGGCAGCGAGCAAATCGCCGCCCTACCTTTCCCCCGGTGCGACTTTGTCGGCGTCGGCACCGGCCTGGCGGGCAGACCAGAGCGGCGAATGTACCGGCATGATCGGCTGCAATTTCTCGCTTGCACGGCGTGAGCAAGCGTCCGGTCTCGCCTGCCTCATAGCGAGTTTCCCGTCGGCGGCTTTGGCGATGTTGGCGCGCTCCCGGCGGGCGGTGGTTTGACCGTGATGGTTACGTCATAGCCCTGGGTCTGCCCTGCGGCGTTTGTTACCGCGTAACTGACATGGTCGGAGCCGCTGTAGCCCTCTTTCGATTGATAGAACACCACCAAAGCGGGCGTCTTGAGGCCGGGACAGCCGGGAACCTTGTCGGTGCTCAGCACGGCCTTGCGGACCGTCAGCACACCATTCTTGGGCGGTTCGACCACGCGGAAGGTCGGGATAGGCGCGGGGGTGCAAGTGTTCTTGTGCGCATCGGCGTGATAGGTCAGTTGCACTGGCTTACCGGCGATGGCCTCGACACTGGTGTAGTTGAGTGCCTGACCGAGCGCCGCCGGCGCGACGAAGCAAGTGAGTGCGCAGGAGAGAAGCATCGTGCTAGGGCGGATGGGCTTCATGTTTGTTCCTCTTGCTCCCCCTCTCCCCGAGGGACGACGACCTAGTCTGTGACGCTCAACTGGGCGCTGCCTACGCTATACCTACAGAACTGCCTCACATTTACGTGCGTCGCGCTGTTGGATTACGTGTTCCTTCAAACAGTTGCTCCATAGAAGCTGCCCACGCGATGCTCCGCCGGAGACGTCAGCGCGGTGGCCGAAGATCGTCCTTGAGGTTCTCCAACAGGTCATCGAGAGTGTCCGGTAGGGCCGATAATAGTTGTGAGCTTGGTGATGGAGTCGGCGCGGTCGCCTGAGTTCGCACCCGCGCCAGATGCTGCAAGAGGCCGAGCTGTCCCATCGACAACATCTGCGTGTAGGCAATCGGCAGTGCTCCGGTCTTGCGCAGATTCAGAAAAGCCTCATCAGGGAGCGTATGAAGCGCGGCCTCGTCGACGCGGTGCAGCCCGGTGATCGGTCGCTCGCCGCCTTCATTGCTTTTGACCTTGATCTCCCAAGGTCGAATGACGCCGGCTTGTGCGAGTGCGTCAACAGCAAACTCGGTGGATTTGCGGTTGCGTTCCAGCGCCATCGCCGCGTCGAATACCGGCTTCAAGACCGGAGCTGGATTACCCTGCGCGTCGAAAAACTCGTCACCGGTCGTAGCCCCGTCGACGACAAGGCTACTCTGCTCATCGACGCAAAGAACCACGGAGTCGGCTTTCTCAGTAGGCAGCACTCGAAACGGGTAGAGCCGAAACACCGCGGGGACATACAGTCCAAGCCATCGACCGTCCGGCCCGACAAACATGTTGCGCCCGGCGATGATTGACAGCACCGCCACCAGGGTAAAGCGCCCCGATTGCTGCAAGAACGCACATGGCATGGCAACCGCCGCCCTCGCCAACTCGGCGCCGACGATCGGCGCAATCATCTCCCTCGCCGCGAAGGCGTGATTGGAATACCTGAGCCACTTTTTGTTGGCGTGGCGCTCGCGGCTGACGGCAGCGAACTGCGGCATAGGGCAGATCAGGCGTTGCCGGCAGTCGGCGGGTTCTGCTGTTGGTGCTCACGCAATTTGTTGCCCAACTCCTGCAGGGCTTGCGTCAGCGCCTGCACGATCTGCCCCGCTCGAATGGCTGGAATCAACAAAGTCCCGGACACCCGTTCCTCGTTGTTAGGACCTGTCGAGATACAGTCGATGCGCACGATGTTGTTGTGCAGGGTGATAGCTTTGATGCCGTCGATCAGTGTCACCGTCATTTTGCTCTCCTCCGCTCCTGAATCATGGGAACCGTGAGACGCTTTACATTGCCGAAGTGTTTAGGCCGTGCCACCTCACCCCAAAGGAAAACGGCGGGGGCCGAAGCCCCCGCCGCCGTAGTCGTGGTTCGCGAACGCCCCTTAGACGTGGATGAAGTGAATGTCGGCGGGGTTCGCGCCGAGGATCGCCAAGCTGGTCGTGGTGCCGTTATTGCCGCCGGCGATGTCGGCGATGTCGGAGGCGACAATTGTACGGCCGTGCGTGCTCTCACCAAACGGAAAGCCCGTGAGACCGTTAACGAAGTCCACATCGGCGATGTGGATGTCTCCGCCGCTGTTATAGGCGAACAGCATGTGGTTGCCCGCGGTGATGTCCGCACCGACTCCAAAGAAGATGGAGCCAGCTCCTGCGAGGTCAGCAGCCAAGTCAGCCGCACTCGTCAAGCCGCCCTCAGTGTACAGCACGACATCGGTAGCACCGTTCACGACACCGCCGGCGCCGAGTAGCTGCATGACGGAGGTTCCCGTCGGTGAGCCAAAACCAGTCCCCGTGACCAGACCACCATTAGCGTCCCCTCCACCGGCCCACGCATCGGAGTTGAACGTCAACTCGTCATGGAGGATACCGGTCATGGTGAAGCCGTTGATGGTCGACATGTCGGCGCTCGTGGAGGCGGAGATCGGTGATCCGGAGAAGGCGTCGCCCACACTGTTCGCCACGCCCCACCAGCCGCCAGCCGCATGGTCAGCGCCGTTGGTCACGGCAACTCGCAGTCCGCCATCATTGAGCAGACCTTCGCCGAAGACCACGGTGTCGCTGCCGCCACCACCGAGGTTCATGACGTCAGCGCCGGCGTCGCCCATAAAGGTTGTGCCGCCAGCGTTATCCGTCAGGCTGTCGTTACCAGCCACAAAGCCAGCGCCCAAGCTGCCCTGCAGGATGCTGCCCGCAGTGGCCGAGTCCGCCGTGATGCCGGTCCCACTGAGCCACAGCGGGGTCGGAGCCAGATCCACGAAGTCATCCGGAGACCACATCTGGAACTCTCCAGTGGTGGTGGAGTGGATCGTGCTGGCGTTAGTGATGCCGATGACGACGTTATCGGTGCCGGTGATGTCCAGCGTACCCGTCAGGTTAAAGTGCGCCAGCGGCGGGGCAACGGTGATCCCTCCCCCGAGCAGGGTGATGTCGTCGACGCCAAGAGTTTGGGTCGAGATATTCCCCACCCAGACGGTTTCGCCGCCAGTATGTGTCAGGCTGGCGTTGATCGTCAAAGTCTCCGGCGCATCGGCATTGGCGATCGCAGTGATGCCGTGAAAGTAGAAGTCCTTGAGTGTGTCGAACGTCTCAGGACCAGTCAGGTTGATGTTGACGAAGTCGAAGTTCTGAGCAGAGAACGCGCCTGTACTGTCGAAATTGGCGAAACTGCCGTAATTGACGTTTACAACGTTCGCCGCCCCGCCAGCCGTGTCACTGCCAACAACCGAGAAGTTATGGCCGTGCTGGTCAGTGCTGTTGAAGTCGAAGTTCAGACCGTCCGGCGCGTTCGTGACGCTGATGTTCGAGGTCTGGTTCGGATTAAGCCCGCTGGTCGGGGATAGCAGGCTCACCGTCAGCGTGCCCGGGAAGTCGGCCATGTTGATGAGGCCACCCACACCAGGGGATGCCACATCCTCGAGAACCGCCACCGAACTCCAGGCAGCGAAAGCGCCGGAAGCAACGGTGCTGATCGTGTTGATCTCAGTGTTGCTGAGCTCGATGGTGGTGTTAGCGCCACCCAAAATGCTCAGACCAGCAACCTGCGCTACGGTGCCGGCATACGCCGACAGATCGAACAGGTCTGCTCCGCTGCCGCCCACGACCTCCGTGAGCGCCGAGGTGTCGTCGGAGAGCAGTCCGAAGCCGCCAAACTCGCCGCCGGTGATCGTCAACGCGCCGCTCGTGCCGATCGCGTCGATGATGGCCAGGTTCGCCCAGTCAGACGCATCACCTGCGTTGTAGATGATCGTGGCTGAACCGTCGTCGGTGACATTGAGCGTGGTGGCAGCCTTTGAGCCAAGAGCGCCCAGACCGATGTTGTTGAGTGCGTTTGCACCGGTCGAGTTCACGTTCCAGGTGGCGAAGCCGCTGGCCCCGCCCGATCCGGCTTCAATGAAGGTCGAAGTAAATATGCTCGTGCTGGTGCCGCCAGTTGTGTTGCCAACGTCATTGGCATTCACGTTTATGATATCGCCGCCGGCGAACGACTTCGGGTCAAAAAACACGATGGCGTTCGAGTCCGGTCCGGTATTTGAAACACCCAGGGTGAAACCGGTCGCCGGAGTCGTGGCGTCGATTCCATGCCCAGTGACGCCGACCTGGAAGGTGGTGTCGTTGAAACCGTTGCCGGAGTAGTTCAGCGTCGTCACGCCGTCGATCGAGCCGGTGGTGCCTTCAACGGCGACCGTGGTGCCGGGACCAATAGAGTCTTGCGTGATGTTCCAGGTCTGTACGCCCTTTATGGTCATCCCTGTGAGGATGTCGCTGCCGTCGAAGAGGGCATTAAGAGTGTTGCCAGGACCCTGGAGGTTGATGACGTCGCCAACGGTCAATGTCGGCTGATTGCCAAACGGGCCGCTCAGTGGCGCATTGACGGTCACGGCGCCGATGCTCTGCACCAGCACGTCCGGTGTCGTGGTCTGAACGGTGTTCTGACCGCTGATTACCGAGTCCGAACCATTAGTGAGCGTGAAGTCCTGGGGAGTAGGCGGAGTCGCTTGCGCGGGTATGCCGCTCGCGAGTTCCAATATCTGTGTCAGGCTAGAATTGATCGTCCCGGTAACCGCAATCGCGTTGGATTGCGTGAAGGCGAGGAAAGCCTGGCCGAGGGTCAATCCATAAAAGCCTTCCAATGTCGAGACCGTCGGAGCATGGCCTAGTCCATTCAGGAACAGAGCAGTAATGATCCCGGAATTGGCCGAATTGATAATGGTGCTCGAATTAAAATTCTCACCATTGTAATACGTCGCGGCAAATGTCGCGTCCTCGACGAAAGCATCCGCGATCTGCTGCTCAGTTAGGCCCGACTCAACCATTGACGACAGCGTCGCCGACGTCGGGTCGTGACCGAGCGACAGATCAAACATCGCCAGGATTGGGATGACCTCGTTCTGGACCTCCGGCAATGAGATGATAGCGGCAAGTCCCGCGTAGGTGTCTCCGATAGCCTCCAGTGACGTCACGACCGCGGCCGAAGGCGCCGCATTAGGCGAACCGGGAGGACCGACGAGTCCCATTGCTGCAAATGCTTCTTCGATCTGAGTTTGGGTAAGTGCCATGAGCGTGCTCCAATTGGGGAACGGAAAATGCCCCCGTGTGAACTCTTGTTTCTCTGTGACTGGCGCCGCTGGCGACGCCTATGTCCCGTGCAGCCCCCCTGTTAGGGCTTAGGCAACCCTATACAGTGAAACCGTAACCCCAGGCAATAGGACTTAAGAAAAAATTTACGCTTTGGTGAATCGCGAACCCGATTCCCCGATTAAGATATTGATGTAGTTCGCAAAATCATGTGTCTGAAAACCCGCCGCGGCTTATCAACAGACAGGCAAAACACACCGCGGCAAGGGTGGGTCCAAATCGCCCGGTTCGAGAATTCGTTGCGAAATCGTCCCCAAAAACCCTGATGATGCGCCCCGTTATACCGCTCGTCCGGGCATCCGAGGCATTTTTGGATCAAGCCTAAGCGCTCAAGCTCCTGCGGTTTGAAACGGCTTGCCCACGCAGGAGTTGCTGATGTTAGTTTTCGCGTTCAATTTGGTGATCATCGGCCGCATGAAGCGCGACTACGGCCGCTGTGCTTCACGATACACTCATCTTCGCGTTCGCAAGCCGGTCGCGCTCAGCCAGCTCGCATGCGGCAGAAGCCGCGAAGGTCCACCAAAGCTCGCCCGCAATGCTGTGGCAAACGCGCGCCTGGTATCAGGCAGGAATGCTCGAGCAGAGCGAAGCGTCGTGCGCGAAAATCCTTGCTGTTGAGCCTAATCACATCGATGCGATTTACCTGTTGAGAGCCTTGCAATCCGGAACTAGCCGCTGGCCAGAGGCGTTGGCAGACTTCGATCGAGTACTAGCCCTCAGAGCTGATTTTCCAGAGGCACTGGCGAACCGAAGCGTCGCTCCGGAGCGGCTCGTCGAAGCAGCAGACAGCCTTGACAACCTTCGCGCGTCCGAACACGTCCGGTGGCACTGGCAAGCGCCGCGCACTTCAGTTTCCCAAATGTAACGAACGCATAGGCGCCGCTCGCTGGACCCGGCAAAGTATTTATCAAAATTCGCGCGCGGCAAACGAAATTTCGCCTAATAGCCTTCGGCAGACTTGATGTTTCCTGACCCCTCAGGTCCACTTTCCTCTAAACGATGGGCGCGCCAATGGCGGCAATAAATGTCATTCGGCAAAAGCAAGCCGTCCACATTATTTCCGACGGCGCATTTTGCGATGCCTCAGGCATTGTCTGCGAAATTGGACCCAACGCCTTCGTCCTGCCTCACTTGCGGGCCGCTCTTGCAATCCGTGGATCCTCACATTTCATGCCGTTTCTCGTGCATCGCTTAAGCCGTGAATGCCGCTCATTTGACGATCTCCTTGCTAGAATCGCGCACGCGGCGCTCGAGGTGCATATCTCGTTTCCTATGACCTTCGGCACGCTCGGCCATGGCACGGTCGAACCGGATTTCGACCTGGTCGTGGTAGGTTGGTCGCAGGCGCGTGCTGGACCGGTGAGCTTCCTGGTCACCAGCCACGATCGCGTGGTCGCCCGTGGACTCACTAGCAGCGCTTGGAAGTTGCTTGAACTCCCGGAGGTTCTGATAGCGCCTCCGATTGCCGAGAAACAAATCGCGGCGAGCGGTTGGAACGTGCCTTACTCGGTTGAATCATTTCGACCGGACGTGGACGGAATCGCCTTGGTCAAGGCGCAGCGATTGTCACGGCGCCAGCTCGATGAACGATCAGGTCCGCGTGGGCAGGCTTATGTCGTTGGCGGTTTTGTTCAGGTAACGTCGGTATCGGCTCATGGGGTCAGTTCCGACGTTCCGTATTGGTGGCCCGACAAAGTCGGGCGAAAGATCGAGCCCGAGACTGACCGATGAATGATGAACTACGGCGGCGTCACCTTTTGCGATTGGACAAGACCGATACCCCCAGAGCCGGCAAATAGGACGGCGCTCGTACCTGCCTTCCGGCCGGCGGCGGAACTCAATGCTGTGCTTTGTCCGCCTTTAGGACTTGTTAACCGCGTAAAACATGCGCTATGGGGGCTTGCCGAGCAGCATGAAGCTCGTGCCGATGAGATAGCCGTAAGGCTTAGCGAGGCCAGCGACTAGGCGATCGCGGTGTGGGTAGCCCGCTCTCCGTAACTCTTGGGCTTATCGATACTCTTGGGCTTATCGATACTCTTGGGCTTATCGATCCGCGGTTGGCATGCGCCACCAAAGCCTTGAGGGTGGTTACGCCACAACGGCGCCTAGGTCCTCGTATTGAAGACCGAAAGCGCAGGGTGGCCGCTGATGCGTGCGGAACCGTAACGACGCACTAGTTGCGCACAACAGGAAGGTCGCAGATATGTCTATTGATTGCGCCGGGGCGATCACGTCTTCACTGAGTTGTCGTAGTCAACCCCTTCAAGCAGACACTGCCGTTCTAGGATGTATGCCGGGCGCGGCCGGAACATCTTCACGGTGGCAGAACAGTCCGTGCAAACTCGGCTAACGCGTTGCTTGCCCGAGCTGCAGAACATTAACGTTTGCTAGAACATCCAGTACTAGTGTGATATTACTGGCCTTTTAACTACGAGGGTGTTGCGTATGGCGCGTGCCCCTGCCGCCGACTTTCTGAAGTCTGCAAAGAACGCGAAAGTGCTTTCGGAAGCCTTCCGGGCGACCCGGACAGGCTTTCTTACGGCTATTTTTTTCAGCCTGTTTATTAACATCTTGGCGTTCGTCGGCCCGTTGTACATGTTGCAAATCTACGATCGGGTCATCACCAGCCGAAACATAACGACGTTGCTGGCACTGACCGCCATTGCCGGGTTTCTCATCCTCATCTACGCGATTTTGGAAAAAATTCGCTCCGCGGTGTTGGTCAGGCTCGGCATTCTATTTTCAGCTCTCGCTCGCTCGCGCATCTTTGACGCCGTTCTTAAAGGCAACTTGCTGCAGCCGAACGGCGGCCACACCCAGGCTCTTCGCGATTTAGATACCCTACGCGAGTTCCTCACCGGGACCGGTCTTATATCTTTTTGTGATGCACCCTGGGTTCCGATCTTTGTCGCCGGCTGTTTCATCATGCACCCATGGTACGGTTATATAGCCACCGCCGGTGCTGTGCTGATCTTCTGTTCTGCAGTCGCCAACGAACTGTTGACACGCAAGCAGCTGAAGGCTGCGTCCCTCAATACCATCGTTGCCGGTTCATACGCCGCGGCAACGTTCCGTAATGCCGAGGTTCTGCACGCGATGGGGATGCTGCCCGGATTGCGTGAGCGATGGCTGAAACGTAATGACGAAGGCTTGCAGTTGCAGGCGGCGGCAAGCGATCGTGCCGGGCACTTGATTGCGGCCAGCAAGTTTATCCGGGCATTCTTGCAAATCGCCATCCTCGGCACCGGGGCGTATCTGTCGATCGAGCAGGAATCAACGCCTGGAGCCATGATCGCGGCGTCAATTATTATGGGACGCGCGCTCGCGCCGGTCGAGATGGCGGTAGCGAATTGGAAGGGCTTTGTCGCAGCGCGCAGCGCGTACGAGAGAATACTGGCGTTATTTCGAGCGGTGCCCGAAGACGGCCAGAGAATGCCGCTGCCGGCGCCAGAAGGTAATTTGTCGGTCGAGCAAATCGTGGCCGTACCGCCAGGTGGTAGAGAGCCGGTTTTGCGCGGTGTCTCTTTTTCGCTCAAGCCTGGCGAGATTCTCGGTGTGTTGGGCCCCAGCGCGGCTGGAAAATCTAGCCTTGCGCGGGTGTTGGTCGGGGTGTGGACTGCAGTGAACGGCAAGGTCCGCGTCGACGGAGCGGAGCTAAGTCACTGGGCTCCCGAGCGGCTTGGCCAACATATTGGTTATTTGCCGCAAGACGTGGAACTCTTCTCCGGAACGATCGCCGAAAACATTTCGCGTTTCGGCGTGCTGGATGAAGAAAAGATCATCGCGGCAGCGCGCATGACCGGCGTGCACGACATGGTTCAATCCCTGCCGGGCGGTTACAACACCCAGATCGGAGAGGGCGGGATGGCTTTGTCGGGGGGACAGCGCCAACGTATAGGTTTGGCACGCGCCCTTTACGGCAAACCGGCTTACATCATTCTCGACGAGCCAAACGCAAGTCTAGACGCCGATGGAGAGGCCGCCCTGCTGTCCGCCCTCCAGCAGCTCCGTCAGGAAGGTTGCACGGTGGTGTTGATCACCCATAAGACAAACGTTTTGGCGACCGTCGATAAAATTCTCGTGCTATCGCATGGCCAAATTGCAGGTTTCGGTGGTCGAGATGAGATCCTCTCTAAATTGCTCGGCCCCAGGCTTGCCCCGGTGGCGGCGGCAGCCACCGGCTAGAGTCGGGAAATCCCTACAATGAGCGAAATTACCACGCCAAGCTCCAGCAAATCTCCGGTTGAGGTTGCGAAAAGCGACTCGGAAGAGCGATTGCCGACGCAGGAAGGCCTTGCAACGAGGAGAGCAGCGGCAGCCGACGAGGTCGATGCGATCCGCGACTGGAAGAAACCCGCAATCCTCGGTTACGCCATTATCATTTTTACGTTTGTCGTTCTCGGTGGCTGGTCCGCCATGGCAAGGTTAGACAGTGCCGTGACTGCATCCGGGATCGTGGCGGTAGAGAACAGCCGCAAGTCCGTTCAGCATCTCGAGGGAGGAATAGTCGAGGCGATCCTGGTTCAGGAGGGACAAAGCGTCCATGAGGGCCAAATCTTGATCAAACTAGCCCCAACGCAAGCTCAAGCGAGCCTCGAGCTTCAGACAAATCAATTGGATGATGTCCTGGCCCAAGAAGTGCGGCTCCTCGCCGAACGCGATCATGCAAAAGAAATTACTTGGCCGGAAGAAATCCTAAGCCGAGCTGATCTTCCCTTGGTGAAGCAGGCCATGTCCGATCAAACGAAGCAGTTCAACGAGGAGCAAGCTTCGTTGAATGGTCAAATCGACGTTTTCCGATCGAAGATTGGCGAATACAATAATCAAATCCAAGGACTGCAGGTTGAAAGAGAAGCTACCAACAGACAGCTTCGTTTCATCGTCCAAGAACTGACTGATCTGAACTACCTACTCCAAGAAAACCTCGTTCAGAAGAGTCGCGTACTGGCGCTTGAGCGAGAGAAGGCCAGGCTCGAGGGCGTTATCGGTGGTTCCACGGCAGAAGAGGCAAAAGCGCGGACCGCAATAGGTGGGGCGGAGCTCGACATTCAGCAGGCGCGAAACAAATTCAACGAGCAGGTCGCAACTACTATCCTTGATGTGAGGAAGAAGATCAGCGATGCGCGCGAAAAGGTGCATGTTGCTCAGGACGTATTTAAACGGCTCGACATCACCGCGCCTGTCTCCGGTACCGTGCAAAATCTGAAGGTGTTTACTCTCGGCGGCGTGATCAAACCGGGTGAGACCTTGTTAGAGATAGTGCCCGATCACGAGGTGCTCATTGTGCAGGCGCACGTTGCCCCCCAGGATATGGACAGAATGGAAGTTGGCATGCGGGCCGAGGTGCGGTTTCCGGCGTTCAAGACAAGCATTATGCCGATCATCTCGGGACGGGTGCAGAGTGTCTCCCGCGATCGGTTGGTCGACGAACAAAACAGACAGCCGTATTTTTTGGCTCAGGTCGTGGCGACGGACATACCGGATGAGGTCCGAGACCGCCTGGTCGCAGGCATGCCTGCAGATGTGATCTTTCCCACAGGCGAAAGAACTGTGCTCAACTATCTGGTGCGACCATTGCGCGATAGAATGGCCGGCGCATTTCGCGAAAGATAGATGTCGCTCCGCTTCGGTTTGCGGTGAAACGCCAGAGCGTCATTTCCCGCTGGGCGTTCGCAGACCCGACCACGCATCGCGAACCTGCTGGTAATGCACACCCGGATCGTAGAGTGTCGTCGGCAGTGCTAGCACCTGCGGCGATAAGCGACCAACAGCGGACAGCAGATTGTAGGATGTCACCACGCGGTCGTGCTGCGCCGTAACAAGGGTTATGCGCGCGGTGACCAGAACCTGCTGAGCATTCAGTACGTCGAACGTTGTTCGTTCCCCTACTCTTGCTTCCTTGCGCATACCGTTAAGAGTCGCTTCCGCGGCCGCGACCGCAATCTTTGCTTTTTCCAGTTCGCCCTTTGCCGCAGCGAGTTGAGCCCACGCTTGCGCAACATTGGCGTGGACTTGGCGGCGAACGAGATCTAGATTGAGACGCTGCTGCGCCGCACTTTCTTTCGACTGACGGATCAGCGCATATTCTGCACCGCCTTGATATAACGGGATGGACAATTGGCCGGTCACACCCGCCGTGAATAAACTCTGCTCACCCGGAAGCGGCTGATACTGCTGTTGGAACGCGGCTTGGATATTCATCGTCGGGTAAAGCGCCCCTTCGTTTATCTTGACTTGGAGATGGGCCACGTCAACGCCATACATTCCCGCGGTAATATTCGGGTTGCTCTGATCGCCTAAGGCGAATGCTCCTATCAGAGTTGGCGGCGAGAACCGATCAACCGGCGTTGCTGGGGTCAGCGCGTGTGGGTCAACTCCAATGATAGTTCTATAATTAGCACTTGATGTTGCGAGGGTAGCTCCTGCAGCCAGCAACGTGGCTTCCGCCGAAGCGAGTTGCGCCTTGGCTTGTGAGACGTCGGTTGCCGTCACGTCTCCGACGCTGAACCGCTTCTGTGTTTGCTCAAGAACTTGTCTTAGGGTGGCGACGTTCTCTTGCTGGATCTGCAGGACTGCGGAGTCACGCAGGACGTCCATGTAAATCGTCGCACCGTTGAGGAGAATAGTTTGCTCCAGTACGCGCAGACCCTCTCTCGCTGCCATGACTTGACTTTCCGCCGCGCGAGTTCTGTTGGCCGTCTGAAACCCGTTAAACACATTTTGCGTAACCGAAAGTCCATAGGTGTAGGGCGTAGCGGTGGTGCTGAGTGGGGTATAAACAGGAGGATTACCGGGAGTAGTAGTTACGTCGATTAGATCGGCCCGCTGTTCGCCTACAGTCGCTGTGGCGCCGACCCGCGGCCGATAGCCGGACAATGCTTGCGGGACATACTCGTCGGTGGCACGGACGCTAGCCCGTTGCGCATTCAACTGCGGGTTCTCTTCGTAAGCCCGCGTTAGAGCCGATTCGATAGTTTCTGTCCTGGCGCTCGACAACGCAACGAACGCTGCTGCCATTACCGAGAGGGCCAGCCACACGAACTTACGAAACGCTCTCATGAACGACGACGCCTGCGCTAGGTACGTGTCAGCTTTGGATCGGCGTCAATGCTCGAAGCCCCGGACGATCCGACCTGTTGGCGAAGCTTAGCTCTACTAGGCCCTCTCGGGGTGACGGTTTTGCCACACAGACGATAATTTCCGTGTCAATTGCTGCGCTGACCTGATTCAATAACAGCAGCGCCGACAGCCACTTGATCGTTGGCTGCCAGGGGATTTCTCAAATGATTTTGTTACGCACTCACTGTAACGCCGCGTGCGGCCAAAAAGCGCTACGCGGTCAATGTAAGTGGATGGTGGATAATTCCCACGATGCTCAACGTTGAGCCATCGCTCATGTTAAAGGTCTCGACGCTAAAGTGACCCGACTTCACGTCAGATGCATTAGTATCAACGATAACCACATTCTCGCCGCTCATTGTGATTTCATAATTCGGTGTATAGGCAAGAAAGCTTGCAACAGCTTGTTCAACTTGACTGGTGGACTCAACTGGGGGCCCGGAAACGGAGTTAGAGGTAGATTGGCTAACAGATTGACTGACCACAGCAGGCTGCTGCGTACTCGCGCTTACGCTTGGATCGCCCGTTGCTGCAGTTGTTGTCGGACTATCGTGTAATACGCTTGACCCAACCCCCGCCTGTTGAAGCGCTTGCTGCAACGCCATATCGACGGGTTCCGGAGTAGTAGTCAGCACGATTGGTTGGACCGATGGATTACTGCTTTCTAATAGAGCGATTTGAAGTGCGTCGTTATTAGGCGCCATCACGGAATTGAGACCGCCGGACGATGGGTCATCACCGGCATGATTGAGCACCGTGGCAATGTCAGACTGATGTTCCGCTGAGGCTACCAGGGCCAAATCTTTCGTCGCCAGCCCTGTCGGATCTCCGAGGACGAAAGAGCGATCTCCTCCGGCGGCACCGGGTCCGCCCTGGGAACTATCGGCCAAGCTCCCAGGAAGGCCTCCGGCTGAGGTAGCATCAACGCTGGGCCCGCTCGCCGGTGGCTGTGCGGAGCTCGTGCCGGGCACCGGTAAATGGTGAGCTTGCGGGCTATCTCCGTCCGGAGATACCAATAGATTGGCGGCTTGCTGCGACAATGCCGACTGGTGCGCTCCAAGCCCAAAGCTGTGGAAAAACTGTGAAAGATAGTCGACCTGTGGCTCATGTGACGTCGTGGCTGCGTGAGCAGCGCTCACGTCTGAAGAATCATGAAATATCGGCAATCCGTCGAGGAAGCTGAGTGCCGCATTTGCCTGATGCTCGAGCCAGGTTGCCGCCAACGCTAGCGCCGCCACGATCGCGATTTTTTCGCCAAGAAGGGAAAGTAAGGAGCTACCCCTCGAGTCAGACCCGGTCGGAGCATGGTCGCTCATGACCTCGCTCGAGTGAAAATAGGCAGATGCAAGCAGCGCCAGCAGCAGTGCGGAAGGATGCAAAAATACCTTCTGACCCGAACTGCGCTTCACGGGCACCATTAACGGATGCAGCTCCATCATCTCGCGGATCAGAGCGCGAAAATTACGACCGCGAACGGAACGGGGCTGGAAGCTCGAAGCGACCACGTAGTCGTCGTCAATGCGAGCAAAATGAGCTATTACTTCGTCGTTATCTGCTCTGCAAAACACAAACCACGGATCGCCCTCGTCGGAAATGCCGCGATCGGTGGTAACCGAGAGCCCACTTTGCACCAATGCGCTCTCGACGCGATAGAATTCCGCGATCTCCTGCGGGCTCCAATCGTTGGACCGCGAAGAGCGCCGGAAAAACGGTAAGACAAGCGCGTTATTCATTGCAGTACCACCGCCTTGCCGGGCAACTCACACCCGGCTTTAGACATCTCCGAAGACAATGGCGTGGGTCAGCGGATCATAATACCGCAACAGGGTTTGGACAAAAGACTCCGGCTCAACGCCGAGAGCTTTGGCCCAAGCCTCATACCGATCCGGCGGAATACGGCCTCGCCCGGCTTCAATCTGGGATATGAAAGTGTAGTAATCGGCGCCAACTCTATCAGCCAAACCCCGCTGAGACAGCCGTCGCGCTTCCCGCAGCTCTTTGAGCCAGCGACCGGCCTGTTGCCGCAATTCCAGCACACCGTTCTGAGGCAGCTTCTGAGGGTTAGTATACACCGCGATCACCCTTTAACCGTTTGTTAAATAAACCATAGCCGAACCATCACGGCAATAGTGTTCTCGCGATATGCACGGACGGATTCCACTCCAAAAGCTTGATGTGCCTAGCGATTCCGGCCGTTCTGAAGGACCCCGTCTTTGGGCCTAGACGGCGGCTATCGCCTTGGCCGCGGCATCGCCGCTTCACCTAACGGATCGGGACCGGCTCGGCAGATTGAGTATCCCACCACGTCTTGCCCACCGATGCCGCTCGAATCGTCGTCTCTAATTGCGACTCGTATGTGTAAGCTCACGTGAATGCGCCATCCATCGAACCCGCTATCGGACCCTCATCGCAAAGGGAATAAAAGCTTGAAAAGAGCCTCCATCAAATTCCTCCCACAATATTTCGGTTCTGCTCTTTGCCGTTCTCGACAGCGCAGGTGCCTGATATACGCACACATCGTCTACCTGATCATCAGACTACTCAGGTACAAAGAGACTGAAATTTTCTTGCAAAGCCATAGACAACTCACGCCGTTGGCATTGAGTGGCATTGGAAAACAGTTGCGTCGGATTTAAAGGCTTCTTTCGACGGTCAGTCGGATTAAAACATTTGCTCAGCGACAAGCTCGGTGCGCCACTCAGAGCCGTCAACCGGATAGCCTCGTCCACGCTCATCCGCGGCCGACTACGTGCCGAGGCAGTCGATTTGTTACTCAATTCTATCTGCGCTACCGCTACGACACCAAAACTTGCCGCAAGAGTCCTCGATCGCGTGTTGCGCGATATTGTCCGGCCCCACCATCACGCCATGTTTTGGGGTGATCGCTTGCTTACACTGGATAAGGCCGCCGAATTTCGTGAGGATCCTGCTTTTCAATCGGCGCTTAAACAGGCGGATAGTTCGACAGGGGCCAACCAATACGAATCCCCGGAAGGTATTTCCTGGCGATACCATACGCTGATTTGGGCAGCGAGGACCTGCCTGCATTTACCGGGAGATTTCGTCGAATGCGGCGTATTTCGCGGCGACATGACCTGGATGATCACGCAGACCGTGGACCTAGAAGCCGCCGGTAAGCGCTTCTATTTGTACGACACGTTTGCCGGCCTAGACCCAAAATATTCGTCAGAAGACGATTTCTCCGACTCGCCAGCATTTTTTCGCTTCATCGACCAGGAATATAGATCGCCGGATATCGAGGCCCACGTACGTCGGCGCTTTCGTGAGAAACCCTATGTCCTTGTCACCAAAGGCGTCGTCCCCGACATTCTCCACGACGTCTCGCCGGAGAGGATAGCGTTTCTGCACCTCGATTTGAATTCACCCCGAGCAGAACAAGCGGCCCTTGAATTCTTGTTTAGCCGCATCGCGCCCGGCGGCATTATCATCTTTGATGATTATGGCTGGAAGCAATTTCAAAAACAGAAGGAAAATACCGATCGCGCAATGGCCAAGCTGGGCCATGTCATTCTCGAATTACCGACCGGCCAGGGGCTCGTGGTCAAGAACTGATGTTATAGCAGCCTGTCGATTGCAAATGCCCGCAGCCTCAAGCCTCAATCTTCAATGAGACAAAGTCAATGAAAAGCTTGACCACTTCCTCTCGTATTTGCGCCCATCTAGCTTCTTCGGCGTCTCTAGCTTGCGCCTGTCTCTGTTCCTCCTGGTCCGATGCGGAGATGGAGGGAAATTGCCCTTTGGCTACGATGCAAGTCAGGCATGAGCAACGGAGCCGTGACTCACATCGGCACTACCGACAATCGACTGAATGCCAGAGGCATTGTCCGCGGCGGTGGTCAGATAAGAAACGATCGAAGAGTGCAGAGAAGCGAGATCGGCCTGGGATTGTATAAAGGCGAGGAAGGCCTGCCCAACGGTCAATCCGTCAAAGCCAGCCAGTGTCGTCGGCGTGGGCAGATGGCCCAATCCCGTCTGGTAAAATCCTTTGATGATGCTCTCCCCCTCGCCCCCGGCAATGATCGGCAAACTCGACAAAGGCTGATACGTAATCCCCCCCTTTACAATCGCATTCTCAATTCCCCCCTCATAGGAAATCCCCCCCTGTTGAATCACATTGACACCGGTCGGGAGGTAAAGGTTGGCAAATGTTTGGTCCGAAACAAACGCGCTCGAGAACTGCGCCTCTGTCAGCCCTGTCTGAACTATGGCTGACAAGGTCGCTGCAGCGGGAAAATGGGCATATGCCAGCTGAAATGCTTGAAGGACGGGGTAAACATTCGTCTGCGCCTCCGGTAAGCTCACGATGTCCGCAATCACCGCGGCATTACCAATTGAAGCGTCCTGCGCGATCCAATAATTCTGCTCCGCTGTAGTAGCTGGGCGCTGCAAAACCGACATGTAAACGTCATGAATTGCCGCAGTATTATTCAGCGTCGGGCCCCACGCACCAAAGTCCAAACCAGAACTCTGATCAAGATCGACGTTGCGACCGTCCAGCTGAAATTGATCGTTATCATATTGTTTTATATCCCAGCTAGTGAAAGTATTAGATCCTGCCCAGCTGGACGCCCCAGCTAGCCATGTCAAAGCATGGCTGCCGTCGGACATGACCAGCGGATCGGTGGCGATTTTTGACAGAGTATCGCCGGCGCCGTACACGCCAATTTGGTATGAGGTACCATGGAGTTGATTATAGCTATTGAAATACGCGCTTATTTCCTGGAAGTACTGATCGATCAAATTTAGTGCTGCCGTTTCGGAGATACGATTCAAACCGGTTGTAGCATCGGTCGATTTTGCGGGGTCAAGGTCAATTGCGAAATAGATTGCTCCAGTCAATTGGCCCGCCGAAATAGCCCCGCTGATCGCGGCTTGTGCGTCGGTGGTGCCCCGACCCGCCTGACTAAAATAGTCAACCCAAGCGCTCGTGTAATGGCCATTCGAGTCCGTATCCGACATGCCACCGCCCGATAAAGGGCGATTTTCATAAACCGAAACTATGGAAAGTCCCGCACTCTCCAACGCGGACGCATTAGCTGCTGTTAGAGCATTATCGCCCTGTCCTGCTGCGACGCCGATGTATTCGATAACGAAGGAGGCGCCGCCTTGAAAAGATTTTATATCTGCGGGAGTGACATGCGCTAGTGCGCCGGCCGAATCCCGATAGTCTATGCCAAACAACGCGTCTGTCATGATACATCCTCCGTTTCCGAAGCTCCTGCGGGTGTGCCGCGAGCGGCCAAACCGCCCTTCGATGATCGGAGCCTACCACATGTCGGTCGCGGCCGATGTGCCGGTGGTCACAGGAATGCGATCACCGGATGTGGAGCGAGTTTCTCGATCGGCTTATCGCCGACGGCAAGAAATGCCTTCAGCAAAAGTCCGGGACAGACTACCCCCGCGATACGGCCGGGCTGGAAGCGCTCGATGCCGCGCGGCGGTTACTCGTTTCATGGGGCAATCGTAGTTCACATTCTCCTGACGTTGTTCGCCCCGAGGTCGTAAAACTGATCAAGGCCTGTGAGAAAGCCCTAGATGTCTTTCAATGTGAACCGTGCCGCCGGCCTCTATGGATGGCGGACGCCGCCAATAAGGAATGGGTCCAGTGTCAGTGCGGCGAACTGCGGTGGCGCTACGGCAAGGGCTGACCGGATGTCGCTGGCGTCTCGTCTTCCTGCTCCAAAAAATCCGACTCCTCACCGGCCTCGTCAGCGGCGATGGCGATCGGAAGACCGTCCACCTGAACGACAGGCGCCTGACGCTTGGTGGTAACACCGAGGCCACGAATGCGCTCTCCGATGCTGAGCGCATTCCCCTTGCCTGTCGAAAGGCGCTTGATGGCGCCATTGTGCGCCTCTAGGGCACCGTTGATTTTGTCGCCGACCGCGTGCAATTCCTCAACGCTCAAGCTGATTTTGTCGCAAAGGTCGCCCGCCAGCTTCGCGATTTCTTGGGCGTTGCGGCCCTGAAGCTCATAGCGCCAGATCGATGCGACGGTGCGTGTCGTCATCAAGAGATTGAGCGGTCCAGCTAGGATAACGCACTTGTTCCATCCATAGCTAAACAAATCTGGATCGGCGTCAATTGCCGCTGCAAGCGCGCCTTCGATCGGCACGAACATCAGCACGTACTCGTGGGCAATGAGCTTATCGTTGTCCTGATAGCGCCTATTAGCCAGTGCATCGATATGCCCGCGGACATCGCGCACGAATTGCTTTCGGCATTCGCCGCGCTCCTGGTCGTCGGTGGCGGCTATGAGCCGCTCATAGGACGCCAAAGAGACCTTTGAGTCGATGATGATCGATCGCTGCTCCGGCAACATCAAAACGATGTCGGGACGTTGCTGGCTACCGTCGTCGCTCTTCAAGCCAAGGCCGCGCCCTTGCGCGATATATTCGCGGCCTTCTTTCATGCCCGAGGTTTCGAGAATGCGCTCCAGGATGATTTCGCCCCATCGTCCGATCCGCTGCGAGTCGCCGCGCAACACTCTGGCAAGTCCGTCGGCCTGATTGCCGATTGACGTGCTGGTCGACACTATAAGATTAATCTGTTCCTTGAGCGATAGAACCTCGCGCGTTTCAGCAGCAAACGTCGTTTCAACCTTTTGCTGAAACTCGTGTAGGCGCTGACGCAGCGGATCAAGGATCGTGCCGAGATTTTGCTGCGAACTCTGCGTTAACTCGGCGCTCGTTACTTTGAGGACGCGGATCTGCCAGCTATTGAGCAAGCCGTAGAGCTGCGTCGTCGATGACAAGATCGTCGTGCTTTGAATACAAACGCTTTCTCGCCTCATCGCTCGTTAGTTTCGCGGCCCCTTCATAATCGAAATCGTGCCAGACGCGTGAATCCCCAAAAATGGGATTACTGACAACCGTGAGGAAGTCGGCGTGTAACCGATGTTCCGGAAGATGTACGGCCTTGCTACGAAATTCATCTATCGAAAAGGCGATATTTTGCAACCGCTCGAAAATCGCGAAATCGCAATTCATGGAAGCGCAGAAGTCGACGAACTCCGGCATTTCCCTGAAATTATCAAGTTGATAGGTGAATGAGAACTTTAGCTGCGGGACCGTTCCGGCGGCGCGCAATCTACTTAGAAACCGCATATTCTCGACGAACGGCTCGTAACGACCTAGCCTTCGCAATTTCTCGAATGTGTCCTTGCGCGCAGCATCGATCGAGATGCGAATGGATCTAACCTTATTGTGAATTCCTGGAAACTTATTCCATTCCTCTTCCGTGAATAGCGTGCCGTTGGAGATAACGTCCAGGAGAAGATTCGGACAGCGCTTGTCATCAATGAGCTCTAGCAATTTGCGTGACGGTTTGCTTGCTAGCATCTCCCCGGCCGGATTTATGTGCAGCGTTCTTACCGTGGGCAAAAGCCCGACGAGCTTTTCCTCGACAGCCCGCGCCTTCTCGACCGAGGCTGAGACTTTTTCCACAATCCGATGAGTGCGGCAGGACGGGCAAGAAAGGTTGCAAGTCTGGTCAAATCCGAACGTCAAATCGTCGATACCCTCTCTGCGAAAGTCGCGTTCTGCGACCGCACGGCGAGTTGCCGGCCTTACCAACTCCTCCGCAATTGGCAAGGTCCCTTGAATCATGTGTGCGCAATCCAGATGATTACAATATTTGTACGATCCGTCCGTCACCGACTCGCGGATCTTTTGCGCCTTCACCGAATTGAGAATGCCGTCGACCGAGTCCTTGAGAAAATTACCAATGCTTGTCGGCAACCAATGGCCACAGCACACCAGCACATCCCCTGCCGGCCCAATCTCGAAATGCTCAAAAGGTAAAGGGCAGACGAATTGTTTCAAATAGCCATTATCCTCGCCGATGAATTTCATCAGGCGATCCGGCACCATCTTGCCATCGAGCACTTGGGCCAATGCATGCTTTGCGGCCTTCAGATGAATCGAGGCCGCGCGAAGATTCAAGGCTCGATCGACGACGTTTAGGGCCTGTGCATATTCTCCTCTGGCACCCAGGCCGCGGCTCAGGGCTAGCGCCAACGCCTCTGCGAGCAGAAAGCGCGTAGCATCATTACCGTCGGTAGAGCAGTATGCATCAAAGAGTTCACCGAGCGTTTTGAGACGCCGTTCAGGTGTGTCATTTGACCCCGACTGCACTTCGTAGATCGGATATCCGTAGTAAGCAGGAAGATTAATACCATTGGGCAGACCGAGACGGACGATTTCGCTCAGTTTGCCGGGGACCTCCCGCAGCCAAGAAAACCAAACGTCCGCGGCTTCGTAGGTTTCTGCTTGCAGCGCGCGCTCTAGCCCACGCAGCAGCTTAAGGTCTGGCAACTGCGGCAGACTGTTCAACCGTTCGACGAATTCTGGCAACTCATTTTGAGTTCTGCAGATGAGATACTGGTGCTTGAATTTACGAGCGTCACTTCCGAGGCGAACGATCAGAAATGGATGGACACCGATAGCACGAATTCGCGTCGCCAGGTCGTCATCCAGCGGCCAAACGCCTACCTCACTATCGTCGGTTTCAACGATGCGATCCGGGCGCCGCAACAGAGCCGCAAACATCCGCACAGCCTCTCAATTTATGTGAGCGTTAAACGCGAATATAATGTCCGTCAATAGCCGCTGGCCGAGCCGGCTTGAGTCTTTGGGTTCCGTGCCGAAATCCGCGTTGCGCGGCCCCACGCGCCGCTATATTACACCAAAGCGCGGTGTTTCACCGGACGCTGAAGTAACCCGCGCCCGTCCTGGGGCCAATCGCCTGGGCGAGTATGCTGCAGCGTTTGGTGAAGGTCTCCGATGACGCTCCTGAAGTCACTGTTGCGGCGGGCGCGTCGGCCCATTGATTTCACACGCGGACTTAATCACAAGATCAGCGCTTTAGTAGAGGGCTCCGCCAACGAAAGCCGCCTGCTGAATGAAAAGTCGAACGCGATCATCGAAGGCATCGACAACCAGTCCAACATGCTCAACCGCAAGCTCGATGCGGTGATCGCTATCCTCAACAGGCAGACGCGTCTACTGGGCGCCGTACTCGATGCCGTAACAGATGATCCGTCGCGGCTTCTGCGGTCGCATGTTCAAACAAATGATTGGCCCGATGAGCAGCCCGAGACGAGCATCGCGTCCTTTAAAACCGCGCAAGCGTCTTCAGCTAACCTCCCCTCGAGCCCTCCGTTACTGGTCGCCGAGAAGACTTACAATACCTCGCATCCGGATTATGACGCGACGCTAGTGCGGAATTTTCCGGGCAAGATTCTCAATGCAACTCTACCCTCCAGCAATCCCGCGTACGTCGAGTTGACGAAGCTGGCAACCGGCGACGTCGTAGCAGACGAAGCGTGGACAAAAGTTTTACGAGATGCCTTGGATGAGGCCAAAACAGTGCCCCATTCAGATCTTGTTCTACAACGTCGCAATATCCTCGAACAGCACATGACCGATCTCGGTCGGCGGTACAAAGCTCGCTACCTGCCCGGCTGGGTCAATTTTGACGACGCATTGTTTCTGTATTGGCTGGTGCGCAGGCTCAAACCAAAAACCATCGTACAGTGCGGGGTGTGTAACGGTTTGTCGTCCGCTTTTATCACACTTGCGCTGGCTAAGAACGGCCCAGAAGGGCGATTGTACGCTATCGACCTTCCACCAGTGTTCAATTCCAAAGATCCCGAATGGACGATTCCGGGTAAAGCGTACGGAATCGTAATACCTGAGGGGAAGACATCCGGCTGGATAGTCCCAGAGGCCTACCGCAAACGATTCGAAGTGCAGAATGGTGATTCCAAGGTCTTATTGCCCCAACTGATAGATCGCCTTCCTGTCATCGACATGTTCTTTCACGATTCGGACCACAACTACAATCATATGCTCTTTGAATTTCGGGAGGCAAAGCGCAAGCTTGCGCACGGCGGGCTCTTGGTCGCTGACGACATATCCTGGAATGCTTCCATTTGGGATTTTGCCGAGGAGAACAGAGTTCCGGCATATAATTTCAAGGGCGCTGTCGGTGTGGCTTTTTTTTAGAGAATGCCGGGGCAATCCCCGATATAAATCCCCATAAGCAAGACCATTCTTGAGAAACTTCGCAAACGGAACGCGAAGATCCTTAAGTCGCGAGCCACCGACGCCCAGCAGATTGTGAGATGCAGCTATTTGGGGTTGGGCGGCCGGCGGGGCGTCGTGGGCATCGAAGCCATCCGCGCGATAAGACGCAAAGTGCGCGAAACCGCCGAACTTCGTCGAAGCAAATTGCTCGCTGCGCTGTCTCTCGTTGGTGACTGAAACGGAAACCTTCATGGCTTACAGTCGACAACTCATGTCGCAAATCGAGAAGTGGTTGGATGCTGGAGCAATTCCTTTTCCGAAGCATCGAGAGCGGATCGTCGAATTGGGCGACCAGGCGCTCAATGCAGATATGCCGCACGACGCGATAATTAGCTTCATTAGGAAATTCAGACCTGATTTCGACCAGGCGGAGATCGCCGGTGGCCTGCCGTCTAATACGTTTGGAGTGGTCTACGCTTGCGAGCTGTGGCGCCGGTGCGGCCTCGAGTACTTGTCCTACGACGTTACTGAGGCGCCCTACAGCAAGGTCTTCGATCTAAATTTTCACGCTGTTCCCGATGAAGACCGGCAAACCGCGACCATCGTTACAAATATCGGCACGACCGAGCACATTGCCAATCAACTTAACGCATTTCGCACCGTGCACGATTTGCTGAAAGTTGGCGGCGTTGCCATCCACTCGGTACCATTTACGGGGATGTTGAATCATGGGTTGATCAACTATCATCCGAAGTTCTTTGTTTCGTTGATCGTTAACAATCGCTACCGGCTCCGAGCTGTCCGGCTCGATGGTCCAACCCCGCACTCGGAGTACGGCCTCGGGAACACAGTTTATTCGGGCGATTTCGTAAAGACCGAGCGCGCGCTCCCAGGCTCTGAACCGTGGTCAACCACTCCCCTTTACACCGGGATGATCGACCTCGTGATTGAGCGTGTCTTTCCTAATGAATTTGTGCCGCCGGTTGATTTTGCCATGGGCTACTTTGACGATATGCCGATGGACGATCTCTCGCTGCTCATCGGTGCTGAAAAATTACCTCACAGCGCGTGGGCCGACGCATATCGGCGCTCAACCACCCCCTCGCAGAACGCAAAACTTCAGCCTATCAAGCCCAAGCGATGGTGGCGACGGTAGCCCCTAGTTTGAGGCTCAAGAAAATATGCCACTGCAGTTGAGGAAAAATGGTCAATACCTATTCTGGATGCAAGTGCGGGTATATCCAACAGAGAGTGCCGCGCTGTTGGCAAAAACTGCTCGAGTGGTCTGAGCCAGATCGCATCTCAATTTCTAAAAGTAGGTGGCCATTATGGGTTACGACCCTAGCGTCCTTCGTGTTCTAACCCGGGAATTGCAGTCCCTGCCCCACGGGGCCGGCATCCTTGAACTCGGTGCTCAGGACCTCAATCCCGGACTATCCGAAACCGACGTGCTCTCTTGCGCCACTGCCGCGCATCCCGATGATAGTAAGGCAGCACGCGCGGCTGCAAATGAGTACGACCCCGCAAGGTCGCTACCCGTTTCATCTCTCTTTCGGCGATCATCATTTCGCTATCGTTGCATCGATCTTATGGAGGGCCCGCTTACGCTCAAGGTTGATTTGAACACATATCGCGTGCCTGACGAGGATCGGGGGAGTTTTCAGCTGATCACGAATTTCGGCACTAGCGAACACGTCACTGATCAAATCAACACGTTCAGGGTGATCCACGATTTCGCGGCCGTCGGTGCTCTGTTCATTCACGGTGTCCCATGCACCGGTTACTTTAATCACGGGTTGTTCAGCTATAATCCAGTCTTCTTTGTATTTCTGGCGAACGCGAACGATTACGAGATTGAAGGTATGGGCCTTTCTCCTCCGCATTTACCGTTCACGATGCCCAATCCGTCGGGTTTGTCGAGGCCAGCGCAGTGGGATGATTTGGTCATCCAAAGCGGGATCCTCACTTGCCGTTTGCGAAAGCGCAGCGACCACCAATTTCGATTGTTTACGGATTTCGATCAGGCTGCCATGGAACGCCTTCCGCTCTCTGAGCCTTGGGCCTCAATGGTTCGCGACCGTTATCAGCTTCAAGTCCGCCGATAATTTTCACTTTTTCGGGCAAGGGACCGCTGCAATCTGGCGGGCGTCATAGCGCCTTTACAGCCACGTCGGTTGTTTGGCAAGGTCTGCGCAGAAACGTGTAGCACGGTGCGCGAAAGCGGCAAGGTTAGCATGCCGGCGCAAATATCCGCATTGCGAGGCACGTGCTGAGAGTGCCTATCGACCCTGGTGCTTGCTTTCCCGTGGTTCCTTTCGCGTAGCCTCGCAATGGAAATGTCCCAATGAATGATCTCAACGCTTTGCGGCATTCCAAGGAGCCGAACTCACGAACGATTCGATCGTTCGATCGCTACGTCTTAATGCTTGTGATCGCCTCGGCGATAATTCTTTTCGCGGCAGCGATGTCTAGATCTTTCTTTGACGGCCGGATGGCTAGTCCAATCACGCATGACGACGTGAATTATTTTATCAACGGTATCCGACGTCTCGTGATCCTTCGGCGGGATGGCGTAACTGCATTATTGTTTCATTTTTTTCATTTTCCGGAGCACTCGCCATTCCTGACGTATCAGGCCACTTTTGCATACCTTTTGTTCGGAGTGACGGATTGGGCACCCTATATCTCTAACATCTTTCTTCTTGTGTTGTTTTTAGGCGTCGCCGCCTTTTTAGTTCGCGACTATCCATTGGCGGTAATAGCGGCCTGCATGGCAAGTCTTATTGCTCTGCCAATGAGCTCAAACATCGTCATCGAGTTTTCCCCGGAAATAGTTTGCAGTCTATTCACCGCCATCGGCGTAGTTTTGACGACGAGGCTACCGTTGATCGGCGCGCCTCTCGGCGCGCGCTTTCGCGCGGGACTATGTTTTGGCCTCGCATTTTTTTCTCATCCCGTCGCTTTTGCATTCACCTTGATTGCACTCCTGGCGACGATTGGCTGGATGTTTATTCGCGACGTTCTTTTTGGAGCTGGCTTAAAATCTGTAGGGAACGGAATTTTGCAGTCCGTGGCAAATTTCGCGTTTTCAATATGGCTGCCCGTTTTTTATGTTTTTTCTGACTACCACGTCTACTGGGACTACTTCGATCGCACCATTCTGAACCCGGCGACGCGATCGATGTGGGACGATCGCGGCGTGCCCCTGCTGCAGCACCTGGACTTCTACCTTTTCGGGCCTGGTGGCGAGTACATGTTCGGTCTCCACCGATTGTGGGAGTGCGGTCTAATAATTGCGATTGGTTTGGCTGCAGCTTGGCTACGCAAGGACCGCGCCATGGTTCTGCGGCAAGCGGAATTATGTCTGCTAGCAGCCGTCTTCTGGGCCGTACCTACGCTGGCGCCAGTTCAAAATGGCGAATACGCGTCATGCTTCGGCTTTACGGTAGCGTTTTTGGTCGTACTCGGCCTCGGATCAATATTCCGATCATTGGGCGGCAGACTTGGCGGGATTGTGCTGTCGGCCATTGCGGCAATTATCGTTGTCTCCGACGTATCCCACAGGCCAGTGCCGAACACTCCTCAAACAGTGGCAGACCGAGAGTTTGCCTTCGGCGCAACCAATAGATTCGAAGCGGTGCTGTTTGGAAACGCAACCCACTACCACGGCACCAAGCTATACATGACTAACATTGGTGCATACGCACCGAATATACTTCTTTACTACATGCTAAAAACGGATCCGGCACTTGATTGGGAGGTTGATTCAGGATTTCTCCTAGGCAACCCTCATGAGCAAATCGAGGTGATCAAGCGAACACGACCCGATTTCGTTATTGCCGGCCAGCACGATAATGGCTTTACCTACTCGCCGTGGGCCTTGCCCGCCGAGGACCCAGTGCTGGCCGCCATGTTGCAGGATGGCGATTACATTCCGATTGATCGTTTCTATGGACCGCATGGGCGGACGGTCACGGTGTTTCAGCTGAGCGGCAAGTATGCCGGTTGGCATGCGATTTGGGGCATTTCTGATCCCGCTGGCGATCCCGACGCGCCGCGGGCCAGTAGTGGAGGTGTAGCTTATCTCCAGACGTATGCGCCACGAGCGACAACAGCCCAACTGCATCTCGAATGCGCGGGAGCGCCGGGCACGAAAGTTAGTGTCTTTCTAAATCAGCGTAAATTGGCCGAGCTGACATTTTCTAGCGATCGGAAATCATCGCAGCTCGATCAAGAAATTAATCTCTCGAAAGATACCAACGACATTGTCCTGCAATATCCCTCTGCCGACAGCTTGACCGTATCAAAACTATTGATCATCCCCGAAATAACCCAATAGTTGGTATGATGGATTCTCCATCAATTGGGTTTCGCAAAGTTTTCCATCGCGCCGCCAATTTGCCTCGTCAGACGCGTCACTGGCTCGGCGAGATGCCGTAGGTCGAATCGACGCGCAGCGAAAGAACCGACATATCAACGCCTTGTACGTTACGAATTTTGCATTTCGAAGGTAAGTCGCCCTTGGCAGCTTTGCGCTCGGAGGCTAGGTTCTTTTCGGGTCGGGGATTGCGAAACGCCAGTGCTTTTGCAGCAGGGGCAATTGTTCGCGGGCGGGAGAACGGGGTTTCTGGTTGCGCCATTCGATTATCCGACGCTCGATGGCTGTTATGATTGCGTTCGGTCTCGGCCACGCAATCAATTACGGGCTTCTTTGGGAAGCAAATCATCTCCTCGATAAAGGCGGCTTTGGCCTCTTCTATACGGCCGTCCTTATCATCAATATCCTGTTCTCGCCGATGATGGGCGTTATGCTGGTGCTCGCTCGCCAGCTTGCCGAAGCTGGCGCAAAGCATGGGCGGCCTCAGATATTGGCCATGACCTGGCGGCTTCTCGCTGCCTGCGCCCGCATGCTGCCCATCGTGCTCCTGTGCAGCGCGATCCTCGCTTTGGCAGTAAGCTTGCTAGGCCTAGAGGCCTGGCCGGTAGCACTGCTGATCCCGATCACGGTCATGGCGCTGGTTGCGACTGAAATCCTGCGCACTTCGTTCCAAGGAATGTTGCTATTCGGCTGGCAAAATGCCGTCTGGCTAGTAAGCAACGCGGCACAATTCGCTTTTGCCATCGGCGCGCTGTGGCTCATTCGTGGCGTGTGGCCCGGTGTTGCCGGCATTTTTCTGGGCGCCCTGATCACCTTTACCGCGTTCCTGCCGTGGTTTGTACGCGCGAGCGCGGGCGCCCGGCTGCCATCAACAGCGGTTACTTTCGCTCTCCCTCTTCTAAGGGAATGGCCGACTGTCATAGCCTACTCGCTGTTCATTCTCATGAATAACGTCGACATCCTGATCGGATATCTGCTTTTGCCCCACAGTGAGTTGGACGTTTATGCAGCCTCCTCGCTGTTGCCGAAGGCAATCACTACCGTAACATTCGTTATCGCACAGGTTATGCTCCCCGTCGTTGTAGACCAAAAATCCAGTGATCAACCTTATCGTCGGTCGATTGTGAAGTCGGTTGCCATGACCGTCGGCTTGGGGATCGCTGCCATAACGGTGCTGTGGATCGCGATCCCATGGCTGCAAATCACCCCGCTTGCGATCCGCGGACTCGATTACGAGATGATGCTCACGCTGGCTGTTTCTGCCGTCGCGCTCGGCGCAATCCGCACCCTTATCGTGCTCGAAATTGCGCTGCAGCGGTACTCAATTGGATTGGCGCAGTGCGGCGCTATTTTGGTTTTCGCCCTAGCGTGTGTGTTGGCTCATCCCTCAGCTCTTACCATTGCAGATATCTACACGGCGACCACTTGCGGATTTCTGATAGTGATCGGAATTTTATCGCTTGCCTTGCGGCCATCCTCGTTCCAAATCCCGCGAATTCCGTTAGGCAGACCGACTTCGTGAGCGCGCCCTCCGTCAAGAAAATGGCGTCACCGACGCCGTTCCGGGATGAGTTTGATGTAACTACTAATCTGGGTTCGCCGGCGTTATCTTTTGCGCCACATGAATAAAATTCAGATGCCATTGAAATGCATGAGTCAAAACGTGCTTGAGTGGTGGTGTATTCAAATAAGATAATAGTTCAGCTTTGGGCATGCAGTACTGCTCGTCTTCGCGCATGCCACGTTCATGGTCCATATCCACAGTTCCCCGCATCGAGCAGTAGAAGTATTGCCACTGATGCGCGAGATATTGGGTTATCGGCTCCCCCTCAGTCATGACCAATTGCCCGCCAGGCCGCAGCACTCGCGCAAATTCCTCAAACTCTTGCTTGCGAAGCGATTTCGGAATATGTCCTCCGACCGCGATAAGGCTCACGGTGTCGAAACTTGCGTCGCCAAACGGCAAATCCGTCATGCTTTCCACAATGTGTTCGACTCCCTCATAGCGGTATACGTCAATGCCGATGCCTCGATCAGTTCCAATAAACTTCTTGATAAAGAGATTGCCGGGTCCACAACCGATGTCGAGGACACGGCCCTTGCAGAATTGAGCAGCCCGCCCCATCCGCTCATCCCGCATTGAGGTCAGGCCGAAGTAGCCAACTGGTCCCATGAACAAGGCGCGAATGGGCAACCCAAGAAAATCATACCATTGGCCGGTGAGAGAGCGCCGGTAGCGAATCCGCATACAATCAGCTGTCAGTAATTCGCCGCGGCCGAACTAATATTTTGGCCATATCCGCGAGAAGCGGCGTCGCGGGGCTCGCGAAGCGCCGAGTCTAAGGGGATCGTGTTAGCCCGATGCAACCGACCCATTTCGATAAGCAATGCGGTTTGCGCCCCATCGAATTGCTCGACATCCTCACGCGACCAGCGATGGTACCGCGCCGCCGCCTTTACCGGTACTTCGCGCATGACCGCGCGGAGCCGAACGATGTCTACAAAATTTCGAACTATCTTGTGCACCATGAGATTTCGGGCCGTCCGATGCTCTGTAATCGGGACCGGCACCTCAGCGATCCACAGCCGCGAGCGGAGTGCGCGCAGAGTAAACTCTGTATCGAACTGCCCGCGCCGCATCCTGCATTCTTCAAAAATCGAGCGCATCAATGGCAGATACAGGAACTTCTGGCCATGCGTGTCCGAACCAACAAAACCAAATACGGCTTGTAAAATTGTATTTAAGCCCCAGCTCAGGAGCTTTCTGTACTTGTGTTGTCGATTAATTGCATAGTCTGCACGCTTTGACCCAATGACCAAGTCATAAACGCCGCGAGTGCGAAAGCACCAGCGCATGAACGGGATGTCCCAGAAATCGACATTGATAATGAACGCCCACGGCCCCGAAGCGAGGGCTAAGCCCCGATAAAGCGCCTCTCCGTAATTCGGCACCGGCAGCCGAACCACGACAGAGCTCGGCCAGCGCCGCACAATTTCCGAACATATCGCGTAGGAGTTGTCCTTGCTACCATTGTCCACCAGAACAAACTGCCAAGCACCACAACCGATGAATTCATCGAGTTGTGGTCCGAGTTGTTCGGCCATTGCTGGTAAAAGAGCCTCTTCGTTATAGACCGGAACAATGATTGAGGCGCGCACCGAATTGCGTACGATTGAGCCGCCACTCATACTTCCCCCCCCCGTCATTCCCAATCCATTTGTCCGAGAGTGGAACTCGCACGCATCTCCGATATATCACATTAGCCAGAGGCTACCAGAACGGCGAACGACTCCGAGACCGAGTGCTACTAGGATCTTTCCATCACTAAGATCAGCGTATCCGCAAGCAGCGTGTTAAATAGCGAAGATTTATTGGACAAATGCCAAAAATAACCTCCCGTCCGAAAGCGTGGCTCGCGGGTGAAGGCGAGTTTTGGCAATATCCGCTCAAGCATCCCCAAGCCGCTCGGTAGGATCAAATACATGTTTCGCCCCATCGCCTCCTTCGGCTTGAACCCTGCGTCGTTCAAGACTTTCAAAAGACTACGTCGCGAGAAGAATTGAAAATGCTTTGGATGTTGCAGCTCGCCCACCGTGTAGCCCAACAATCCCAACAGCCTGTACAACCAGAATGCAGAATTCGGCGTTGTGAGGATGAGACGTCCTCCACGCCTTAGCACCCTCCACATTTCTCTCGCCAGGACTTCAGGCGAGGTCATATGTTCGATCACTTCGGCACAGAATATCAGGTCGAAGCTCTGGTCTGGATAATCAAGTCCGTTCTCAATATCGGCAACGCGTCCGTCAAATCCGCAGCTTCGATATCGTTGAATCGCTGCCTCGGATAGATCCACGCCACACACCTCATGTCCCATCTCCGCTATAGCCTTGGAATTGAGACCAGAGCCACATCCAACGTCTAATATGCGCAAGCCTCCGGTCGGCGGTACGCAATCTATGGCGTATTGCTTGCTTGTCCGAGGAATCTCGGATCCACCGGAGTATTTTCGCTCATAGAAAGCGCGAATATTGCTATGCATGGAACACTGCGATCCTCGACGCCACTATATACGCCCCGGGTATCGCGCTCAATGCCATCCAGTAGTGACGGCTCGGATGGCATCGATCAATGTTTGATTGTGTCGTCGTAGGCCCGCAGCCGTAATCCACGGCGTCGTACCGCTTCACGCACTTCCTCGTCGACGAGAATGTCATGTTCGTGCTTGCGCGCGATTGAACAAATGAACTGGTTATAGCCTGGTCTTTTGTAATATTGCGTACCCGTTGGCGCGGGAAAACCGGGATGGATGCAGATTTCAACCAAGCGATCCGGTTCAATAGAGCCGATTACCGCCAATAATGCTGCTTTGCTGACCACGCCAGAATAAAGAATCCCAAAAAGTTCGTCATTGGTAGCGATGCGCGATATTATTTGATTGCTGCGCCAGCGAATGAGCGCCCATTTTGCTAAATTGAACCGCTTCGTGATCGGTAAAAAGTCCGCTCCGAAGATTATCGGCCAAAAACGTTCGCGACAGAAACGCAGTCGGCTTACCCCGAATTGTGGGAGAATATCCTGAAGCACCGAAAATATTGCTGGATTCATGTGGATGTGCTGATGCGTATCCGCATGAGTCGGCCGTAGACCGCAGTCCAAGGCACGTCCGAGCTGCGCAGTAAATTCGCGACCGAACTGCCGAAGCATGGGCTCTCCTGCCGCGCCACGATAGGAGGCAAGCAGCAGCTGGCTTGCGGAGAGTTTGAGATTGCCCTCTTCGTCGATCAGGTCCGGTACGTCCCCTGCCTTGGCTACCGCTTGCCCAAGGGTCAACGATAGGTGAATTCCAATTGGCAGAGCGGCGGGACGAACGAAGTCCCGCACCGTCTGCTGCCAATAGGCTGTCGTCATCAGCATCGTGCAGGACGTCAGAATTCCGTTGCGATGGGCGGAAAGAATACCGGCATTGATATCGGGATGAATGCCGAGGTCATCTGCGTTCACAATGAGACCAGGTCTAGGCATATCAATCACGAATAAGATTAGGCTTTCCGCATTAGCGCTGGCAAACCATGGTCACAGCGCGTACTCGAGTTAGATGAACGGCAGCTGCCTACGGATCAACGGCCCTAACCGGTTACTGATGGCGAGAGGAAGCCTTGACCAACATTGTTGCAGCATACCCTTGCTCTCCTTTTCCCGACCGAATCCAAAATTCTCCACATGAACGCCCGATCGTACGTAAAAGTAATAGGGAACTTCGACATCAAATCCCCGCCACTTTCGCTTGAAAAGGTGCACATTGCTTTCACGCGCGCTGCGCCCAAGATCCAGCCTTTCGATGGAGTTGAGAGACGCGTCGCGAATGACGTGCCAATACAGCAGATAGTTGGCAAATTCGGTTTCCACAGCTGGGCGCACGACTGCATAATAATCCGTCCAGCGGCGACCATTTATGATGCACAACATGCCGCCGATGAGATTCGGGCCATGCCTGACCAGATAAAGGCGGAGCCGATCGGCACCAAGATGCGCGACGATTGCTTCGAACACCTTGTGCCCAAACACCGGGGTGCCGAGATCTCGCATGTGGGCCGCGTACAGGCCATAAAAACCGGCCAGTTCTCTAAGGTCGGCATCGTGCTCGATCGTCAAATCCTGCCTTTCCGCCTGCCGTATCGCCCATCGGGTTTTCTTTTTGATCGCCGACCACAACTTGTCGGTCGCCTCCGACGTGTTGATGAAGGTATGTACGTTCGGTTGAACCGTGTCGGCCGGTCGATCGATCGGGCCGCCCCTAATCTGTAAATATCGCGATCGAGTTTTGTCGCGCGTCAGCAGCGCCTCCTCCAGCAGCGCATGAACAACATCACTGTGAGTGGCCAGTACACCATCTTCCAAAGAAGAGATGTGTTGCCCGGTCAGCGGACTGCGACTGAGATACATAGGCAAAACACCGTCCACCGCCCCATGTTGATTGACCGCCATGAGAAAATAAGGCGTGACGCGGAAAGCATCTCGCAAGACCCGGTACCACCCAGCGTGGTGCATGCACCCCGCTTCGGGGTGGGCGTCGACGAACCGCTGCCATAGTAGAAGATCGGCATCAGCGGCCAATCGCACGTACATCCTGCCGCCCTCGTCCTTAGCTCTATTCATACGCCGCCGTTTGAGGCTAAAGAGATCAGCCGAGACATCAGGTAGATCGCCCAACATGATCGAGGACTTGCATCGCCGCAACACGCGCGAAGGCCTGATCCAAAAATTTCGGTTGATGCGGCAATTCTTCTCTTCATTACGCAAGCGTGGAGCTTGGCGCACGATCAAAATATCCATTTTCGAAATTTACTACGAGTACAAATTTGGCGTGGACACCTCGTTCATCATCCCCAGTCAACGGCTCGACGGAGCCAAGGATGCCCTTAGGCACGCCACGGACTATTTCCCCTCGAGCTATCTCTTGCTGTCCGAGGCCTTTTCTCGGGTGGGGCAGGCATGTCATGGCGCCGTTCTCGTTGATTACGGCAGCGGTATGGGGCGTGCCCTTATGTTCGCTTCCACGTTACCGCTCAAAAGGATTATTGGCGTTGAAGTCTCGCAATCATTATGCGCCGAAGCGATGATAAACCTAGACCGGTTGTATAGCAGGAGCGGCAGAACCGAGCCGCAATGGTCAATCGTCAACCAGGATGCACGGCTGTTTGAAATCCCGCCGGACGCCAATCTGTTCTATTTTTTCAATCCGTTCGATGCGACCGTCATGGGCCGAGTCGTTGATGGAATCGTGGATTCGGCGCGAAAAACACCGCGCAAGTGCACCGTCATCTATGCCAATCCACTTCATCAGTCCGAGTTGGCTTCCCGTGGATTAAAAAAAATCTATGCGCAAGATCACGATTTCGCTGTGTTCGAGCTGCCAGCTCACACTGCGACGGGCGCATCGTAGGGGCCCGCTGGCCGGTTCCGGTTCTCGAGAAACCAACTGACCGTTCGCTTCAGTCCTTCATCAAGTGAAACGCGCGGAGACCACCCCAACCGGGCTCGCGCCTTTCCGGTATCCGAATAATTTCGGCGCACATCGCCCACGCGTGGCCTACCGTAACGCATCCCCGGCGGGTTTACGCTGTGGCATTTCAACACTTCGGCAAGTTTGGTCGCCAGTTCAGAGATAGTGGTTTCAGTATTGCTGGCGATCTGGAAAATCTCCCCGTTCATCCCGTCCGCGGCCGCAGCCGAAACGATCGCATCTATAACATCCTCGACATAGATGAAATCGCGCGTTTGTTCCCCATCGCCATAAATTTCCCACGGGATTCCCTCAAAGGCTTCGCGCGTGAACTTTGCAACAATGCTGCCCTTATGTCTTGAAAGGGGTCCGTAGCAATTGCCAAAGCGCAACGCGACCGTTTGGAGGCCAAAGCTTCGTGCGTAAGCCTGGCAATAGGCCTCACCCGCGAGTTTGCTTGCGCCATACGGCGACGCCGGGTGCGGCGCCAATTCCTCGTGAAGTGGCGGTTCGCATTCACCGATAGCCGCACCGCTGGATGCGAATACGAAGCGGCCGACACCATTCAAGCGGCAAGCTTCAAGATATGTGAGGGTGCCAACGACATTGATCGTGCAGTCGCGCATCGGATCTTCTATCGACGGACCAACTCCAGTATTCGCCGCCAAATGAACAACGACATCCGCGCGGGCCGTCACTCGACCCGCAACCGCGAAAGCGCGAACGTCGGCCCTAACCAATTCCACGTGGGCACGTGACCAATCGGACCAGTCGACAGACGGATCGGCGGCATTCAGTTCGCAAAAATCCGCCAGCTCGGCGAGCTCTTCGCGTGTGCCCGTCGAAAGGTCATCGATGACGCGAAAAACGGCATTAGGAATTTTCGAAGCGTGGAGCAGCAAATTGCGGCCGATAAACCCGCAACCTCCTGTGATTAGCCATCGCATTTAACGCCACCGCACGCGCGGCAGGATGCGATCGACAATAATGCGGTCGCGGTGCGCCCGCACCCGATCAAGCATGCCGGCAATCGCGTCGTCAGTCATAAAATGCGGCTGTAATCCCAGTTCGAGCAACCCACGATGCGCCGGATTGTAGTAATGCTCCTCTTGCTCCTTCCGCGGATTATCGACGTGCTGGATTTCTACAGGTAAACCCATTCCCGCAGCCACCCTCTGGATGCGCTCGGCCAACGTATTCACTGAGAAAGTTTCGGTGAACTGATTTAGAATACGCAGCTGACCTTTACCCGGCGAATTGGCTGCGGCTAGCGTTATGCATTGCAGCGTATCGCGCAAATTGAGGTAACCGCGAACCTGTCCGCCCTTGCCGTAGACGCTGAGCGGCAGGCCGACAACAGCTTGCACCAGGAAACGATTGACCACTGTACCGAAGATATCGTCGTAATGAAAATTCGGCGCAAGCTGCGGATGCAGATCGGCTTCTTCCGTCGATAGTCCATAGACCGGACCCTGCATTAGGTCGGTGACCTTGAGCCCGTAGATGCGGACGTAAAACCAGAGCAGATCGGTATCCAGAATCTTGGTGGTGTGATACAGGCTGCCGGCCTGACGCGGGAACAAAAATCTGTCGCTGCGGCCCTTGTGCTGTATCTCGATCCATCCCTCCTCGATATCGATGTTAGGGGTGCCATATTCCCCCATCGTTCCCAGTTTAATGATGTGACATGAAGGAGCGTGACGAAGCACGGCCCACACCATGTTGAGCGTCACCGTCAGATTATTTGTTAGTGTCACGCGAGCTTCGTCGTATCCCATCATTGAATAAGGGGCCGACGGCTGCTCTGCGTAATGGACGACAGCGTCTGGGGCAAAGCTGCTGAACTGGTCTGAAAGAAAATCGAAATCACAACAGTCGCCTTCGGCGACCTGAATGGACTTTCCCGTCATCTGATGAAATATCGCTGCTCGTTCTGGGAGGCGGGGATTAGAGAACAGCGCTTCCGACTGCGTTTCCGCCGCTATTCTGCGCCGCAAATAGTTGTCTATGACCAGTACTTCATGATCGGCGCCGCGTAACGCCATCGCGGTGGGCCAGCCAAGATAGCCATCACCTCCGAGGATCATAATACGCATGTCAAAACTTAGTTTAAGATTCTTTCACGGAGGCGCGACGTGCTCAAAGATTCAAGATGTACGCTCACTTAACCGCCCTTCAACAGCGCCGGATGACCGCGCAGATACTCTCTAAGCTCGTCCTTCGACATCGCGCCAGCATTCTTACTGTTGTAGGGCCGGTTCGGCGGACCGTTGCGGTCCATCTCAGGGTAAACATAATCGATCTTGCGAAAGCTCGGCAAAATAGCAGGTTTAACGACAAAATATTTCGGTAGCTCGATCGAGCGCTTGATCTCCTCCTCATTCATGAGTTCTTCGTACATCTTCTCACCAGGTCGAGGCCCGACAATCTCGATCGGAATATCGCCCGATCTATATCCGTGTTCCGCGGCGAGTTCGTCAATCATGACCTCAGCGAGGTCACCGATCCGCAGCACTGGCATCTTGGTCACGAATATCTCACCGCCTTTTGCCAAGAACAGAGAATCCATGACCAGTCCCACGGCCTCATCCAAAGTCATAATAAAGCGCGTCATGTCTGGGTTGGTCACCGTCACAGGCCCGCCGAGGCGGATCTGGCGAATAAAAAGCGGAATTACCGATCCGCGCGAGCCGAGCACGTTGCCAAACCGGGTAGATGCGAATACTTGATTGCCTAATTGCGGATGGGTGTTTGCCGCACTCACCAGCCGTTCCGCCATCAGCTTGGAAGTACCCATTACGTTGGTCGGGTTGACAGCCTTGTCCGAGGACGTCAGCAGCAGTCTTTCGACTCCAGCTCTCAGAGCGGCGTCTATGATATTCTGAGTCCCCAAAATGTTGGCGTGGATTGCCGCGAACGGTGATTCTTCGCATAAAAACACGTGCTTGACAGCCGCGGCGTGTAAAACAATTTCGCAGCGCGCGATCCGAGACTCAATCTCTCGTTGATCACGCAAGTCTGCTGTATAAAGTTTAACAACGGAATTTTTTCGGTATTCTTCATAGAGGTAAAACAACTCGCTCTCGTTGTTATCAAGCCCAATCACCTGGTTCGGCTCGAGACTTACTACGCGCTCCAAAAGCTTGCGACCAATCGTTCCGCAAACACCGCTGATGAACCATGAACGATTGAGCATGCTGGCCACAACATTGGCGGAAGTTCCGTCCCATTCCTCTTTTTGTCGCTTCATCCATCACTCACAGCAACGGCTTCTTAGGACGCTGAATCGGACCTGCAGTTTGGCTGCAAATCTCGCAAAACCAGTCAGCACAGTACAAGGCCCTCGGCGACTCCGCCAGGAGTTCAGCTTGATGCCCGCAGGGTACAAACCGATAATAGCTTAGGAGCATATCGTTTGCGAATGCGCGATCGCCATAGCCGAGATCAAGCACTCGCCCACCGCCGCGTACACCGAAAGTCACCGGCGAAGCTCCGGCTGCAACGCCGGAACAGCCGACCGAGGCGGAAGTCCCTGGGCATTCGTAAGCAGAGGAGTAACGTCGGCAACGAGCGCTTTCGGATAGACGACTTAACCGGCATTGCAACTGCAGAATCCTTATAAAAGCTTCATCGTTGAACGGCGGCGACAAACGGGCGAGCCAAGAAACAAGCACCGTCCAGGTAAAGGCCCGGGGTGATTTGCAAAACAATTTCTTCGGCCCCCCAAGGTTGAGGGGACAGGTGCGATTATGTCGTGCTTTGGAGCGAGGTTTGCCGACGGATCCAACGGCCCGCGCTTCTTGAAAATAGCCCTTTTGACAGTATAAGAACCCGCGTAATCGGGAGAAACTAATGGATATGGCAGTGGTGGCCGGCGCGGAACTGCAAAGACGGCGCTCAGCTCCTAGCGCAATTAAAGTGTTGCTTCCGGTCTGGGGGTATAGCTACGCGCGTCAGTTCCTTAAATACGGTCTCCCGACCCTACTCGCGCCCGGAAACATTCCCGCCATCGCCGCAGAACTGCCCACCGAATTTATACTTTTGACCCGAAGTGACGACCAGGACTTCATACAGGAACATCCCTCGTTCAAAAGATTGACCGCCATTTGCAAGTCGACGGTCAGATCAATCGACCATCTTATTACGGAGGGCAATCCTTCGACGACGATAACTCTTGCGTATACCGAAGCGATACGCGCGGTTGGAAGCTCAATGGTCGATACCTGTTTTTTCCTCCTATCCTCCAAACATCTCGTTGCCGATGGCTCTTTAGCGAATACGCTTAAGCGCATGCAGGCAGGCATCAGTGCTGTCGTTGTTGGCGGTGTTCAGGCTGTCGGGGAAGAAGAAACAACGTCATGGCTACCGGAAGAGGCCGCGTCTAACGGGCAAGTGTTGGCCCTACCATCGCGCGCGCTCATGCGGTGGACCCTCAATCACCTACACCCGGCTACGCTCGCTGATATCGTAAATCTTCCGCTCAATCACAATTCCGGCACGAACCGTCTGCTCTGGCGCATCGACGGCGACACCATTCTCGGGCGCTTCTACCTGATGCGGGTGCTTTGCGTGCGGCCAGAAATTACCACCTTCATCATCGCTGGCTCTTGCGATCAGTCTTTTATTCCCGAAATGTGTCCCTCCGGCGAGGTCGGGGCGATTACCGATTCCGACGAATGCCTTCTTGTCGAGCTCCAGCCTCGCAACCATGACGCGGCGTTCTTGCGACCGGGTTCTATCGCGATCACTGATCTTGCAAACAGTCTGAGCCGTTGGACTGCGCCCATTCATTGGAATAATGCACGGCAGGTCCATATTTTTCACGCTGCGGACCTGCCAAACGATGATTTGAGCCGCTGGAATCTTGAAGCGGACCACTTTTTGACTCGCATTAGCGATCATTTGAAGCGTGGCTCGCAACTTCCCGGTGGCCACTCATATGTGGGTAGCGCTTTTGCGCAACTCCATCCCGCCGCTGAGCGCAAATTCAACGACAAAGAATGGCGATACGCCCTTAACCTGCCCGCGAATGAAGATCAGATAGCTCCCTGGTTAGTCCGCTCGGCCAGATATGCTCTCATGGCCCGACCGCCACGCGCGCTGGGCTGGCATCCGTGGTGGCCAGATTTCAAGGCTTTGACTAAGGAGCTTGCGCACTCCTTCAGCCAGCCAAGCCAACGGTTATTACTTCTTTCCAATGAGTCTTCGGTTCTCGGTTTGTCACTTACTGACCGTGGCGAGCGCGTTCACAAAATTCGAGGCGTTCAATTTTTGCGACAAACACCCGATTATTTCACGCCATTAAACGGGACTTTTGATTTGTGCCTATTGGAACTTTCAGAAGCTGACTTGATCAATGATGGCGCACAATACGTAAAGCGTATTGTTCCCCTCATGAAGAACGGTGGGCAAATCATCGTTTCTGTTGAAAACCGGCGGCTGCGATTCAAGACGCGCGAGTTCAGCGCAAATGTCGCTTTCCAAAGTACAAGGCTCGTTACTTCTGGGGTGCTACCAACCGAAGTGCATTTTGTTCCGCTTAATCCGGTGCGTCGGTTGGCACGCCGTGGTTTCTCGTATTTGCAGCGTCTAATCGATGGCGACGCGCGATGGTTCGCAATGCCATTAGTCGTCGTCGGCGGGGGTTTTCTGCTCATTCTATCAGCGGTTGGCAACTTGGATGCATTGCGACGAAATCGAGGGGTGAGCGAACGCGGTCATAAGTCGAGTATCATTATACGGATGAGTGTCAATACGTCCGACCTTTCTAAGCTACCGGTTAATCGACTAAGCAAAGAACCCATTGCTGTATCCGGCGACAAGTCGCTCTTGCCTTCAATGCACTCGACGCGCGAACCGCAATATAATCGCTGTGTCGAATTAAAGGAACTTGTCGGACTCACCTCGCTCGGCCTAATGACCAACCAAGTCTGGCGCGACGATCCACGCCGTTTCGCGTTTCTTCTCGCGCGTTACAAGTTCGTAGCCAAAATGCTAAGCGGCTGCCACGACGTTGGTGAAGTGGGATGCGGCGACGCGTTTGGCGCTCGCGTCGTATTGCAGGAAGTGCAGAAAGTTACCGTCTACGATTTCGATCCGGTCTTCATCGGCGATATCCGTGAACGCCAAAGCGAGCGGTGGTCGCTTCACGCGGAGCTGCATGACATAGTGGCAGCCCCGCTCCCGCGTCGGCATGACGCGCTATACAGCCTGGATGTATTGGAGCACATAGCACCCGATGACGAGCATGCGTACCTAGCTAATCTGTGTAAATCGCTTACCGACAGCGGTCTGCTCATAATCGGAACTCCCTCTCTGGAATCCCAGGCCTATGCTTCACCCCCCAGCAAAGCGGGCCATATCAACTGCAAAACGGGAAAAGAACTCAAGGCGCTCCTCAAGAAATATTTCACTCATGTGTTTATGTTCTCCATGAATGATGAAGTTGTACATACCGGCTTCGCACCCATGGCGCACTATCTTTTCGCATTATGCGCTGAGCCTAAATGGCAGCTAAGCGGAATGGCTCTTCGAGACCCCGAACAAAGACCAAAGCACACGACCTGGCCGCAGTTCGAGATTTGTGAGGGACCTAATGCCGGTGAATTCAACGTGCGTGTGACCTACCACGGCAATACCGCCCAAACCATTGAGGGCTTTGATACGGTGGCCGATGCCGCGGGCTGGATTAGCGAGCGGGCACTGAATTACATTGATCCTTACCGCACTCGGATGTGATAGCTAGCAGCGTGCCGCAGACAGTTGAGACGGGCCGACAAGCTGGGCGAAAATTTCGCTCCGGCATTCAGATTTCGTTTTTAGAATTGTCAGACCGAAGATGAAATCACGACCGCAGAGCGGCATCATCAAATAGTCCGTCAGGACACGCGCATTCCAAGCCGGAAGTTAAGGAGATGCGTGCATCGCTCAATATGCCGCGATCCATCAACGTCCGGCTTTGCCTCTCAAAGGACTCATCAGGCTCTTTCAACGGGTGCCATTCAGAACGCGAACCTGTAGTTGACCCCTACCCGAACCAAATTCTCATTAAACGGGGTGCTTATTGGTACAGCCAACCCGCAATTAGTGGGGCAGACGCCGCTCCCCAAATTCACGTACAGATATTCAATTTTTGCCGTCCAGTTCTGTACAATGGTTGTTTCTATTCCCCCGCCCGCTGTCCAACCGAAATTGTTTGAGATGTCGAATGACCCCGGAGGCGTTAGACCTCCCCAAATACTACCTGTGGCACCACCCGCGGTGCCAAATATCAAGAAACGGTCGACGGCATAACCAATACGTGCCCGAAATGTAGCGAGCCAGCGTTCTTGCGTTTCGCATACTGCGCCCGTCGTAATCGCACTACAGTAGGCGACGGCGCTGGTTCCCTTGAATCCAGTCCAGTCCGCATCAGCTTCGAAGCCAAAAACGAACTGCCCCGCCTGATAATTGATGCCTAGCGTTGCGCCCGCCAAGGCTCCGTTACCGCCGAAGGCTCCTGTCTCGAATGGCAGAGAAGCGTTGCTCCAGTTCGAGTGTCCGAAGCCATACCCTCCATTGATTCCCAGGTAAAACCCGCCCCAGTCGTAGTTTAGGGTCGGTGCATAGCGGTCGGGGGGTACCGGAGGCGCAGGCATTGGCATATCGGCAGCGAAACCGTCGGAAACAGCCAGGAGACACAACAATGCCGCGAAAATCGTCGTTTTCATTTAGCAGCACTCCTGACGCTACACCCGCTTCAACTTACCCAATGGAAGTCGATAAAGGATGTAACGGAAAGGCCACAGGCGGCGAAAATCCGACCCATTATTACGCCGGCGTTTCTAATCGGGATCGCTTCGAGCTGAAGCTTTTACAAAGGGGGCTTTGAGGTCAACGTACCATGTCCCGAAGTGACCTCCACGAGAGGCGAAGCGAGCGCCCGGGGGCCGTTGATGGTCCTGCTGGCGCGCCGTTCAGCCCGGGGTGCGTGTAGATCTGCGAGCGATTATCCGGCACCCTGCGTTTGCTATTGGTGTTTGCCCTGAGATTCTAAGCAGCTGACAGCTGGCTACACCGTCAAGTTGCCATGAAATGGATCCCCGAATCGCACGGCCGCAAATCGAATAATTGAGTAACAATTGCATTGTCAGCACTGATCGCTGATGAATGAACGCGCCGTTGCTTTCCATCGAAAGTAATGCTTTCGACTGAATAACACCGCACCATGACGATGATTGGGGAAAAATGACTGATGCGCGCGCAACGCCAATGAGTGCGGATGCGACTCTGTCAGTAGTCTTGCCCAACTACAATCACGCCGGGCTCATTGGCCGCGCCTTGCGGGCGTTGACAGAACAAGAACGCGCTCCGGACGAGATCATCGTCATCGACGACGCCTCTACCGACGACAGCGTACGCGTTATCGAAGGATTTGCCGCTACCGCGCCTACGGTTAAGCTGTTGCGAAATGCCCATAACCATGGAGTCATTCCGACGCTCGAGCGTGGTTTGCGGGCAGCGCGGGCAAAGTACGTTTACTTCGCCGCCGCCGACGATTTCGTCTTGCCGGGTTTTTTCGAAACCGCGCTGCGTCGCTTAGATGCCAATCCCGACCTCGGCTTGTTTTGCGGAGAGGCGGTGCTGGTCGAAGGGCGCACCAACCGGCCTTTCACCATGCGGCCGGCGGTGTGGCCGAGAATGAGCGCCGGACGTGTCGATCCGGCCCGCGTGCGGCGATTACTCGAAAGGACCGATAATTGGATCTTGACTGGCAGTACCGTCTTTCGCCGCGAATGCGTGTTATGGGCCGGGGGCCTCGATAACAGATTAGGGCCTTTTGCCGACGGCATGTTAGGGCGCAAGCTGGCGCTAAAGTTCGGATTTTTTTTCGAGCCGAAACCGGTGGCAACATGGGTGATATTTTCAGATAGTCAATCCCGAAGCATAGCTCTCGATCTGGAAAAAACGAGGCATTTTCTTGAAGCCGTGCCCAGTTGGATTGCCGCCGACTCGGTTTTTCCCAATTGGTACGCGGATATGTTCCGCGACCGTTGGCGGTTCGGCGCCTGCCGGTTGGTACTGCAGGAGCACCCGCTTGACCGAGAATTCATTCTCGCTATTGGCGCTCGCTCGGCTGCCGAATTTGCGGCAATAGAAAAAATCATGAGGCTGCCCGAAAGGCTTGCTCGTGTCATGGCCTTGGCTCTGTTGTGGTATCGGCTTCGGCCGATTGCGCTCACCGCCCTATTGCGGACGATGTTCGCCGTGCGCATAACTCGCCTTGCCTTTGGGCGTTGGTTCAGGCAAACCCCCCCGAGCGTCAAGCGTGCCCTGGGACGGTGATCAAACGAGAAAATACTGCGAGCCGCCAACTAGTAATGCTGATGAACGTTCAAGGCCTCAACCGCGCGCCACCAATGAGTACCGCGCCCTCGTCACCGGGTATGAGCGAGCGGCCAGCGGCTTTCGCAGGACAGGACGATACTGCCGCGAATATTGTCGAGGCAGAAATCTTCAATGGATTTCGTGCGTGGCGGGTCTGGACGATTCTCGGCTGGGACGACATCCGTCAGCGCTATCGTCGTTCGATCCTCGGGCCCTTCTGGATCACGCTAAGCATGGGCGTTTTTATTTTGCTGCTTGGCGTCATCTACAGCCGCCTATTTCACATGGATCTTCCGACATACCTACCCTACTTGTCCCTGGGCTTCATCGTCTGGGGCTTCATGTCCACGGTGGCGAACGACAGCTGCGTAGCTTTTCACGAAAGCGGCCGGATCATTAAACAGATCAAATTGCCGTTCACGACTTATGTGTTCCGTGTGGTTTACCGTAATTTCATCGTGTTTCTGCACACCATCATCATTTTCATTCCGATTGCGATTTATTTTCGAGTGGCGCCCAACTGGAACACGCTTCTCGCCCTTCCCGGCCTTTTCCTCGTTGTCGTGAACGCCGCCTGGGTAGCTACTGTTTTGGCAACCTTTAGTACCCGCTACCGCGACATCCAACCGATCATCAGCACAATCGTTCAATTGATGATGTTCGCTACTCCGATCATGTGGACCGTAAGCTCGCTGGGAACCGCATCAATCGTCGCCGAAGTCAATCCCGTTTATCATCTCATCGAAATCGTACGTAGCCCGATGTTGGGTTCGGCGCCCGAGTTGCGGTCTTGGTTGGTGGCTGGCGGTTTGGCCGTAGTGGGATCTTTGCTCGCCACCGGGTTGCTCGTCAGCAAATCCCGACGAATTGTATTTTGGCTCTAACGATATCGCGAGGAAACGTTGGTCGCCATCATACTCGACGATGTCAGCATCGACATTCCAATCTATGACGTCAGCCGGGCTTCGCTGCGCAAAGCGCTGCTCGGACGGACGATCGGCGGTCGCTTCGCGCAATCCGGATCGCACATCACGGTTAAGGCTCTTAGAAACCTAACATTCGAGGCGCACGATGGCGACCGCATCGCGTTGGTTGGCGACAACGGTTCGGGGAAAAGCACGCTACTTCGTGTAGCGTCGAGAGTGTATCCTCCGACCAGCGGTCGCGTCACCATCACCGGCAATATAGCGCCGATGTTCGACGCCACGCTGGGCATGAGTATGGATGCTACAGGCCTAGAGAACATCCAGATAGCCGGCACGATCTGGGGCTTGACGCGCACGCAAATCAAAAACAGCGTCGATGATATCGCCGAGTTCACCGAGCTTGGCGACTACCTGACGGTCCCGGTTCGTACGTATTCGAATGGCATGATGCTGCGGCTGGCGTTCGCCATCGCGACCGCGCGCGATCCCGAAATTTTGCTGATCGATGAGATCATCGGGGTCGGCGACGCAACCTTTTTTGGCAAGGCATTTGCGCGCCTGCGCAACCTGGCTCAGCGATCGCGCATTCTTCTGGTTGCCGCCCACCAGAATGATTTGCTGCGTCAGTTGTGCGACAAAGCAATCTGGCTTAGCCGCGGTAGCCTCGTCCAATACGATAACATCCAGACCGTGCTCGCGGCACGAGCGCAAGAACTGCCAATTCCTCAGAGCACTGCGGACGTTGCATGATAAATCGGCAAAACCCACCTCGAGCGCGGATGCTTCGCTACGACCAGTGCTGAGGAGTCCGCCGACCTACGGCGGCATTTTGTTGCTGATGCCGAACCGATCACGCAGACGACCATAGCGCGCGAAGCTCCGGCTGAGGCTGCGCCGACAGGTTGGTTGCGGCAATGCCGTTGTCTGACCTTCTCGGCCGGTTCGTCAAGGTGAGCGATCTCGATCAACGGCAGACGCGGGCCGCACGCCAGCAGTTTTCTGTCATGAGCATTTGCGGGGCGATGGCCTTTCCAGAACCTCGCGCCTCAGCGCCCCTTCGAAAGTAGACCTGATCCCCGCCAACATCGGCAAGCTCGACGGAGCCCGACGGAAAAAGCGGTTGTCTGGCTTTTTCTCCGAGGGTCAAGCCTCCGTCGAAACCGAAGATCCCCGCGCCGGGAAAGCAGGCCTTATCGGTCGGCCCAATGCCCTCCCGCGCCAGCGCCGCCAAAAAGTGGGGCATAATCGGTTTCGAAAAAGGCTCCAGACAGGATTTGCTCGGCGAATTGGTCATCGCGTAATAACAAGAGCCGGCCTTCCGGAGAGAAGGATTTTCTTTACATTCGCCGACAAACATACGGCGGTTTCCCGCCGCCCTTCATCGGCGAAACACCTAGTCCACGGTGCATTCTGGCCTTGCATCTATCGCAATTTTGAGGACATGGAATCGCTGTGGCGCAGATCGCACCGGAAGAACGAATAACAAAAGACTCGGAAAACGGCCGCTTGACCGCGCATCTTGCTCGACTTGAGGCCGAGGCGATTTACATCCTGCGTGAGGCTGCCGCGGAATTCCAGCGCCCGACAATTCTTTACTCGATTGGCAAGGATTCGAGCGTCCTACTTCACCTTGCGATCAAAGCGTTCAAACCCAGCCGCATGCCGTTTTCGCTTTTGCACGTCGACACGACCTGGAAATTCCAGGACATGATTGCATTCCGTGATGCTACCGTGGAACGGCTAGGGTTGAACCTTATCGTGCACGTCAATGAGGAAGGCCTCAAGTCGGGCATTAACCCGATCGCTTCCGGCTCTGCGCTGCATACCCATACGATGAAAACCGTGGCGCTCAAGCAAGCGCTCGATAAATACGGCATCGATGCCGCTATCGGCGGTGCTCGCCGCGATGAGGAAAAAAGCAGAGCCAAAGAGCGCGTGTTCTCGCTCCGTTCGGCGGGCCATGGATGGAATCCGCGCCAGCAGCGTCCCGAACTCTGGAACCTGTACAACACGCGGCTCGGAACCGGCGAAACGATGCGCATCTTTCCGCTCTCCGATTGGACTGAACTCGATGTTTGGGAGTACATCGCAGCGGAAACCATTCCAGTGGTTCCGTTATATTTTGCCGCCGAGCGGCCGGTGGTTGAGCGCGACGGAGCATGGATACTCGTGGACGACGACCGCTTGCCCGTCGATCCTGGGGAGAAGCCGGCAATTAAGCGAATTAGATTTCGCACGCTCGGTTGCTATCCCCTGTCCGGAGGAATCGAATCTGACGCGGACACCGTTCACCGCATCATTGAGGAATTGCGCGGCAGTCGCTTTTCCGAGCGGCAAGGACGGCTCATTGACAGGGACAGTGCCGCATCAATGGAACGCAAGAAAAAGGAGGGATATTTCTGATGTCGGATCGCCTCCGCGACGCCGCAGGTTTCGAAGCACGGCCTACCTCGACGATGGTGATGCCGCCAGGAAGAAGAGCTCGCGCGATAAAAATCATCGGCAGGTCGGATTTTTTCTGTGGCGGCCCCCTTTTTCCCCTGCCATTGGGCCGGTGCAGATAGAGCCGTCACCTAATGCACCGCAGTACTGTCCTACTCAGCGATCAGTGTAGATGAACGGCGCTTTGTAGAAATTGGTGTAACTGCGCGGCGGTCCAACCTGCCGCAATACCGCTATTCTCGTGCCAAAAATCAACAAAGGCATCGGCGTGAATGTCCGTCGTTATTGGCGCAGCTGGCTGCTGCATCGACTCCACCTTCGAAAATTGATCAAGCTCGATCGGATCTCCGTGTGAATCGAAGTGCGAGGTCGTTTCACTAGGCGCTCCCGGTCGGAATATGAATTGATCATTGCTCGACGGGCTAATTTCGACAGATGAATTGCGCGAATTCGCTGCCGGCGGATCGAAAATGTCGGTGCCGCCATTCCCGTCGGATGCGAATTTGAAAGTCCCGCTGAAGTCTACGAATGTCAACGATACGTTGTTGGCCCCATCCGTGACCGTCAACACCCCCGTCGTCGAATTGTAGTTCTCCGCAAAACCAGCGGAATTGTAATTGATCCCGACGAGATCAATCACATCCGAGCTGCTCGCGTTGGCGGCCGTTCCGGTAAACCCGGTGATTTCGCCGGTGAACTGCGACGCGTCCTTCAGCACAAGCTCGCCATAATTAGTACCGGCTTGCCCGTTCGCGAACGTCACGTTGACGTTCACCGCGGCGTCGAATTCCAGTGTCCCGCCGCCAATAACTGCGCCGCCCGCGCCCGAATTGATGACGCTGCTTTCGAAATGAAGCGTGCCGCCAATCGCCTCCAAAGTCCCGGAATTGCTCACGGTATCGGCGACCAGCAGCGTGCCGGCATTAGTGGCTTCGAGCACGCCGCTATTGTTGATCACGGCACCCATGTTAAGAGCGAGCGTCGCGTTGGCGACATTAGCTTCGATGGTACCCTGCCCCTCATTGATCAGCGTCAGAGCGCCGTCGCCCGCACCTACTTGGCCGGCGCCGGAAATTGTATTGTCAACATTTATAAGCACGTCAGCCGCGTTCGTGCCTATGATCTCCGCCGCGCCGCCGGAAAGAGTTACCTGGCCACCGCCCACCAGCGTGGCGCCGGAGCCGGTAATCTGAATCTCCGTCACGTCTCCCGTCGAGTTGACCGCGATGGTACCGGCGTTGTCGATCGTGCCATCTAGCGGCAGCGTCGCGCCGTCGCTCACCGTCATCGTACCATCGCCAGGAGTCACGGCGCCTGTGCTTGGGGGATCGTAAACTTCCGGGTTGCCGTTTACGTCAGCCAAGACCAGAGTGTCAGAAAACCCCGGAACAGTGATGGTTATCGTATGCTCATGAGCTCCAGTACCACTGGTCAAGGTGTACACACCCGATTCGCTTTCGCTTAGGGTGGTTTTGCCCGCGCCGGAATTTACGAAAGAAATGCCAGTAAAATCTAATATTTGACTCGCGTCCGTCCAGCTGGACCCGTCGACAGTGAGGCTGTACGCCGACGCGGTACTGGCAATCTCTACTGTCTCGGATTCCGAGTTACTCCCAATAAAGCTAATCGTCGTAGCAAAGCCGGTAGAACTGTGGCTAGCGAGATCTAGTGTAGCGCCGTTGTCGAGAACGACGCTGCTCGAATCGGCGATCGAGCCGGAGCCGGACAGCTCCAAGGTCTCGCCCGAGCCAATGGTGGTGAGGCCGGTATAGGTATTGGCGTTCGTCAGCGTCTCGGTGCCGGTGCCATCCACAATCAGTCCGCCACCCGTGCCCGAGAGCACGCCGGAAAAGGTGCCGTCTCCCGCCGTCAGCGTCAGCGTGTTGCCGCCAAGGTCGACGTTGCCACTGCCCGACAGCGTCGTGATTGAAGTGGCGCCATTGTCGCTGATATTAAATGTGCCTTTGTCAACCACACCGCTTGACGACGTGAGGGTAGTCGACGCAGTCAGAACCAGATCAGCGCCCGAATCAATCGTGGTCGCGCCGCTGTAATTGTCGGTACCGCTTAGCGTCAGCGTCCCGCCGCCGCTCGCCGTGACGGTACCGTTACCGGAAATATTCTCGTCAATTTCTCCGTAACCAGTTAGCTTGCCATCGTCGGTGAGAGCGCCACCGCTGACGGTAGCACCGTCAAGCACTAGAGTGCCGGCAGAGTAGATTGAGAGCGAGCCTTGCGTGATCGTCGTCCCGTCGGCAAGCGTCAATGAGGCGGTGCTACTCTCGCCGATCTCGATGATGTCGCTCGTCGAAACGGCGTTCACCGTGACGTCAGATAAAGTCGCACTGGTGCCGCTCTCAACATCGATCGTGCCAACGTTAGTCGCACTGCCGAGTGTCAAGGTGCCTCCAGAAATCGACGTGGAGCCAATAAGCGTCAGGGTCGCCGCAATATCTTGTCCGACTTCGATACCAGCGCCATCGACATAAATTGCGGTCACATCGTCGAGCGTGGCACCGGCGGCGTCTTCGACGTCCACCTCGCCACTTGCAATCGTCAACGTGCCACCGGTAATTTTCGTGCCACCGTCGAGCGTCAGCACCGCGCCGGTAGTCATCTCACCAATCTCGATACCGGCACCAGTTGCAGTGGCGGTCACCAAGACACCATCGAGCGTGGCGCCAAAGCCAGCGACGTTCTCCACGTCGAGCATACTCGACGTATGAATCGTGAGTGTCCCCGTGTTGTCGCCGATCAGCGATGTACCGCCGTCGACCGTCAGTGTCGCTCCCGAGACGGTTGTACTGCCGATACTGATATGTCCGTCGTCGGTGATCGCGCTGTCATTGAGCGTTACGGAGCCCAGGATACTAAGGGCATGACTTGTCTGTATGATAAAGGGAGTGTCGTTGACGGTGACGAGATTCAGCGTACCGTCCAACGTCAGTCTTGCATCAACCGTTACGCTGCCGTCATAAATCGTCGCACCATCATTGATGGTGCTCGCACCTGTGACGTCGAGCGTGGCGCCGGCGTCGAAGGTCAGGGCGCCGCCGCTGATCGTGGTGCCGCCGTCAATGGTCAGCGCCGCATCGTCGTAGATGGTGCCGCCGCCGCTCACCGTCACGCCGGTCAGCGTGGCGCTGCCGGTATCAACCGTCAGCGTGCCGGCGTCGAAGGTCAGGGCGCCGCCGCTGATCGTGGTGCCGCCGTCAATGGTCAGCGCCGCATCGTCGTAGATGGTGCCGCCGCCGCTCACCGTCACGCCGGTCAGCGTGGCGCTGCCGGTATCA
>Ga0302325_10001991_pt1 | contig 50586 bp, 49 predicted proteins | sample Palsa_T0_2_FD_201948 | JGI IMG/M metagenome (GOLD analysis project Ga0302325, IMG submission 201948) | Peat permafrost microbial communities from Stordalen Mire near Abisko, Sweden - Palsa_T0_2 | ecosystem: Environmental > Terrestrial > Soil > Palsa > Peat permafrost | place: Sweden: Abisko...
GCCCGCGGCGACTGTGGCTACCTTCAACCCGCCGCCGCGTTCCATCGCGGTGCTGCCGTTCAACAACATAAGCGGGGATAAAGAGCAAGAGTATTTCTCGGACGGTCTGGCTGAGGAGCTGCTGGACCTCTTGTCCAAGACGCCGGGCCTTCGTGTCATCGCTCGCACTTCATCCTTCTATTTCAAAGGCAAGCAGGCGTCGTTGCCGGAGATCGCCAAAACTCTGAATGTCGCCAATCTCCTCGAGGGCAGCGTCCGCAGGTCTGGCAATCGCCTTCGCGTCACAACGCAGCTCATTCGTGCCGATACGGGCGAGCATTTGTGGTCCGAGAGCTATGACCGCGACCTCAAGGACGTCTTCCAAGTACAGGACGACATCGCGGCTGCTGTGGTTAAAGCGCTGCGAACCACGCTGCAAGTGAGCAGCCCAGAGTACCGCACGAAGAACATGGAGGCCTACACGCTGTTCCTGCAGGGGCGCTCTCTGGCGAATCAGGGCTCGGCTGCTGATGCGCGCAGCGCTACTCAGGTGCTGCGTCGGGCGGTTGAGCTCGACCCCGGCTATTCCTCGGCATGGGCCGAGCTTGCAAATGTTCTCTATGAACTCTCGGCGTTTATCGATAGCGGGCAAGATGTGGACGCCGAAACGAAATCAGCGCGCGTCGCCGTTCAAAGAGCGCTCGAACTCGATCCTGATAATGCGTCTGCGCACTATCTGCGGGCCACTATCAGGATTGTGCACGACCATGACCCGAAGGGCGCGATGGCCGATATTGATGCAGCGCGGCGCTCCGACCCACATTTGACGAAGCCCACAGAATTGGTGCTTGTGGCGGGGTGCAGTTCCGGACCCTGCTTCGAACAATATATTCGAGAGATATCGCGGGATATCGAACTCGACCCGTTGAATGCCGTCACCATTGAAACCCGCGGGTGGGCCCATTGGCTTGCGGGCAATTTCACAGCATCGTTAGCCGATCTTCACCGAGCCCTTGAGCTGAGCCCGGGATTCAGCACAGCCAATTACAAGATTGCCTGTGTTCTGCTGGCGCAGCACCGTCTTCCGGAGGCGCTGACAGCGGCGCAAGCTGAGACAAATCCAGTGGTCCGCCAAGAAGCAATCGCTCTCGTCCATTTCGCAATGGATAAGCGAACTGAGGCAGAGTCGATGCTCAATGAGCTGCTGGCGAATGACGCCGCGTATGGGCCATTGAACATAGCCGAGGTCTATGCATATGCAGGCAATAAATCCGCGGCCCTGGACTGGCTGGAGCGGGACTATGAGTCCCGCAGAAGCGGCGTTACCTACCTGGGGGTCGATCCTTTCTTCAAACCTCTGGCATCCGAGCCGCGGTTTGTCGCGCTCTTGAAAAAAATCGGCATGACCGCCACTTTCGCGCCGTAAGGGCGTACAAACCGCGAATCAGGCGGTCGCGAAGACCCGCAGACCGCTGTCTCCTCCGGCTCCAGCCACACCCAGCCGGTGCATATCGTGCCGTGGTCTTCGTGGTCTTAGCCGAGCAAGTTGCCGGGCGCTTCCCGACCGCTGTCGCGCGGCGTTGGGAGGCAATCTCCGAAGCGAACATCACGGCCTTCAAATCAAGGTCGGTTGCCAACCCTCATGGCATCCGCGACGATGCCTCTGATGGAGACACCGAAACTGGCCGACGGCGGCGGCGATCTGAAGGCGAACGACCGTGCGCCCGCCGTATTCATCAGCTACGCCTCGCAGGATGGCGAGGCAGCTCGGCGCATTTGCGATGCGCTGCGCGCTGCAGGCATCGAGGTGTGGTTCGACCAAAGCGAGCTTCGGGGAGGGGATGCTTGGGATCAGCAGATCCGTCGACAAATAAAAGACTGTGCTCTTTTCATTCCGGTGATTTCGGCCAACACCCAGGCGCGTACCGAAGGCTACTTTCGCCTCGAATGGCGGCTCGCCGATCAACGCACGCACTTGATAGCCAGAAATCGCGCTTTTCTGGTGCCGGTATGCATTGATCAGACGGACACGAATGCCGATACGCCTGAGTCGTTCAATGTCGTGCAATGGACTCGACTTCTGGAAGGCGCGGTCAGTCCCGCTTTCGTTGAGCGCGTATCGGCTCTGTTGTCGCAGAGACCGGCCAATTCAAGGACCGAATTGAGAGCCGCCGTCGAACCAATGATCGCCGCTGAGCTCACGTCGACCCCGCTTTCCCCATTCCGGATTCGACGATGGGTGGTAGTGATCGCGGCCGTCGGAGTGATCGGCATAGGGTACTTCGCGCTAAACAAGTTCGTGCCGTCGAAACGCCCCTTGGAAGGCGCCGAGACCGCCACCGCGGACGGTGCATTGGCACCTGCATCGAGTACGATTTCTGATAAGTCTGTCGCGGTGCTGCCATTCGCTGACATGAGCGAGAAGCACGATCAAGAGTACTTCTCGGACGGTCTCGCCGAGGAACTGCTCGATCTTTTGGCTCAGGTTCCGGACCTCAAGGTTCCGGCCCGCACGTCATCCTTTTATTTCAAGACGCACCCTGCGTCCGTCCCCGAGCTCGCCAAGATCCTTGGCGTCCGGCACATCCTCGAAGGAAGCGTGCGAAAATCTGGCAACACTGTCCGAGTAACGGTACAGCTGATTCGCGCCGATACCGGCTACCACCTGTGGTCCCGAACGTTCGACCGCGATCTGACGGACGTGTTCAAGGTGCAGGACGAGATCGCCAGCGCCGTGGTGCAGGCATTGCAGGGCAAGCTGTTGTCATCAGCCACCCTTATCGGGGCCAGGCAAACATCGAGCCCACAAGCGCATGACCTATATCTTCTCGGACGTCAGCGATATTCCGCCGGCAGCGTCGAATCGGACCGGGAATCCATGTCGCTATTCCGCCAAGCGACGACAGCTGATCCAAACTACGCCGCAGCTTACGCTGCCCTGTCGTTGGCCGAGGGCAATCTCATGACCGATCTGGGACGCATCGAGACGCTCGAGGAATATCAGCGCCGGCTGTCGGACGCGGAGCGAGCCGTCTCATTGGGACCAAAAATTTCGGACGGATTCGGGGTTCGGGGCGATAACCATCTGGCCAATGGTGAATGGGAACTTGCGCGGCTCGACCTCGAGAAGGCCATTGAGCTTGACCCTCATGACAGCAGGGCTCAGAGATTTCTAGCGCGCTACTATGCCAGCCAGGGGCAACTTGCACGCGCGATCGAGGCGGCCTCGCAGGCAATGAATTCAGATCCCTTCGATTCCTATGCGCGGGTGTGGCGGGGTCAATTCGAGATGGCCGAGGGCCAAAACGATGCCGCTCGAGCCGATCTTGAGCGCGTGATGCAGCTCAATCCCGCAAATCGCAAGGCGGAAAGCTTTCTCGCATACCTGGATGCCGTACAAGGCCAACCCGACGCGGCGCTGGCGCACGCACGGGCCTTGCCGAGCGATTCGATGCGAGTACCGCTCGAAAGCGCTGCTCGCTGCGTACGAAACGAGGGCAAGGACGCAGTCGAGACATTGAACCGATGGATGGCGGGCGCAGAGAGCCGCAGCCAAATGTATGCCGCCGCGGCTTATGCTCTATGCGGCCAGATCGACAAGGCATTGACCGCACTGGAACACGACGTGCTGCAGAGTACCCACCTCTTGTCGGAAACACTCGAGGTCCTGAAGTACCACGCGTTCTTTGCCCCGCTCAGAGGCGAGCCTCGGTACCAGGCTCTGCTGCGGAAGGCGAACCTTCCGGAGTGAAATCAGCAGTCATTGGCGAAAGAGTACTTTTATCGCGCAGGAGTTCACCGAAGTGTTGATTAGGGTGTAGGGGATCTGCTTCTCAATGCAGGCCATGCACACCGCGCGTGTATACGAAGAGCGCAGCGACCCAAGAATTTCAGGTGGTTGCATGTGCCTCCGCATCGCCATCGTCGATATCGAGCCTGGCTTGATGCGCCTCCGCGCCTGGCCTCTCAGACCGATGTGAATCCGGCGAGCTTCAGGGCTCCGCCATCGAAAGTTGCCGTGGCCCGACAGCCAAGCCTGCGATTACGTGCTTCAATTAGGCAGTCTGCGAAATCCGCAGTTGTATCCTTCCAAGAATAGAGCGCAGACTCAATGGACGGCTCGTCCTCGAAGATCAAATCGACGGTGTCCAACAAGGCAGAGAAAGCCGTAATGATGTCCGTCTTCCTCATTTCATAACGGCTTCGCAGTACCCACTCCGTCTCCAGCAAGACCAACAGACACACCAGGACCGGATCACCTTTGGCGACTTCACGATTGATCAACCGCCGCGCTCTCTCAAACTGCCGTTGATCATCGCGGGTCAGATAACGGACCAGCACATTGGTATCGACGCCGAGCATCAGCGGGACAGGAGTTCGACAGGTACAGGTTTCCTGCCCTTCTTGTAGAAAAATCCCGCGAGCCCAGATACGCGCTTGTTTTTTACCCGCATGAGGACGACGCCGTCCGGCATCAGCGTGAAGCTCATCCTGTCGCCAGTCTTCATCCCCAACCCGTCTCGAATGGATTTTGGGATTGTCGTCTGACCCTTACTCGTCAGCGTAGCTTCCGTAGTCATGGTTCGCTCCATATTCCTTACAAATGCCATTGTAGTAAGGAACATGGGAGCTAGCAAGCTGCGCTCAGATCGGCAGAGCCGCGCTTCGCAGAGCGCCTGAGGGCAATCTCGTCGTGCCGCCCGAGCGCGAGCAGCAAGAACCAGGCATGCGAAAAGAGGGCAGGGTTTGCTGGCTATTCCGCATGCCGGCCAGCTTGAGCCCGGCATAAAACGGCTGGAAATCGGCGAGAGTATCGGTCGGGTATACCCATTTGCGCAGCGCCGTGATCGAGTGAATGCTGGGAACGGCCGCGTAGAAGTCCTCGAGCGCACGTCGCGCACGTTCGGCGTGTCCGATCTGCGCCTCGGCCGCGGCCAATGTCAGGCGCACCGTACCGAAGATCGGACTCCTGAGGTTTGTCTCATCGGTACGTGCCGCGGCGTTTGCCGCCAGGGTCGACGCGGCTGCGTAGTCACCCACCGCATAATGTGCATCGGCCGCCAGCGCGGTCAGGTCTTCCCATTTGTCAGGAAAACGCGACGCCAGTTCGTCTGCGAGCGGGATCGCTTCCCGCGCACGTTCGAGGTGCACCAGGGTGATCACCTGGGTGGCGAGTGCGCCGGAGTGATCGGGGTGCCGCTGCAGCACCGAGTTGGCGACGACCAGCGCTTCGTCGTAGCGTCCGCGCAGCTGCATGATGCCTGCCTTGTCTAGCAGCATTTCTGGGTCGGTAGGGTGGCCGCGCAGGTATTTCTCGAGCGCAGCGGTGCCGATGGCACGTTGTTCATCCGGGTTGGGGGACCAACCCATCACGCAGTCGCAAAGATTGATGTCGGCGGTCAAGTAGGTCGCCAGCGGATCGTCGGGCGCGAGCTTGAGCGCCCGATTCAACAGGTCGGAGGCCGAGAAATAACCATCTTTCGCTTCCTTGCCGCGATGACGGCGCCAGTAATCAAAGGCACGGAACGATAGATCGCGCACGTCGAGCGCCCCGGCCGGCCGATCCTCCACTCGCCGCACCTCTTCATGCATGCCCGCCAGCAAAAGGTGATAGACGGCCGTGTCGACGTCGTCATCGAAAACCGGCTTCAGCTTGTCCTGAGGAACGGGCAGTGTCTCCGTAACCAGCGTCTGTTCTGTGGCCCCATTGATTAAGGCAAGGTTGAGCGTGTAGCCTTCCCGCTCCGGCTGCAGGGTGCCGCGAATGAGGAAGTGTACGTCGAGGGCCTCGGCCAGCTCACGCACGCTGGTGAACTTTGCGACTGCGGCATCAACCCTTGCACGCGGTGCCATCTGGCACCAGATCGAGGCGCTCTCCAGATTGTCGATGACGACGTCCGCAGTCGCCTTCGCCACCTGCGCGGCGTGTTCATCGTCCACAGGGGCATGAAAGGGCAACACCGCAAAGGTCATGCGCCGGTCCGCCAATGAATACGCGGCAACCGCGGCCGGATGCGAAAAGTAATGCATCGAGCCGACGCCGATGAGGGCTGCGACCACGACGACCGCCGCAACCCAGACGAGCGTCCATCTCCGCCGCGGTGTAGGTGCAGGCGCCGTGGGTGGGGGAGTCGCGCTGGGATGCAGGGACCGGGAACCGGCAGGGGGAGCGGCAGCGACGCCTTCAGCGCCGGGGGCGCGGGCGAGCAGTCCCCCCACATGTTGCGCGAATCCCGCAGGCGGCTCGCCCTGCGGTGCGCGGATCCACTGCACGTCGCGAAAGCGCTCGGGTAGCCGATCGTCAATCTCAGCGGTGGCGTCGATCACGATCGGAAGAAGAAAGGGTAGGTGGGGCGCGATTAGGTGCGACCGGTCGATCGCCAGCTTCCATTCGAGACGAAAGTAACCTTCCGCGCGCGAATGGGAGCTTTTTGAGATGATTGGAATGAACAGCGAACAACTCTTGATCTGGCGCCGGATGGCTGCATCCCATGCGTCACCGCCGCGCAACTCACTCTGATCGAACCAGACTTCGATGCCCCCGGCACGCAGTGCCTCGCAGAGTCGGCGCGCGGCCGCGATGTCTTCCGAGGCATAGCTCAAGAAGACGGCCCGCTGATCCGCGCGAAGTGCGGCAGGGTCATCGGCCATGCTTGAACTGCCAACCAATATGATCTCCCCGCCGGTCGCTTCCGTGCACCTAGCTTACCTAGGGTATTCCGCGGTGCAAAGCAGCACCCGGCTTCGAGCAACCATGTTCCGCCTAGGAAAGCCCCCGGTGCGTCCAGGCGACCCTGATGGCAATTGCCACAGGCTTGTTTGTGTCTGGCCACTATATCCCGCAATCGCAAGCCGCCGCAGTAGCCGCTCGAGAAATGCCCAGCGAAGTGAAGTAGCTGCGCGCATCGACTATGTCAAGATCAGCCCACCTACAAACGCTTACTGCGCAGGCAGTGGCAGATCGCGCAACCGCACGCTGTCGCAAAATCCTCAGCTCGCAACGCTTGCCATCGCCTTCGAGCTTTCCCGTCAGCCGCCCTGCAAGTTGCCGGGCGGGCAGGTCAAGCATGCGGAGCCGCGCTTTGCGAGCAGGTCGTGCAGGCGCACGCCGCCGCACTCCGCACAGCCCTTAAGCGCAATCTCGTCGTGCCGCCCGAGGGCGAGCAGCAGGAACCACGCATGCTCGAAGGAGATGGCCGCGGGCGAGTGCAGCTCCCGGTAAGCTTCATAACCCCGGCAAATCAGAGCGCCGGATTCGAGCGAGCCGACCCGATAGCTTGACTCCACGCCCTCGGCAGTCGCGCGCAACAAACCGTACAGCACGAACAGACTCGCGAGGTTCGCCGCATGGAACCTAATCTCAGGGGTGCGGAAAAAGAACGCTGCCTGGCGCGGCGACTTGCCGCGATGACGCAGCACGCTGCGCGCATCCTGGTGCAGCACATAGCTCCGGTACAGCTTGCGGATTCGATCGTCGCTCAATCCCGTAAACTGGCGGATCGTGAATGTGCGGGCTTCGTGGCGAATCAATCGCAGCGCCAGGTCCAGGCGCTGGCGGTCGCGGGTATAGCGATCATCTGACACTCTCATGCGGGCTCTCCTTAGCGGCTTGCAAATCGGGGGTTTTCGGGGAAAAAATAATTTGACAGAAATTAATCACAAAGTTAGCGTGGTTGCCAAGTGGTGCCGAGGGTGATTTGCCGCTGGATTTGCGTCGAAATGCGCTGCACGGCGAAAAAATCTCCGTCAATTCAAGGACTCATCATCGTAGGGAGACGGTCATGCAGGAATCATTCATCGGGGCTTGGGAACAACAAGGGTCGCAGCTCTCCGGCGCAAGTCTGCATTCCCTTCGGGATTTGAATCATCGCTTCCTGGAACTCGCCGCGACGGCACAGCGCGACTGGGCGTGCGGCGGCGGCTTTTCGGCCAGCATTGCCGGGCGGGTCGCGCCGCTGTCGTCCACGCAGCGGGCAGCGGCCGCCAACTGTCCCTATGCGTTGTTCGACCTGCGTTTTTACGACGCGGCGCATTGGCGCGAGCGTCTGCAAAACGCGCGCCGCTGGCGGGTGGAGGATGCGCAGGGGATGGATGCCGCCACCGTGGAATTCGTGCGCTCGGCGCTGTTTTACGCCTGGCACATCGCCGCGGTTGCCGGCCTCACCGCCCAGCTTCTGTTGGAGATGTCGGCCGAGACTGCCGAGGCATTTCGGGCGGCCACCGTCAACAGCCTGCCTTCGTTGGCGGCCACCGAAGCGGCTTGCCTGACCGCTCGTTGGAGCGACTGCGACGTCTATTGGAGTGCACTGGTGGACGCCGCATCCGCGGGTAATCCCGCGGTGCTGCGCCGGGTGCAATTGCACGGGTTGCAGCTGGCGGCCGCGTCGCGTCTGCCGTACTGCTGAGTGGCCGCGCGCGAATTGGCATTGCGGGGAAAGGCTCGTGAGGTTTAGGCTACGCGGCTCGTATGCACGCCCTAGTCCTTCGCCAGCTGACCAAAGTTTACAAGAACGGTATCCAAGCGCTGAAAGCCATTGATCTTACCGTCGATGAAGGCGATTTCTTCGCGCTCTTGGGCCCCAACGGCGCGGGAAAGACGACGGCGATCGGCATCACCACCTCGCTGGTCAACAAGACGAGCGGCGTGGTCGAGGTCTTCGGTCACGACATGGACAAGGAGTTGGAAACAGCCAAATCCTGTATCGGCCTGGTGCCGCAGGAGATCAACTTCAACTTGTTCGAGACGCCGTTCACCATCGTCGTCAATCAAGCGGGCTTCTACGGGATTCCACGTCCGCTCGCGAAGCAACGTGCCGAGAAATATCTCAAACAGCTGCAGCTTTGGGATCGGCGCAACTCCATTGCGCGCAGTCTTTCAGGCGGCATGAAGCGCCGCTTGATGATCGCCCGGGCCCTGATGCACGAGCCGCGGCTGTTGATACTCGACGAGCCGACCGCCGGCGTCGACATCGAGATCCGCCGCTCGATGTGGGAGTTTCTGCGCGGCATCAACGCGCAGGGCACGACCATCATCCTGACCACGCACTACCTGGAAGAAGCGGAAAATCTCTGCCGGCACATCGCCATCATCGAGGGCGGCAAAATCATCGAGCGCGACAGCATGCAGAACGTCTTGCGCAAGCTGCAGACCGAGGTCTTCGTGTTCAACTTGCGCGACGCGCGCTCCGCGGCGCCGCAGATGTCGGGGTTCAGGGCATTGCTCGCCGATCCTCACACGCTGGAAATCGAGATGTCGAAGTCGCAGAGCCTGAACGACATCTTCTCGCAGCTCTCGGCCCAGGGTATCGCCGTGAACAGCATGCGCAACAAGGTGAATCGTCTCGAAGAATTGTTCATGCGTCTTGTCGACGGCAACGTCAAGAGCACCGCCATGGGCGGGCCCTGAAGATCATGCCGGCTTCCCGCGCTGCCACGGAGTGGATCGGTTTCAAGACAATCATCATCCGCGAGTTCAGCCGCATCGTGCGGATCTGGGGTCAAACCATCGTCCCGCCCGCCGTCACCGCCACCCTGTACTTCGTGATTTTCGGCAGTTTGATCGGGCGGCGCGTCGGTCAGGTGGGCGGCTACGGCTACATGCAATTCATGGCGCCCGGTATCATCATGATGAACGTGATCCAGACTTCTTATGGCAACGTGGTGTCTTCGTTTTTCGGCGCGAAATTCGGCAAGCACATCGAGGAGCTGCTGGTGTCGCCGCTGCCCAATTGGCTGATCGTGACCGGCTATGTCATGGGGGGCGTGCTGCGCGGTGTGTTGGTGGGCTCGGTGGTCACCACCATTTCGCTGTTTTTTACGCATCTGTCCATCACGCATGTGCCGGCGATCGTCACCGCCGCATTCCTGACGAGTTTTATTTTCGCGCTGGGCGGGTTCATCAACGCGTTGTTTGCAAAGAATTTCGATCAGATTTCCTGGTTCCCGACTTTCGTGCTGACGCCGCTGACGTATCTGGGCGGCGTGTTCTATTCCGTCACCATGCTGCCCGGCTGGGCGCATGTGGCTTCGCACGCCAACCCCATTTTGTACATGGTGAGCGCATTTCGCTTCGGCTTCCTGGGGGTTTCCGATGTCGACCTGCGCGTGGCATATGCGATCATGGTGTTCGCTGCGGCCGCCATGTTCACCCTGGCCGTTGCTTTGCTGAATCGCGGCACCGGCATCCGCGACTGAAGGAGTAAAGATGATTACATTCATGCGCGCATCCTGCGCGTTGCTCGGCTTCGTGTGCGGCGGCTCGATCGCCGGGGCGGCGCTTTCCGCGCCGGCTCTCGCCGCGCCGGCTCTCGCCGCGCCGGCCGACCTGGAAGGCTTCTCTGCCGCCGGTGCGCTCAACGAGACGCAACTGGAGCAACGTTTTGATGCGGACATCACCGCTGCGGACTTGAGCGCGTGGATGGAACAGATGGCATCGGAGCCGAATCAAGTCGGGTCGGCGCACGACAAGGCGAACGCGGAGTTCGAGCTGGCCAAGTTTCGCGAATGGGGCTGGGACGCATCCATCGAAACCTTCTCGGTGTTGTATCCCACGCCCAAGGAAGTTCTGGTTGAGCTCACCGCACCCACGCATTTCAAGGCGCGCTTGAGCGAACCGCCCATCGAGGGCGATGCAGCGACGGCGCGGACCAAGGACGAACTGCCGCCGTACAATATATACGGGGCCGATGGGGACGTGAACGGCGAGCTGGTGTACGTCAACTACGGCATGCCGGACGATTACAAGGAGCTGGCGCGGCAGGGCGTCAGCGTCAAAGGCCGCATCGTGCTGGCGCGCTACGGGGGCGGTTGGCGCGGGCTCAAACCCAAGCTGGCCTACGAGAACGGCGCCATCGGCTGCTTGATTTATTCGGATCCGCGCGATGACGGTTATGGACAGGGCGACACCTACCCCAAAGGGGGCTTCCGCCCGCGCGACGCCGTACAACGCGGCTCGGTCGAGGATATGACGTTCTACAGCGGCGATCCGCTCACACCGAACGTCGGCGCCACGCCGGCGGCGAAGCGGCTGGCGATCAAGGACGCGAAGGTCATCCTGAAGATTCCGGTATTGCCGATTTCCTATGCCGACGCCGAACCGCTGCTCAGCGCGCTCGGCGGCCGGGTGGCACCCGCAACCTGGCGCGGCGGCTTGGCCGTGGCTTATCACTTGGGTCCAGGTCCGGCCAAGGTTCACATGAAGGTGCTGTCGGATTGGAGTCAAAAGCCGCTCTACGACGTGGTCGCAAAAATTCGCGGCAGCGTGGAACCCGACCGTTGGGTGATTCGCGGCAACCATCACGATGGCTGGGTGTTCGGAGCCGCCGACCCGCTGTCGGGACAGGTAGCGCTGATGGCCGAAGCAAGGGCCATCGGCAAGCTGGTCAAGGAGGGATGGAAGCCGCGCCGCACCTTGGTGTACGCGAGCTGGGACGGCGAGGAGGCGGGCTTGCTGGGTTCGACCGAATGGGCTGAAACCCATGCGGAGGAATTGAAGAGCAAGGCAGTTCTATACGTCAACTCCGACGTCAACGCGCGCGGCTTTCTGCGTGCCGAAGGCAGTCATGCCCTGCAGCACTTCGTCAGCGAAGCTGCCCGCGACGTGAAGGATCCGCAAACCAACGTCAGCGTATTGGCGCGGGACTTGGCGGCGCGGCGCGTATCGCTGTATGAATCCGCCACAGGCGCCGAATCAGGGCACGTGCCGGGCGGCGACTTGCAGCTCGGCGCGCTCGGATCCGGATCCGACTACACGCCGTTCCTGCAGCACCTCGGCGTGAATGCCGTGGATCTGGGGTTCAACGGCGAAGCCGAGTACGGCGTTTATCACTCCGCCTACGACACGTTCGAACATTACCATCGTTTCGTCGACCCGAAATTCGAATACGGCGTGGCGCTCGCCAAGGTTGCGGGCCGGGTGGTGTTGCGTGCCGCGCAGGCCGAGCTGATTCCCGCCGACGAAACCGATTTCGCGGCGAGCATCGCCGGCTACGACGAGGAACTGCACAAGATGGTTGACGGCATGCGCAGCAAGTCGAAGGAGCTCGGCAAGCTGCTGGATGACGATTCGTTCGCGCTCGCTTCCGATCCCAACAAACCGCGGGGCGCGCCGCCGCGCGCCGGTGAGGTGCCCTATCTCAACTTCGCGGCGTTGGACAATGCGATCGCCAAGCTGGATCAAAGCGCCAAGGCCTTCGACAAGGAGTACGCCCGTGTGAGCGCCGGCGACGGCGCGGGCACCGGCGCGGAACGGGAGCGGATCAATACGGCGCTCGCCAACCTCGAGCTGACCTTGACCGATCCGCGCGGGCTGCCGGGCGGCCGCGAGTGGTACCAGCACATGATCTACGCGCCCGGCGCGCACACCGGCTATGGTGTGAAGACGCTGCCGGGAGTCCGCGAGGCCATCGAGGATCGGCGCTGGGACGATGCCAACGAGTACATAGGGGTGGTCGCGCGCGCGCTCAACGCCTACAGTATGCGGTTGGACCGCGCGATTGCGGCTCCTTGAGCCGACGCAGGATTCGGCGCGGCCGTTTGAGTCGTGTATGGTGCGTCAGAACGACGGTAAGCAAACCAGGAGAACAGTGATGAGTGAAGAGAAGCAGCAAAAGTTTACGGCCAAGGTACGCCGCGGTTTGGTCTGGGTGCATGGCGTGGCCGCTGCGGAGCTGGCCAAGAAGAAAGCCGAGGCGACCGGCGTGAGAATCGAGGGATTCACCGCCAGCGAGCTCGCCGATGTCGAATCCGCGTTGACCTGGATTGCACAGAACAAGGAATCGCCCGGCGCAGAACCCGCGGTTTAGGATCCGCGGCGCGGAATCCCCACCGTCGCGAATTTGCGTCAGTCGGGGGAACTTCCATTTGGCACGGTGACGGACGATGCGGGACCTGAGCTACACTATTCCCATGGCCCGCAAACGCGTGTTAGTCGTCGATGACTCCAAGTCCGCCCGAGTCATCTTGAGCCGTATGCTCGAGAAGTTCGACATCGAAGTCGACATGGCGGAGGCGGCCGAGCGGGCCATCGAGTACCTGCAGAACAATCGCCCGGACGCGATTTTCATGGACCAGCAGATGCCCGGCATGGATGGTTTGCAGGCGCTGCGGACCATCAAGAGCAATCCACAGACGGCCATGATTCCGATCATGATGTACACCTCGCAGGAAGGCGAACTGTACGTCGGCCAGGCGCGGGCGCTGGGGGCGATGGGAGTTTTGCCCAAACAGGTCCGGCCGGTCGATGTATCGAAGGTGCTGTACGAGCTGCATCTACTGCCCGACCGCCGCGATATGAACGAACCGGCGCTTGCGCCGGTGGAGCTCGTGGGCGGCAGACCGGTGGAGGTGTTGCCGTCCACCAAGATCATTGCGCCTGCGGCGAGCATCGATTGGGGACGGCGGGTGGAATCGGCCGTGAAGGACCAGACGGCGGACCTGCGTCGCTTCATCGTGGCGAGTCTCGATAGTTTCGCATCGCGGATCGTGAGCGACGTGCGGCATACCGGCGCGCCGCCGCCGCCGGTGGTACCGGTCGCACCGCCGCCACAGCACAACGATCTGCCCTGGTGGCTGGGGCTTGCGGCCGCCTGCGTACTCGCCGTTTCCTTCGCCGCAAGCTGGCTGATGACGCGCAATGAACTGGCGGATGCGCGCGCGCAGATTTCCAGCCTGTCGTTGGTGAATGCGGAACTGCAGCACGCGCGGACCGACTTGTCCGCCACGGTGAAGGATTTGACCGCCGCAGTCGCCGGCGTGAACAGCGGGGTCATTGGTTCCGCGTTTGGCGGGGCCAATGCGGCGGTTGCAACCGGAGCGTTGCGAATCGAGCCCGTGCCCTACGGCGAGATACCCTTCGATCGCACCCGGCTCGATGTGCTGCGCGAGTTTCTCGCCAAGCTCGAGTCGCAGGAATTCCATGGCGTGGTGCGCATCACCAATCTGGCCGGGATGTTCTGTCTCAGCGGCAATTCCGCGGATGGGTTCGTACCCGCGGCCGCGAGTCTGCCGTTGAGCAAGTGCGATCTGATCGGCAATCCCTTCGAGGACTCGCTATCGGGCCAACAGCGCCAGTCGCTGGCCTTCGCGAATCTCATCGCCGGCGTGCGGCAGCGGGCTTCCGGCGCCATCACCATCGACTTGGAAAGCGGCGGGACTTCGCGCAATACGACCCCGTATCCCGCACGCACCGAAGGGCTCACGGCGGGAGAATGGAATCGCGCCGCGGCTGCCAACAATCGCGTCGAGTTCGCCGCCGAGAGCAGCACGGCGGCTCCGTAGCGAGTCTGCTAGAAAGCCACTCTGACGAAGAGCTCCGGGCCCTGCGTGGTGAAGTTGAACAGGCCGGCCTGCGAGGACTGCGTCGACGATAGATGGGCCTTCACCAGTTCGTAGCCGAGCGCGAACGAAATGTTCGGGCGCAGCCGGTAAAAGGCGTTCAGTTCATAAACCCCAAGCGAGCCATCCAGCCTGTCGACGTTGGCCCTGAAATAATCGACGCGGCCGTCCAGATAGAAGCGCTTGCTGATCACATAGGTGGCGTCGAGCCCGACGGTGGGGAAGGGCCCGGCTTGATCCTCGGTCTGATCAACGTGCCGGGCCGCGGTACTGACCCGGGCGCGTGCGGAGATGTCGGTTTCGTTGATGCCGAGGGTGGCGGCGAGCTCAAATTTCTCGTTGTGAATGAACGAGTATTCGTAGGCCATGCTGAGCACGTCGATCGATAAATTCGAGTCCACTGGATCGCCGGGCAGAAGCTCGACGTTGCGGAATAAAATGTCCTTGTCGAGCGTCGTGTAGCCGGTGCGGTCCAGGGAAAAATAATCGAAGCGCACGCGATTGCGTTCGCCTACGCGCAGCATCAGCTGAAATTTCGCCTCGAAGTCCGTTTTATTCATGCCGAAATCATTTTCGGCGTTGACCAGCGTGCCCGTCACCCCCGTGCTGCTGTCGATCTGCACGTTGGTGTTCGAGTCCAGGTGCACGAAGCCCAGCGACAGGCGCACGCGTTCCTCGGTGGGGCTGAGATAATCCTCGGCGTGCGCCGCGCCCGCCAGCAACGCCAGCAGTGCAAGGATGACGTTCCTGTTCATTGCGACCTCCTCAAGATCAACTGATCCGTCGCCGCGCGCCTCTGCGCTGCGGGCAAGGACGGTCCGATGCGCTCCAGCACGTGGGCGGCGGCGGCACGCCATCCCGTAAGTTTGCCGCCGTAGATGCCAAGCACGCGCGGGCGCGGGTCACGGTCCGCGGTGAAAATGGTCTCGCGGGAGCGGTCGAACGCGGCCTGGGATGCGGCGGGCAACACGCGCAGGCCGGCAAATCGCTGCGTGATATCCGCTGCGGTGAAGTGGCCCAAGGCAGGAAAATAGTGGCGTACCACATCCAGCAAATATTCCTCCTCGGCCGGCAACGGCCGAACATCGTCGGGTTCGCCCACGTACGGCGTTTCAGTCGTGCCGATCAGGGTCGCGCCGTACCACGGCATGACGAACACAGCACGGCCGTCGGTGGGGCTCTCGACATAATAGATGCCGGCCGATAGTGGGAAGGGCAGCACGATATGGGTGCCCTGCACCAGGTCCACTTTCGGCACGAAAATGCCGGGCGTTACCGCCCGTGCGACCTGTTCCGCCCAAGGTCCGGCCGCATTGACCATGACGCGGGCGGCGAATTCCTGGGTGCCGGCGCTGTCCGTGATCGTGACCACCACGCCGTCCGCGTGGAGCGCCGCCCCGACGAAGCTCGCCGGCATCAGCACCTCCGCGCCGAGCTCGCGCGCGGATTGCACCACGGCGCGCGTCAGCAAGGCGTCATCGGTTTGCGCATCGTGATACCGGATGACCGCGTCGAGCCTGTCGGTCTTGAGGCCGTCGAGGGCCGGCCATTCGCGGCGAGGCACGGCGCCGAAGCGCGTCGCCGGCCCGAATCCGCCCAGTAACGCATACATCCATAGACCTAGGTTGAGTTGCCAGGGACGACGCCGCGTATCGTCGTACACGGGTATGAAGAACGGTTTGAGTTCCACCAGCTCGGCGGCGATGCGCAGGAGTATGGCCCGCTCGCGCAGGCTCTCGCGCACCAGCGCAAATTGCCCGGACTCTAGATAGCGCAGGCCGCCATGAATCAACTTGCTGGATCTGCTCGAAGTGCCGCTGGCGAGACCACGCCTCTCGATGAGCAGCGCCTTGTGGCCGGCGGCGGCAGCCGCCTGCAGAACACCGGCGCCGTGCACTCCCCCGCCGATGATGATCACATCGTATGCTTTCATTGGACTTAAATTGGCTGATGCAGGCGCTAAGGATGCGCGAAGACGTCCTAACACACCAATTTTTGCGCGTCTGTCGCCAATCGATAACAAAGGCTTTGGGGCCGGTCGGAGTCCTTGGAGTTATTTGCCTTCGCGCTTTTCCTCGAAGCGCACCACCGGCGCGTCGGAGGTGACTTCGATCTCGCCATCGACGATGGCGCCCTTGGCGATGGCGATCGTGCGGGCACTGACCTTGCCGCGGATGACCGCGGTGTAGCCGATCTCCAATTTGTCCTCTACGCATAGACTGCCGATGATTTCTCCGGCGATGATGGCCTGCCGCACGCGGATGTGACCGTGCCAGCGCGCGCCGGCCGACAGGTTCAACCCACCCTGGATGTCGCCGTCGCCGTAAACCTCTCCCGAAACGACGAACTGACCGGTGCCGCGGAGGTTGCCGACGAACACCGATTCGCCTCCGATGAAAGTGGGCGTCGCGGCCGTCCCTTCCAGGAATCGCCGCTTGGGTTGACTCATGAGCCTCATTATCCTCCGTGCACCGGGCCGTGCTGTGACGAGCTTGGCGTCGCGGTGACATGAGGAATCGCAGTAGAATCCACGCATCGTCAAATACGCGCGCAATGGAAAGACCGCCATGTACAAAGTTGTTTTGATCCTGGGCCTTGCGGCGGTGCTTGGCGTATCGGCATGCAGCCGGCAACAGAGCGATTGGGAGAAAACCCGTGCCGCCAACACCACCGACGCCTATGAGCTGTTCCTGAAGAAATATCCGAGCGGCGAGTTCACGGCGCAGGCGCAGGCCCGGGTCAAGGAACTGTATGAGGAGAGGGACTGGCAAAAGGCGCGCGACATCGACAGCGCCGAGGCCTATCAAGCATTTCTCAAGCAATACCCGGAAGGTAAATGGTCTGAAGAGGCGCGCATCCGCGTCGAGAATTTCACACTGGCGGCGGCGCCTTCGAACACGGTGCCGGCTGCTCAGGCGGGTCCGGCTGCTGACGCCTCATCGCAGCCATCGCCGCCGGCGGCGGCTGCGCAAAAGCCCGGCCAAAAGCCCTCGCCTGCCGCCGCCGCCCAGCCTGCCCCCGCATCGGGCACGGGCGCATATGGCGTGCAGCTCGGTGCATTCAAGTCGGGCGCGGATGCGGCAAACAAACGCTGGGTCAATTTGTCCGCCAAATATCCGAAGGTCTTGGGCGGCCTGTCGCCGCAGGTATCGCCGCGCAAGGGCGACGCGGGTACCTTATACCGGCTGCAGGTCGTGAACCTCAGCGCAAAACGCGCCCGCTCGATATGCAAGAGCCTCAAGGCGCATGCTCAAGCCTGCGTGGTGCTGCCGCCCGCGCACCGGTGATTTGAGCGCATTAGCTCGCCGCACCGACAGCCATTGGCCACAGCGCGTCACCCGCCGACAATTCGTGTCACCTCAAGCTCAGCGGCCTGCAAATAACTCTTTGATTTTACAGCAATCGACCGACTGGCATGGCGCTTGCTTCATGAATTGAGTGTTTGAAGATCGTTAGGTGGCTGGATGCAATCAAAAATTATTGCCCTGCTCGCCCCTGAGGGTAGCCTCGAGGCAACGCTATTGGTTCGCCGCGCCGATGGCCAGTTTGCGCTCGAAAGAATCGACACCCGCGTCGCTCACGCGTCCCGGGTCGCCGCTTCCTACTCCGGTACCAAAGTGCTCGGTTCGCCGTTCTCTGCGGTACCAGCGGCCTAAGTTTTCCCCCATGACCTTTCAAGGTCACTCTGGCGCCGCATGGTCCCCCCATCGCGGCGCTTTTTTTATCGATCGATGCCGCATTGATCCAGGATGAAGGCGTATTCCATGGCGATTTCGCGGTAGCGTTGGAAGCGCCCGGATTTGCCGCCGTGCCCCGCGTCCATTTCGACGTGCAGTAACAACGCGTGAGCGTCGGTCTTCGCCGCCCGTAGTTTGGCCACCCACTTCACCGGTTCGTAGTACTGCACCTGGCTGTCCCAGAGGCCGGTGGTCACCAGCATGGCGGGATAGGGCTGGGCGGCAACGTTGTCGTAGGGCGAGTATCCCAGCATGTAGGTGTAATGCCGTGCCTGCGACGGATTGCCCCATTCATCGTATTCGTTGCTGGTGAGCGGAATGCTGTCGTCCAGCATGGTGGTGACGACGTCGACGAATGGAACCTGCGCCACGATGGCGCGGTAATGCTCGGCCCCCATGTTGGCGATGGCTCCCATCAGCAAGCCCCCGGCGCTGCCTCCCATCGCCAGCACCTTGTCGGCGGCGGCGTAGCCTTGCGCGACCAGGGCGCGCGTTGCGTCGATGAAATCGTTGAACGTGTTCAGTTTGTTGAGTTGCCGCCCGGCGTCGTACCAGGCGCGACCCATCTCCTGCCCCCCACGCACGTGGGCAATCGCGTAGACCAGTCCGCGATCGAGCAGGCTCAAGCGGGACGACGAGAAAACCGGATCCGTGCAAAGACCGTACGCACCGTAGGCGTACTGAAGCAGCGGCGCCGAGCCGTCGCGCTTGAAGCCTTTGCGGTATACCAATGAAATCGGAATGCGCGCGCCGTCGCGGGCCGTGGCGAATTTGAGTTCGGTCTGGTAATTCTTCGGATCGAAGCTGCCCAGCACCGGATCGCGTTTGCGCAGCAGCTGCTCGCCGGTACGGACGTTGTAGTCGTAGACCGTGGTTGGCGTGGTGAGTGACGAATAAACGTAGCGCACCAGCTCGGTGTCCATCTCGGGATTGATGGAGATCGTCGTGCTGTAGGCAGCTTCCTCGCTGGCGATGAAGAACTCGTCCCCGCTCAAGGGCTTGATGATGATTTTCGAGAGGCCGCCGCTGCGCACCGACAGTGCGATGAAATGCTCGAACACGTCGAACTCTTCGATGAACACATCATCGCGGTGCGCGACCAACTCAGCCCAGCCGGCGCGATCGCTCATCGCTGCGATCGGCGCCTGCGCGAGACGAAAATTGCGCGCCTGCCAGTTGCTGCGAACGATGAACGAATCGCCGAGATGCTCGAGCTCGTATTCGTGATCGGGCTCCCGCGGCAGGAACACCTGAAAATTCAGCGCAGGGTCGTCGGAGCGCGCGTAGCGCCATTCCGAGGACAGTGTGCTTTCCATGTGGATGAAGACATAAGCGTCCGATTTCGATTTGCTGACGCCGGTGTAGAAGCTCTTGTCGGTTTGCTCGAACACCAGGCGGTCGCGGGCGCAGTCCTCACCCACCACGTGCTTTTTCACATAAATGCCAAGCAGCGTCTCCGGATCCTTTTCCACGTACAGCAGGGTGCGGCTGTCGGCGGCCCACACCAAATCCGCCTCCGCGTTGCTGATCCCGGGTGCCTGCAATTCACTCGACCGCAAATCCTTGATGCGCACCGCGAATTGGCGCCTGCCCAACGTGTCTTCGCAAAACGCCAGCCAGTTCGAGTCGGGAGAGACCTCGACGGCGCCGATCTGATAGAAGTCATGACCAGCCGCCAGCAGGTTGGCGTCCAGCAGAATCTCCTCGGCGGCGCCGGGCGAATCCTTGCGCCGCGCAAATATCGGATGCTCCTTGCCGGTTTCGTAACGGGTGTTGTACCAGTAGCCATTCTTGCGGTACGGCACCGTCGAGTCGTCCTGTTTCAGGCGTGCGACGATCTCCTCGTAAAGGGCGTTCTCCAGCGCCTTGAGCGGCGCCATGCGGCCCTCCCGATAGGCGTTCTCCGCGCGCAGATACGCCAGCACTTCCGGGTTTGCGCGCTCATCGTCGCGCAGCCAGTAGTAAGGGTCGGTGCGCTCGCCATGCGGCGACTTCACCGCGTGCGGCCGCACTGCCGCAATCGGCGGATTTGGAATGGATTCAGTCACGTAGGTCGGTTGTCCCCGAGGGCGAGGCGCGAGTATAGTCAGGCAGGATCACAGGGGGAGTCGATATGCACACCGTCGCGCAGTTGCTCAAGGACAAAGGCAATCAAATCTTCTGTGTGGCACCCGAGGACTCCGTGCTGCATGCGATCGAAATCATGGCCACCCGCCACGTCGGAGCACTCCTGGTCATGGATCAGGGCGCGCTGCTCGGCATTATCTCCGAGCGCGACTATGCCAGAAAGGTGATCCTGAAAAAGCGCTCGTCTCACGATACCCCGGTGCGGGACATTATGAGCTCGCCGGCCGTCACGGTGAGTCCGGATGAAACCGTGCATCGTTGCATGCAGCTCATGACCGAGGGCCGCTTCCGGCATCTGCCGGTGGTGCGCGCGGGAAAGGTCGTGGGAATGCTCTCCATCGGCGATTTGGTCAAGGCGGTGATCGAGGAGCAGTCGCGGCAGATCGAGCAGTTGGAACGCTACATCGCCGGCTGAGCTTGCCGCGCCTTAAAAGCCGCGATTGACGACACTCAAGGCGCAGGTATCATGACCCCATACTTCGGCGCGCGCACTGCGCTGACCTTCGCGGCGCGTCTTTGAGAATCGCGCCAGAACCGTCTTAACTTGTTGTTTTCAAAGGCTCCGCGAATTTGGCGCGAGGCCCCCGTTTGGACGGATCTAATCAGATGGTAAGCGAGGATGAGGCAGCCTTGAGTACGAGCTTCCATGGAGCGGACCCGCGCGCGGCCGATTGGGGCCTGTGCCGCCGCGCCTATGAGCGTGATTCCTGCGGCTTCGGCTTGATCGCCAGCCTCGACGACCACGCCAGCCATTGGGTGGTGGCGACGGCCATCAGTTCGCTGAATCGCCTCACGCATCGCGGCGCCATCGCCACCGACGGCAAAACCGGGGACGGCTGCGGACTACTCATCAAGCAGCCCACGGCGTTTCTGCGCGCGGCCGCGGCCGGCGCCGGCCTGAAGCTCGCGCCGTTGTTCGCCGCGGGCCTGGTGTTTCTGAATCGCGATCCCCACAAAGCTGCTCGCGCCCGCAAAGTCCTGACCGAACAGCTGCAGACCGAGCATCTGTGCGTCGCGGGTTTCCGGGTTCTGCCCACCGAGCCGTCCGCCTGCGGCGCCGAGGCTCTGAAGACCCTGCCGATCATTGAGCAGGTGTTCGTTTGCGCGGGCAGCGACATCGACGAGGCCACCTTCAATCGCCGGCTGTTTCTCGCGCGTCGGCGCGCCGAGAAGCAGCTGGAAGCCGATGACGAGGTCTTTTATATCCCGTCGTTGTCCGCGAGCACTATCGTCTACAAAGGCATGGTGATGCCGCAGTACCTCGCGCAGTTCTATCCGGATCTGAAAGATCCGCGCATGGAGGCGTCCGTGGTGGTGTTCCACCAGCGTTTCTCCACCAACACGCTGCCCCAGTGGCGCCTGGCGCACCCCTATCGCTACCTGGCGCACAACGGCGAAATCAATACCGTCCAGGGCAATCGCAGCTGGGCGGTCGCGCGCGGCCCCCTGATGCGCTCGCCGCTGCTGCCTGATTTGACGGATATCCTGCCGCTCGTGTCGCTGACCGGATCCGATTCGCAGTCGCTCGACAATATGTTGGAGCTGTTGCTGGTCGGCGGCCTTGACGCCCTGCATGCGATGCGCGCGCTGATCCCGCCTGCCTGGCAGTCGGTCGACATGATCGATGCCGATCTCAAGGCGTTCTACGAATATCATTCCACGCACATGGAGCCATGGGACGGGCCCGCGGGCATCGTGCTCACCGACGGCCGCTATGCATGCTGCACGCTGGACCGCAACGGCTTGCGGCCCGCGCGCTGGGTCATCACCAAGAATCGCCACATCACCGTCGCGTCCGAGGCGGGTGTTTGGGATTATCCGCCTGAGGATGTCGTCAGGAAGGGCAAGCTGGGCCCCGGCGAGATTTTGGCTCTGGATTTGCAAACTTCGGAGCTGCTCGACACCAAGCGCGTCGATGACCTGCTGAAGAACCGCCACCCCTACAAGGCGTGGCTGAAAAAGGGCGTGCGCTACCTGCAGACCGATCTCATCGATCCGCGGCTCGCCGCCGAGCCCTTCGATCGCGATACCCTGGCCCTGTTCCAGAAAATGTACAACGTTTCCGCCGAGGAACGCGACGAGATCATCCGCGTGCTCGCCGAGGATGAGAGCGAGGCGGTGGGCTCGATGGGCGACGACACGCCGATGCCGGTGCTGTCGCGGAAGGTGCGCTCCCTCTACGACTATTTCCGCCAGCAATTCGCCCAGGTCACCAATCCGCCGATCGACAGCCTGCGCGAAAGCATCGTCATGTCGCTGCAGACGCAGATCTGCCCCGAAGGCAATATTTTCGTGCCCGCGCAGCATCATGCGGAACAGATCTCGCTCAGCTCCCCGATCCTGTCGCAGCGCAAGCTGCGACAGATCGTGGCGCTTGCCGACAGCGGCGTGCCGAACGAATTCATCGACCTGCAATACGAGGAGCACCTCGATCTCAAGACCGCCCTCAAGCGTGTGTGCGATCAGGCGGAACAGGCCGTGCGCAACGGCAAGCTGGTGCTGCTGCTCTCCGACCGATACCTGGTCAGGGGCAAGCTGCCGCTGCATGCGTTGCTTGCCACGGGCGCGGTACACCATCGCTTGATCGCGACCGGCCTGCGCTGCAAGTGCAACATCCTGGTGGAAACCGGCACGGCCCGTGATGCGCATCATTTCGCCTGCCTGATCGGCTACGGGGCCACCGCCGTTTATCCGTATCTGGCGTATCAAACCTTGTTCGATCTGATGCGCAAGGGTGCGCTGAAGATGGAGGCCGCGGTGCGCCAGGAGCTCGGGCGCAGCTACCGCCGGGGCATTCGCAAGGGCTTGTTCAAGATCATGTCCAAGATGGGCATATCGACCATCGCCAGCTACCGCAGCGCCCAATTGTTCGAGATCGTCGGACTCCGCGACGAAGTCGTGGCGCTGTGCTTCGAAGGTTCGGAGAGCCGGATTCAAGGCGCGGATTTCGAGGATTTGAAGGCTGATTCGCAGTATCTCGCGGCGCGGGCCTGGGATCCCGGGGAACGCGTGGAGCAGGGCGGCTTGCTCAAATTCATGCACGACGGCGAGTACCACATGTACAACCCGGATGTGGTCGCCACGCTGCAGTCCGCCGTCATGACCGGCGACTACGACCAGTACAAGGAGTTCGCGGCACTCGTCAACGAACGCCCCGTCTCCTGCCTGCGCGATCTGCTGCGCGTCAATCCAACCGCAGCGCCCGTTCCGCTCGAGGAAGTGGAACCGATCTCCGCCATTTTGTCGCGCTTCGACAGCGCCGGCATGTCGTTGGGCGCCCTCTCCCCCGAAGCGCACGAAGCGCTCGCCATCGCGATGAATCGGCTCGGCGCGCGTTCCAATTCGGGCGAGGGCGGCGAGGATCCGCTGCGCTACGGCACCGAGAAGAATTCCAAGATCAAGCAGGTCGCGTCCGGCCGTTTTGGCGTGACGCCGGAATATTTGATCAATGCCGAGGTGCTGCAGATCAAGGTGGCGCAGGGCGCCAAGCCCGGCGAAGGCGGCCAGCTTCCGGGCCACAAGGTCAACGACATGATTGCGCGCCTGCGGTTCGCGCGGCCCGGTGTCGGCCTGATATCCCCGCCGCCGCATCACGATATCTATTCCATCGAAGATCTCGCGCAGTTGATCTTCGATCTGAAACAGGTCAATCCAAGCGCCTTGGTGTCCGTGAAGCTGGTGGCCGAACCCGGCGTCGGGACGGTGGCCGCCGGCGTCGCAAAAGCGTATGCGGATTTGATCACGATCTCAGGCTACGACGGTGGCACCGGCGCGAGTCCCTTGTCCTCGATCAAATACGCCGGCACCCCATGGGAATTGGGTCTCGCCGAGACCCACCAGACGCTGCGCGCCAATGAACTGCGCCATCGTGTGCGCCTGCAGACCGACGGCGGATTGAAAACCGGCCTCGATGTCATCAAGGCGGCGCTCATCGGCGCCGAGAGCTTCGGTTTCGGCACGGCACCCATGGTGGCGCTGGGCTGCAAGTACTTGCGCATCTGCCACCTTAACAACTGCGCGACCGGCGTGGCCACGCAGCACAAAGTGTTGCGCAGCAAATACTTCGTCGGGTTGCCCGAGATGGTCGAGAACTATTTCAAGTTCGTGGCCCGCGAATGCCGGGAATTGATGGCAGCAATGGGCGTGCGCACGCTGGCCGAGATCATCGGCCAGACGCAGCTTCTGGAAATACTCGCGGGCGAGACGCCCAAACAGCGCAAGCTCGACTTGTCGCCGCTCTTGGCAAATTCCTCGCTGGCATCGGACAAACCGCAATATTGCCTCGATCCGCACAACGAACCGTTCGACAAGGGCGCGCTCGCCGAGCAGATGCTCGCCGACATGCGCGCGGCGATCGACGGCAAACTGGGCGGCGAATTCAAGTATGCCGTGAGCAACTTCCATCGTTCCATCGGTGCGCGGATCTCCGGTGAGATCGCCAAGCGCTGGGGCAATTCCGGCATGAGCGACGCGCCCTTGGCCGTGCGGCTGACGGGCTCGGCCGGGCAGAGCTTCGGCGTATGGAACGCCGGCGGCTTGCAGATGTATCTCGAGGGCGAAGCGAACGATTATGTCGGCAAGGGAATGGCGGGCGGCAAAATCGTGCTGCAGCCGCCGGCGGGCGCGAGCTTCGTGGCGCGCGATACCATCATCATGGGCAACACCTGCCTGTATGGCGCCACCGGCGGCGAATTGTATGCCGCGGGCACCGCGGGCGAGCGCTTCGCGGTGCGCAATTCAGGTGCGCTCGCCGTCGTCGAGGGCACCGGCGATCATTGCTGCGAATACATGACCGGCGGCGTCGTCTGTGTGCTGGGGCGCACCGGCGTCAACTTCGGCGCCGGCTTTACCGGCGGCTTTGCCTACGTGCTCGACCTGGAGCGCGACTTCGTCGACCGCTACAACCACGAGCTCATCGACATCCATCGCGTATCGCCCGAGGGCATGGGCACGCACGTACAGCATTTGCGCGGCTTGATCGAGCAGCATGTGGCCGCCACGGGCAGCGTCTGGGGCGCGCAGCTGCTGAATGATTTCCGCAGCTACATCGGCAGATTCTGGGTGGTGAAACCGAAGGCCGCGGCAATCGATTCCTTGCTGGAGAATTTGCGGCGCGCCGCCTGAAGGCGGACGCAACCTGAAAATCAGCCATGGCCGACAAGCACCTGCAATTCCTGGACATTCCGCGCAGGGATCCCGACAAGCTCGACGTCGAGGTCCGGACCACGCATTTTCGCGAAATTTATTCTCAGTACAGCGCCGATGACGCCGCTGCCCAGGCGGGACGTTGCCTGTCCTGCGGCAATCCTTTCTGCGAATGGAAATGTCCGGTTCACAATTTCATCCCCAATTGGCTGATGCTGATCAATGAGGGAAAGCTGTTCGAAGCGGCCGAGTTGTCCCATCAAACGAATTCCCTGCCGGAAATGTGCGGACGCATCTGTCCGCAGGACCGGCTTTGCGAAGGCGCCTGCACGCTGAACGACGGTATCGGCGCAGTCAGCATCGGCGCCATAGAAAAGTACATCACCGACGAGGCTTTCAAGCAGGGTTGGAAGCCGGACATGTCGAATGTGGTGCGCACGAATAAACGCGTGGCGGTGGTGGGTGCCGGCCCCGCGGGGCTGGCCTGCGCGGACGTACTGGTGCGCAACGGCGTGATGCCGGTGGTGTTCGACCGCTATTCGAAAATCGGCGGATTGCTGACATTCGGCATTCCGCCATTCAAGCTCGAAAAGGAAGTGGTCGAGAAGCGACGGGAAATCATGGAATACATGGGCATCGAATTTCGCTTGAATGTCGATGTCGGCCGCGATGTTTCGATCGACAGTCTTACCGAGGAATTCGATGCCGTGTTTCTCGGCATGGGCACCTACAAATACGTCAAAGGCGGCTTCAGCGGCGAGGATCTGCCCGGTGTTTACGAGGCGCTGCCGTACCTCATTTCGAACATCAACCGCGAACTCGGGATCGCCGGGCGCGCTCCGGACTTCGTCGGCATGAAGGACAAGAATGTGGTGGTGTTAGGCGGCGGCGACACCGGAATGGACTGCAATAGAACGGCGATTCGCCAGGGCGCCAGCAGCGTCACCTGCACCTATCGGCGCGACGAAGACAACATGCCGGGCTCGCGGCGCGACTACAAGAACAGCAAGGAGGAGGGCGTCACCTTTCTGTTCAACCGTCAGCCCATCGAAATCGTCGGCTCGGATCGGGTGGAAGGCGTCAAGTTGGTGCAGACGCGATTGGGTCCCCCGGGTCCGCGCGGCCGCCGCGTACCCGAGGTCGTCCCCGGCACCGAAGAAACCATCGCGGCCGATGCCGTGATCATCGCCTTTGGATTTCTCCCCAGCCCGCCCGAATGGTTCGAAAGACAACGCATCGAATTGCACGGCAACGGCCGCGTGAGGGTCTCCAGCGCGCCGAAGACACGCTTCCAGACCACCAATCCCAAGATATTCGCCGGCGGCGACATGGTACGCGGCTCGGATCTGGTGGTGACCGCGGTCTTCGAGGGCCGCGAAGCGGCGCAGGGCATTCTTAATTATCTGAATTTGAAGAGCCGCGCGTACCAATAGCCTTGGCTGCCGAGGCGGCGTAACTCGCCGTGGCGGGACCGTCGCGCGTTGCACCGCACTTGGGCAGCCCCGATATCACGTCCGAAAACGGCGAGTATTCCGGGCCGATACTGGCTACTGTGGCGCCATGGAACTCAACGATGAAGCCTGTTACCGCGCCGCGCGGGCCCGCGACCGCCGTTTCGACGGGCGCTTCTTCGTGGCGATCACCTCGACGCGCATCTATTGCCGGCCGATATGCCCGGCGCGGCCCGCGAAACGCGATCACATGCGTTTTTATTCGAATGCCGCCGCCGCGGAAGGCGCGGGATTCAGGCCTTGCCTGCGCTGCCGCCCGGAGCGCGCGCCGGGGCTCGCGCCGGTCGATGCCGTCAGCCGTCTGATCGGCGCCGCCATGGCCGGCATCGAGGAACATGCATTGTCGAGCGCGCGCGTCGGCGATCTCGCCGCCGCCTTGGGGGTGAGCGAGCGGCATCTGCGTCGCGTCACCGAGTCGGAGCTCGGCGTATCGCCGATCGAATTGGCACAAACACAAAGGTTGCTGCTGGCGAAGCGCTTGCTCAAGGATACCGCGCTCAGCCTCACGGAGATCGCGTTTGCCAGCGGATTCGGCAGCGTGCGCCGCTTCAACGCCTTGTTCAAATCGCGCTACGGATTGAACCCGCGCGCGGTGCGCGGCATTGCCAGCCGCGCCGACGGCCTGTGCGTGCAATTGGAATTCAGGCCGCCGCTCGCGTGGACCAACTTGTTGGCATATTTGCGGCTGCGCGCAATCCCGGGCGTGGAGATGGTCGATGCCGCTCACTACCGGCGCACGGTCTCGATCGAGGACACGGCGGGATGGATCGAAGTATCGATGCACAAGAGTGGGACGGGGTTGAATCTGCAAGTTTCGCCCTCGCTCGGAACCCGTATCGGTGCCGTCATCGCCCGCGTGAAGCATTTATTCGACCTAGGCAGCGCGCCCACGGCCGTTGCGGAACTGCTGCGGCAGGATTCCATACTGCAACACACTGTGAAGCGGCTGCCTGGGTTGCGCGTCGCGGGCGCCTTCGATGGTTTCGAGCTGGCAGTGCGAACCGTCATCGGACAACAGATTTCCGTCAAGGGTGCATCGACCGTGTCGGGGCGGTTGGCGGCGGCGTTTGGAACGCCGATCGCGACGCCGTATCCGCTGCTGAACCGTCTGTCGCCGCGCGCCGAGGACATGGCCGGCAGACACGAGGACGAGATCGCCGCGCTCGGCATGGTGGGAAATCGCGCGCGTTGCTTGATCGGATTGGCGAAAGCCGTTGCGGAGCGCCGCGTGAACCTGTCGCTCGCCAGCGATGTGGAGGAGCAGATGGAGAAGCTCGTGTCGCTGCCCGGCATCGGCCACTGGACGGCTAACTACATCGCCATGCGGGCGCTGCATTGGCCCGATGCCTTCCCGACCGGCGATCTTATGTTGATGAGAGCCGCGAATCTCAAGCAGAGGCAGCTCGATCGGCACGCCGAAGCCTGGCGGCCGTGGCGGGCATATGCGGCCCACTACTTGTGGAATTCGCTGCCGCACGCTGCTGCGGTTGTCCCTTAAGGAGCCAAATCATGAAACCCGAAATATTGGTGAGTTTTTGCTATATCGACAGTCCGATCGGCCGCCTCACGTTGACCTCGGACGGCACCGCGTTGACCGGCTTGTACATGGGAAGCCCCAGCAAGCGGCCGCCGCGCACCACCGACTGGGTCGTGGATCCTGGTGTTGCGCCGCTGCCGGAGGCCGCGCGGCAACTGCGCGAATATTTTGCGGGCGAGCGCCGGGAGTTCGACCTGCCGCTGCGCTTGAACGGCACGGACTTTCAGAAGCGCGTGTGGCGCGAGCTCACCGCAATACCCTTCGGCGAAACCTGGAGCTATGGACAGCTCGCCAAGCGGCTCGACAACCCCAGCGCCTGCCGCGCCGTGGGCCTGGCCAACGGCAAAAACCCGATTGCCATCATCGTGCCCTGCCATCGGGTCATCGGTGCCGACGGTTCGTTGACGGGATTCGGCGGCGGGCTGCCGCGCAAGGAGTGGTTGCTGACGCATGAAGGGCGGCCGGGCACGCAGGCGCTGAGGTTCGGCTAGATCATCGGCAGCGTCACCGTGAACACCGCGCCGCCGCCGTCCTCGCGGTTGGCGGCGCGCGCGGTGCCGCCGTGGAATTCGGCAACCAGCCGCACGATATAAAGCCCTAAGCCGAAATGCGGCTTGTCGTCGCGCCCGCTGCGCTGCTCGTACAGCGACTCGAACAAATGCGGCAGCACTTCGGCTGGAATGCGCGGGCCATCGTTGCTCACCTGGAGCAGATAGCTGCCGGTCTCGCGCGCCAGCCGGATGTTGATTCGGCCGGCGGGAGGACAGAAGTCGACGGCGTTCTCGATCAGTTTATCGAGCAGCTGCGCGATCAAGTCCGGCGCGCCGCGCGCGAAGCAGGGATCGTCGGGAAGTTCCAACACGAAGCTATTGTGGGGAAAGCCGTCACGATAGGCGGCCACCGTGGATGCAATCAGTTCGCGCAAGTCGAAGTTCAGGCGCTCCGCTTGCTTGATGCTCTCCTCGACGCGGGCGGCCGCGCCCAATGAAGTCAAGATGGTCTGCAGCCTCTGCGTGCCTTCGCGTGCGCGCGTGGTGTAGCTGCGCTGCTCCTCGTTCAAGCCTTGCGATTCGAGGTTGTCCAGCGACGAGCGCACGATGGTGAGCGGCGTACGCAACTCGTGCGACAGCTTGGCGCCCAGAGTGCGCAGGTACTGGGCATGCTCGTTGAGCCGTGCCAGCAGGCGTTCGAAGCCGCGCGCCAATGCACCGATCTCATCGCCGGCGCGGGATCCGGGCATCGTCAGACGGATCCGGCCGTCGCTGCCCACGGCCGACTCTGCCGCATTGCGCAGACGTCCGATGCGAAAGGTCATCCACGCGGCAAATAGCAGCATGACGACCACGGCGGTCGCGGTCGCCATCAGCGTGAGACGAAACAGACGCGCAAAAGCCTGGGTGCGCAACTCGAGCATTTGCTCGGCGTTTTGCTCCAGGAGGACGGCCCCTCTGGCGGTGCCGTCCACGATGATGGGAGCCGCGGCGGTGAGCAGCATGCGTCCATCCTCGCCCCGCACCCACTCGGCCCGCGGCTCTCCGGAGAGCGCCGCATGCACGCTGTCCCCGCCGAGCCGGCCCCCGCTGCTCGTCAGCGGCGGCAGATTCGATGCATCGGTTTCGAGCAACAATCGATACCAGCCGCCGCGGCTGTCTTCGGCTGCATTGGTGGATGCGGCGGCCACGCTTCCCGCACTACCCAATGCCAATGCATTCGTATCGATCACGGTGGCGCGCGTACCCTCGCGGATGAACGTGGCCAGCAGGCCGTCGAGTCCATCGGTGGCGAAGAACAGTCGGCCGCCCTCGGCATTCGCTTCCGGCGTGAAGCCGGCGCTGGCCTTGCTGCCGCCGTCGCGTGCTTCGATCCACAACCGGCCGGCGACGAAGCTCAAGGGGATGCGCGCTTCGAGGTGGTAACCCTGAGCGGTCTGCAGCCAGTAAGCTTGAATACGCGGCTCCGGCTGTAATCGCAGTTCCGGCTGCGCGCTCGATTTGGCGTCGTTGTCCTTGACCTCGTCGCCCTTGATCAGCTGCGCGGCGTTGAGGCCGGGTGCCGTGGTGGCGAAGAAATAGTTCGTGTTCGTCCCGTCCTGGCCTTGCAGCCAGATATCGACGCGGTCGAAGCGATCCGTGTCCGCATGCACCTCGTTGGGCTCCGGATCGAAATGCGTATCGTCCACCTCCGCGTAGAGATACAGATAGCGCTCGGTGGCGCCTGCCTGAACGCGCGCGTGATAGCCGCTTGTCGAAGGCAGAGTGACCGGATCGAACGCCATGCCCCAGTCTTCGGAGTAGCCATCCAGCAGCGGTTGGTTCGTCAGCGGATGCACGTACAAATCGCCGCCGCGCGCATCGAAGGCGCGCAGATCCGTATTGCGGAACACTCGCTGCGGCTGCGCCGAGAGCGCGTTGGCGATGGTGCCGGCGCTGGCCAGCAGCGATTGTTCCTGGGAGCCGCGCAGCGCGGATTCGAGCTCGCGTGCGTACTGACAACCCGCCCAGGGCAGCACCAGCGTGGTGAGGGCGACGAGCAGCAATTGCAGCCGGATGCTCACTCGACCCAGCGATAGCCCATTCCGTATACGGTCTGGATCGAGTCGAAAGCAGGGTCCACCTGCTGGAACTTGCGCCGTACGCGTTTGATGTGCGAGGTGATGGTATTGTCGTCCAATACCACGTTCGCTGCGTCCATGAGCTGCTGCCGGTTCTTGACGTGTCCCGGATTGCGTGCCAGTGCGTGCACGATCCAGAATTCCGTCAGCGACAAGGTCACCGGCACCGCATTCCAGGTGGTCTGCATTTTATCGCCGTCGATGATGAGTGCGCCGCGCCGGATGATTTCGGCGGCATTGTCGGGCCGCTTCAACGCGTCGATGCGCCGGAACAAGGCTGCGACCCGCGCGGCGAGGTGCGGCAGGCTGACATCCTTCGTCAGGAAGTCGTCCGCTCCGAGGCGAAGGCCGGAAACCGCATCCAGCTCGCTATCGCGCGCGGTGAGAAAAATAATGGGCAACTCCGCCGATGCCGCACGCAAATCCCGGCATAGATCGAACCCGCCCTCGGCCTCATCCTCGAGCGAGATGTCGATGATGGCAAGATCCGGCAGGTGCAGGCGGAAGGCCTGCATGGCCGTATGCCGATTGCCATACGATTTCACTGCATAACCGTGACGCGCGAGCGCAGCTGCGTAATTGTCGCGCAACGCCGGTTCGTCCTCGACGACGGCGATATTTTTCTTCATGACTCGATCATCCTTCCTCCCGAGGGACGCCGGCCTTCAGGCTTGGAGGGATAGCGGCACGCATTTCTGTGTATTTTGCCATGATTGGTCACAATTGACCCTTGGATTGCCCGTTTTTCGCCCGCGGCAGCGCTCCAAGTCTCTTCCACACTGACTCGCAGCGTCAAACGAAGGAGAATCGCCGTGTCCTACTCATATCGCGAAGCCACCCTCAATTGGCTGGCGTTGGGCCTGCTGCTCGCTGCATGGAACACCTCGGACGACGCCGCACCGGGTGCCCAAGCGCCGCAGCGCCCGGCGGCGTTGCGCGGCTATGCCCACGTTTCTGTCCGCGCCGCGGCCCGCGCGGCGGTGATCGATCGGGGCTTCACCGTAATGTAACCAAGCAAGTTCGTAATGCGTGGAGCTGCATGCTTCCCGCGCAAATACATAAGCAGATACTGATCGTCGACGAAGACGTCGCCGCGGTCGAGCCTCTGCGTTGCCGGCTCGGCGAGTCGGGTTTCATCGTGCGGGTCGTGACCGACGGCTTCGCGGCCGCCGCCGCAGTGGCGGAACGGCCGCCGCACTTGGTCATCATCGACTGGGCCATGCCTGGCTTCGCCCCGCTCGAGGTGATCGAGCGGGTGCGCACCACGCGCTTTCCGCATCCCGTGAGGTTGATCATTCTGTCGGGGCTGTCCGCCGAGCATGATGTGGTCGGCGGCTTAAACACGGGCGCCGATGACTACATTGCGAAACCGTATTCGCTGCGCGAGGCGGTGGCGCGAGTGACCGCGGTGCTGCGTACGCGGGGGCGCAGCAACGAGGCCGCCGCAGTCCACCTCACATCGGAAGCCGCGGCGTTGGGGCACCCGGCGCGGCTCAGATCAGTCGAAGCGCGCCTGCTCGAATTCTTGAAGGCGCATCCCGGCAGAGCCTTCAATCGCCCTCAACTGTTGTTGCACGTGTGGGGAGGCACCGCCCAGATCGATGAACGCACGATCGATGTCCACATCCGGCGCTTGCGAAGATTTTTGAGTCAGCCGGGACACGAGGCGCATATCGAAACGGTGCGCGGCTTCGGCTACCGCTTCGTGGACCAGCGCAGTGCGTCTCATTTCTAGGGTTAAACGCGATGTTTCCCTCTTAAGTGCCTTTATTGTCAAGAAATCTTCTCCCCCGAGTCACGCATCCGTAACATCGAACCGCGATCTTGTGTGCAACGCAGAGCAATCTGCGATTGGACAAGGAGGGCTGTAATGTTGGAGCGCACGGATCAGACCCTGCGGTTGCGGACGGTCTTCATTTCCGACATCCATCTAGGATTCAAGGGCTGCAGCGCCGATTTGCTGCTGGACTTTCTGCACCACGTCGAGATGGACACCTTGTTCCTGGTGGGCGACATTATCGACGTCTGGAGCATGCAAAAGACGATGTTCTGGCCGCAGAGCCACAACAACGTGCTGCGCACCATCCTCGGCAAGTCAAAACGCGGTACCAAGGTCATCTTCGTGCCCGGCAATCACGACGAGGTGTTCCGCGAATTCGACGGCGCCGTATTCGGCAATCTGGAGATTCATCGCGAATACGTACATGAGGGCGCCGACGGGCGGCGCATGCTGGTGCTTCATGGCGATGAGTTCGACAGCGTCGTCAAGTGCAGCCCGTGGCTGGCCAAATTGGGCAGCAACATCTACGACGTGCTGCTTGCGGCCAACCCCTACATCAACTGGCTGCGGCGTAAATTCGATCTGCCGCACTGGTCGTTGTCCTCTTACTTGAAGCACAAGGCCAAAACGGCGGTGCAGTACATCGGCAGCTTCGAGGATTCGGTGGCGACGGCGGCGCGCAAGCGCGGCGTCGATACCGTCGTGTGCGGCCATATTCACCACGCCGAAGTGCGCGACATCGACGGCATCCTCTACTGCAACGACGGCGATTGGGTGGAGAGCTGCACCTCGCTGGTCGAGGATATGAACGGCCAGCTGCGACTGATCGACTGGCCGAAGCTGCGCGAGCGAATCGACGTCCCCATGGCGCTGCCGCTCGGCCGGGCCGCGTGATGCCGCGCGGCGAGCCAGTGCCCCGCGCCGTAAGGCGCGCGGAGGTCGACGGCGCGCTTTAAACGAACTGCCGCATCGATGTCCGCGTATTGTCACATGGCCCGCGCAATATGCGTCCATGAGCAGCATGCTGGATACCTGTTTGGACGGTGAGCCCGATGCCGAACTTCTTCAGCGCCGTTGGTTCGCCGCCCTGCGAGCAACCCAGCGGCTCGAGGCCGAATGCCGGCAGTTGTTGAACGCCTTGTGGCATGCGGATGAGGCCTGGCGCCGGGCCTGCGGCGAGCTGGAGGCGTTCGAAGCCCTGAGTGATGCACTCGAAGAGCAACTGGCGTGCATGGATGAGGCGCCCCTACGCCGCTGCGATCTGCGGCGGCTGGCGGTAGTCTCGGCGGCTTGAGGTTCGACGCTGGGGGTCGCGAGCGGCCATAATTGTGCCGTGAAGTGCATGTATCATCCGACCTACGAAGTGCCGCTATCCCCGGCGCACCCTTTTCCGATGAGCAAGTATCCCTTGCTCAAAGCGCGGCTGCTCGCCGAGGGAATCATTGCCGCCGGCGATCTCATGGAACCCGGGCCGATCGACATGCAGTCGCTGGAGCTGGTTCATACCCGCGAGTATCTGCACAAGCTCGCCACCTCGACGCTTTCGGACGCGGAGATCAGGCGCTTAGGGTTACCCTGGTCCGACGCTCTTTGGCAGCGGTCCTTGTTGGCCGCCTCCGGGACGTTGCTGGCGGCGCGCACCGCGTTGCGTGAGGGGCTTGCTGCAAATTTGGCCGGCGGGACGCATCATGCGTTTGCCGATCACGGCGAGGGATTCTGCGTACTCAATGATGTGGCGATCGCAATGACCTTGCTGCGTGCCGAGGGCGTGATTCAACGCGGCGCCGTCATCGATCTGGATGTGCACCAGGGCAATGGCACCGCGGCCCTTTTCGAGCACGTGGACGAGGTATTCACATTCTCCATGCATGGCGAGCGCAACTATCCCACCGCCAAGATGCGCTCGAATCTGGACGTGCCGCTGCGCGACGGCGTGGGCGATGCGGAATATCTGGAACAACTCGCCGGTAATTTGCCCGTGGTTCTGGAGCGAGCCGCAGCGCAAATCGCATTTTATCTGGCGGGCGTGGACGTGGTCGCCGGAGATCGGTACGGCAGACTGGCTTTGAGCGAGTCGGGCCTTTCGCAGCGTGATCGTTTCGTCATCGAAAGGGTTCGCCGGCGCGGCATCCCGCTGGTGATCGTGCTGGCCGGAGGCTACGCGGCCACCCGGCAGCGAACTGCGGAATTGCATGCCCATGTCTTTCGCGAAGCAGCTGATTTTGCTGGGCGCGATCGCGCCGCACCCGCAGCGTCCAGCACCGGCGGCAGATGCCTAGTAGCGGATACCCGCGCGGCGGTAGAGGTCGGCCAGCAGCCACAGCGGGCCGATCAGCAAAAATTGTAGATCCTTGAAGAAGGATGGACGCCTGCCCTCGATGGCGTGGCCGATGAATTGCCCGATCCATGCCGCCACGAACAGGATCCCGCAGATGAGCCATAGCGGCAGCGGCGCATTTCGCTGCACCTCATCGATCGACCACAGCATGAAAATGAAGACCGGCAACACGCCGAGACTCAGGCGCGGCGACAGGAACGCGTAATAAACGAGGGTGACAACCGCGGCAACAACGGCCCAGTTCGCAGCCGGAACGGCGGCGCGTAGCTGACCGGGAAACGGCGCCGTCCACATCAATCCGAAGGCGCACCACACGATGACGGGGACGCAAATCCAATGAAGCGATTTGTTGGTGGGATTACGGTGGCTGACGCCGTATTCGGTCAGCCAGCTTGTAGCAGTGCGCATGCGGGAACGCTACGCCGCCGTGGCCGGCTATACAACCGGCCGCGGCGGGGAAAAAGGCCCTAGGCCGTGGCCATCAGCCCTTTGAGTTTGTTGATGGCGTTCGACTCGACCTGACGCACCCGCTCCGCGGAGATGCCGTACTCGTCCGCCAGCTCATGCAGCGTCGCTTTGTCGTCCGTCATCCAGCGGCGCTTAAGGATGCTGCGGCTGCGCTCATCCAATTTCTCGAGCGCCACGCTGAGGCGGTCGGTGGAATCCTCTTCCCACTCCTCGTTCTCCACCTCGATGGCCGGATCGGCATTGCTGGCCGGTAGGTACATCGCCGGCGAGTAGGCCTCTTCCTCATCGCTCTCCGGCGTCGGATCGAAGGACATATCGCGCGCCGACAGCCGTTGTTCCATCTCGCGAACATCCCGGACATCGACGCCCAAATCCTTGGCGACCGCCGCGGTTTCCGACTCGGACAGCCACGTGAGATTCTTCTTCATCTTGCGCAGATTGAAGAATAGCTTGCGCTGCGACTTGGTCGTCGCCACCTTGACCAGGCGCCAGTTGCGCAGCACGTATTCATGGATCTCGGCCCGGATCCAGTGAACGGCAAAGGAAACCAGGCGCACACCCACACCGGGGTCGAAGCGCTTGACCGCCTTCATGAGACCGACGTTGCCTTCCTGGACGAGATCGCCCATCGGCAGGCCATAGCCCAAATAGCCGCGGGCGATATGCACGACGAAGCGCAAATGCGACAGCACGAGCTGGCGGGCCGCGTCGAGATCGCCCTCGGAACGGAAGCGCACCGCCAACGCGACTTCATCGTCCTTCGTCAGGACGGGAATCTGGGAAACACGATCAATATAAGAGTCCAGGCTCCCGACCGGTCCCGCGAATACCAGCCCACCTTGTTTGGCGACTAGAGCAGTAGAAGTCATTACCTAAATCCTCCATTCATCTGGAGAGCGATCATAGCACTCTTTGCCTTAGAGTGCTACACAAGTCGGTGTTTTCACTCAACTATTAATCATTAAAAAACATAAGCTTATGCGGGTTCTATCGCTCGTATATGCCGCCTTACCGCCAACCACGAACCGGCCCAAGCCAAGGCCGCCGCGGCTGCCAAAACCTCCAACATGGAGACGGAACTCAAGCCTTCAAGGCGAAAGCCGCTGCCGTACAAGAGGGCCAAACGCGCCACCGGCTGTTCCAAGAACAGGGTGCCGACGGTGACCAGAACGATGGCCAGGAAACCGCCACCCAATCCATACCAGAGGCCGCTGTAGAGGAACGGGCGGCGCGTAAAGCCATCCGAGGCACCGACGAGTTTCATGACTTCGATTTCGGCCCTGCGGTTCAATATATCGAGCCGAATGGTGTTGCTGACGATCAGCACCACTCCCACTGCCAGTAGCGCGCCCGTCAGCATCACAGCATGGCGAATGACGTCTAAAATGGCCTGCAGGCGCTTGATCCAATCGGTGTCCAACTGCACGATTTGCACGCCCGGCATGGCCGCGATCGCCGCGCGCAGGGACTCAGTGCCCTGAGGGGTGCCGGCATCCAAGGTCGGCGTGACCACCAGTGTGTCGGGCAGAGGGTTGTCCCTCAATGTATCCAGCGCCTTGCCGAAACCGGAGCTTTCGCGAAATTCACGGAGCGCCTCATCCGCGCTGATGACGTGCACCGCGGCCACATCGCCGCGCAAGCGCAACTGCTTGGCAAGCGCTTGAGCGCGCCCCGCGTCGGCCTTCTTGTCCAGGTAGACGGACAAATCGAAGGCATCGTTGAGATTTCCGCTGGCCATGCGGGCATTCTGTAAAAACACGTTCAGCAGCAGCGGCAGCGCCAAGGCGATGCCGATCACGGCCATGGTCATGAATGAGGCCAGCGGCTGCCGTGCGAGGCGGCCGAGCGAGCCCACCAGCACCTGGGCGTGACGGCTGAAATAGATGCCGATGTTCACGCTGCAGCCCCGCCGACAATGCGGCCCTCGCTCAAGACGATGCGCGTTGCGTCGAAGCTCTCGATCAGATGCACGTCGTGCGTGGCCACGACGACCGTCACCCCGACCTCGCTGAAGCGCTTGAACAGCTGCATCACCTCGCGGGCCAAATCCGGATCAAGGTTGCCGGTCGGTTCGTCGGCGATCAGCAGCGCCGGCCGCGCCACCACCGCACGGGCGATTCCCACGCGCTGCTGTTCGCCGGTGGACAATTCCAGCGGCCGCGATTTTTCCTTGCCGAGCAAGCCGACCTGGTCCAGCGCCGCACGCACGCGTTTGTCGATCTCGCGCTTGGGCGTGCCGGCAATGATGAGGGGCAGCGCCACGTTGTCCATGACGGGCCGGTCGTGCAGGAGTTTGTGATCCTGAAAAACGACGCCGATTTGCCGGCGAAACTGCGCGATGCCGCGCGGCTTGATGCCGGCGACATTGCGGTTGTTGACGATGACCTGGCCTCGCGTGGGACGCTCGATGAGAGCGATGAGCTTCAGGATGCTGCTCTTGCCTGCGCCGGAGTGTCCGGTCAGGAATGCCAGTTTGCCGCTTTCGATCTCGAAGGAGACTCCCGCCAGCGCCTCGCGGCCGTTGGGATAGCGCTTATGAACCTGATCGAAGCGAATCATGCATCGGGTGCCGATTTCAACAGTGCGGACACGAATTCGGACGCGTTGAAGGTTCCGAAGTCTTCGGACTGCTCGCCGATGCCGATGAAGCGAATCGGGATGCCGAGTTTTTGCGCGATGGCGAGCACCACGCCGCCCTTGGCGGTGCCGTCGAGCTTGGTGATCACGAGGCCGGTCACCCCTAAGCCTTTGTTGAACTGCTCGGCCTGGGCCACCGCGTTTTGGCCGATGGTGCCGTCTAAAATCAGCAGCACTTCATGCGGAGCGGCCGGGTCCAAGCGCGCCAACACGCGCTTGACCTTCTTGAGCTCATCCATGAGATGCGTCTGGGTGTGCAGGCGGCCGGCGGTGTCGGCGATCAGCACATCGATATTGCGCGCCCGCGCCGCCTGCAGCGCGTCGAAAATGACCGCGGCGGGCTCCGCGCCGGCCTGCTGGGCGATGAGGGGGACGTGGTTGCGCTCGGCCCACACTTCCAGCTGCTCGCGGGCTGCTGCTCGGAAGGTGTCGCCCGCGGCGAGCATGACGGAGCGTTTTTCAGCCAGCAATCGATGTGCCAACTTGCCGATCGTCGTGGTCTTGCCGGCACCATTGATGCCGACGACGAGGATCACGAAGGGTTTGTGACCGTGCGCGATGGTGAGGGGCTTTTCGACCGGTGCGAGGATGGCGGTCATGGCATCGTGCAGCGCTTTGAGCAGTGCATCGACGTCATCGAGTTCCTTGCGAGCGACGCGCTTGCGCAAGTCCTCCAGAATGCGTGTCGTCGCCTCGACTCCGACATCGGCGGTGATGAGCCGCGTCTCGAGATCGTCCAGGATCTGCGCATCGATCTTGCGCCCGGGCAGCAGCTCCTTGATGTCGGTGGTGAGCCAGGCGGGCCCGGTATTCAGCTTGGCCCGCAATCGCTTGAAAAAGCCCCTTACCTTCGGGGTGTCGGCATCATTCGTCATAAGACGGGTATGATACCGGCAGTGGGTACCCCCAAGACGGAATTAGCCGCCGGCCGCAACCGTAATTCGGTGCGCATCATCGGCGGCAAGTGGCGCGGGCGACGCGTCGCATTTCCGGACCTTGCCGGTCTACGCCCGACCCCGGATCGCGTTCGTGAAACCCTGTTCAACTGGCTGCAGCACTCGATAACCGATGCTCGTTGCCTGGATCTGTTTGCCGGATCGGGTGCTCTGGGGCTCGAGGCGCTGTCGCGGGGAGCTCGGGACGTCGTATTCGTCGAGCAAGCGCAACTCGCCGCGCGCAACCTCAAGACGCAGCTGCAGCAGCTGGATGCTTTCGCCGAGGCCCACATCATGGAGATGGGAGCGGCGCGCTATCTTGGGACTGTGCCGCAGGCCTTCGACATCGTCTTCATGGATCCGCCGTTCGGCAAAGATGCGTTGCCGCAATATGTCGCACTTGTCGATGCAGGCTGGGTGTCGAGTGGGAGCTTGGTGTATCTGGAGAACGAGAGGTCCGCCGGCGTGCCGACCCTGCCGCCGCATTGGGAATTGCTCAAATCGAAGTCGGCGGGCGAGGTGGGGTATCATCTGGCGCGCGTCAAAGGCGGGATAAAGCCAAATGAATAAACGAACAGCCGTCTACCCCGGGACCTTCGATCCGATCACCAACGGGCATACGGACCTGGTGCGGCGAGCCGCCACCATTTTCGACCGGGTGGTGGTTGCCGTTGCCGCCGATACGAACAAGGAGCCGATGTTTACCTTGGAGCAACGGGTCGAGATGGCGCGGCGCGTGCTCGCCGACGTCGACAATGTCGAGGTGAAGGGCTATACGGGACTGACCGTGGACTTTGCCCGGCAGAACGGTTTGTCCGTGATCGTGCGCGGGTTGCGTGCGGTGTCGGACTTCGAATTCGAATTTCAATTGGCCAACATGAGCCGTCATTTGACGCCTGAGATCGAATCGGTGTTCCTGACGCCCCAAGAGCAATACACATTCATATCCTCGACGCTGATCCGACAAATCGCCGTGCTGGGCGGCAATGTCTCCGAGTTCGTGCATCCGGTTGTCGAGGTCGAACTCAAGCGGCACCGCAAGCTTTGAGGGATCCGCTCATCTCGCGCGCGCCGCGCGCAACGTCGTGGGTGTGCTGGCTGGCCTCGATTGCGGCCGCAGCCTTGATCGTAGGCGGCGCCTTCGCCGACGAGAGCGCCGCGGCGAAGCCACGCAGCGCGGCGGCCGGCGTTCGTTCAGCGGCTCCGCACAAGGGCGCCATCGCCAGCGCGTACCCGCTGGCGAGCCAAGCTGGCCAGGAAATACTCGCTGCCGGCGGCAACGCCTTCGATGCGGCCGTGGCCGTCTCCGCAGCGCTGGCCGTAGTGGAGCCGAGCAGTTCAGGACTCGGCGGCGGCGGCTTCTACCTGCTGCATCGACAATCCGACGGGTTCGAAACCATGGTGGATGCGCGCGAGACGGCGCCCGGCGGCGCGACGCGCGATATGTACCTGGATAAGAACGGCAATGAGATCCAAAACGCCTCGACCAACGGCCCGCTGTCCGCAGGGATACCGGGCGAGCCCGCCGCCTTCGACTATCTGGTACGCAAGTACGGCAAGCTGCCCTTGAGGCAAAGCCTGGCGCCGGCGATCCGCTTGGCGCGGCAAGGCTATCCCTTGTATGCGCGCTTGCAAGGCGGCATACGGTTCAAGAAGGATATCCTGGCGCGCTCGCCGGAAGCCGCGCGGGCGTTTCTGACGCCGCAAGGCGATGTGCCCGAACTCGGCTTCATCATCAAGCAGCCGGAACTCGCCGCCACCCTCGAAGCCATGGCTGCGGGGGGCGCAAAAGGATTTTACGAGGGAAGAGTTGCGGCGGACTTGGTTGCCGGCGTGCGTGCCGGCGGCGGCATCTGGACGCTGGAGGATCTGAAGAATTACAAGGTGGTCGAGCGCAAGCCGCTGATCGGCGACTATCACGGCGCGCGCATCGTGTCGGCCTCGCCGCCCTCATCCGGCGGCATTGCCGTGCTGGACTCACTCAACATCCTCGCGGGCTTCGACCTGGCGCAGTTCGATTCCGCGACGCGCAAGCATCTCATCATCGAGGCGATGCGCCGCGCGTATCGCGATCGGGCGATCTTTCTCGGCGATCCGGATTTCGTGAAGATGCCGCTCGAGCAGTTGATGAGCGTCGACTATGCGGCTGGGCAGCGCAGCAGCATTCGCGCCGACAAGGCGATGCCGTCAGCTTTGCTGCCGGGCATCGAGTCGGAGCCCGGCGGCACGCAAACCACGCACTTCTCGGTACTCGATTCCTCCGGCAATCTCGTCGCCGCGACCATATCCATCAACCTGTTCTTCGGCAACGGCTACGTGCCGGCCGATACCGGCGTGCTGCTCAACAACACGATGGACGATTTCTCGACCAAGCCGGGCCGGCCCAATGTTTTTGGCCTGATCGGCGCCAGGGCCAATGCGATCGCACCCAACAAGCGCAGCCTCTCCAGCATGTCGCCGACGTTCGTCGAGACGCCGAGGGGCTTGATGATCATCGGCTCGCCGGGCGGCAGCACCATCATCAGCATGGTGCTGTTGGGCACCCTGAATTACCTCGACGGCATGAACGCCGCCGACATCGTCAAGTATCCGCACTACCACCATCAGTATCTGCCCGACGAAGTCGAGTATGAATCCGATGCGCTGAGCGATGCGGAGATCAAAGAGCTGCAAGCCATGGGTCACACCCTCAAACTGGGCAACCGGAAATGGGGCAACATGCAGGTGATTACCTGGGACTTCGCCAGCGGTAAAGTCGAGGCGGCCTCTGACCCGCGCGGCGAGGGCGAGGGGCTGGTTTACTGAAGGCCCGCTCGGTGCGGGAAGGCCCGCTCAGCGCGGGGAGGCCCGCTCAGCGTTGGCAGGTCGAACACCAATAGGTGCTGCGCTGGCCTTGGGCGAACTGCTTCACCGGCGATTTGCACACGCGGCAGGCTAAACTCGCGCGCTCGTACACGAACAGCTTCTGGCGAAAGTATCCCGGCGATCCGTCGGGATCGACGTAATCGCGCAAGGTCGTGCCGCCGATCTCTATGGCCTCAGCCAGGACCCTCTTGATCGCCGCGGCGAGCCTTGCAGCCTCGGCTTTCGTGACGCGCCCAGCCCTGCGCCGGGGCGCCACCCGCGCATGAAACAGAGCCTCGCTTGCGTATATGTTTCCGACGCCCACCACGATTTGCGAATTCATGATCAATTGCTTGATGGCGACGCCGCGTTTGCGCGTGGCTCGATACAGATACTCGGCGTCGAACGCAGCGCTCAGCGGTTCCGGCGCCAACTTCAGGAGCAGCGGATGTCGATGGGGATCGGCTTCAGTCCAGTGTAGGCTGCCGAAGCGCCGTGGGTCATGGAAGCGCAGCACCCAGCCGCTGTCGAGCTGCAAATCCCAATGATCGTGAGGGCGCGGCGCCGTGCCGGGCCTCACCAAGCGCAGGCTTCCCGACATGCCAAGATGCAAGATCAGGGTGCCCGCATCGAAGCCGATCAAGATGTACTTGGCTCGCCGCTCGACGCTGCGAACCATCTGTCCCTGAACAGCGGCCTCGAAATTCGCGGTGATCGGCCAGCGCAGGCGCCGTTCGCGCACCAGCGCTGCGAGGACACGGGCTCCGAGCAACGCGTGCACAATGCCGCGCTTGGTTGTTTCAACCTCAGGAAGTTCGGGCACGATTCAGCACCCGACGGGAAAGAAGGCTATTTGATCTTCGATTCTTTGTAAGCGACGTGCTTGCGCACCACAGGATCGAATTTCTTGGTTTCCATCTTGTCCGGATGCAGCCGCTTGTTCTTGGTGGTCGTATAGTAGTGACCGGTGCCCGCGGAAGAGACCAACTTGATTTTGTCGCGCATATTCGCCCCTTAAACCTTCACGCCCTGGGCGCGCAGGTCCGCAACCACCACGTCCACACCGCGCTTCTCGATCGTACGCAAGCCGCGCGTGGACACTCGCAAGCTGACCCAGCGCTTTTCGGTTTCGAGCCAAAAGCGATGGCTATGCAGGTTCGGCAGGAAGCGGCGCCGCTTGCGATTGTTGGCATGCGAAACCGTGTTTCCCGTTTTGGGACCCTTGCCCGTAACCTGGCAGACTCGCGACATGGCTAGACCTTTGAAAATACAACTCTAAAGACGAGCCGCGCTTTATACCAGGGCCCAGCAGGCAGGGCAAGGCGCGCCATGCTCGGGCCAGTGCGTTCATCCCTCGCGCTCCCAGTGGCCCGGCAGAAAATGCCACTTCTCGCCGGACCGTTCCCACTGTGCCGGAATCCAATGCTGCTTGCGCCGTTCCACGAGCCAACTGCCTTCCATCCAGAAATAGGCTTTTCCGTTCCATTCCCAATGCCCGGGGGCCCATACCATGCCCTCGTGCGGTTGCGGCATGCGCTCCGTGCGTGGTGGAGGGGGTGCATCGTCGGTGAAGATCTCCGCGGCGTGGGCTGCGGCACTTAGAACAAATCCGGCAAGACCCAAGCAGACCGCCGGCAAACCGTTGCGAAGAGTCATCGTTCAGCTCCTTCGAGGTCGATACTGAACGAATCATACGATAATCGTATAGTTTGTCAATTTGTCATAAGGCCACCGCCAGAGCTCCGGCCAAATGCACCGATACGAAGGCTCGCAGCTCCTTCTCTGCGGCGTCCCAAGCTTCGCAGCGTCGCGAGAGATCGGCGCTGCCGAAATACAGCGCGCGCGCCAACTGCGCGGCGTTCGGGGCGAGCCGCGGATTCGTCGCCAACGTCTCGCTCAAGCTGAGCAGAATGTCGTGGTCCATGTCGGCAAAGACATCGCCGGCCAGCGCATGTGTGTAAGAAAACAGTTCGGCCGCGTGCGGCGAGCCGCGAACCAGCGTGAATATCAGTCTTTGCTTGGCCAGCACGGCCTCGGTCAAACGATCCTGCAGCGATGCCGCAGGATCGGCCAGAGCCTCCTGCACGGCGTTCAGCAGGATGTTCGCCATGCGTGCCGATACGGCAATGAACAGCTCGTCCTTGTTCTTGAAAAAACTATAGAGCGTCGCCTTGGCGACATTGGCTTCGCGGGCGACCAATTCCATGGTCACGGCGCGAAAACCTATTCGCTTGAACAGTTCCTCGGCGGCGCGCAGGCAACGCCTGCGGCGCGCGTTTTCATCCGGATCGGCGGTGGAGGCGGGCGATGACACGGTCCAATCATACGACAATCAGCCCGTTGAGCCGCCGGCGCCGCCGCTGGGTGGGCTTGGATGCTTCACTCGCGCCAACGCCAGGCGCGAGGAACTGGGTCTCGACAAGGACGCATCGTCGCTCCGTCCATAGCGAGCCACCGCCTCGCTGCCCGAGAGATCCTCGATCAGATCCAGGCCGCATTGCGAAATCTCCCCGGCGATGGAGTCCGGATCGAATCCAGCCACAAACGGCTCTCCCATGGCGGCGACCCGCGTCTGAATTTCCAGAAACGCCGGGGTCGGCGAGCGCAGTCGAGCAGCGTCCATGTAGGTAAAGGCCAACTCGCTGCCCGGCGGCGAGCAATTGGCGACGGAGCGCAGGGTCGCGAGATTGGCAGCGCGAGTCAGATACATGGAGACACCCAGCCATGAGAAGAACGCTGGTTGCAGCGAATCGAACGATGAAGTGGCCAGGGCCTCTGCGACGCTGAGCTTGGCAAGATCCGCTGCGATGAAGTGCACGGAGGCGGGCAGCAGTACGTCGCAGGCGCGTATGCGCTGTACCTTGAACTCCTGCGTCGCCGGATGATCGATCTCGTAGATTGCAACTTGCTCGGCAAACTTCGGCCGGCGCAGGCAGAAACTATCGAATCCCGCGCCGATCAACACGTATTGCCGGACGCCGCGCGCCACCGCTGCCTGCAATGCATCTTCGGCGTAGCGGGTGCGCGTAATCACATTCGGGAACGCCGGGCTGCGCAGCAGGCTTTCCCGGTCGATTCGGTCGCGTTGCGCTTGCGGCACCAAAACTTCGCCCCAGCGATCATCGATGAGCGGATGCGCGTTCAGCCGCGAATGCAGCGCGCGCATCAACGAAGTCGCCAGCGCGGTACGGCTGGCCGCAACGGCATCCATGGTGTTTCCGCTAGTGTGCAGCGCTGGTGGTTTCGCGGATGAAGGCCACGGTGGTGTCGTGCAGCACCTTGAGGGAGGTGTCCTTCGCATACACCATGTGGCCTGATTCGTAGAACTTGTACTGGATGTTCTTCTGAAGATCGGCGGGCATCGGCAAATGATGCATCTCGTAAACGCCTTCATAGAACGGCGTGGCCAGATCGAAGTATCCCGCGTTCAGCAACACCTTGAGGTTGGGATTCACCTTCATGGCATTGGCGAGATCCTGCATGACGTTCAGGCCCTGCTCGGAGGAAGCGGGCGCCCGATTTTGGCCGGGCTGCTGGTGCAGGCCGCTCCAAGTCATGAAGATCGGGATGCTGAGCTTGAACGCATGCTCGTTGCTGTAATGCAGATCCTTGCGCGCATAGTCGTTGAACGCAGAGACATAAGCTGAGCCCAGCGCCGTCGACTGCGGATCGTAATCGGCGCGCTGGCTCAAAGGATCGATATCCGGCCCGGAAAAGCGCGTGTCCAGCCTTCCCGTCGTGACGCTTTGATCCGCCTGGAGGGTCTGACGGAACTCGCCGCCGTCGATGCGCAAATCGGCTCTGAGAATGTAGTCGACCGGCAGGCCGGTGTAGTCATGCAGTTTCGCAGCGACGGCGCTGCGATCCGCGGGACTCAAGTCGGTACCGGCCGCGAGCGCGCGGCCGTAGTCGCCCATGGCGAATTGCTCGACCTCGGCCAGCAATGCCTCGAGGTCCTTGCGATCGGCGGATAGCTTGTGGTGATACCAGGCAGTGGCCGCGTAAGTTGGCAGCACGAGCTGGTAGGGCAGATCGATGCCCGGATTGTTCGTGGGCCGATCGGCGCTCAAATCGAAGTTGAAGATCTGCGAGAGCAGGATCACGCCGTTGAAGTCGATCGAGCGTTCCGACTGCAGCTCGTTGATGAGCACCGCCGAGCGCGTGGTCCCATAGCTCTCGCCAAACAGATATTTCGGCGAATTCCAGCGCCCGTACTTGGTCAGGAACTGTGTGACGAACTCGGTGAACGCATAGGCATCGGGATCCACCCCGAAGAACGCCTTCTCCTTATCCTTGCCGGCGATGCGGCTGAAGCCGGTGCCGGGCGCGTCGATGAACACCAAATCGGTCGCATCCAGCAAGCTGTAGTTGTTGTTGACCAGTGAATAAGGGGCGGCAGGGGTGTGCTGATCGGTGGAGGTGACGATGCGGCGCGGGCCGAATGCCCCCATGTGCAGCCAGACGGTCGAGGAGCCCGGGCCGCCGTTGAACAGAAAGGTGATCGGCCGATTGCCGGCGTTGCCCGTTTTGAAATAGGCGACATAGAACATCGAGGCCTCGGCGGTGGGATTTTTCGGCTCTCCTTCGCCCGGCGGCGCATTGTCCTTCTCGGTCTTCGGATCGTGAGGAACGTCGTCCCAACCCTTCGGATGGATGATCAGCGTGCCGGCAATGGATTGATAGGCGACCGGCTGGCCTTCAACCGACACCGATCCTGAGCCTGTGGCGGACTCGGGCTTGAATGGTTCGAATTTTCCCGAGTCGGCCTTCTCGCCCCCCGCTTCGGCAGGCTTGTTTTGCGCATCGGTATCCTTGTCCTTCGGAGCAGCCCAGGCGGCCGACAAACATGCACATGCGGCCAGAGCGGCGACGAGTTTCGTCAGATTCATGGTCTTCCTCGAAGGTTTAGCGGGCAAAAAGTGTACTGCAATATCCCTAAGACCTCATGTTCGCCATCCACCCCAGACGATGATGCTCATCCCCACCAAGGCCACGGCGGCGCCAGTCAGATCCCACGCAGTAAGCGCGATGCCATCCACCCTCCAAAGCCAGACCAGCGCAACGGCTATGTACACTCCGCCGTAAGCGGCGTAGACGCGCCCTGCGGCCGCCGGATGCAGAGTGAGGAGCCACGCGAACAGAGCGAGGCTCAATGCGGCCGGGATCAGCAACCATGGGGAGCGATCCTTCTTGAGCCACAAATACGGCAGAAAGCATCCAACGATCTCCGCGAGCGCGGTGAGAATGAATAGCGCGAGGGTTCTAAGCAGAAGCATTTATTACTCAAGTAGTTGGCGGCAAAAGAAGGTTGGCTGGTCTGGTGAGCCGCGCAAACAGCACGCCTGCAACCGCTCCAACCGCCATTTGCGCCGCGAGGCCGGCCGGTCCGCGCGCGCCGAAAATACCCACCGTTCCCAGCAGATTTTTCATGACCGTAAATACCACGAAGAGGGCTGACGCGCCGGCGAGGCCGAAGACGATCGCGCGAAAGCCGATGAAACGCACCAGTCCTCCGGCAATCACGAATGCGATGAACAAGGCGATCGAGGTCACGGCGCAGTAAGGCAGGAACATGCCGAAAAGATCGTGCGCGGCCCAGGAGATGCGATCGACGAACGGGATGGCGGCCGGCGCGGTTCCGTACGCCAGGCCCGCGGCTCTGGACCACGCCTGTTGAACGAAATACGAGTGGGCGGCCGAGCCCAATACCACCATCGCAGCAGCGGCAACGACAAACGCAGCCACCCGGCGTAGCATCCAAAGTTTCCACGACTGCGTCATTGGCAAGTCCTTTCAAGTGAAGATGTCCATCATATCGGATCGCCGTTCCATCCTGGAGAGTGGCACGCGCGTGTCACTTCTTATCGCCGCTCTGGCGGCCGCAATGTGTGCAACGGCGTCGGCCGACATGACATCCGAGCCTGTGCGCGGGTTGCCGCCGCCGCCGCAGCCAGCCGAAGTAATCAAGACCGGTTACAAGGTCATCGAGATCGCAAAGGGGCTGGATCATCCGTGGTCGATGGCGTTTTTACCGGATGGTTCGATCTTGGTCACGGAGCGTGTGGGTCGGTTGCGCTTGATTCAAGGCGGATCGTTACGGCCTGAGCCGATCGGTGGGGTTCCCGCGGTGCATACCGGCAGCCAGGCCGGGCTGTTCGACATCGTCCTGCATCCGAAATTCGCACAGAACAACGTCGTCTATCTGACCTATGCAGCCGGAACGAAGGCGGCAAATGGTACGCAAGTGGCCCGCGCGCGCTTCGACGGCACCACGCTCCAAGATTTGCACGTGATCTTCAAAGCAATGCCTTTGAAGGATACGGACAACCATTACGGTGGTCGAATGGCCTTCCTCCCCGACGGTACGTTCGCGCTCACCATCGGCGAAGGATTCGAATATCGTGAGCAAGCGCAGGACTTGAAGTCCGATCTCGGCAAGATCGTCCGACTGAACGAAGACGGCAGCGTGCCGCAGGATAATCCATTCGTCGGGCAGGCTTCCGTGCGGCCGGAAATCTACACTTGGGGCCATCGCAACGAGCAGGGCTTGATCTTCGATGTACAAAGCGGGCGGCTGTACGAAACAGAGCATGGTCCGCGCGGCGGCGATGAACTGAACATCATCGTGGCGCGCAGGAACTATGGCTGGCCGGTGATCACCTACGGCATGGACTATTCCGGTGCCTATGTTTCCCCTTACACGCAGCGCCCGGGGCTCGAGCAGCCGGTGATCTATTGGACGCCGTCGATCGCGCCGTCGGGACTCGCGATGTATCGCGGTGACAAGTTTCCGGAGTGGCGGGGCGATCTTTTCGTCGGGGCGTTGGCGTTCAAGCATTTGCGCCGCGTCCATCTGGATGAGCGCGGCAACGTCGTCGATCAGGAACAATTGCTGAACGATCTACACTGGCGTATTCGCGACGTGCGCGCGGCGCCGGACGGCTACCTTTATGTCTGCACGGACGATGCCAACGGACGCGTGCTGCGTCTCGAGCCGACGACATGAACCGCCTTGGTATCGAACGCCTCAGTGTTTTCGGCATGCCCCCGGTGGAATTTGTGGAACTGGCGGCCGATTTTGACTGTGGCTGGGTGGGCATGGGTCTGTCGCCTTCCGGGCGCTTCAACCCGCATGGCTATCGCGATTGGTCGCTGCGCGATGATGCTGCACTTCGCCGAGATACGCGCGCGGCCCTGTCGGACATGGGTGTTCGCATCGGGATCCTCGAGGGTTTTGCCGTCGCACCAGGGCAAGATCCACACGTTTTTGAGCGCGATCTCGATCTATTGCTCGAGCTGGGGGGCGACCGCATAAATGTCGTCAGCCTGGACAAGGATTTGCAGCGGACCATCGAGGGCTTCGCGGTGTTCGCCGAAATGGCATCCAAGCGCGGTTTGCAGGTCAGTGCAGAAATGGGCTCGTTGGGACCCCTCGGTAAGATCGAGACGGCGCTTGCCGCGGTGCATGCGGTCGGCAGGGATAATTTTACGTTACTGATCGACGCCATGCATTTTTTCCGGCTCGGCAACACGCTCGATCAACTTACCGCCGTCCCGGGCAGTGTAATCGGCTACGTACAACTCTGTGATGCGCCCTGGACGTCGCGCTCGGCGACCTACATGGAAGAGGCAATGTACGAACGCCTGGCACCGGGTGATGGAGAATTGCCGCTCGCTGAGTTCATTCGATGTCTGCCTCCGGACATCATAGTCAGCCTGGAGATTCCGATGCGCTCTCTGGCAGAACAGGGGGTCGGTCCGCGCGAACGACTCATATCCAGCGTCGCCGCGGCTCGATCCCTCCTTCAGCAACAGGGTGTGCGCTGAACACAGCAATCGAAACCATGCACTGCTTCATCCCGGGCGCTTTGCGCGCTTGCGGCGAGAGTTCGTCGCAAGCGCCGCAACTTCGCCGCTCACCGGCCCCCGGTTCATCGCGACAGTACCCGGTATGTGCTGTTTGCCCCAACGCACGAACGCGAGCAACACCTCGCCCAGCGCGCTGCCCTTCGGGGTAAGCGTATAGGCGTACCGAACCGGACGCTCCTGGTAGGGAGTGCTGGTGACGATGCCGGCACTTTCCAGACGCTTGAGGCGATCGGCAAGAATATTGGTTGGAATGCCTTCCGGCGAATCTGCGAGCTCGCCGTAGGTGCGCTTGCCGTGCAGCAGGTCCCGCACCACGAGCAGCGACCACTTGTCACCCAAGATGTCGAGCGAGTTGGCGACCGCACAGATGGAACGCGCGAAGGGCTTTGCGGTGATCATGGGGGAAGCTCTCCTGGCCTTGAAGGCGAGTGACTTGCAGAGTGCAAGTCATTGTGCTACGGTTGCCACAGACTTGCAAAATGCAAGTAACTAAAGGAGAGAGCGCTATGACGACGATAGTTCTTCCCCAGTCCTCCGGTTCTCAGCGCGGCCGGCGAGGCGGTATTCGCCTCGCCGTCGCGACCGCACTTACCGTCTGGCTGTTGCTGGTGCTGTCATTTGGTACCGCCGGCGCATTCGTCCGCCCTCCCGGAACACCTCCTCTGCCCATTGCGATTGGAGTTGCAACACCCCTGGTGCTCTTTTTCGCGTCGCTGCGCCTCTCGCAATCCTTT
>Ga0302325_10001993_pt1 | contig 50534 bp, 39 predicted proteins | sample Palsa_T0_2_FD_201948 | JGI IMG/M metagenome (GOLD analysis project Ga0302325, IMG submission 201948) | Peat permafrost microbial communities from Stordalen Mire near Abisko, Sweden - Palsa_T0_2 | ecosystem: Environmental > Terrestrial > Soil > Palsa > Peat permafrost | place: Sweden: Abisko...
CGAAACGACTGTCCGCCCCCACCCCCGGCACGACGGTACGCTCGAGAGCCGAAGGCGCCACCATCCTGCAACGCCCTCCCCATGCGTCAACCCACCGCCGCAACGGTTTGGGCGGCTGGTGGCGCGGGCGGCGGGAGTGTGGGCTCGAGGTTGGGGGTCGAGCAGGATCGTGGCGGGCATCTACATTTGCGCTTGCGACGGCTTCCGGTTTTCGCGGCGTCGCAGCTGGGGTGCCGCACCCGCCTCCAACCACCAACCGACCTCCGGCGGAATACGGAGGAAGGTCAACCATAAAATTAGTAGTGGGCCCCGAAACTTCGAGACTCCTAAGTCCGTAGTTCCGGGCGGCCGGGCGAGAGGACGGCCTACGCTGTATGTGGTTGACGCGGTTTTCGATACAACGGCCGATCATCGTCGCGATGTTCTTCATCGCGCTGGCGGCGTTCGGCGCGATCTCCTACGTGCAGCTCGGGAAGAACGCGCAGCCCAATGTGAATTTTCCGGTGGTCGTCGTGGTGGCGAGCTATCCGGGGGCGTCGCCGGCCGAGATGGAGCGGCTGGTCATCAAGCCGATCGAAGACCAGCTGGATGGGATCGAGCACATCGACACGCTCAACGCGACCGCTCAGGAAGGCTCGGCGGTCGTCGTCGCGCAGTTCCAGCTGGGGACCGATCTGGACTTTGCGGCCATCGACGTGCAGCGGCGCGTCGACACCGCGCGGGTGTACATGCCGGCCGATCTCGATCCGCCGCAGGTCATCAAGAACGGTGCCGAGGCGCCGGTCCTCACCTACGCGATCGATTCGAAGACGCTGACGGCGTCGGCGCTGGCCGACGTCCTGAACGACCGCGTCATCTCGGACATCCGCCACATCCCGAACGTCGCGACGGTCGACCTCAGCGGGGCGGCGGTGCGCGAGTTCGACGTCGACGCCGATCCGCTTCGGCTGATGGGTGCGGGCGCGACGCTGTACGACGTCTACAACTCGATCAACATCAACAACAGCAACCTGCCGGGTGGGCGGATCGACAAGCCGACCGTCGAGACGACGGTGTCGGTGCACGCGGAGGTCAACTCGGCGGACGACATTGCGGTGCTGCCGCTCACCGTGCAGGGCGGCGCGCAGTCGACGCTGCTGGTTCGCGACGTCGCGAACGTCACCGACACGCACCAGGAGCAGCGCCTGATCTCGCACATGAACGGGGCGCCCGGCTTGATCCTCGACATCAATCGCACGATCAACTCCGACGAGGTCGGATCGACCAAGATCGTGCGGGCGCAGATGGCCGGCATCATGAAGAAGTATCCGCAGATCGAGTTCCACGAGCTGTTCGCGCCGGCCGACTACACGACCGCGTCGCTCAACGGTGTGCTGCAGTCGCTGTTCGAGGGGATCTTCTTGACGGCGCTGGTGCTGATGCTGTTCCTGCACGCCTGGCGCAACGCGGTGGTCGTGATGGTCGCGATCCCGAGCTCGCTGCTGGCGACGTTCATCACGATGCACGCGCTCGGGCTGACGCTCGACAACGTCTCATTGATGGGCCTGTCGCTGATCATCGGGATCCTGGTCGACGACTCGATCGTCGTGCTCGAGAACATCACCCGGCATCGCGACATGGGCCAATCGCCGGGCGACGCCGCGATCAGCGGTCGTACGGAGATCGGCGGCGCCGCGATCGCGATCACGCTGGTCGACGTGGTGGTGTTCTTGCCGCTGGCGTTCCTGAGCGGCATCGTCGGTCAGTACCTCAAGGAGTTCGGGATCGTCGTGACCGTGGCGACGCTGTTCTCGCTGCTGGTTTCGTTCACGCTCACCCCGATGCTCGCCGCGAAGTGGTCGGTGCTGCGCCGCTCGCCGGTGCCGCCGAATTTCTTGGTGTGGTTCCAGGCCAGCTTCGATCGGCTGACCGCCTGGTACAAGGGCGTCGCGTTGCCGCTCGCGCTGCGCCATCGCTGGATGACGTTCTGGTTCAGCCTCCTGCTGGTCGTCAACGCGATCACGCTGATTGCCGGAGCGCAGGCGATGACCGCCATCGGCGGCGTCGATGCGGCGCTGGCGGTGATGACCTTGCTATGGATTCCGCTGGGCCGCATGCTGCGCGGGCGACGGCTGTTCGCCGGACTGCGGATCGAGGGATCGCACGCCGGTGCCTCCGTGGGCGGCGCGATCGGAAGTTTCGCGCTGGGCGGCGCGATGCTCGTGCTCGCGCTCACCGGCACGACCGTGCAGACGGCGTTCGTCCCCGATCAGAAGACGGGACAGATCCACGGCGACGTCACCTTCCCGGTCGGAACGCCGCTCGCGACGACCGAAGCGACGCTGGTCAAGATCGAGAACGTCGTACTCAAGAACGTGCCGACCATCGACACCGTGCGTACCTATGCCGGGACGAAGCCCGACGGCTGGGGGTCGACCGACGGCGGTTTCGTCGGGACGTTCAACATCACGCTGCGCAAGGATCACCGGCGCGATCAGGACGACGTCGTCGCGCAGCTGCGGCGGATTCTGCCGCCGGTCGTCAAGGGCGCGGAGATGACGATCTCGGGCCGTGGCGGCGGCGGGAGCGGTCTGCCGATCGCGTTCACGCTGTCGGGTCCGGGCGACCAGATTCAGATCGCGGCCGACAAGCTCGCAGCGTACATCCGCTCGATCCCGGGCACGGTCAACGTGCAAACCAACGCCGGCGACGCCGCCCCGCATCTGACCGTGCGGATCGATCCGCAGCGGGCTGCCGTGCTCGGCGTCTCGCCCGGCGCCGCGGCGCTGGTCGCGCGCACTGCCGTCGGCGGCGTTGTCGCGACGAAGGTGCGGACCTGGAACGGCCTGGTCAACGTGCTGCTGCAGTATCCGATCCACGACCGCAACTCGGTCGACGAGATCGAGCGCATCCCGGTGCGCGCGAACGACAACTCGCTCGTCCCGCTGGGCCGGATCGCGACTTTCACCTTCGACCGCGCGCCGACCAAAATCGAGCACGTCGACAAACAGGTGATCGCGCGGGTGAACGGCGACATCGACAGCGCCAAGACGACGCTGGGCACCGTGATGGGGCAGGTCAACGCGGAACTGCGCACGCCGGGCTTTCTGCCGCCGGGCGTGACGCTCGGCACCGAGGGCGACTCGAAGTTCTTCATCGAGTTCCTGCAGTCGATGGGGTTCGCGCTACTGACCTCGATCGCGCTGATCTACTGCTTGATGGTGATCCTGTATGGCTCGTTCGTCACGCCGTTCGTGATCATGTTCTCGATCCCGGTCGCGATCATCGGCGCGCTGCTGGCGCTGGCGCTCAGCCACCAGACGATCAACATCTTCTCGGCGATCGGTATGATCATGCTGTTCGGTCTGGTTGCGAAGAACGGCATCCTGCTGGTCGACTACGCCAACACGCTGCGCAAGCGCGGCCTCACCTCGACCGAAGCGATCCTGACCGCCGGCGGAACCCGGCTGCGGCCGATCGTCATGACGACGGCGGCCATGGTGTTCGGGATGCTCCCGCTGGCGACCGGGCACACCGAGGGCGGCGAGGTGCGGCAGTCGATGGGAATCGTGCTCATCGGCGGACTGCTCAGCTCGCTGTTCCTGACGCTGATCCTCGTCCCGACCACCTACATCACGACGCGCCGCATCGCCGAATGGTGGGAGGCTCGCCGCGCCCGGCGTTCCGAGCCGCGCGGACCGCTCGACCGTCCGTTCGCCGCACCGCCGATTCCTGCCGGCGCGATCGGCGACTAACCGCCCGGCGAAACGCCTCGCACGGCAAGGACGGTAGCGCGAAAAAACCTTTGAACGGGTAAGGGAACGTCCGGCATTCTTCCTTTGGAGGTTCCCCACCCGATGTTCTCATCCACCTGGCGAGGTCCGGCCGCACTCGGCGCGATCGCGCTGCTCGCATCGTTCGCCGTTCCGGCGAGCGCCGCGGGCCCGATCACCGTGACGGTCAACGGTCAGACCGCCAACCTCAACCCGCCGCCGACCGAGCGCGCGGGGCGGGTCTTCGTTCCGCTGCGCGGCGTGTTCGAACAGCTCGGCGCGACCGTCGTCTACGACAACGGCACCATCAACGCGACGGGCCGAGGGCATACCGTGTCGCTGAAGATCGGCTCGCAGCAAGCCCTCGTCGACGGGCAGCAGCAGATGGTCGACGTGGCGCCGTTCATCATCGGCGCGTCGACCTACGTTCCGCTGCGCTTCGTCTCGCAGGCGCTCGGCGCGTCGGTCAACTACGACGGTACCAACGACATCGTCGCGATCAATGCCGGCGGCCGCGGCTACGGGGCGCCGCGCAACGAGGTCATCACGCCGGCCCCCGGGCCGAATGGCGATAGCGGCGCGATCGCACTCGTGTCGACGCGCCCGGCGCGCGGCAGCATCGAGCCGTCGCGGCATCCGACGATCGCCGCGACGTTCGGCGACGCCGTCGATCCGAACAGCCTGCGCATCCGGCTCGACGACGTCGACGTCACGCAGGACGCGACGCTCACGCCGCGCGGCTTCACCTTCACGCCCCGCGCACCGCTCGAACCCGGGCCGCACCGCGTGCGCGTCGCGGGGACGGGCCGCGACGGCCAGCCCTTCAGCCACAGCTGGGACTTCACGGTGGGGTCGTAGCGAGGCGAGCCGCTGACACCGGTTCGGAGATGATGGCGCCGCGCGGCAGGGCGCGGCGGCCATCGCCGGTCTGACTCGCGCTCGCGTTGGCGATTCGGGCGGTAGTGAAGTGCAGGAACGCAAGCATGGGTGGCCAATGGCCTGCCCTCCACCTGCTAAGGGATCGGTGGCAGTGGAAAAGGCGTGCCGATCCGGCACGATCGAGTCCGGGTTGGGGGTGAAATAGCGCGCGGTATTTCTTGCTGCGCGCTGTCATTCGTCGGCCTCGACGCAAGGCCAAACAAAGAAAGGGTGTTTGATGCTCGTTCGCAACGTCGCCATCGTCGCTGATGGTCTGACTTCCAAGGACGCGGCGGCGGTCGCGTCCGAGATCGCGCAACTCGCGTTGGCGGCGCGGACTCTCGCGCTTGCGGCGATGTGGCGATGAGCACCGTCGACCGGGCCTGGGCCAAACGCAATCTGGGGTACGATCCCGGCGCCGAGCAACCGCCGGCAGCGGCTTTCGCGTTCGCGGCGGCGCGCAATCCGCAGTCCGACCAAGACATTCAGCGCGACATCATCGACTTCGACTCCGAGGCGTCCGAAGGAGCGGCCGTCGACGCTTTGGCGGCGACCGGCAGTACGGGGCTCTCCAAGTTCACCGACATCGCCTGGCCGGCCGGCCTCGCGCCGCAACCCGCGCCAACGATGCCCGAGCCCGACGGCGCGCCGCTGCCGAAGGCCGACGTGCTCGTCGTCACCTGGACCATGGACGAAGGCCACGCGCTCAGCCGCGTGCTGACGCCGGGCAAGGACAGCAAGAACGACTGGAAACCCTATACGCACAACTTCGCCACGCTCAAAGCGGATTTTCGTCCGGACTCCCCGGCGCTCGAGGCGGGGAGGCTCGGGACGTACTGGCTGACGACGATCGACAAGAAGAAGGTGCTGTGCTTCAAGTCGGATTCTCACATGTCGCAAGACGGTCCGAAGTTTCCCAATCCGCTCGTTTGGAAGCAGATCATCGCCGAGACGGGTGCCAAGCTGGTACTGACGACCGGCACGGGCGGCGGCATCGGCAGCCAATTCGAGGTCGGCGACGTCATCGTCAGCCGCTATGTGCGCTTCGACACCGAGCGCGACTTCAAAAAGTACAACGACGACGAGTACGATTCGGCGGCGGTCAAGAACTCACGGTTCGCGACTGCACAGCAGCTATTCACGTACAACGCGAAGCAGCTGCCGGCGGACAACAACCGCGAACCGAACATCGTCGTCTCTGCCGGCTACGACAGCGGCGTCGCTACAACGGATTTCTTCGGCTTCGACAATACGGCTGACACCTATCATCTGCAAGGCGTGAGCGATCTCTCGGAGATGGGCGATGCCGTTCTGGGCATGGTGTGCAAGGCCATGGAGAAGCCGCCGCAATGGCAGTGCGTTCGCAACGTCTCCGATCCGCAAATCGACTCCGACGGCATGACGCTCGCCCAGCAGACGACGTTCGCGTCGTCGATCTACAAGCGGTACGGCCGTTGGAGCTCAGTCTGCAGCGCAATTGTCTGCTGGGCAATCATCGTCGACTCGCCGTGAAACGGAACTCGACGGCTTCGGGAGGGTGAAGCACCGCTCGGCAGGGCGCGCCCGCCCCGGCGTCTCACCGAATCGCAGTGACAACGCAGACCGGCGGCGCGAGAGCGTCGCGCCTCGCCGTAGTGAGCGGGGCGTCGGCAGGGTTGGCGCAGGGGATCGCCCTTGCGCTGGCCCGTCGCGGCGACCGGATCGCGTTCACGACGCGGCCGGGTGGGACGCCGCCTGACGCCACGCTCGCTCTGCTGCGGCCGTACGATCCCGGTGCTTTCCCCGTCGCGGCCGACCTCGCGCGGCCCGAGGCCGCCGGCGATCTCGTGCGCGCGGTCGAGGCCGCGCGCGGTCCGGTCGACGTGCTCGTCCACGCCGTCGGGCCGATCGTCGTCAAGCGCTTCGCGCGCTGCACGCTCGACGACTACCGCGCGATGGTCGACGGCAACCTCGGTTCGGCGGTCGCGCTGGCGTTCGCGGTGTTGCCCGGGATGCGCGAGCGGCGTTACGGGCGCATCGTGTACTTCGGGATGAATGGGTCGTCGGTCACGCAGCCGGCGCTCGGCATGGCGCTCTACGGCGCGGCCAAGGCCGGCGTGGTCACCTTCGCTCGCGCGCTGGCGCTCGAGGAAGCCGCCGGCGGGATCAGCGTCAACGTCATCGAGCCCGGCGACATTCGCGACAAGACGGCGGACCGGGCAGCGGCCGCCGCGCGCGCGGCGAACAACCCGACCGGACATGCGGGTTCGTGGGAGGACCTCGCGGCTGCGGTGCTGTTTGCCACGGACGAAAGCAACGGCTTCTTGAACGGGATGGTGCTCGGCGTGAACGGCGGGCTGACGGAACCGCACGAGTGAAGTACGCGACTTGGATCATCGTCGCGTTCGTCACGCTGTTGCGCGGTCTGGCGGCTTGGAAAGTCCCGCTCACCGGCGACGAAGCATACTATTGGGAGTGGGCCAAGCACCTCGCGCTGGGCTACGCCGATCATCCGCCGATGGTCGCGTACCTGATCTTTCCGTTCGATTGGATCACCGCGAACCCGCTGTGGATCAGGCTCGGCTTCCTGGGCTGCGGCGTCGTCGCGACGCTGGCGGCGGCCGCGACCGCGCAGCGCCTGACCGGCGACGAGCGCGCCGGCATGGTCACCGCGCTGGCGATGACGCTCACCCCGATGCTGTCGGTCGGCTTCGTGATCGCGACGCCCGACGGACCGCTGATGGCCGGCTGGGCGCTGTGTTTGTACCTCACCGTGCGCGCGTCGCAGACGCACGCTCGCCGCGACTACTTCCTGCTGGGCGTCGCCATCGCGTTCACGCTGCTGTCGAAGATGTTCGCCTTCGCGCTCGTCGCCGGGATCGTGGCGTGGGCGCTTGCGCCCGAGCGGCGCGGCTTGTGGCGCGAAGGGCTGGGCTTGTCGTTCGCCGTCGCCGCGATCCTGTGCGTGCCGTTCTTGGCGTGGAACGCGACGCATCACTGGATCACCTTCGTGTTCGCCTTCGAGCAGCGCCACCAGTCGCAGCCGATGCTGCTGCGGCCGCTCATCTACCTCGCGATGAACGCCTTTGCGTACTCGCCCGGGCTGTGGCTCGCCGCGCTGCTGGTGCTCGTACGCCCGCGCAACGCGCTCATCGGCTGGACCGCCGTGCCGCTGACCGCGCTGTTGATTCTGCTGAACTTCCACGAGCGCATCGAGCTGCACTGGATCTTCGGACCGTACGTCTCGTTGTGCGTCGGGATGGGTGTCGCGTTCGAGTCGCTCTCGCATCGTGCGCGCGTGCTGTGGGCGACGGCCGGCGCCGTCCCCGCCGCCGTGCTGATCCCGTTCCTGTTCTTGGCCGCCGCGTTCCCGGGGCCGCTGTACGAGCAGTTCCGCGCGACCGGCTCGAGCCTGCGCAACGACGGGCCGTTCGAGATCTTCACCTACTGGCCGCTGGCGCAGGACGTGCGCCGGATGGCCGACGCGAACGATGCGGTCGTCGTCACCGACGGGTACGGCTTCTCGTCGCAGATGGACTACGAAGCGGGGATCCCGCCGGTGGTCATCGGCTACGCGCACCAAGGACAAGAGGCGCGGCGCTGGTACGACGCCGAGATGCACCCGCGGCGTATCCTGTTCGTCGACAAGGAGGCGCTGGTGCCGATTCCCGGTCAGCCGAAGACGTATCCCGGCCGCGCCGATTTCGACCGCCGCCTGCATATGGCATGCGGCGAGGTCAAGCCGGGTCCGGACCTCGAGTATTCCTACACCGATCCGACCGGCCATTCCGTCCCGGCACGAACCTACTACCTCACCTGGTGCGACGATCCGCGGCCGGATGCGATTCGCATCCTGCGCTGGGAGAATCCCGGCGCGACGCGCACGGCGGCAGGGTAGATCCCGGAGTGTCTCTTTGAGCGAGCATCGTTCCTTCGCGCTGCCCGGCGCGCGGCCGCAGTTCGGGCCCGACAAAACGGTCGACGTCTTGCACATCGACTTGCGCCTGTCACCGGACATCGAGCGCGAGCGGATGGACGGCGTGTGCACGACGACCGTCCGCGCCATCGAAGACCCGGTGGACCGCCTGGTGCTCGACGCCGTCGATCTCGACATCCGTTCGGTGACGGCGAGCGACGGCCGTGCGCTCACCTATCGTTCGACGGCGGAGACGCTCGAGATCGCGCTCGACCCGCCGCTCCGGAAGGGCGCCGAGCTGGAGTTCGCCGTCGAATACGCGATCGAGCAGCCGCGCCGCGGGCTCTACTTCGTCCGCCGCGAGCCGCGCCACGTGTGGACGCAGAGCCAGGACTCCGACGCGCGCTACTGGTTTCCGTGCTTCGACTATCCGGCCGAGAAGCAGACGACCTCGGCCACCATCGTCGTGCCGAATGGACAGTTCGCGCTGGGCAACGGCGCGCTCGTCGAGCGAACCGAGGGACAGGCCGAGACGGTCTATCGCTACGAGCAGCGCATCCCGCACGCCACCTACCTCGTCACGATGGTCGCCGGACCGTTCAGCGAGATCGCGCAGCCGCACGACCGGGTGCCGATCTGGTACTACACGCTGCCGGGGCGCGAAGCGGACGGCGAGCGCGCCTTCGGGCAAACGCCGCGCATGGTCGACGTGTTCGAGCGCACGATCGGCGTGCCGTACCCGTACGAGCGCTACTCGCAGATAGCCGTCGCCGACTTCGTGTTCGGCGGGATGGAGAACACCTCGGCGACCACCCAGACCGATCGCGTGCTGCACGACGAGCGTGCGCACCTCGACTACAGCGCCGACTACTTGGCCTCGCACGAGCTCGCCCATCAATGGTTCGGCGACCTCGTCACCTGCCGCGATTGGTCGCAGGCCTGGCTCAACGAAGGCTTCGCGACGTACTTCGAGTCGGTCTGGCTCGAGGCCGACAAAGGCTGGGACGAATACCTCTACGACGTGTTCGGCGGCGTGCAGCGCTACATCGAAGAGGATGCCGAACGCTACCGCCGGCCGATCGTGTGCAACTTGTTCCGCGATCCGATCGAGCTGTTCGACCGCCACCTCTACGAGAAGGGCAGCGCCGTGCTGCACATGCTGCGCGGCGAGCTCGGCTGGGATCGTCTCAAGCGCTCGCTGCAGCGCTACGTCGGCGAGAACGCGCAGCGCAACGTCGAGACGATCGACCTCGTGCGCGCGATCGAAGCCGAGACCGGCCGCAACATGCGACGGTTCTTCGCGCAGTGGGTCGAACGCGCCGGCCACCCGCAGATCGAGGTCAGCTACGCGTGGGACGCCGAGCGCAAGATCGCGCGCGTCACCGTCGCGCAGACGCAGCCGGTCGACGACGCCAATCCCGCCTACGCGTTCGATCTCGAGCTCGGCCTGGTCGACGCGTTGCCCGACGCCGTCCGCCCCGATTTCGGTGCCGGCCCGCTGCCGGGCGAGAACCGCGTGACGCTGGCCGTCGACGGGCGTTCGCGAACGTTCGCCATTCCGCTCGAGCGCGAGCCGGCGCTGGTGCGCGTCGACCCGTCGGGCTGGGTCTTGGCCTCGTGGAAGTCGTCGCTGGGGACCGACCTGCACGTTGCGAGCCTGCTCGCCGATCCTTCGCCGCCGCCGCGCATCCGGGCCGCGAAGGCCCTCGCCAAAGACGGTAACCGCGCCGCGCGCGAAGCGCTGGCTCGGGCGCTGGCGCACGATCCGTTCTGGGGCGTCGGTGTCGAGATCGCGGTCGCGTTGGGCAAGTCGCGCGCACCTTCGGCGCGCACCGCGCTGCTGAACAACGCCGGTCACTCGCATCCGAAAGTGCGCCGCGCGGTCGCCGAAGCGCTCGGCAACTGGCGCGACGAAGCGGTCGCGACGGCGCTGCTGAGCATGCGCGACGATCCGTCGTACTTCGTGGTCGCCAGCGCCCTGCGCGCGCTGGGCAAGACGCGCGACCCTCGCGCGTTCGATGCGCTCGTCGCCGGGTTGAGCACGCCGTCGTGGATGGAGACGATCGCGTCGGGCGCCGCGCGCGGTCTGGGGGCGCTGGCCGACGAGCGCGCGCTGCCGGTGCTCGAAGACGCGCTGCGGCCCGACCGTTCCGAGCCGCTGCGGCGCGCCGCGCTCGGTGCGATCGCGCAGCTGGGGACGCTGGTCGAGACGACGCGAACACGGGCCGTCGAAGCGGTCGAACGCGCGCTCACGGATCCCGGCTACCTCGTGCGATTGTCCGCCTATCCTGCGGCGGAAAAGCTCGACGACGCGCGGTTGTTGCCGGCGCTCGACCGGCTCGCCGTCGCGGAGGACGACGGCCGTTTGCGCCGCGACGCCGCCGAAGCGGCCATTCGCGTGCGCGAGGGTCGGAGCAAGCCCGCCGAGCTCGCGCTGCTGCGCGAAGAGCTCGACCGCCTGCGCGCCGAGTCGCAAGCGCTGCGCGAGCGCCTCGACGAGCTGACTCCGCTTCGACCAAGCCGGTCCGAATCGTCCGACGCGCCGGTGTGATGCGACGATTGTCGCTGTCCATCGCCGCGGCGCTCGCGCTGGCAGCGGTCTCGGCGTGCGCGCGCGGCCCGGCGGGGCGGGCGCCGAGCGAACCGACGCCGATCGCCGCCGCGCCCAACGCGCCGGGTTGGAGCGCGAGCCAAGTTCGCGTGCTCCGCGCACAGCTGCGCACCGCGCTGAGCGCGTCGGCGCTCGCGACGAGCGGCATCGCGGTCGTCGACGCTGACGGACGCCCGCTGTTCGGTCGCCGCGAACGCGCCGCGCTGATCCCGGCATCGACGTTTAAAGTGCTGGTCGGTGCGACGGCACTGACCGTGCTCGGGCCGGCCTTCCGGTTCCCGACGACGTTCGAGTCGGTCAGCGATCCGCACGACGGCCGAATCGACGGCGACCTCTATCTCGTCGGCGACGGCGACCCGACGCTGACCCGCGACGATCTGCGCGGCGGCGCCGCTGCCGTCGCGCGCGCCGGCGTGCGCGTCGTGCGCGGTGCGCTGGTCGCCGATGCGTCCGCGTTCTCGGGTCCGGAGACGAACCCGGCCTGGGTTCCCGACGACCTGCAGTACGGCTACGCAGCCGGAACGAGCGCGCTGTCGCTCGATCAAGGAACGGTCGAGCTCCACCTGGTGCCGACGGTGCCCGGCGCGCCGGCGCGGATTCGCGTGCTGCCGCCGTCGGACGCGGTGCGCGTGTTCGGCCGCGTGATCACGGCGTACACGACGCTGCTGACGATCCAGCGCGATCCCGGCCGCAACGACTTCACCTTCGAGGGGCGCGTCGCCACCGAGCAGTCGTTCTGGCGCCCGGTGATCGATCTGCCGCGCTACGCCGCCGAGGTCGCCCGCGCGATGCTGCGCGAGCGCGGCGTCACCGTCGACGAGGGCGTACGCCTCGGCGTCGCTCCGGTGGCGCCGCTCGTGCTGTGGCACCATCGCTCGGCGCCGCTGCTCGCGATCGTGCACGAGATGTTCGTCGAGTCGAACAACCACTACGCCGAGCAGCTGTTGCGCGCGCTCGGCGCGACCCGCGGCGCGGGCACGGAGTCCAACGGTGGCCGCATCGAACGCGGGCTGCTGGTGCGCGACGCGGTGCCGCAGGATGGGCTGCGCATCGTCGACGCCAGCGGCTTGGCGGCCAGCGATCGCGTAGCGCCGATCACGCTGGCGACGCTGCTGGCGCGTGCGGCGGCCGAGCCGGGCGGCTCCGCGTTCGTCGGCACGCTGCCGCGGGTCGGGATCGAGGGCACCGTTCGGTGGCGGCAGGTGCACGACGCGCTGGGCCGGGCACGCGCCAAGAGCGGCCACATCAGCGGGGTCAACGCGCTCGCCGGTTACGTCCAGACGCGCCGGCATGGCCGCGTCGCGTTCGCGATCATCGTCAACGACCGGCGCGCCGACGACACCGCGGTCGACGCCGGGATCGACCGGACGCTGGACCTCCTCGCCCGCTCTTAGCTACTAGGGAACAAGGAGGTCGCGAGGCGTACCGCACGAACGCCGCTGCGTTGCTGCCGTACTGCTGGAAGTAGGGTCCGTTGAGACAGTGGTTGTTCGTCGCGTTCTTGGCCGCGCAGGCCCTCTCGCTCGGGACCGGCCGGGCCGTCGCCGCGTCGGATCCGCCGCTCTTGCTGCGCGATCCGACCGTCAGCCGAGCCGAGATCGCGTTCACCTACGGCGGCGACATCTGGATCGTCTCGCGCCACGGCGGTGAAGCGCGTCGAATCGTCACCGGGTACAACCTCGCGAGCACGCCGATCTTCTCGCCCGACGGTTCCGAGATCGCGTTCAGCGCGAACTACGACGGCAACGCCGACGTCTACGTCGTCTCGTCGAACGGCGGCCAACCTCGCCGGCTGACCTATCACCCCGGCAACGACGTCGCGGTCGGCTGGACCCCCGATGGAAAGCGCGTGCTGTTCCGCTCGAGCCGTTACAGCTACTCCGATCCCGATCAGCTCTACACGATCCCGTCGACCGGCGGTTGGCCGACCGAGCTGCCGCTCACGATGGCGGAGACCGGTTCGTATTCGCCCGACGGCACGCACCTCGCCTACGTGCCGAACTTCCAGTGGGAGCCGTTCTGGAAAGGCTACCGCGGCGGCCAGACCACCTACGTGCTCATCGCGAACCTGGCTGACTCCAGCACCGTCGCGGTGCCGCGCAACGACTCGAACGACAACCTGCCGATGTGGGTCGGCGACCACGTCTACTTCCTGTCGGACCGCGACGGCCCGATCACGCTGTTCTCGTACGACACCCGCACGCGCAAAGTCGAGAAGCTGATCAAGAACGACGGCTTCGACATCACCTCGGCCTCGGCCGGCCCGGACGCGATCGCGTATTCGCAGTTCGGCGTGCTGCATCTGTACGACATCGCATCGGGCCGCAGCGAGCCCGTGCACGTCACCGTCGCGGCTGACCTGATGGGAGTGCGCCCGCATTGGGAGCACGTCGGCACCGCGATCGTGAACGCCGCGATCTCGCCCACCGGCGTGCGCGCCGTGTTCGAGGTGCACGGCGACATCCTGACGGTTCCTGCCGACCAAGGCGACATTCGCAACATCACCAACACGCCGGGGATCGAAGAGCGCGATCCGGCCTGGTCGCCCGACGGCAAGTGGATCGCCTACTTCTCCGACGCGTCGGGTGAGTACGCGCTGCACATCCGCGATCAGCGCGGGCTCGAGCCGGCGCGCGTCATCGCGCTCGGGCCGTCGCCGTCGTTCTACTATTCACCGCTCTGGTCGCCGGACAGCAAGAAGATCGCGTTTGCCGACACGCGGCTCAACCTGTGGTACGTCGATGTCGATCATCCGACGCTGGTCAAGGTCACCACCTCGCCGTACGGCGGCTTCAGCGCGTCGCAGTTCCAGCCCGACTGGTCGCCGGACAGCCGCTGGCTGGCCTACACCGACCAGCTCGAGAACTTCTTGCACGCGATCTTCGTGTACTCGCTCGACTCACACAGCAATCACCGGGTGACCGACGGGATGAGCGATGCGGGCAACGCGGTGTTCGACAAGAACGGTCAGTATCTGTACTTCACCGCCAGCACGAACACCGGATTGACCGGCAACGGTCTGGACATGGAGGCCGACGGGCGGGTCACCAGCAGCTCGGTCTACGCCGCGGTGCTGCGACGCGATCTCAAGTCGCCGCTCGTCCCGGAGACCGGCGACGAACCGATCAAAGCCGGTGACGAAGCCGCTCCGCCCTCGCCCACGCCGTCGCCGTCACCCGCGGCGTCGCCGTCGCCCGCCGCGTCAAAGGCGCCGGCCGCTCCCGCGCGGCCGAGGTTCGGCATCGACCTCGACGGGATACTGCAGCGCATCGTCACGCTGCCGGTCGAGGAAGCGAACTACGTCGCCGTCGCTGCCGGCAAGCCCGGCGAGCTGTTCCTGATCAAGGGACCGATCGCGCAAGTCGATCCCGGGCCGTTAGAGCTCGAGGTCGAGCTGTTCGATCTCAAGTCACGCAAGGCCAAACCGATCTTGGCGGGCGCCAACGACGTCGTGGTCGCCGCCGACGGCGATCACCTGCTCTACTCGATGGCGCACCGCTGGTTCATCGCGTCGGCCAGCCAGCCGGTGCGGCCGGGCGCCGGCGCGCTGGCCACCCAGAACCTCGAAGTCTTCGTCGACCCGCGCAAGATGTGGGCGCAGATGTATCACGAGACGTGGCGCATCGAACGCGACTTCTTCTACGACCCGCACTACCACGGGCTGGACCTTGCGGCGGCCGAGAAGCGCTTCGAGCCGTATCTCGCCGGCCTGTCCGCGCGTGGGGACTTCACGTTCCTCTCGCGCGAGATGCTCAGCTACTTGTCGGTCGGGCACATGTTCGTCAGCCCCCCGCCGCCGCAGACGCCGCATGTGAGCGTCGGATTGCTCGGCGCCGACTACCGGATCGAGAACGGTCGCTACCGGTTCACCAAGATCTACGACGGCGAAAACTGGAACCCGGGCGTTCAGGCTCCGCTCACCCAGCCAGGCACGAACGTGAAGGTCGGCGAGTACCTGCTGGCGGTCAACGGCCGCAACGTCACCGTCGACGAGAACCTCTACGGCTACTTCGAGGAGACCGCCGGCAAGCAGACCACGATTCGGGTCGGTCCCAACGCCGACGGCAGCGGCGCGCGCGACGTCGTGGTCGTCCCGGTGCCGAGCGAGGCGCGGCTGCGCAATCTCGATTGGATCGAGAGCAATCGCCGCAAAGTCGACCAGCTCAGCGGCGGAAAGCTCGCCTACGTCTACCTGCCCGACACCGAGTACGGCGGGTTCACCAACTTCAACCGCTATTTCTTCTCGCAGATCGGAAAGCAGGGCGTGGTCGTCGACGAGCGGTTCAACCACGGCGGCCAGATCGCGGACTACATCATCGATCTGCTGGGGCGCAAGCCGATGGGCGTGGTCGTCACCCGCGAAGGCAAGATGACCGTCGATCCCCCGCTCGCGATCTACGGCCCCAAGGTGATGGTGATCAACGAGTTCTCGGGCTCGGGCGGCGACGCGATGCCGTGGTACTTCCGCAAAGCCGGGCTCGGGCCGCTGGTCGGCACGCGCACTTGGGGTGGCCTAGTCGGGATCGGCGGTTACCCGCCGCTGATGGACGGCGGCGGCGTCACCGCGCCGCGCGCGGCGATCGGCGGGCTCCACGGCCAGTGGGAAGTCGAAGGCCATGGGGTCGCGCCCGACATCGAGGTCTGGCAAGATCCCAAGCTGGTGCGCGAAGGGCACGATCCGCAGCTCGAAGCCGCGGTGCGCAAAGCGATGCAGCTGTTGGCCGCGCATCCCGTCCCGACGTTCCGCCAGCCGCCGTTCCCCGACCACCATCCGGTGTTACCGCCGACACCCTAGGAGCTTGTCGGGCCTTGGCCCGACGAACGACGACGGGCGGATCGGTCCGAAGGACCGAACGCGAGTGTGTCGGCGTGAGCCGACACACACTAGCCCGCGCCCCGAAACGGGGAACGCTGTGTGCATGAGCGAGCGGCGAGTCTGGACGTTCTTCGTCTTGCTCGTCCTCGCCGCGTGCGGCGGCGGGGGCAGCAGTAATCCTTCGGTGCCGACCTCGCCTGCGGGCGGCGCGCCAGGAGGCGGCACTCCGACCGCAGCGCCGACCAAGACCCCGACGCCGGCGCCGACCAAGACCCCGACGCCGGCGCCGACGAGGACTCCGACGCCGACCCAGTCGCCGGCCGTGACCGTGACTGTCGACGGAACGTCCGCCGGGCCGGCGATCTCGGAGGATCTGCTCGGCGCGTCGCTCGCCGCGTGGTCGGACATCACGCAGCCGTTCATCGAGTCGTCGATGGCGTCGACCGGCTTCCATCTCGTGCGCTGGCCCGGTGGGTCGGCGTCCGACGAGTACCATTGGGCGACCAATAGCGTCTGCCAGGGCTATGTGAACCCAAACTCTACCTTCGATGCGTTCGCGCACGACGTGTTCGAGCCGGCGCACCTCGACGTCGCGGTGACGCTGAATTACGGCAGCAATGCGGAGTGCAACGCCGGCGGCGATCCGGCCGAGGCGGCGGCTTGGGTCGCGCACGCCAAAGCCGGCGGCGAGCACGTCGCGTACTGGACCGTCGGCAACGAGGAATTCGGCTCGTGGGAGTACGACCTGCACGCGTCGCCGCACGACCCGACGACCTACGCCAACGCCGTCGCGACCGGCTACTACCCTCAGGTGAAAGCCGCCGATACCAGCGCGAAGGTCGGCGTCGTCGTTGGCGGCTCGGGCTACCCGAGCTGGGACAAGACGGTGCTGCAGAGCGCGAAGTACGACTTCGTCGAGTTCCACTACTACGCGCAGGCGCCGGGGAGCGAGAGCGACGCGTACCTGCTCGGCCAGGGCGTGACCGACTTCGCCAACGCCGTCAGCGGCCTGCGCACCGAGATGAACGGCGACGGCGTCGCCGCCAGTGTTCCGATCTACGTCGGCGAGCTCAACAGCGTCTACGCGAACCCCGGCAAGCAGACGGTCTCGATCGTCAACGGTTTGTTTGCCGGGATGGCTATCGCCGAGCTGATGAAGCAGCCCGGCGTGACGATGGCGACCTGGTGGCTGGCCTACGGCGGCTGCAGCACCGGCACCAACGACTCGAGCTCGCTCTACGGTTGGCAGAGCTTCGGCGCGTACACGCTGTTCTCGGACGGCGGCGGCGAGTGCGGCTCGAACATCGCAGCCGCGACGCCGTTCCCCGACGCGCGCGCGTACGCGCTGCTGATCGCGTTCGCGCCGGCCGGCTCGACCTCGCGCAGCGCGCAGCTGTCGACGGCCGCGGTGAACGTCCGCGTCTACGCCGACACGTCGCCCGGCGGCGAGGCGCTGCTCCTGTTCAACCTCGATCAGACGGCGGCGATCACGCTGGGCGTGCAGCTGCAGCACGCGGCCAAGCCCAGCTTCAACGCGACGCAAACGACCTACGGCAAGGCGCAGTACGACCAGTCGCAGAGCGGCGCATGGCCCGGGCCGGCTACGACGAGCCTCGGCACGGTCGGATCGCAGTTCAGCGTCACGCTCCCCGCCTGGAGCATGAACCTGGTTCTCTTGCGCTGATCAGCCGGGGACCTCGGCCGGCTCCTTTACGGGCGTGCGCAGCGTATTGATGCGGCGAACGTCGGGCGCCGCCTGGATCGCGTAGACGTCCAGCGGTTCGCGTTTGCCGCGCACTTTGTGGCGGCCGAGCGAACGCGCGTGGTAGTGCGCGGCGTCGCGCACCGCGTCCATCACGTCCTCGGTCGCGACGATCGGCACGCGCAAGCGCTTCGACAGTCCTTCGACGCGTTTGGTCGTGTTGACGGTGTCTGAGACGACCGTCGTGTCGATGTGCATCGCGTCGCCGACCGTGCCGAAGGTGACCGGTCCGGTGTGCAGGCCGATGCCGACGTCGATCTGCGGTCCGAGCCCTTCCCGGTTGAGGTCGTCGACCGCGTTGCGCAGCGCTACGGCGGCGTCGAGGGCGTCCTCGACGCGGCGCGGGAACAGCGCCATGTAACCGTCGCCGAGGTACTTGTCGACCGTGCCGTGGTGCGCGCGCACCACGTGCGCCGAGCGGGCGAAGAAGTCGGCGATCAGGACGAAGGCGTCTTCGGACGAGAGCACCTCGGTGAGCGCGGTCGAATCCCGGATGTCCGCGAAGAGCACGGTCATCGGCTGGGTGATCCGGTCGCCGAGCTCGACGTCGGCCAGCGAGTTGCGCCCCAGCCGTTCGAAGAGCATCCGAGGGAGGAAGCGAGCCTTCGCTTCGCTGTCGCGCTCGAACGCCTCGAACACGCGGACCGGAGCGTCGCGGATCGCCGATCGGACCGCTGTCGCATAGCGAATGATCGCCGCCGCGCCGAGCACGACGACGACGCCGCCCAGCACGCCCTCGTCCCCGCCGAGGATGAGCGCGACGGCCGCAACCGCCGCCGCGCCTGCGGCTTCGAGTGCCTCGCGCCGGCGCCGCAAAGGGCGGCCCGTCGCCACGGAGATGACTGTCAGCATGCCGAGCGCCCCGGCTGCGGCGGCTGCGACCGAAGTCATGGATACATCATGCCCGCAAACAAGCGTTTCCCACGGTTTAGCGCGGTGGCGAGGACACCCCGCGAGCGAACGCGTACGGGACTTCAATGGCCTCTGCTCCTGCGATCGGTACGCAGCTCGTCATGCGCCTCGAGACCCCCAACACCCCGGGTTCGTTCGGCGTGCTTGCCTCGGCGATCGGCGACGCCGGCGGAATGGTGGGCGCCGTCGACACGCGCACGGTCGGCAAGACGACGATCACCAGAGACGTCACCGTGAACGTCCCGAGCGAGCTGGTCGGCGATCAGGTCCGTCAGGCGATCGAGGCGATCGACGGCGTGCGCATCCTCAACGTCTCGGACTCGACCTTCCTGGCGCATCTGGGCGGGAAGATCCGGACCGGGATCACCCGGCCGGTGAAGACGCGCCAGGATCTCTCGACCGTTTACACGCCGGGCGTGGCGCGCGTCTCGTCCGCGATCGCGAAGGATCCCAACAAGGCGTACGCCTTGACGATCAAGCGCAACACCGTCTGCGTGCTCACCGACGGCACGGCCGTGCTCGGTCTGGGCGACATCGGACCCTACGGCGCGGCGCCGGTGATGGAGGGCAAGTGCATGCTCTTCAAGCAGTTCGCCGACATCGACGCGTTCCCGATCTGTCTGGACACCAAGGACGTCGACGAGATCGTCGTCACCGCCAAGCGCATCGCGCCGATCTTCGGCGGCATCAATCTCGAGGACATCAGCGCGCCGCGCTGCTTCGAGGTCGAGCGCCGGCTGGTCGAAGAGCTCGACATCCCCGTGATGCACGACGACCAGCACGGCACTGCTGTGGTGATCCTGGCCGCGCTGATGAACGCCGCCGCGGTCGTCGGCAAGAACCTCTCCGACCTCACCATCGTGCTGACCGGCAGCGGCGCGGCTGGGACGGCTACCATCAAGATGGTTCTCGCCGCGGGCGTGCGTGACGTGATCGCGGTCGATCGCGACGGCGCGCTCAGCCGCGACCAGCACTACCAGAACTCGCACTGGACGTGGCTGGCCGAGCACACCAACCGCGAGAACCGGCGCGGTTCGCTGCGGGACGTGCTGCGCGGCGCTGACGTCTTCATCGGCGTCAGCGCGCCGGGGATCTTACAGCCCGAGTGGATCGCCACGATGGCGCGCGATCCGATCGTGTTCGCGATGGCCAACCCTACGCCGGAGGTGATGCCGGACGCCGCCGCACCGTACGTGGCGGTGATGGGAACCGGCCGCAGCGATTTCCCCAACCAGATCAACAACCTGCTCGCGTTCCCCGGTATCTTCCGCGGCGCGCTCGACTGCCGCGCGCGCAAGATCACCGAGGGGATGAAGCTGGCCGCCGCGGGCGCGATCGCCGGCATCGTCGGCGACGAGCGCAGCGCCGAGTACATCATCCCTAGTGTGTTCGACACGCGCGTCGTCGACGCGGTCGCGCAGGCGGTCACGCAGGCGGCGATCGACGACGGCGTCGCACGGCGCGAGCTGCTCATGCCCGACGAGCACGCGAGCGCGCCGGTTGGAGCGGGTTGAGGTGTCCGACCGCATCCTGATCATCGAGGACGACGCGGACATCGCGATGTTCGAGAAGACGATCCTGGAGCGCAGCGGGTACGAAGTGCGAATCGTGAACACCGGGTCGGCCGGGCTCGAGGCCGAGCCGGGGTTCAAACCGGCCGTCGTGCTGCTCGACGTCGAGCTGCCCGACATCTCCGGGCTCGACGTCTGCACGTCGCTGGCCAACTCGTCGGATGCGTTCATCCTGATGGTGAGCGCGCACTCGAGCGAGAACGACGTCCTCAAGGGCCTCGGCCTGGGCGCCGACGACTACATCCGCAAGCCGTTTTCGGGCAACGAGCTCGTCGCGCGCGTCCAATCGTTCCTGCGCCGCCGCGAGCGCTCGCGCAAGACCGATCAGGAGGGACGCCTCGCGATCGGCGGCGCCACGCTCGTGCGCGACTTCCACACGCTCGAGAACGACGGCCGCAGCGTGACGCTGACCGCGCTCGAGTTTCGCTTATTGTGGTACTTGGCCGAGAACGTCGGCAAGCTGCTGACCCGCGCGCAGATCCTCGAACGAGTGTGGAACGACGTCTCCGGCGTGCCCACCCGCGTCGTCGATGTGCACGTGGCGGCGCTGCGCAAGAAGCTCAACGAGGTCGCCGCAACCTTGGCGATCTCATCGGTTCGCGGCATCGGGTATCGACTGGACGAACGCTGAGGGGTCGGGACGCTGATATCTCCGGATTGGATCAGCGCAATGGCCGCGGTGGCTACGCTCGCGATCGTCGCGGTCGGCTCGTTTGCGGCACTGCGGCAGATCGAGCACATGCGGCGCGCGACGCTGATCGAAGTCTTGCAGCGGCTGCTCGAGCAGTGGCAATCGCCGCGCGTGCGTGAGTCATTTCTGTTCGTCCGCGACGAGCTCGAGGCGAAGCTCGCCGATCCGGTGGTGCGGGCGGCCGTTCTCGCAGGCGTGATCGACCCCGAAATCTTCCCCGCCTTAACGGTCGCGAACTTCTTCGAGGGTATCGGGGATCTGATCAGCAAGGGCGTGCTCGATCACGAACTCGTCGCCGACTCGTTCCCGACCCTCGACGCCTGGGAGAGCTGCGCGCCGCTCATCGCGCTGATGCGTGTCCGCCGTCCTTACGCGCTCGAATTGTTCGAGTACATCGCGGTGTTGCAGTGCGATCGCGACGCCAAGCGCGGGACGACGGTCGCCTACCCGAAAGGGGTGCCGCGCATGCCGTTGCCGCCGGTCGACGACGAGCGATGACCCCGGCGATTGCGCTCGACGCGCGCGATCCGCGGCCGTTGTACGTCCAGGTCGCCGATGCGCTGGCGACCGCGATCGAGCGCGGCGAGCTCGCACCCGACGAGCGCCTTCCGCCCATCCGCGCACTGGCCGGCGAGCTCGACGTCGCGCTGGTGACGGTGTCGCAGGCCTACGAGACGCTCGCAGCGCGCGGGCGCGTCGTCTCGCGGGTCGGTCGCGGCACGTTCGTCGCTACGGCGAAGCCGGCCGAGGACACTGAGTTCGCGCGAACGTGGGAGCCGTCGCTGCTCTCGCGCGTCGAGCGAATGGAAGGCGTGATGGACCGCTTGGCGCAGGTGCGCGTGCCGGGCGCGATCTCGCTGGCGACGGCGCACCCCGCGCCCGAGACGTTCCCGATGGCCGAGTTCGGCCGCGCGATGCAGCGCACGTTCGCGGATGATCCGCCCGAGATCATGCAGTACCGCGCCAACACCGGCGATCCCGACCTGTGCGCGACGCTCGCCGAGAGCTTGGCGGCACGCGGCTGCGACGCGACACCGGATGAGATCATCGTCACGTCGGGCGCGCAGCAGGCCGCCGATCTGATCGCCTCGGTGCTGCTGGCCGACCGCGCGGTCGTCGCGTCGGAGTCGCCGACGTATCCCGGCACGCTCGGCGTGTTCGACGCGCGCGGCGCGAGCTACGTCGAGGTGCGCAGCGACGCCGACGGGGTGCGCATCGACGACGTCGAGCGCGTGTTCGCCGAGTACCGGCCGCGGTTGTTCTCGATCTGCCCGATCGCCGAGAACCCGACCGGCGTCGTGCTGCCCGCGCGCCGCGGCAAGGCGATCGTCGAGCTGGCGCGGCGCTACGACGTCGTCGTGCTGGAGGATCAAACCGGCTGGACGTTCACCTACGACGCGCCCGCGCCGCCGCCGCTGGCCGCCTACGACACCGACGGACGCGTGGTGATGATGGAGTCGCTCTCCAAGTCGATCTTCCCCGCGCTGCGCATCGGTTATCTGCGCGTGAAGGGCACGCTGCGGCTGAAGATCGAGGCGGCCAAGGTGCGCACCGACTCGTTCACCTCGACGCTCACCCAGCGCGCGCTATGGCGCTTTCTGCGCTCTCCCGCCTACCCGCGCCACCTCAAGCACGCGCGCGCGCTCTACCGGCACCGGCGCGACCTGTTCGTCGACGCGCTGGCGCGCGGGCTGCCGTGGGCCGACGTGCGGCCGCCGCAGGCAGGGACCAACGTGTGGCTGCGGCTCCCGTCTCGCCTCTCGACGCAGGCGGCGTTCGACCGATGCGCTCGCGAAGGGGTATTGGTGATGCCCGCCGATCCGTTCTATCCGACCAGGGGCGGCCCGCCCGCGCTGCGACTGTCCTTCGGAGATCTCGACGACGACGCGCTGCTGACGGCCGTCGAACGTCTGGCGCGCGCGCTGAACTAAAAATCCGCCTGTTCCTCGAAGGAGACGATGAAACCACACCTCTTCGCGCTCGCGCTCGCCTCGCTGCTGCCGTCGGCCGCCGTCGCCGCTACGGCGCATCACGCGGCGCGGCACGTCGTCGCCGTTCGCGCGGCGACCGTCGAGTACGCCGCGCCGGCCGGCAACCTCCCGACCGAACATCTGCGCGGCGGCGTGTACGACGCGGTGCTGCCGTCGGGGCGGCTCGTCACGCCGGTCGGTCCGAGCGTCGTGACCGGGATGAACGCGCTGGGCGTCGCGCTCACGCCGGACGGACGCTTTGCGATCGTCACGAACGACGACGAGCGCGAAGCGCAAGTCCCGTCGCTGATCGAGTCGGGTGCGACCGGCGGCTTCTCGCTGGCCGTGGTCGACACGACGTCGATGCAAGTCGTCGATCGCTATCGCTCGCCCGACGAGAAGTTTTGGGTCGGCGTGGCGGCGCTGGCCGATCCTGCCCAGCCCGGCCGCACGCTGGTGCTCGCGTCGGGTGGCCCGTCGAACGCGGTCTACGCGTTCGATCTCGATCCCGACGGACATCTGCGACCCGACGCCAAGCACGTCATCGCCATACCTTCGGCGCTCGATCCCGCCTTCGCCGATCGCGGGCACAGCTTTCCCGGCACGATCGTGCTGTCGAGCGACGGACGGCGCGCATACGTCGTCGACGAAGGCAGTGACAGCGTGAGCGCGATCGATACCGCGACGCGCACGGTGAGCCCGCCCGCGCGCGCGGTGGGATTCTTCCCGTTCGGTGCCGCGCTCGCCGGCAATCGTTTGCTGGTGACCGACGAAGGGCTGATGCGCTACGCGACGCTGTCGCAGAGCACGCCGCTGCCGCCGTTCCGAACGCCGCCCGCCGATCTCGCCCGCGCCTCCGCGCTCTCGTTCGTGACGGTGGCGGCCGGCGGCGATCTGTCGGCGCTGCCGCAGGACGCGCCGCCGTTCGCCGACGCTCCGCTGCCGATGGATGCGACCCCCGACGGCCTGCGCACCGTCGGCGGCGCGCACCCGACCGCGCTGGCGGTGACGCGCGACGGCGCCTATGCATATATCGCGATGACCAACGTCGACCGCATCGCGACCGTCGCGCTCACCGGGACGCCGCGGGTCGTCGGCGGCACCGAGCTGCGCCTGTTCGACAAGGGTCCGTACGGCACGCAGCCGGCGGCGCTCGCGCTCTCGAAGGACGGCTCGCGCTTGTACGTCGCGCTGGCCGGGCTCGACGCGGTTGCGGTGATCGACGCGCACGATCCGGTCCACTTGCACCGGTTGGGGCTGATCGCGACCGGCTGGTATCCCACCGCGCTCGCGCTGTCGGCCGACGACCGCACGCTCTTCGTCGTCGACACCAAAGGCTTCGGTCACGACGCGGGCTTCACCGGCGATCCGCCGATCGCCGCCGACGCGAGCGCGGTCTGGTCGACGCTGCAGAAGATCGACCTCGGCAGCGTGCAGCTCAAGTCGACGACGATGATGACGCTGGCGAACACGCGCCGCGTGATCGCCGCGCCGCCGCGTTACCCGCGCGGCATCACGCACGTAGTGGTGATCGTCGAAGAAGGCCGAACGTTCGACGCGATGCTCGGCGACCTCGGCGCGGCCGCGAGCGGCGATGCGTCGTTCCTCACCTACGGGGAGAGCGTCACGCCGAACCTGCACGCGCTCGCGCGGCGCTACGGTCTGGCCGTCAACATGTTCGCCGACGCGGAAGAGTCCGACGCCGGGCACCAGTTCCTCGACGGCGGCCTGACGACGCTGTACTCGGAGCGCACCCTGTTCGACAAGTCCGGCCGCGGTTTGCTGGTCAACGGCAACGAAGACCCCGAAGATTATCCGCGCAGCGGCTACGTCTTCGACGCGCTCGCGCGCCACCGCATCGCGTACCGCGACTACGGCGACTTGGTGCAGCTGAGCGGCTACGACGACGGCGACGCGCTCGATCCGCGGACCGACGATCCGCAGTTCGGCCTCGACGATCGCGCCGCCCCGACGCAAGGCCTGGGCGGCTGGTACTCGCTCGATGTGCCGGCGCCGGCGGCACTCGACGGACACATCGATCTCAACTATCCCGGTTGGAATCTGCGCATCCGCGACGAGCGCCGGGCCAAGGAGTTCATCCGCGACTACGGCGCGACCGTCGCGCACGGCCAGCAGCCGCGCTACGTCTCGATCTGGCTTCCCGACAGCCGCGGCGGCTCGGGTGCGGGGATCCCGCCGCCCGCCGAAGAGGTCGCCGACAGCGACCGCGCGCTGGGCACGATCGTGCAGTACTTGTCGCGCTTACCGTCGTGGCGGCACACGGCGCTGTTCGTCGTGCCCGACGACGCGCACGGCTCGCGCGATCACGTCGACGAGTACCGCACCTATGCCGTCGTCGCCGGGCCGTTCGCCAAACGCCGTTACTTCGGGCAGCGTCATCTCTCGACGGTCAGCGTCCTCAAGACCACCGAAGAGATCCTGGGCTTGGGCAGCCTGTCGATCGGCGATCTGCTCGCGACCGACATGGCCGACTTCTTCACGGCCTCCGGCGGCGACGCGGCGCCCTACGACGCCATCCCCGTTGCGCCGCAGGGCGGGTAAGATGCGCCCATGCAAGCCTCCGACGTCTCCCTGCTGATCCTGCGGCTCACCGCGGCGATCGTGCTGTGGCCGCACGGCGCGCAGAAGGCGCTGGGCTGGTTCGGCGGCCCGGGGATCGCCGCCACCGTGGCTGGGATGAGCTCGCACTTCGGTCTGCCGCCGGCGGTCGCGTACCTCGTCATCGCCGTCGAGTTCGTGGGCCCGATCCTGCTGGTACTCGGAATCCTCACCCGCGTCGCCGCGCTGGGGATCGCAATCGACATGGCCGTCGCGGCGGTGCTGGCGCACGCGGCGAACGGTTTCTTCATGAACTTCAGCGACAAACAAGCCGGCGAGGGCGTCGAGTACTTCATCCTGTTGGTCGGGATCGGCCTCACGCTGACCATCGCCGGTCCCGGCCGCATCGCCTTCCTCAAACGCTTCTGATCGCGTCGAGTACGGCCGAAGCGGATCAGTACGGTGCGGGTTCGGCGCTGCCCACGACGGCGCGCTTCGGCGTGACGGCCCAGACCAGGGCCATGACGACGATGTTGATCGCCAGCGCGATCAGCCCGGTGTTGATGCCGGAGACCGGTCCGATGCCGTTCCACGCCACGTAGATGAGGACGATGATGCCGGCCACGAGCCCCGCGCCGACGGCGACGGCCGATGGACGGCGTCCCATGACGCCGAGGACCACGCCGGGCACGAGTTGTGCGATGCCGTTGTAGCCGATCAGCAGCAAGCCTACGAGCGTCACTTTGGCCAGCGCCCAGAAGCCGAACGCGAGCAGCGCGACGACCAGCACCAGGATGCGGGTGGTGCTGGTCTGCGCCGCGGGCGTGCGCGCGATGCCGTAATCGGCGAAGACGTTCTTGCCGACGATGCTGGCGGCGGCGAGCAGCTGTCCGGCGGCCGGAATCAGCGCGGCGAGCGTTCCCGCCGCGGCGACGAAGCCGAGCACCCACGGCGAGTAGTACTTCTGCACGACCAGCATGAACGATTGGTCGGTCGCCGTTCCCTGTAGTCCGGGCAGCACTTCGAGCGCGGTGAAACCGGCGAAAAATACCAGCAGCAGCATCACCTGGTAGAACGGCAGGAACACCGCGTTGCGGCGCAGCGTGTCCTCACTGCGCGCGCTGTAGATCGCCGCCATCGACTGCGGCCACATGAAGAACCCGCAGCCGGTGAGGATCGTCGTCGTGATGACCCAGGTGACGCCGTTGGGCGCGGTCGGTCCGGCTAGGGTGAGCCAGTTCGGATGATCGCGCAGCACGGCGTCGAGTGCGCCGGCCGGCGAGCCGAAGAAGTGGATCGGCAGAAAGATGCCCGCGAAGATGACGCCCAGCAGCACCAGCAGATCCTTGGCGATGCTTGCGAACGCCGTGCCGCGAAGCCCGGTCATGTACGTGAAGATCGCGACGACGAAGAAGCCGATGGCCACCGCGACGAGCGAGTTGAACGTGCCGTAACCGGCGATCTGCAGCAAGATCTGCAAGCCGGTCAGCTGCAGCGTCACGTACGGCACCAGCATGAGAAAACCGAGCAGCGCGACGAGCGCTCCTAGCAGCTTGCTGCCATAACGGTCGACGAAGAAGTCCGGACCGGTCAGGTAACCGCGCTGGCGCGCGATCCGGTGGATCGACGGTGCGAGGAAGAACGAGATCACGTACGCGATCGTGCCGTAGCAGAGTATGTAATAGGCCGGTGCGCCTCGGCCGTACGCCCAACCCGCCGCGCCCAGGAACGTGAACGTCGTATAGATTTCGCCGGCGAGCAGCAGCCACAGCAGCAGCGGGCCAATGCGCCGGCCGCCGACGATGAACTCCTGAGGGTCCATCTTGACGCCGCGCACGCCGAACAATCCCAGCGCGATGGTCGCGATCACGACGACCGCGATGATCCCCAGGGCGATCTGCGCGCTCATGCTTTCAGGCTCCGATAGGCCACCCACATGAAAGCCGGCGTCAGCAGCACCCACGCGACGATCCAGGCGAGCAGGAACGGCAGCCCAAGGATGCGCGGCTCGAGGTGGTTGGCGAACGCGACCCCCACGGTGAGGCCGAGCACCGGAACGATCGCGCACACGACGGCGGTGGAGTTACCTCTCATGGGCGGCTCTTTTCCACGCTTGCCTCGTTTCCCGCATCGGCCCCTGACTTGGCGCGGACTTCGCCAACATGACACCGGCTGTGGGTCGGCGAATCGCAGCGGGTCGTGACCGTGAAGCCCTATACCTCTCCGTACGTGTCGACCGATGCCGGGGTGCTCGCCGCGGCGGTCGTGCTGCGGCCGTCGGCGGCAGTCGACCGCCTCCCGCCGATCAAGGGCGAGCCGTCGCCGATCGCCGACCGCGCTCTCGAGCAGCACGCGGTCTTGGTGGGGACGCTGCGGGATCGCGGCGTCGCCGTTCACGAGATGGAGCCGGCCGCCGAGTCGCCGACCGAGTCGCTCGTCGCCGACTGCGCGATCATCTTCCCGCACGGAGCGGTCATCGCGCGGCCGTCGCAGCTCGAGCGCCGCTCGGAGGTCGCTGCCGTCGAACGCCGGCTGACCGAGCTGGGCGTGCCGATCGCCGGCCGGATCGAAGCGCCCGGCCTGCTCGACGCCACCGACGTGGCGGTCGGAATCGAGACCGTTTTCGTCGGCGTGCCGCGGGCGGGAGTGGCCCTGCGGCGGCGCTCGAACGAGCTCGGGCGCAGGCAGCTCGAAGCGATCGTCTCGCAACGCGGTTTTCGGGTCGTCGAGCTCTCGGTCGCCGCGGACGTCGGGCGTCTGCGCGACGTGTTCTCGATCGTCGGCGCGGATCTCGCGATCGCGGCGCCCGAACGCGTCGATCTCGTCGCCGCCAGCGGGCTGCGCATCGTCGAGGTTCCGCGCGGCGAGGAGCTGGCCGCCGGCGTGCTGGCGCTGGGCGAACGCCGGGTGATCGCGAACCTGCGCTTCCGCGAATCGATCGCGCTGATGCGCAAGGCGCGCATCGCGGTCGATGCGATCGACCTCTGGGAGTTCGGCAAAGCCGGCTTCGGTCCGCATTCGCTCGTCCTCGCGGTGAAGCGCGGCTGAGGCCGCGTACCTCCCTTGCGCATCGCGATCCTGTCCGACATCCACGGCAACGCTCACGCGCTTGCGCGCTGTCTCGACGACCTCGCCGCGCGCGGCGGCGCCGACGCGATCGTCGCGGCCGGTGACCTGTGCGTCGACGGTCCGCGTCCCGAACAGGTGCTCGAGCGGCTGCGCGCCGCGGGCGCGCGCTGTCTGCGCGGCAACACCGATCGGATGGTCGCGCACGGCGATCTCGAGCAACTCGACCCTGAAGACGCGCGCGCCGTGGCCTGGGTCCGCGCGCGAATCGGTGAGGAAGCGACGCGCGAGCTCGGCGAGCTGCCGTTCTCGCTGAGCTTCGGCGACGGCGAGGACGGGCTGCTGATCTGCCACGCCAACCCGGTGTCCGACGACGAGCACGTGTGGCCCGACGCGTACGACGACACGCTCGAGCGGCTGTTCGATCGCGTCGTTCAGCGAACGATCGCGTTCGGCCACCTGCATCTCCCCTACGTGCGCGTCTGGCGCGGGCGCACGCTGATCAACGTGGCGTCGGCCGGTTTGCCCAAGGACGGCGATCCACTGGCACACTACGCGCTGCTGACGCAGCGTTCGGGCGGTTGGGAAGTGCAGTCGCGGCGGGTTCCGTTCGACGTCGAGAAAGTCGCGCGGCAGCTGCGCAAGAGCGGAATCCCCGACCTCGAGAAGCGGTTGGCGACATTGCGCCGCCACCGCTATTCGAAGCTCGGCGAACCCGGCGCGGTGATCCCGTGAACGGTGCTGCACCGGCGCTGCGCATCGACAACCTCGTCAAGCGCTACGGCGACTTCACCGCCGTCGACGACATCTCGTTCGTCGTGCCCGAGGGGCAGTTCTTCGGGCTGCTCGGCCCCAACGGGGCCGGCAAGACGACGACGATCAACGCCATCGTCGGCCTGGCCAAGATCACCGCCGGGTCGATCTCGCTGTTCGGCCACGACGTGGTGCGCGATTGGCGCGCTGCGCGCCCGCTGGTCGGGCTCGCGCCGCAAGAGTACAACTTCGACCGCTACCTCAACATCCGCGACGTGCTGATTTTTCAGGCCGGCTATTACGGTTTGCGCGGCCCCGCCGTCGCCAAGCGCGCCGACCTGCTGCTCGAGCGCTTCGATCTGGCCTCGAAGGCCAAGCTGGTCTACACCAAGCTGTCGGGCGGGATGAAGCGCCGGCTGACCTTGGCGCGCGCGCTGATCCACGAGCCGCGGCTGGTGATCCTGGACGAACCCACCGCCGGCGTCGACGTCGAGCTGCGGCTCGAGCTGTGGTCGATGCTGCGCGAGCTCAACGTCAACGGGACCACGATCATCCTCACCACCCACTACCTCGAAGAGGCCGAGGAGCTCTGCGACCGCATCGGGATCATCCAGGACGGCCGGCTCGTCGCGCTCGAGACGACGCAGCAGCTGATCGGTGAGGGGTCGCTGCAGGACATCTTCCTGGAGCTCACCCGCCGATGATCGTGAACGGGGTCGGATTCCAAGCGCTCGTCAAGCGCGAGATGGTGCGGACGTTCTCGATCATCAACCAAGTGATCTGGCCGCCGGTGATCCAGACCCTGCTGTACGTGTTCATCTTCGGACTCGGGCTGGGCAGCCGGATCAAGGAAGTGCAGGGCGTGTCGTACGCACAGTTCCTCATCCCCGGCCTCATCATGCTGCAGCTGATCGACCAGACCTACAGCGAGAGCTCGTCGTCGGTCTTTCAGGGACGCTTCATGAACTCGATCCAGGAACTGCTCATCGCGCCGCTGTCGGCGATCGAGATCGTGCTGGGCTACGTCGTCGCCGGCGTCGTGCGCGCGATCTTCATCGCGCTGCTGATCACCGCGCTGGGCGTCGTGCTGGTGCACGCCGCGCCGCACGAGTGGCTGCTCTACGTGGTCACGATCGTGCTGGTCGCGGTCTTGTTCTCGTCGTTGGGGATCATCTTCGGCCTGCTGGCGGAGAAGTTCGACCACATCGCCGTGCTCACCACGTTCTTCATCACGCCGCTGGTGTTCGTGGGCGGGGTCTTCACCTCGATGCAGCTGCTGCCGCCGCTGCTGCAGAGGGTCTCGCTGTTCAACCCGATGTTCTACATGATCGACTCCTTCCGGTACAGCTACACGCTGACCGGCGACGTCCCGCTGGGACTCTCGCTCGGCGTCGTGGCCGCGCTGGCGCTGGGCGCCTTCGCGGTCGCACTGCGAATGACGGCCACCGGCTTCAAGCTCAGGACGTAACCAACATGAAGACGCTCTGGATCGCCGGCGCGCTCGCTGCCGTTGCCGCGCAGCCGGCGGTCGTCGCCGCCCAGCAGCTTCCCGGTCCGGTGGTCGGGCAGCCGGCGCCGGCCTTCACGCTGAGGACCGTCGACGGCAAGACCGTGCGGCTCGACGACTACCGCGGCAAGACGCTGGTCGTCAACGTGTGGGGCTCGTGGTGCCCGCCGTGCCGGCTCGAGACGCCCGACCTGAACGCCGAGGCGCGCGGCGACGCGGCGCACGGCGTCGCGTTCCTGGGCGTCGACACGACCGAGCCGGCCTCCGTCGTGCGCGCGTTCTCGGCCGCCAAAGACGTGCCGTATCCCCAAGCCGCCACGCCGATGACCAGCGCGTTCGCGACGGACTACGCTATTCGGAACTATCCCACCACGTTCGTGATCGGACCCGACGGCGTGCTGCGGGCGCGGCACGCCGACAACCTCTTGCCGCGCGCACAGCTGCACGCCTACGTCGTCGCCGCGCAGCGCGGCGAGAGCGCGCCGCTCACGACTGCGTTTCAGGCGCAGCTCGACGCGCTGCTCGATCCGGCGCGCTATCCGTTCGGCCGCGACGCGCGGACGGTGCGCGCGAACGTCATCCTGGCGGCCCAGGCGATCGCGCGGGCCGACGACCTCGAGGACGACGCGATGGACGACCCGTCGCGCGATCACGATCTGAACAAGACGCAAGCCGAGCAGGAGCGGTTGCGCGCCGCGGCGATCGCCGCGCTCGCACCGATCGTCGCGGACGACGCCGACGCGGAGTTGCTGGCGCGCCTGCGCGGCGACGAGGATGCGGCGCTGGGCAAATGGCGCGATGCCGACGCGGCCTACACCGCCGCGCTCGCGCGCGCGCCGGGCGATCTGGCGGCGCTGGGCGGTCAAGCCGACGCCGCGTCGCAGCTGGGCGACGACGCGCGCGTCGTCACGATCGACGCGCAGATCGCCGCCGTCGCGCAGTCCGCGCCGGCCTACGTCGCGCTCGGCCGCGCCGAAGCGAAGGGCGGCGACGTCGCGGCGGCGGAGCAGGCCTTCGAGCGCGCGCAGCGGCTCGCGTTGCCGATCCCGCGCGTGCTGGCCTGGACGAACCTCTACTACGGGCGCATGGAGACCGACGCGGGCAATCGCGCCAAGGCCCGGGCCGCGTTCGAGCGCGCCGCGACCGCCGCCGCGCAGATCCCCGCCGCCGATGCGCGCCACGACTGGTACATCGAGCAGGCCCAGGAAGGCGAGGTCGCGCTCGACGTCTCGCGCGGCCACGGCGCGGCGCTCTCGCTCGCGCCGTGGACGGGCCCCGATCTGCCGGGCTCGGTCGCATCGACCGTCAAGTACCGGCTCGTGATAACGGACGCGCCCGGCGCCCGTCTCGATCTGTCCGCTGGGGGTCTGCCGCAGCGCTGGATCGGCTCGTTCTGCACCGACCGGGTCTGCGCGCCGTTCCACACCTCGATCGTCGTGCCGGCCGACGGCGTGAAGATCGTCGAGTTCCAGGTGGTTCCGACCACGCGGCACGGCGGGCCGGTCCACGTCCGGATCGACGCGACCCGCGCCGGCCGTGCCGCCGCAACGGTCGCCACCCTCGTCCACGTTTAGAAGGTCCGATGCTGCACGCGATCGTCGCCGCCACGGCGCTCTCCCTCACCGGCCCGCAAGTCGGCGCGCCGGCACCCGATTTCCACCTCACCACGATCGACAGTCGCGCCGTCACGCTGGCCGATTACCGCGGCAAGACGCTGGTGATCAACACCTGGGCGACCTGGTGCTCGCCGTGCCGCGAAGAGACGCCCGACCTCATCGCGAGCGCGAGGAAGCTGACTGCCGGATCGCAGGTCGCGTTCCTGGGCGTCGACTCGACCGAGGAGGCGCCGATCGTGCGCGCGTTCGTCGCGTCCAAGCAAGTGCCGTACGCCCAGGCGATCGACGCGGACAAGGCGTTCGAGAAGGCCTACGACATCCGCGCGTTTCCGACGACCTACGTGATCGACCCCGCCGGGATCGTGCGGGCGCGTTACGTCGGCAACGTCTCGCCGCAGATCCTCGCCGGATTCGTCGCCGACGCCCAGGCCGGGCGCGACGGCGTGCTCGCGACCGCCGCGCAGAAGAAGGCCGACGCGTTGCTCGATCCGTCGAAGTTCGCCTTTGGCGGCGACGCGGCCGCGGTGCGCGCGACGGTGAAGAAGGTGCTCGCCGCGATCGACGATGCAGAGAACGTCGACGGCGATACCGACTACCTGCGCATCGTCGCCGAGGAAAACACGTTGCGCGACGACGCGATCGCGGCGTTCGCGCCGCTGGTGCAGACGGCCGAGGACCGAGCCTTGCTGGCGCGCCTGCAAGGGGATGCGGCGGCCGCACGCGAGGACTGGCCGGGCGCGCTCACCGCGTACGCCCGCGCGCTCGACGCCGTGCCCGACGACGCCGACGCCTTGGCCGGATATGCCGAGGCGCTGCACGCGACGGGTGATGAGGCGCGCGCCGCCGACGTATACGCCAAGCTGGCGGAGGTCGATCCAAGCGTCGACAACTACGTCTCGCTCGGCGTCACCGACGGCGACGCGAAGCGCTACGATGACGGTGCGGTCGCGTTCGCGCAAGCGATCGGTCGCGCCCGCGCCGCGGTCAACGCCAAGCCGTCCGACGCCAAGGCGGTCCGCAAGCTGGCCTGGGCGTATCTCTACGAAGGCCGGTTGTTCGTCAAGGCCGGCGCAACGTCGAGAGCGCGCGCCGCGTTCGCGCAAGCTGCCGCGTGGGCGGCGAAGCTGCCGAAGAAGGATTCGCGCTACGCCATCTACCTCGAGGAGGCGCAGGAAGCGACGGTCGCGCTCGACACCGTGCAGCCCGACGGCAAGACGGTGCTGTCGCTCGCGCCGTGGACGGGGCCCGATCTGCCCGGCTCGGTCGAGAGCACCTACAAGTATCGCCTGGTGGTCGCCGGTACGCCCGGCAAGACGGTCGCGCTCGCCGCGAGCGGCCTGCCGAAGCGCTGGGTGGCGTCGTTCTGCAGCGACCGCGAGTGCGCGCCGTTCCGCATCACGGTCGCGCTGCCGGCCTCGGGCGTGAAGGTGATCGAGTTCCAGGTCATCCCGCAAGCGCCGTCGCCGACGCCGCCGACCGTGCGGGTCGAGGGCGACGGCGCGAGCGCGAGCGTCCGGGTCGCCGCCTCCTAGCCTCCGCCCGGCGCCGGCGGGCTGAGACCCGGCCGCCCGGCCGCCGTCACACCCGGCTGGACGTCCCAGGATTCTCAGAGGAATTCTTCACACCGTCCGGCGAGTATGCCGCACGTCCCGGCCGACCGGCATACGGTTGTCGGCAGGGGCATTGCTGCACGCCTACCCGCGGGTGCTGGAGGTTTTTAGAAACGTGGCCTTCTTTCGTTCTCTACGACGGACGACACGCGTCGTTGCGTCCGTCTCGGCGCTGAGCCTGTCACTTGCCGCGTGCGGCGGCGGGCACAGCTCCTCGGTTCCGAACATGCTGCCGGGAAGTCCGGCGAACCCCGACTCCGTTGCGCGCGCCACGGAGTCCGTGACCCCGTTGATCTCGGTTCCGAAGACATACGGAGCGCTCGCGTTCACCGACGCCGGAAGGCGCGCGGCGACCGCACCGGTCACCGTCTCGATCACGCTGCGCTACAACAATCAAGCCGAGCTCGACCAGTTCGTCGCCAACGTCAGCGACCCGCACTCGAGCGCCTACGGTCACGTTCTCACCAAGGAACAGTTCAACGACACCTACGCGCCGACGGTCGAGCAAGAAGCGGCCGTCGTGCACGCGCTGCAGAGCGCCGGGTTCACCATCACTCAGCGCTTCGCGAACCGCACCATCGTCGATGCGACGGCGCCCAGCGCCTCGGTCGAACGGTTCTTCTCGACCGAGATGCACACCGTGCAGCAGGGCAAGTACGGCCAGCGTTTCGCCAACCTCAAGCCGGCCACCGTGCCGGCATCGATCTCATCGTACGTGCGGACCGCGTCGCTCAGCAACGTCGTCATCGTGCGCACCAAGGTCGACGAGTCCGGGGTGAGCAACACGCGCACGCTGCCGCAGCCCATGCACGATGAGCTAGGCCGGGAGCGGATTCCGCTCGGGACCGCCGCGGTTCGCCCGCTCCAGTCGGGCATCACCAACGGCAGCTTCGAAACCGGTTCGCTGAGCCCGTGGATCAACGAGAGCTCGACGCGCACCAATGACGTGGTCGTGACGACCGCGCAGGCCGAACAGGGCAGCTACTCGGCGTTCATGGGCGACCTCAAGTCGCCCGAGATCAACGGTTGGTCGTCGATCGCCCAAGAAGTCACCGTGCCGACCAACGGCGTGCTGAGCTTCTGGGTCTATCAAGGTTCGAACGAAGGGACGCTCGGCTACGGAACCACCTACGCGTGGCAAGCGGGCTACCTGCTCAACTCGAGCGGAACGATCCTCGACACGTTCTACAAGACCGTCAACAACACCAACGGCTGGGTGAATTACACCGTCAACCTCAGCGCCTATGCGGGTCAGACGGATTACATCTACTTCGGCTGCTATGGCGACGGCTACAGCCAGACGTACGTCTATCAGTACGTCGACAACGTCGCGTGGGTAGGCAGCGCAACGCCGACTCCGGTTCCGACCGCGACGCCGACCGCGAAACCGACGGCGACGCCGACCGCGAGCCCGACGCCGACCGCAAAGCCGACGGCAACGCCGACATCCGGCCCGACGGCAACTCCGACCGCGACCCCGACCGCGACGGCGAAGCCGACCGCGACGCCGGTGCCGACGGCCACTCCGACCGCGACGGCAACGCCGACCAGCGGCTGTAACGGCGCGGCGGCCGACAACGGTCCGCTCAGCAACTCCGACGGCACGCTCGCCACCGGCGTCGCCAAGCCGTTCGACTATCCGGTGCAGCACGGCTGCAACGGCGCCGGTTACACCGCAGCCGTTGCGATCGACGATCCGGTGAACACGAGCTACTTGGCCAGCTACCTGTCGGCGGCGCAAGTCACGCAGACCGGCACGGTCACCAACGAAGCCGTCGACGGCGGCGGCAGCGGTGACGATGCCGAGACCGATCTCGACGTTCAGACGATCGCCGGTCTCGCACCGGGCGCGAACATCATCGTCTACGACATGGGCTCGCTGACCGATCAAGCCATCGAAGACACCTACAACAAGGTGCTCACCGACGGGAAGGCCAGCGCGGTGAACTCGTCGTTCGGCGGCTGTGAATCGAGCGACACGTCGTTCGAATCATCGACCAACTCGATCGCCGAGCAAGGCGCCTCCGAAGGCGTCACGTTCTCGGCCTCGGCCGGCGACTCGGGCAGCAACGAGTGCGGCAGCGACGACAACGCCAAGGGCGTGAGCGCTCCGGCCGGCGACCCGTACTTCACGTCGGTCGGCGGCATCAACTTCACCTACACCAGCGCCGGTGTGCTGGAGACCGTCACCATGGGCAGTGAGGACGGTTACTCCGGCGGCGGCGGCGTGTCGACCGTGGTCGCTCTTCCCAGCTACCAAAGCGGCATCACCGGCGTCATCACGTCGGGCCGCAACCAGCCCGACATCTCGCTCCCGTTCGATCCGGTCGCGGTGTACACGGACGGCGCCTTCGGCGACTACCTGGGTACGTCGTGGTCGTCGCCGGCATCGGTCGCGCTCTTCATCGAGACCGATCAGCTGCACGCGACGAAGATCGGCTGGATGAACCCGACGCTGTACAGCCTGTTCAAGTCGACCGGCTACAACAGCTACTACACGCCGTGCACGTCCGGCAGCAACGGCGCGTACTCGTGCAGCGCCACGCAGTACAATCAGGCTGCGGGCATCGGAGCCCCGAAGGGCTGGGCTCTGGCCAACGCCCTCTAGTTCTCCACGACGGTCGCGGCGAGGCTGCGACATGACGAGCGGGGCGGTGCTACGGCACCGGCCCGTTTCGTTTTTCCCGACCGGATAAGCTTGAGGGCTGGGGATCGAGCGATGAAGTCTCCCAGGAAAAGAGGAGTCGGTCGGGGACCCCCCGTGAATACTCCAGTAGGGGTACAAAACAACCGGTCTCTTCGAATGGAGTTTTCTCATGCTTCACAGGGTCAAGTCGATCGCGCTGGCACTCGCCCTCGTCGGCGTCGGGGCGGTCCTCGGAGGCGGGACGGCGCTCGCGGTGCAGGGCCACATGCTCGCGGCAAAAGGCGACCTGCAAGCCGCCGCCAACGAGCTCAACGCCGCGGTCCCGGACAAGGCCGGCCATCGTGTCAAAGCCCTCGACCTCGTCAATCGCGCCATCAACCAGACGAACATGGGAATCCGGGCCGGCGCGATGTAGCTCGGACGGTACGAATCGCCCGGTACGAGAGAAGCCCCGATGACCGTCGGGGCTTCTCCGCATTCGCGGTGCTGCATGCGAAAGCGAAGGTTGCCTCGCTCGGTCATGCGAACAGCCTGGCATGAAGAACATTCGCACCTTCCTCATGCTCGCGCTCGCGTTCGCAGCGGGTGCGGTCGTCACGCATCTCACACAACCGGCAGCCGCGCAGCCGGCGCCGGTCGTACCGATGGTCATCAACCTCAGCGCTCTGACGCCGGCCGACCTTCCGCCACCGACGGCAATACTTCCGAACCTTCGCTCGAAGCTGCTGCTGCAGGTCGGTCAGACGCAGTTCTCTTACGCACTGGGAACGGCGCCCAAGCACACGCACGCGAGTACGACCGAGGTCCAGCTCATTCTCGGCGGCACGGGCACCGAGTGGCTCGGTGACAAACAGGTTCCGGTCTCGCCGGGAACGTTCGTCGTCATCCCGCCGAACACGCCCCACGGCGGATTCACCGGCGGCCCGTTCCAAATCTACGCGGTCAAGACACCGCCGCAAGATCCGTCCGATTACCACATGACCCCGTAGAACGTCTGCGGCGACGAGCTAATAGGCGCGTCGACCCAACGACCAACTGCGCCCGATAAACGATAACTCCGCGAAGCGCGCGGGCGTGACAGAGCGGACATTCACTGATGCTTCTCATGGAGGCTCTCATGTCGTTGAGAATTTCCCGGTTCGTTCCAATGGTGGTGTGCGCCGCGGTGCTTGCCGCGTGCGCCGACGGCGGCGGGGGCGCCGCAACACGGGCGTCGGCGTCCGTCGTTCCGCCGGCCTCAATCGCTTCGGGGCCTGTTCCGCTGAGCGGGGCGGTCCGCCGGACGAAGAGCGCGGGGACGTGCAGCGGCACCGGGAGCGGTTCGTTCAACGGTGTTTCCACGAACTCAAACGTCGCCGGCGGCACCGACTCGGTCGTCGGCGGCGGCAGCAGCAACGAGGCGTGCGACGACCACGCGGCGATCACCGGCGGCTACGACAATGTGATCGCCGGCACGAGCAACGGCGCAACGTACTCCTTCATCGGCGGCGGTTACCAGAACCAGGTTTACAATACGGCCGCGTATTCGGCCATCGTAGGCGGGTACAGTAACGTGGTTGACCCGAGCAACGGCAATTCGGCGATCGTCGGCGGAGGCGCCTACAACACCGCCTCGTCGCCCGGTGCGGCGCTTCTCGGCGGCGAAGATAATACCGCCTCAGGGTTCGCATCGGTGCTTGTCGGAGGTGGATACAACACCGTATCGGGCGACGAGGGATTCGACGGCGGCGGCTGGCACAACGCCGTGTCGGCCCAATACGCCGCGGTGGCAGGAGGCGAATACAACCAGGCGACCGGCGTAAGTTCGTACGTCGGCGGCGGTTACACCAACACCGATTCGGGGGAGTACGGCGTGGTCGGCGGCGGCAACACCAATAACGTGTCCGGCAGCGCGGCCGTCATCGGCGGCGGCCAGGGCAGTTACGCTGAAGGCGCTTACGCGACGGTGCCGGGCGGTTACGACAACAACGCCGCCGGTGAGTTGAGCTTCGCGGCGGGCTTCAAATCGTACGCACGCTACGCGGGATCCTTCGTGTGGAGCGACTATGCCAGCGGTGCGACGCTGCTGGAGTCGACCGGGGTGAACCAGTTCCTCGCGCGCGCCACGGGCGGCTTCACGTTGTGGACCAACGCGGCCAACTCCGTCGGCGCGACGCTGGCGCCCGGCTCCGGGACCTGGGCGTCGGCCAGCGATCGGAATCTCAAGACCGACGTCGCTCGGATCGACGACGCGGCGGTGCTCGACAAGGTCGCGGCGCTGCCGATCAGCCGGTGGAGCTACAAGTCCGAGCGCGGCGTTCGCCACGTCGGCCCGATGGCGCAGGATTTCTACGCCGCGTTCAAGGTCGGCGAGGACGACAAGCACATCACCTCGATCGACGAGGACGGGGTGGCGCTGGCGGCGATCAAGGCGCTGCACAGGGAGAACGTCTCGCTGCGCACGGAAGACGCTTCGCTGCGCGCCCAGCTGGCGGCTACCAACGCCCGTCTGGCGCGACTGACCGACGTCGTGACCGCGTTGCGCCGGCACTGACGTCGGGGCGTCCGCGACCTCCGTCTTGAAGCCGCTCAGCTCGTCGCAGCGCAGGCGACTGACAGCGGCCGTCGAGATCGTCGTCGTGTCGCCACGGGGTGCCGCGGCACGATACTGCCTCGACGCCTACTTCCGGGAGCTCGCGACGCGCTTCGCCGGCGGCTTCGATTCGGCGCGAACGAATCCGGCGCCGCCGGAGGTCTTGTCGCCGCCGGCGGGATACTTCGTGGTGGCCACCCTCGACGGTGCGCCCGTCGGTTGCGGAGGACTCAAGATCGTCGACCGCACGGTCGGCGAGATCAAGCGCATGTGGGTCGCGCCCGCCGTGCGCGGGCTCGGTGTCGGGCGACGCATCCTCGAGTCACTCGAAGCGCACGCGCGGCGCGCGCACTTGCAGATGCTGCGCCTGGACACGAACGAGACGCTCGAAGAAGCACATGCGCTCTATCGGCGCGCCGGTTATCGCGAGACGGCGCCGTTCAATACCGAGCCGTACGCGCAACTCTGGTTCGCGAAAGACCTCGGCGCAACCTGACCTCTGGAGGCGGGGCGCGGTTGGCCCGTAGGGTAGGGCATCCAGTAACGCGAACGCTCGGAAGCCGCCGCCGTAAGATCCGCCGGCACATGACGCCGTGAGGTGATCCCCATCGCGCCCTCGCGAGACCGTGCGTTTCGCTTCGGCGGTTCATCGCTGTTCTGGGAGGTTCGAATGCGCCATCACTCCTTCGGGTTCGTACTGTCGGCGTGCTTATGCGGCGCGCTTTTCGGCGGCTGCGCGGGCGGAGGTTCGACCGCGACTCGAACCGGCGGAGCGCTCCCGGCGAGCGGGGACTCCGCACCGGTGCAGCAGCGAGGTGCCGCGGTGCGCAGGACGCAGAGCGTGCCGACCTGCAGCGGAACGAGTGGTTTCATCGCCGAAGGCGGCGGCTCAAACGTCTCGGATGCCGCGTACGCCGCGATTGTGTACGGCTACGGGAACGAAATCTGCGACGCGGTATCCTCGATCGTCGGCGGGTACACCAACATCATCTCGAGCGGTGGCGACACTGCTCAGGATTCGTTCATCGGTGGTGGTTATACCAACACGATAACCGGAGGAGCTCAGTACGGCTTCATCGGCGGGGGACACTCGAACACCCTTACAGGGCTGACCGGCGCGATGAGCGGCGGCTACAACAACACGGACGCCGGGACGGACGGGATGCTCGGCGCGGGCGAGAGCAACGACATCACTTCTGCCGGCTTTGACGCCGTCATCGGCGGCGGCTCGACCAACAAAGTTTCGGCGGAGGACGGCTTCCTCGGCGGCGGGGTCAACAACATCGTATCGGCGCAATACGGTGCCATCACCGGGGGCAACGCCAATACCGTCTCCGGCAGCGCGGCCGTCATCGGCGGTGGCCAGGGCAGTTACGCTGAAGGCGCCTACGCGACGGTGCCCGGCGGTTACGACAACAACGCCGCAGGCGAGTTGAGCTTCGCCGCCGGATTCAAGTCGTACGCACGCTACGCGGGGTCCTTCGTGTGGAGCGACTACGCCAGCGGCGCGACGCTGCTCGAGTCGACCGGGGTGAACCAGTTCCTGGCGCGCGCCACGGGCGGGTTCACGTTGTGGACCAATGCTACCAACACCGTCGGCGCGACGCTGGCACCCGGTTCGGGAACCTGGGCGTCGGCCAGCGACCGCGACCTCAAGACCGATGTCGCGCAGCTCGACGACGCCGCGGTGCTGGCAAAAGTCGCCGAATTGCCGATCAGCCGCTGGAGCTACAAGTCCGAGCGCGGCGTGCGGCACGTCGGTCCGATGGCGCAAGACTTCTACGCGGCGTTCGGCGTCGGTGCGGACGACAAGCACATCACCTCGATCGACGAGGACGGCGTCGCACTGGCCGCGATCAAGGCGCTGCACGCTGAGAACGGCGCGCTGCACGCCGAGAACGCGCGGTTGCGGCGGCAGCTCGGCGTCCTCACCGCCGCCGAAGCGCGACATGAGACGCACGATCGTCGTGTCGACGTGGCACTTGCGAGCCTCGGGGCGGCGTTGCCGCGATAACTATCCCTATTGAGACTTTAGATGCCGTAGAACTTGAGCTGCGGCCAAAGCTGCGTGAGCGGCGGATGCATGCCGCGGCAAACGATGATGGGTCGGTCGCGCTCACGCGGCATGACGTAGGGTGATTCGCCGTAGCGAGCTGCGACATGCACCGAATCGCACCGACCCGCCCACACGGCCGGGTCGACGTCGACCGCGATGACGACGGCGCCGTCGTAACCGCGCGGCCCCCACAGGTAGTACTGGTTGTTGCCGCTCAGCGCCGGCGGTAACCCCGAGCCAAAGACGTCGATCGCCGCCGCTTCGCCGTAGGTCGATGCGAAGATGGCGGCCTTTGCACGATCGCTGGGCGGCAACGTTGCAAAGACGCTTCCAACGCTAGCGGCAAGCTCGCGCCATCCGAACTCGTACGAAAATACCTGAGTCAGTGGCGCACCAACGGATGCCTTTTCGACCGGGCGCAGTTTCATCGGCATGCGTTCCACAGTCGCTTTCAACTTGGCCGGCGAATAGATCGGCAGCACAAAAGGCAGCGCAAGACTCCCGTTCACGGCAGCGAGCACGCTCCAAAAGGCGACGATGATGCGCGGCAGCGCTGTGCACGCGGTGGCTCCGAGCGCGAACATTGCGGGGTACGCGCCCGCGAGGTAGTAGTTCTTGCCATGTGTCAAAAAAATCAGCAGCGCCGACGCGACGAACGCGATTGAGAGGAAGCGAAAGCCCGCAAATCTCCGAGATATGAAAGGCGCGACGATGCCGGTTATCCAGAGCGGTGCGAGCACGACGTTGATCGAGAAGATCTGATCGATCGTAAAGACGAGCGGGGTGCCGGTGAAGTTGTCGGCATTGTCGTTGCGGATGACCTCCAAGAAAGGTAGTCCGTGTCCAACCTGCCATGCCACGTCGGGGAGAGCGATGAGGGCGCCGATCCCAACTCCGATTCCGAGGGCGGTCGATCGCAGCGAGGACCGCTCGGCGGTCGCAGCGAGTCCGAGAGCGAGCGCGATGATCCAGACGATCACGCCGTAACGCGTCTCGAAGGCGAGTCCCGCCAGAACGCCGGACCAACACCACATACGCGGCTCGGCCCTCACGACCGCCCGCGTGACGCAATAAGCGATCCCGGTCCACGCCAAGGGCTCGAGTGCCGAGGTCGTGAGCGTGGCCGTGATTGCCGTGAGCATCGGAGATGAGGCTGCGGCGATCGCCGCGAGCCACGCACCACGTGTCGTCGCGCCCAGAAGCTGCGCAAACACAACCGTCAAAGGGACCAGCGCAACGGCGGCGAGGACCGCCGGCACCCGGAGGAGCCAGACGTGGGTTCCTCCGACCTGCGTCAACGCGGAGAGCAGCGGAATGAGCGGTGGCTGGTCGACATAGCCGAACGCCGGATGACGGCCGCAGACGATGAAGTAGAGTTCGTTGATAAAGAAATCGTACCGGCCCGCCGTCGCCAGATGGATTAACGCGACGACCGCAGCGACGATTCCGGCGGCCCAAAGCCCCCCGCGCGTCGTGAAGAGCGTCTCACATGGCGCGCTCAACAAATGTGAAGCCATCCGGAAGCCCATGAGCGACGCGTTCTCGGGATCATCGGCTCCGAGAACTTGGCCGCCGGCGAGCGACTTGCCTTGTCGACGACGCGCGCACAAGCTTCCAGAAGAGGGGCATCGCTGCGAGAAGGCGCAGCTGTGTCCTCGGGTAAGGAAGCGACTTGGCAGCGTATGTTCTTGTACTGATTGTCGGCCTTGTAGCCGGCATCGTGAGCGGGGTCATCGGGACCGGCTCATCCATTATGCTCCTGCCGATCCTGGTGTTCGAGTATGGCCCAAAACAAGCCGTCCCGATCATGGCGATCGCTGCGCTCATGGCGAATGTCGCGCGTGTCGCGGCTTGGTGGCGTGAGGTGAATTGGCGGGCGTTCGCAGCGTACTCGATACCAGGCGTGCCGGCCGCTGCGCTGGGTGCGCGCACGCTGCTGATCCTCCCCTCGCATGTCGTGGACATTGCGCTTGGATCGTTCTTTCTTGCCATGATCCTGTTGAGACGCTGGCACAGAAGTCAAGCATTTCAGATTGGCCTCTGGCAGTTGGCCATCGCGGGGGCGTGCATCGGCTTTCTCACCGGCGTCGTTCTATCGACGGGTCCGCTCAGCGTGCCGGCGTTCACGATGTATGGGTTGACGAAAGGTGCTTTTCTCTCGACGGAAGCCGCCAGCTCGTTGCTGCTCTACGTCAGTAAGGTCATTACCTTCCGGGAGCTGGGCGCACTGCCCACCGCTACCATCCTGCGCGGCGTCATCATCGGCTCGTCGCTGATGATCGGGGCATTTGTCGGCAAGCTCGTGATTTTGCGAATGAGCAGCACCGTCTTTCAACATCTCCTCGATGCATTGATGTTGTGTTCCGGTATCTCTCTCTTGGTGGCCGCCTTCACGGCGTAATCGCAGCGATGGTCAGCCTTGCCGTTGGAGGCAGCTTGTGTCGTCGCGGAGGCAACCGCGAAGGTTTTGGCTCGTGCGTTCAGTGATGCAGTAAAATGCCGCCCGCAACGCCCGCGAGTCCCGAAACGACCCAGCCGACGTTCATCCCGATCGTCCCCCACTTGTCGAAGTGGAACGTGGGCTTCGGCGGTTTGCCGTCGCCCTTGTCGACAAAACCTGCGTCGGTGAATGCGAAGCCGCCCTGTCCTACGTAGACGCGACCGGATGCATTCGCAAAGGAGATCGGATGGGGGAGCGAAGGAGCACCATCGAAGCCGAAGTGTAACTCTTGAAGATACAGTGAGTTGTTGCCGACGGGTATCGTCACCGCGCCGGACACGTCGGCAAAGCCGCAGTGGTCGCCGAGGCCAAGCTGCGTGTCAATTGAGCTCTCTGAGCTCCCGACCTGGGCGAGGCTTTGAATGGTCATCGTGACGTCGCCGTATAGCTTCGCCACGCACGCGAAATTCGCCGGCACACTCCCGTAGGCACTTGCGCCCGACCCGTCGGGGTCGTAGCTGAGGTTGAGCGCTTTGATCCCGAACGAGCTCGTGCCGACGCGCGTCGTGACCATCGACACGCCAACGTACGTGATCTGTGCAGTCTTGAGCTTGATGGTGTGTTGTTTGTCGGTTCCGAAGAGCAGCCGTGCGTCGACGAGGTCCTGCGTTCCACGCGTCGCCACCGGCGCTGCGGTACTCTCGGTCGTCGTCACCGCGTCGGGCGTCAGATGGAATCCGAGACATACTTCGTAGTCGCCGTCCGAGGTGACCGTGAAGGACGGTCCTTTGAGATCGCTTTGAGCGACCGAAGCCTGCCCGAGTGCCAGTGATGGTAGCGCTGCGACGCCGCTGCTCGCAGCCGGTGGCGTGAGCGCGGCGGGACAGACGCCGACGAGCGTTCTTCCCAAAAGCTTTCCGGTCGCCGTCACGCTCTGTGGCTGGCTGAACGCGACGGCCGTACCGTCAAGCGGGATCGTCACGCCGAAGCCCTTGAGATTCACTTTGAGGTCCGTGAGGTAGGGATCGACGGGCGGCGTCAACGTCGCATCGAGGTGCACGTCGAGACCTTTCATGCTGCCTTTCGGCGGGCACGTCAGCAGCGAACCTGAGATGTTGGAAAATTTGAACGGTCCGGCAACGACCGCCGCGGCAGCCGCGACCTTGCCGGAAACGCAACCGTTCTTGAGCAAGAAGTTCGTGACCGCGATGCTGCTATTTCCCAACGCGCCGCCGGTCAAGAGGGCGGTCGTCGCCCTGACCGCGAGGGGACTTGCCGAAATGACGCTGAGCCCGGAGAGTTGAAGTCTGTAGTCGTTCGCGAGCGGTATGGTCGTGATTGCCGCAAACGTAGGCAAGCCCGAATCAGGGACGGTGACGGTCAGCGAGCCGGCGAGATTCGGAAATGTGAGCAACGCTGTGACCTCGCAGCTGGTCAGCCCAGGTTGCGCGGCGTTGAAAGCGCATTGAAAGCGCGAGACCTCTACCGACGTGCTCGACGCCGCGAGCGGTACAGTTACCGGACTCTCGGGACTCAGCGACAGCCCGTCCTCAGAAAGTAAGAACTTCACGCTCGTTGGCGTGAACTTCGTATTCGTCGTGCTTGCGAGTGTGGCGCCGATCGTGACCTGAGCCGTCGCACCGGGCGTCGCGAAGCCGATCGACGGGTTCGATAGCGTCCAGGATCCCGCGCGCAGCGGCGCCTGCCCGGCCGGCATACTCAGCGCAGTGCCTCCTCCTCCGAGCGTCCCGCTCAACGCGACATCGACCGGCCACAGTTTGCGGTTTCTCACCCACGCGGTGAGCGAAACCGTTGTGCTCGAGGGCTGACACGCCCCTAACGAGAAGCCCCATATGGTCGTTCCGGCGATCGAGATCTGCAGGTTGCTTCCCGCTGTGCTCGTCAACGCGCTGAGCAGCGAGCACGTGGTGTTCACCGCGTCGGGAACGCTTCCGGCCGGAAGCGGGTAAGTCGCAACGAGCTGTCCCTCCCCGAGGATGAGAAGCTTCGCCGCGCCAGTTTCGAAGCGCAGCTCGGTGCCGTCGACCGTCGCGTCGATCATCGCCGTGAATGCGACGGGCGCCGTGGCGACGCTTGAGACGTTGAACTTGACGTGCCCCGTTGATGGGTCGTAGCCGATCGTTGTTTGGCCAAACGGTTCCGTGACTGTCGCCGTTTCCGACGAGTCGGTCGATTGCGACGGCTCGGAGGCGTAAACCGTCCCGAATTGCAGGACGACGAGCGTCGAAACACAAGTGGCGCTCGTCAGCGTCACGACGTGGACTGGATGTGTGCCGTCGAAGGCCACGTTCGCGGCATCCTGCGGCATCGATGCGACGCCATCGACCTTGGCGCTCCAGTGTTGTCCGTCGCCGGGCGTGAGCTGGACGGTGTACGCGCTGACACCATAGAGCACCGCAGGCGAGACGATCACGTGGGACCCAGCGTGAAGCGTCACGGTTGTCGAGCCGCTGGTAGCCGAAGCACTTACAGGCAGAGTGCAGGCGGCCTGCGGCGCGGCTGACGGTGGAGACGTCGCCGCTGCCGCCGCAGGATAAGCCGGCGCGAGAAACAGCGTGATTACGCCGGAAGCCGCCGCGGCCGTAAATGAGCAACGTGCGAATCCCATGGACACCTTCTCCAATGCGTGACGTGCGCGTTCGTCCCGTCGGGATTCAACCTATCTTGCCTAGCTCCTTGAGGCTAGTAGCTGGGCTCTTGCCCTTTAAAGGCGGAGTAGGCAGCGACGATTAGAGGCCGAAGCGAACATCTCACCGCGCCGACGCACGCGGGTTTCCTGCGCGGGCGCACTTCCCGTTTTGAGGAGGCTCCGTGCGCATTCGTCTATCGCCCATCGTCATCACGGTGCTGGTGAGCGGGGCCCTTTTCAGCGGGTGTGCCGGCGGTGGCTCGAGCGTCACGCAATCGGCGGAAACTGTCCCGTCGGCAGTGCAGCGCGATATCGCTCCCGGCAGCGCATCCGTCGGGCGCCATGTGCCTTCTGGCGTTCGGCGAACGATGCAGGTATCAACCTGCTCGGGTACCGGCACACACGCATTCGTCGGGGGGCCCGGCGGGTCCGGGTCTCCTGATTCCCCGAACGTCGCCGATGGACAGTACTCGGTCGTTGCCGGCGGCGCGGGAAACCAGGCCTGCGACGGCTGGTCTGCCATCGCGGGCGGTCTCAACAACGCGTCGTCGGGAGACGCCGAATTCGGTTTCATCGGCGGAGGAGAAGATAATATCCTCACTACGAACGATTTGGATGCCGCCATTCTCGGCGGCGAAGGAAACGAGATCACGAACTCGGAGTCGGCGATCGTGGGCGGATACGAGAATCTTGTTTCGAGCGAATACGGCTTCGTCGGCGGCGGCTACACCAACACGGTGTCCGGGCAGTACGGCGCGATCGGCGGCGGGGCGATCAACACGGTTTCAGGCGAGTACGGATTCATCGCCGGCGGCTCGAGCAACACGGTCACAGGTGAATACGGCTTCAGCGGCGGCGGCAACACCAATACCGTCTCCGGCAGCGCGGCCGTCATCGGCGGTGGCCAGGGAAGCTACGCTGAAGGTGCGTACGCGACGGTGCCAGGCGGTTACGACAACAACGCCGCGGGTGAGTTGAGCTTCGCGGCCGGATTCAAATCGTACGCGCGCCACGCCGGGGTCTTCGTGTGGAGCGACTACGCCAGCGGTGCGTCGCTGCTCGAATCGACCGGAGTGAACCAGTTCCTGGCGCGCGCCACGGGCGGCTTCACGTTGTGGACGAACGCGGCCAACACCGTCGGCGCGAAGCTGGCGCCGGGCTCCGGGACCTGGGCGTCGGCGAGCGACCGCAATCTCAAGACCGACGTTGCGCGGATCGACGACGCGGCGGTGCTCGACAAGGTAGCGTCGCTGCCGATCAGCCGGTGGAGCTACAAGTCCGAGCGCGGCGTCCGGCACGTCGGTCCGATGGCGCAAGACTTCTACGCGGCGTTCGGCGTCGGCGAGGACGACAAGCACATCACGTCGATCGACGAAGACGGCGTTGCGCTCGCCGCGATCAAGGCGCTGCACCGCGACAATACGAGACTCCACGCGCACGTCGCGTCGCTGGACGCCCAGAACGCGCGGCTGCGCTGGCGCGTGGCCGCCGAAGAGGCGCACGACCGCCGTGTGGATGCGGAGCTCGCTCACATCGTCGCGGTGCTCAGGAAGTAGATCAGCGCCCCTGCGGGCACCAGGCCGCGACACGGCCACGAGCGACCCCTAAAAGAAGGGGTTGTGCGCTTTCTCTTCGCCGATGGTCGTTGGGGGGCCGTGGCCGGGCATGACGACGGTGGCGTCGTCGAGCGCGAAGAGCTTGAACTTCACGCTGGCGAGCAGGTCGTCGTAGGTCGAGACGTCGGCGAAGATTCCGCCGACCGAACCGGCGAACAGCGTGTCGCCGCTGAACAGCGTCGAGCGGAAGAGAAAGCACGACGAGCCGTCGGTGTGACCCGGCGTGTGCAGCATGCGGATCGTGGCGTCGTCGCCGAAGGCGAGCTCGTCGCCGTCGACGACGGGGATCGCGCGTGAGGCGAGACTGCCGATCGCTTTGACGTCGGCGCGGTGCATCACGATCTGGGCGTCGGGGAACGCGCGCGCGACGTCGGCGGTCGCGTCGCAGTGGTCGGCGTGCTTGTGCGTGATGAGAATGTAGCGCAGCGAGTACGGCCCTTCGTTGACTGCGTTCAGCAACGTCTTCGGATAACCGGCCGGATCGATCAGCGCCGCGGTCTTGCCGTCCTGCAGAAAGAACAGATAGCCATTGGACGGATGCGGATCGTGCGGGTGGTGGCGCACGTCGGGAGCCACTTCCGCGCCGGGATACCAGCGCCGGGCCGCGGCGTCGGCGAACTTGCCGGGATCGAGCCTCAGCACCACCGCGATCGCGCGCGCCTGGTCGTCGGTCGGAACGCCGCTGCCTTTGATCCAGGCGCCGATCGCGCCGGAATCGATGCCGGTGCGCCGGCCGAGCTCCGCGGCGTCGATCCCGACCCCACGCGACGCCTTGCGCAGGATGTCGCCGGGATCGTCTTCGAGCGCGATGCGCGGCCAGCCGTCGGTCGCGCTCATTGCGGCATCCGGGTGCCGGCCGGGATCACGCGACTTTCGCGAATTGCTCGGCCAGTCGGGCGAGGTACTCCGGAGCCGTCTCTCCGATCATCGGCGGCCACGACCGGTGTAACCCGAGCGCGAGCGCGAGCCGGCGGGCAGCAGACCATTCGTGACGATCGACGCGCCGGCGGAATAGGTCGACGGCTTGCGGGTCGCGGGCGAGCGAGTTCAGCTTCGCGGGCATGCTCAAAGGATACCCCTCTTTTGAGCACAAATCTCGCGCCGCGCAACGGTTCTGCTACCAAAGAGCGCCGTCGCCGACGAGCATGTAGAGGACCGGCCCGATCCCCCAGATGATGCCGACGATCGCCCAAATGATCTTCTGCGTCCCGTTGATATCGGTGCGACCGGCCAGATTGATCCACATCAGCACCACGGCGATGGGGTGGAGGATCACCGCGACGAGGATCTCGAGGATCAGCTTCATGATGGCCGAGGATTCGCGGCCGAACCGGACGCAACCCGGCTCGGGTTGAAGGAGACGCCATGTCCGCGCCCACCCACGCCAAGGTCATCATCATCGGCTCAGGCCCGGCCGGCCTGACCGCCGCGGTCTACGCGGCGCGGGCGAACCTCGCCCCGATCGTCTTCGCCGGCCACATGTACGGCGGGCAGCTGATGCTCACCACCGAGGTCGAGAACTATCCCGGTTTCCCCGACGGGATCATGGGACCGGAGCTGATGGAGGCCTTTCGGGCGCAAGCCGAGCGCTTCGGCTCGATCATCCACAACGTCGACGTGACCGAGGTCGACTTCGCCCAGCAACCTTTCGTGGTGCGCACCGCCGAGGACACATACACCGCCGACAGCGTGATCGTCGCGACCGGCGCCAGCGCGCGCTGGCTGGGCATCCCCGGTGAAGCGCGGCTGCGAGGGCGCGGCGTCTCCACCTGCGCGACCTGCGACGGCGCGTTCTTCCGCGACAAGCACATCGTCGTGGTCGGCGGCGGCGACTCGGCGATGGAAGAAGCGCTGTTTCTCACCCGCTTCGGACGCCGCGTCACCGTCGTTCACCGCCGCGACTCTCTGCGCGCGTCGAAGATCATGGCCGAGCGGGCGCTCAACCACGAGAAGATCGAGTTCATCTGGAACGCGGCCGTAGAGGAGGTCATCGGCGAAGACGCGACCACCGCGCTGCGCTTGAAGAACCTCGTCGGCGGCGGCGAGCAGATCCTCGACGCCGACGCGCTGTTCATCGCGATCGGACACGACCCGAACACGGAGATCTTCCGCGGCCAGCTCGAGCTCGACGCGGCCGGCTACATCGTGAGCTCTGACGGCGTGCGCACCAACATCGACGGCGTGTTCGTGGCGGGCGACGTCTACGACATCCGCTACAAGCAAGCTGTGACCGCCGCCGGCATGGGCTGCAAGGCGGCGATGGACGTCGAGAAATACCTCGAGGCGAACGAGGCACATCACAAGGCCGCGGTTTCGGCATGACGACGCCTCCGGGCGGCGACGGCGCGCACGCGGGCCAGACGTACCCGCATGCGATGGACGTGTTCCGCCGCATGGACGGCCTCGAAGCGCTCGAGCTGATGAAGCAAGGAAAGACGCCGCAGACGAACCTGATGCGGTGGATGGGCTACACGCTCGAGCAGGTCGAGCGCGGCAAGGTGACGTTCGCGATGATCCCGCGCGACGAGCTCTACAACCTGATTG